>ERZ808040.713-NODE-713-length-26672-cov-3.880880_pt1 | contig 26672 bp, 27 predicted proteins | sample MGYA00380191_ERZ808040 | MGnify/ENA primary metagenome ERZ808040 (study PRJEB31490, sample SAMN06133395) | mouse gut metagenome | isolation source: J6 | host: mice | place: China: Chengdu | collected 2015-05 ...
CAACTTCATGTCACACTGTATGATTCGGCTATAAAAAAAGATGCAATTCCATTGTGAAATTGCATCTTTTTTATTGCCGCAACCTCAATCATTCGTACTCACAACAAGCAATACGACAGATTGGTCGGTTTCGTTATACCAAATATGTTCTTTTGTTGAGTCAATATGTAAAGATTCGTGCGGATATAATGTATCTTCATAATCCTCTACTTTTACTTTTAATTCTCCTTCAAGCACATAGACAAACTCCTGCCCTTCATGGGAATAGGGTGCTGTATGTGATTCTCCTGCTTTCAATTCAATTCGTGCAGGCGTAAATTTTGCAGCGTCTACATTTCCTTCTAAATTTGTATAACTAAAATGTGGTTGATGGTTGTTTTTCTTAAATGTTTTCTTTTTAATTGGAGATGGGTCATTTGATTCGAACACCACATTCATGCTAACCCCTAGCGCTTTGACAATTTTTCGAACGGAGGTAAATGTCAGTGTGCTTACATCTCTTTCAACTTGGGAAAGAAAGCTCACAGAAAGACCGCTTCGTTCACTCACTTCTTTTAACGTAAGTTTTCTTTCCTTACGAAGTTTGCGCAATTCTGTTCCAATCGAATCATTCATCAACAGAACCTCCTTCACCTTACGATACCTTTAGTCTACTACATATTACATGGATAAACTAGCAAATCCTGAAGCGTCAGCAACACTTCAGGATTCGATGTCATTCATTATTTATTTAATAATTTAGGCAACCATACTGCAAGTTCAGGGAAGATGATGAGTAAAATTGCCGCCAATAATTGAATGAGAATAAAGGGAATCGTTGCACGGTAAATTTTTCCGATGCTTACTTTGTCCCCGACCGCACTCTTTAAGTAGAAAATTGCAAAACCAAATGGCGGTGTTAAAAAGGCCATTTGTAAGACAACCATGAAAATAATTGCCCACCATAATGGATCAAATCCAGCTTCTACAACAACTGGCGTAATAATCGGAGTTGCTAACATAATGAGCGCCATCGTTTCTAAAAACATCCCTAATACAATAATGAATGCCAATGAGAAGAACAAGATGCCCCATTTTCCACCTGGTGCATTTGCCGCCATTTCTGAAACGAATTGATTGCCACCAACGCCTGAAAATACAGCACTGAAGACGGCAGCACCAATTAAAATCCATCCGACCATTCCGGACATTTTCATCGACTCATAAATCGATTCTTTCATTTTCGGCCAATTTAACCGTTTCGATAAAACGCCAATGATTACCGTCCCAAGTACCCCGACACCTGCTCCTTCAGTCGGTGTTGCGATTCCTGTAAAGATTGAACCAAGCACGACTAAAATTAATAGAATGGGCAAAAATATCGATTTTAAAGAGGCAAATTTTTCTTGTAACGTTGCACGTTCTTCTTTTTTCAACGCTGGTGCAACATCCTCTTTTGTATAAGCCTTGAATAAAATATAGGCGACAAATAATAGCATCAGCAAGATTCCTGCGCTCAGTCCACCTGCAAATAAACTTGAAACTGAAACGCCTGTAATGGCACCGTATACAACCATATTTAAACTTGGTGGAATTAATTGACCAAGCGTCCCACCTGCCATAATAGACCCTAAACTTAAGGTTTCATTATAACGATAGCGCATCATTTGAGGCAATGCGATCAATCCGAGCCCGATCACGCCTGCTGCCACAACACCTGAAATCGCACCGATAATTGCGCCAACAACAATTGCCGTAATCGCAAGACCACCGCGTAATCCTCCCGACCATTTATACACCGCATCAAATAATTCGCTCATAATATTTGTTTTTTCCAATAGCACAGACATTAAAATAAATAACGGAATTGCGATTAACGTAAAGTTATTCATAATCCCCCATGTCGCACTCGTTAATAACGCCGTACTATCGAGCCCCCACATCATTAACGCGAATACAATGCCGACAGATGCGAGTGAAAACGCAATCGGTACCCCTAAAAAGAGCAAGAGTAACAACACAAGGAACATAGCGATTGGTGCATAATCAAATAACAACATCATCTGAACTCACCTCCACGCCATACTTTGTATAACTCTGCAACTGTTTGAAGCAATAACAGAAAACCACCAATTGGAATAAACCACTTAAACCACCAAATTTGGGGATTAAATGAACTTTGATGTGAAGAATGTTCCAAAATCCGTGTTGATTCAACCGCAGAATCAACACCTTTAAATACTAAGAAAGCGCTTACGAATAACACAATCAGCAAACCAAACGTTGTAATCCATTTTCCAACTCGCTCTGACACATATTGTAAAATAATATCAACTGCTATATGCCCTTTAATGCGCAACGTATCTGCACCTGATAATAAAATCATGACACCAAAGAAAAAGATTGGTACTTCAAAGCCCCAGTCTGGTGCATTGGAAAAAAATCGACGCATAACAACGGTATACACGATAACCAACGTGAGTGGAATCATTAAGTAACCAGCTACTTTTCCAAAAAACGAAGACAGCATCTCAATTCTCTTCACGAATTGCTTCATACTTTCACCGCCTATTCTTCGTATCCTAAAATTTCAGCTTCTTCAATGTAGCCTAATTCAGCTAAAACTTCAGCATATGCTTCGACATATTCTTTACTCAGTTCACTTTTCTTCTTATAATCATTTAATAATTCAAAACCGAGACGACGCATTTCTTCAACGTCTTCTTCAGGAAGATCGATAAATTCGATGCGCTCATCCTCTTCCCATTCTTTTTTCGCTTTTTGACTTTCAACACCATAAGCAATCGCCGATTCATAACGAACTTTATCACGCGCAACATATAATGCAGCCTTCAACTCATCTGGTAATTCATCCCAGGCTTTCGGATTAACAATTAACTCTTTATCCGTACTTGGCCCAACGTGAAGTGCTGGCTCAATGACATATTTCGTCACTTCATTTAAGCCCATTTCACCATTCACTAAGTAATCATTAAACTCCGCCGCATCTACTGTTCCTAGTTGCAACCCTGTATAAATTTCAGGCGCTGATAGCGAAATCGCTGAAGCATTTAATTTTCCGTAAAATAGAGATGCAACACCAGCTGCACGAATATTTTTCCCTTTGAAATCTTCAAGCGAACGAATCGGCACTTTAGACATTAAAATCTCTTCTGGTGCAAAATCAAATGCCCCTAGATTTTTAATCCCATGTTTTTCATACGCTTTGTCAACAATCGGTTGAAGTTTGTCAGAACGATAGAAATGCTCATCGAAACTCGAAATAGGATCTCCAGGAATTGTGCCCCCACCTAACGCAAATACAGGATCTTTCCCCGTCCAAAAGCCCGTATAAATCGCCGCTAATTCTACAACACCATTTTTCACCATATCGAATGTTTCATCATTCGGAAATAACACATCTGCACCAAATGGTTCAATAATCAATTGCCCATCCGTAATTTCCTCAACTGCTTTCACAAATGGGACAACTGTTCCTTCATAACGAGCCGTTCCAGGAATTTGATGCGTCACCATCCGCCACTTATACACACGCTTCTCCCCTTCTGGTATCGTTTGATATGGCTGGCACGCACTCACGAGCAATACCATCGTAAGAACGATGAGCAACAATGCTTTCTTTTTCATAAATGTTTCCCCTCTCCACTTTCAAAATATTCTAATGAATCTGTTATCATGAATGTTATTTTAAATATAATGAAATGTCAATAATAAATTTCACTGTGAGTGTAATAAATATGTATAATATGCCCCTTATATCAACGATTTCTTTCGGTTTCAAAATTAAATATTCAGAATTAAGCGTTTTTTATCGTGACAGCTGCTCATTTTTCATTCATACTAAAAGAAAGCCAATTGAAAAAATAACGGCTAATTTACAAAAGGGGTGTAACAGATGAGATTTAACAAGTTCTATCAAACCGTCGATTTACACGTAGAAGGAGAACCACTTCGCATTATTGTAGACGGCTTACCGGAAATTAAAGGCAACACACAACTTGAAAGAAGAGCATATTGTATGGAGCATTTGGACCATCTGCGAGAAGTGTTAATGTATGAACCGCGTGGACATCATGGCATGTATGGCTGTATTATAACGCCACCTGCTAAAGAAACATCTGATTTCGGTGTGCTATTTATGCATAATGAAGGTTGGAGTACAATGTGTGGTCACGGCATTATTGCAGTCGTCACAATGGGAATTGAAACAGGGCGCTTTCATGTAAATTCAGGTGAAAACCGCTTTGTGATTGACAGTCCAGCTGGTGAAGTAATTGCCTTTGCAGAAGTTGAAGAAGATCGCGTTGTTTCCGTTTCATTTGAAAATGTTCCATCTTTTGTGTTGAAAAAACAAATTGATATCGTGCTCGACGATCAAACAATTAAAGCAGACGTATCGTTTGGTGGTGCTTTTTACGCAATCGTCAATAGTGCTGATCTCGGTTTACAAGTCACCAAAAAAGATTTGCCAAAACTTCAAAAATGGGGAACAAAGATTAAAAACAATATCGAAAATACGTGGGACATTGTCCACCCTCTTGAACAAGGGTTAACTGGCATTTATGGCGTTATTTTCTCAGATCAGCCAGTAAAACCTGAAGCCGATTTGCGAAATGTCACCATTTTTGCGGATGAGCAAGTAGACCGTTCTCCTTGTGGAACTGGGACAAGCGCAAGATTAGCCTCATTATATGCGCATGGCGAGATAGATGAAAATGGTCAGTTTGTCCATGAATGCATTACAGATGGGCATTTTACAGGAAAAATATTAGGTAAAACGACTGTTGGAGAAATGGAAGCTGTCATTCCTCTAGTTTCTGGAGCAGCGTATATTACCGGATTCCACCAATTTGTCGTCGACCCTTTTGACCCACTCCCAAAAGGATTTTTATTGGAAGAAATATAATAAAGAAAACCATGCATCGCATGGTTTTCTTTATTGTGTAAGTGCTTTTGGCTTTTTCCAAAATAATGTAATGATTACCCCAATGACTAGAATGACCGTTGCAAAATAATACGGATAGTTTAAATTAATGTCGAATAAAATCCCACCAATAATTGGTCCGAAAATATTCCCGACACTTGTAAACATCGAGTTCATTCCACCAACGAAACCTTGTTCGTCGCCTGCAACTTTCGATAAATACGAAGTAATTGCCGGACGCATTAAATCAAAACCGATGAACACAACAAATGTTGTCAATAAAATCATTGGATACGATTTAACAACTGTCATTGCCATTACTAACACGGCTGAAACTGCTAAACAGTAGCGGATTAGTTTTATTTCACCGAGACGTTTGGCTAGCGGGTCGAATAAACCAACTTGCGCAACGGCCCCAACAACAGCGCCGCCAGTAATAACAATGGCAATGTCTTTCGGCGTGAAAGCAAATTTATGATCGACGAATAAACTGAAGAGGGACTCAAACGCCGATAAACCGAATGTCGAGACGAAAATAAGTAAAAATGCGATAAAGTACATCGGTAAGAAAACACGTTTTAAGCCTTGTGTCCCCGTCATTTCCTCTGCATCACTCTTTTGACGCTCTGGTTCTTTTAATAATAGAAAAGATAGCGTTGCCGCAACAATTCCAAGTACACCTGCTGTATAAAACGGGACACGCGTACCAATTTCAGCTAAAAATCCACCAAGTCCAGGTCCAATAATAAAACCTGTATTAATCGCAGCAGACATATAACCGAGTGCTTTTGCACGTGTGGCAGTCGTCGTAATATCCGCAATAAATGCCGTCACCGCAGGCATAATGAATGCTGCACTCACCCCACCAAGCATTCTCGAAACAAAAAGCACTTCAACTGTTTTTCCGTACCCAAATAAAAATTCAGAAAACCCAAAAATACAAAGTCCAATAATTATCATAATTTTTCGCCCGTAACGGTCAACCCAACGACCGGCCATCGGCGAAATAATCAGTTGCGTCACCGCAAATGCCGCAACCATATACCCTACAACCGAACCTGTTAGCCCAAGTTCATTCATAATTGTTGGCAAAACAGGAATGACAAGTCCAATCCCTAAAAATGCGATAAATAAGTTCATCAGTAATATCGCCAATACTGTATTTTTACTTTTCATATTGTAGCTCCTTTCCCTATTAAAAATGCATCGATACGTTCGTCACCTTCATTTATGTGAATGTTGGATATTCTCAATAAATTAACGTTCTTCCTTTGTATATGCAAACATTTTAACTTTACCAAATTGTACACGAATGTCATACAATTGGCGACTATAAACGCTCCAGATTTGTGACGAAATTCGGAATTATTTTCGCATCCCCTTGATACCATGAACAAAGATGGTTTTATAGAAAAAAACGATACATAAGATCCAAGATAAATACAAAAGGATGGCATGAATAGCGATTTTATGGAGAATGGATCTGCTACTGAGAATTGATTTGACTCGATGGGGAAAAAGCGTTGCCTCTGGAGAATTGATTTTCTATAGCGAATTGATTGGCCGCTATGGATAATCATTTGCTTTCTATCGATAATTCGCTTGCAGCTATGACGAATTTTAGACACTCTATGACGAAAAAAGAACTCTCTATGAAGAATTGATTTTCTATGGTGAATTAATCGGCCGCTATAGACAATCATTTGCTTTCTATCGACAATTCGCTTGTAGCTATGACGAGTTTAAGATACTCTATGACGAAAAAAGAACTCTCTATGAAGAATTGATTTTCTATAGCGAATTGATTGGCCGCTATGGACAATCATTTGCTTTCTATCGACAATTCGCTTGCGTCTATAACGAATTGAAGACACTCTATGACGAAAAAAGAACTGCCTATGGAAAATTCATCTACTTCTATAGATCATAAATAACTTTCTATATCAACTCTAGAACCTTCCTATTTCTCTTGATTCCATAACAAAAACCCCAAAAGTATGCACTTTTGAGGTTCATTATTTGGAGTAACTGTTGCCTACAATCGTGAGGCGCGTAAAACGCTTCATATGCGCTTTATTCCTTATCAAAACCACCATAGTCTATATCTTCATGGGAAATGCCCCAACGTTGGCCACCTAATACTTCTGCTTTAATATGATCTTGGTAGAACACTTCGAAATCACCTTCAAATGGGGCAAGTTCTTCGAATACCAATGGAATTGTAATTGTGTCACCAACTTCAAGCTCATTAATCGTACTGCCATCTTCATCTTTAATCGTCGTAGAGTGAGCACCTACACGCATACGTTGGACACCCGTTTCATTAATTAAACGAGACTGACCAATATACTTAAATAAAGCCGTCATATCCATTGCTTCTGAAGAAATATTCTTTACAACCGTTTCAATACGCAGCTCTTTTCGACCATAATCCACATCATCTACACCAGAATAAGGCCATACTTCTGCGAAAACAGGATTTTGCAATGTCACTTCTAAAGCGTCATTGCCTTCTTCATCTTGCATTACAACCTTCTCACCTAGATCTATCGTTGGTGCATCCGCCTTTTCAATTTTGACATTTCCTTCCACCGCTTCCGCATCATTCAAATCAAATACAAATGTTTCTGTTTCTAAATTATTTCCTGAAACGACATGCATATACACTTCATCTGTCGGTTCGATTTCATACACCATTTGCCCTTCAGTTACAGCGCCCGCCTCTAAGTCTTCCTCTTGAAAGTTTTGAATGTTAAAACTGACACCTCGGATTGTTTCCATTACATTCAATTCCGAATCCTTCAAATTACAATGACAAAACGTTAATGGATTTTCGGTTCCTTTTGCCACCGCATATAATGAACTCATTAAATAGAAACGGTGGGGCATCGGCTCTTCACCAATGTTTTTATACGTTACATCTGCTACTAAAAAGTAGTTTTCTTTTTGACGTTTCTCTAGATTCCCAATTTCATCTGTTAAAAAGAAGGCATTGACCGTCATTTCATACTCTTGTTTAAGATCCGTATTATAAATCACTGCTGTATCGCCGACTTTATGAAGGTCGTGTCCTTTGAAATAGGTAATATCATCTGTTTCAGACGTAATATCAAAATTTGCTGCGACCATCCAATCTTCAACTGTTTCTTCCGATTCGTCTTCTTTCTCATTTTCTTTTGTTTCCTCTTCCGTTTCGTGCTTATCATCAGTCGTACTTTCTGTCTTCTCTTCTTTTTTGCTCGTTTGATTTTCCACTTTCGGCTCCTCGTCACTTGAGCACGCCGCGAGTAAAAGTACCCCCATCAGGAACAAAAGTGTTAGTAATCGCCTCACATCATCACCCCTTTCACTATTCATTTTTCCGAATTATCGTACATTTAGTATAGCAAAATAAGCATATGTATATTGATTCATTATTTATAATACATTTTTAAGCATTTTGTTTTAAAAATTCACATGCTATCCTATAATAAAAGTGACAATTCACTGGTGTACCCCTATGATTTGTTTCATAGTTGAAGAATGGAAACCACCACTCGACAACGTCCGGTAAACATTGATAGAACCATTCCAACAAGTTAAAACGGAAAATCACACGATGATCCCGCTATTTCCCCAAGCACCTCTGTGCACAGTGATATATTTAATAGGTATTTTCTCATAATAGTATAGTGCTTCATTTTATGAAATATCGATTTCCATTCAAAAAAGACTTACCACATATGATAAGTCTTTTCGTTTACTATGCACTTAAATTGTCGATGAACGCTTCGATTTCTGCTTGCGTTTTGCGGTCTTTGGAGACAAAACGTCCTGCTTCTGCTCCTTCATGATAAGCGATAAAGCTTGGGATTCCCATAATGCCAAGTTCTGCGCATAAATCGATGAATTCATCTCGATCAACCGAGTAAAATTCGTATTCTGGATAATCGGCTTCGATTGTCGGCAACACCGGCTCGATGACGCGACAATCTGGGCACCAGTCTGCCGTGAACATAAAGATCACACGTTCTTCTTTTGTTAACTGTTTGAACTGTTCTACTGATTGTAAAGTTTCCATTGCGTTCTCTCCTTTAATTGGCGTTAAGCGTCTACGGTATTCATCGCAAAAATTACGCCCGCGTGAGTGCCTTCATGCCATGATAAAAATTGGATAAGTCCTTCCATTGTGTCAATGATCATGACATCATTGCCAATCACCACTGGATCTACCATATCCGCTTCTAACTTATTTTCGATAAACGGAATGATCCAGTCCAGTTGTGCACGCAATTCCGCAAGCACCGTTTCACCTGACGGAACATTTTGGTCCCATTCGCTTGGACTCGTCCCATCATCAAAATATTTCACCCATTCTGGATGGCGCACCTCATAAGAAGGAATCCCCTTTTGGAGAAACGTTTCGTGAATAACGAAAATATGTCCGGCATGCCATAAAATATTATTATTAAAACCGTCTGGCTCCGGATGCCATTTATCATCGGCAACACGCTTCAAACGGCTAATCGTATGCATTCGCGCCAATCGCAATTGTTGAATCGTTTCGATTGAAATCCTCTCCTCACCTCATTTTATCTTCATCTATTACTCTAGCGTATTTACTTCGGATTTTGAAATAAACGGCTTACATTCTTGGAATGATTTTTTATGAATGAACTGCACATAGACATCAACGGGAATATGGAATGATGTGTTGGACTTCTAATGATGGTAGATACTTGGAATGTAATTGTAGATAAGTGATTACGATTTGTAGATACCACATCAGAATTTGTTGATTCATAAACATTCTTTGTTGATATTACACCAAAAGCTGTTGATTCCACTAGATTTTTTGTCGATAGCAACTTCTTCATTCACGCTGCTTCTTCATATTATCATGACATACAAAAACCGGGTCATTTTAACATGTTCTCCATACATATTTGACCTCTTGTTGATAGCAGAAGCTTTTTTTGTAGGTATTGCGCAAAAAATTGTTGATTCTTAAATTTCTTCTGTAGAAACCACGACAGATACTGTTGATTCCACAATCTCCTTTATAGATACCACACCCCAAATTGTTGATTCCTAAATATTTCTTGTTGCTACCACGCAATCACTTTCCGATTTCACTCCCTCTAGTCAACTACCTTGCCAAAAGTCATTCATCCCACAATCCCTTTTTGTCAATGGACTTAAAAAGTTCACGACAATTTTACTTGCCTCTTGAATTGTCATTCTTCTGTCAACTATGATAGTACTATACTTACATACGGAGTTGACGCCATTGGATTTATTTTTCATCATTTTGCCTGTTCTCATCATTTTTGGAATTGGGTTTATTGGACAAAAGTTGATCGGCTTTGACATTAAGTCGATTTCTACTGCAGCACTTTATTTAATGTCGCCGTTTCTAGCTTTTCGAACGTTTTACACAAATCCACTCAATATGGATTACATTTACATTATCGCGTTTTGTCTCATCTTAACGGTCGCTTTATTCGCGGTCGTTTGGATAACGGGCAAATTGATGGGTGCGACGATGCCACAAATGTCGGCGATGATTTTAGGTGGCGTCTTTATGAATAGCGGAAACTACGGGGCACCTGTTGTGTTATTTGCATTTGGTGCGATTGGATTTGATTACGCCGTCGTCATGATGGTATTCCAATCTTTGCTTATGAACACGATTGGCATCTTTTTCGCTTCACTCGGCGGAGAGGAAAAAGCAACATTACACGAATCATTTCAGCGTGTCATTCGTATGCCGCTTATTTACGCCGCCTTTTTGGGGGTTGGGATGCAAGCCATTCATGTTGACTTACCACAACCGCTCATGGAAGGGATTAGTATGGTGGCAGACGCATCTATTCCCACTGTTATGCTCGTGCTCGGCATGCAACTTGCGGCGATTCAACGAAAACGTGTGGCGTACCGTTATGTGACAGCGGTCACCATCATTCGAATGATTGCCTCACCTATCATCGCAATGGTGATTTTACTATTTATGCCGGTGAATGACCTGCTACGTTCCGTCCTTATTTTACAAACGGCGATGCCTGCCGCAGCCAATACGACGATGTTCGCGCTACAATTTGGCACAGAACCAGATTTAGTTTCATTTACAACATTTATCACGACGATTATTAGTATTGTTACGATTCCAATCGTCTTATTTTTCTTGGGGGTGTAAATTTTGAAAACCATTACAGATCATCTCGGTAGAACGGTCACTGTACCGGATACACCGAAACGGATTGTCTCAATTTGTCCCGCCATTACATCGACAATTTTTGAATTTGGTGCTGGTGACACACTTGTCGGTCGTACCGAATATTGTATTTTCCCAGCGCATGAAGTGGAAAAAGTCCCAATTGTTGGCGGCACAAAACAAGTCGACTTTGCGCGCATTCGCGAATTAAACCCTGACCTCATCGTTGCTGAAAAAGAAGAAAATACGAAAGTTATCGTGCAAACACTCGCAAAAGAATTTCCTGTTTTCGTCTTTGAAGTCCAATCCATTCAGCATAATGAACGGTTCATTCGCGACGTTGGAAAACTTGTTGGAAAAGAACAAGCAGCCGCTGATATGTTGGAAAAAGTCAAAACTTCTTTCGCGACATTTCCAAAAATAGAAGGTGCAACAGCTGCTTATATGATTTGGCAAGAACCATATATGGTTGTTGGACATGATACATTTATTAATGCCGTGTTAACATCCATGGGGCTCGTTAATCCATTTATTGATAAAAAAAGTCGCTACCCAATCATTCAATTTGATCAGATTCAAGCAGCAAATCTCGATTATTTACTTCTTGCTTCCGAACCTTTTCATTTTACAAATGAACATCGCGAGGCATTTCAAAAGATCTTACCGAACACGAAAGTACTCAATGTTGATGGAGAAATGTTTTGGTACGGCTCCCAGTCCGTCCCAGGATTCCGCTATATGCCAACGATTTTTAAAGACAAAACGATTTGACAATGAAACCTTAAACACATTCACCATAAAAACGCGTCCCTACTATGTTAGAGACGCGTTTTATGTTCATTAACCATGATTTTCACAACTAGAAACGAATATACAAAACCATTCCCTACCTAAACGCTCGATTATTCCATCCTCAAACAACGGCATCAAACACCTCACTACACTCCTCTTTCCTTCCATCATTGTGTACGTTACTTTCGTAAAACAGCCCATGCTTCGCAATCCATCTTTCAATTTCCCTAATCAAAAAATCATTCTTTACGCATCATAGTTCACGCATAAAAATGTGACAATTTCGTCTGTGAAGTTGTACCAATAATGAGGACGGCTCGTATCAAACATCATCGATTCATTCGGCTTTAACACAAAAGTTTCCGATTCAATTTTTACAATTAGTTCCCCTTCTAATACATATAAAAACTCTTGACCATCATGCGTAAATAATTCTCCACCATCATCGCCAGGCTGAAGTGTAATCCGTAATGGATTAAAAGCTGGTCGTTCGATGGCACCTGCTAAGTCTTCATATGTAAATGCTTGACCCGTTTCAACGAGTTGATCAAGTTTTTCTTGTCGATCAGTGCTCTTTTCTGCCTCCTCAAAAAAGATCCCTGGACTCACTTGCAATGCACGTGAAATCGTTTTCAATGATTGTAATGTTGCAGACGATTTTCCCCTTTCTAACTGCGATAAAAAACTAATCGAAAATCCTGTTTTCTCCGCAACTTCTTTAAGCGTTAAACCGCGTTCTTTCCGCTTTTCTTTTATTAAATGTCCTAAATGATTTTCCATCGTTCTCACATCCTTTTGAAAATACACTATTGACAGAATTTTAAACTAGCTTTAAGATAAATGCAATCGGAGTTGAAGTCATACTTCAATTTCCGGCAAAAGGGGGAATTGAATATGGAAGATAAAAAGATGTTGAATCGCGTACTCATCGCGAGTCTCATTGGTAGTTCAATTGAATGGTTTGACTACTTTTTATACGGAACGGTTGCGGCACTTGTGTTCAACCAAATGTTCTTCGTCAATGAAGATCCAACAGTTGGCCTCATGCTTGCCTACGCATCGTTCGCATTAGCGTTCTTTATCCGTCCATTCGGGGGAATTATTTTCAGCCATATCGGAGATAAAATCGGACGTAAAAAAACGCTTGTCATTACATTATCATTAATGGGAATTGCAACATTTGGAATGGGACTACTCCCTACTTACCAAGCAATCGGAATTTGGGCACCAATTTTACTCATCACGCTACGACTTATTCAAGGGTTAGGAATTGGCGGTGAATGGGGCGGTGCTTTATTATTAGCTGTTGAATACGCACCACCTGAAAAACGTGGTTTATTTGGAAGTGTACCACAAATGGGTGTCACTATCGGGATGGTACTCGGAACGTTTGCGTTATCGATTATGACACTATTACCTGAAGATTCGTTTATGACTTGGGGTTGGCGCGTACCGTTTCTATTAAGTGCTTTACTCGTCCTATTCGGCTTATGGATTCGTAAGGGGATTGATGAAACACCGTCATTCAAAAAGGTGCAAGAATCTGGGGAAATTCCACGTATTCCGATCGTTGAAACATTTAAAACCCATTGGCGTGAAGTATTAATCGCTGTCGGTGCTAAAGTCGTTGAAACCGCACCGTTTTATATTTTCGGTACATTTATCGTGTCATACGCAACAACAAATTTAAATTTTTCAAACACTGCGGTATTAAATGCGGTCATGATTTCAACGATTATTACAACGATTTTAATTCCAATAATGGGCCGTATTTCTGACCGTGTTGGGCGTAAGCCTTTATATGTATATGGATCAATTGCAATGATGATTTATGCATTCCCATATTTTTGGCTCATCCATCAGGAATCCATTTTTCTACTAACAATCGCTACAATTATCGGACTTGGCATTATTTGGGCACCCATTACAGCTGTACTTGGCACGATGTTTTCTGAAATTTTCTCAGCCGAAGTTCGTTACACAGGTATTTCACTCGGTTATCAAATTGGGGCAGCCGTTGCGGGTGGTACGGCGCCATTAGTCGCAACAGCATTACTCGCAAACTTTAATAATTCTTATGTACCAGTTGCACTCTATATTATTTTCACTGCCATTATTTCATTAATTGCGATTTGGGCCGTAAAAGATCGTCAAGGTCAAGCATTAGACGACTAATATTTTTTGGAGGTTTTACAATGTATATTTTCAATGAAGAAGAAATTCAAGCACATTATTTTATGCAAGAAGCGATTACCGATGTAAAAGAGGTGTTAATTGCGAAAGCGGAAGAAAAAATTGAGAATCCCGTTCGTACAGTGATCGAATTTCCAGAACGTAGCGCATCAGCATTATATATGCCGAGTGCGGACCATGTTTCAAACGTGTCTACGATGAAAGCGGTTACGATTTTCCCGGAAAATCCACAAGTCGGAAAACCGACAACACAAGGCGTTACACTCGTTTCAGATGCAACAAACGGCGAACATTTAGCGCTGATGAACGCATCTTACTTAACACGTTTACGTACTGGAGCTTTGAGCGGCATTGCGACGGATTATTTAGCGCGTCAAGATGCCCGTGTATTAACTGCAATCGGTACAGGTGGTATGGCATTTGAACAAGTTCTTGGTGTGTTAGAAGTTCGTCCAATTGAAAAAATTTACCTTGTCAATCCAACAGAAGCAAAAGCCGTTGCATTTAAAGAAAAATTACGTGACTTTGGGGTAGATGAATCGATTGCCATTGAGATTGAGCGTGACGTGTCAGTAGCAGTAAAAGCTGCACATATTATTTGCTGTAGTACCCGTTCAGAAACGCCTGTCTTTAACGGTGCGGACATCCAACCTGGAACGCATGTAAACGGTGTCGGTTCCTATTTACCGCATATGCGTGAAGTCGATTTTGAATTTATTCAAACATGTGACAAAATCGTTGTCGATGATTACCATGGCGTGACGGAAGAAGCTGGGGAATTAATTCATGCGAATGAACAGCCAAATTGGAGCTATGACGCACTTCATGGCGAATTAAAAGACGTAGTAACAGGCCATGTACCCGCTCGTGAAGCAGATCATGAAATTACCTTTTTCAAATGTGTTGGTGCAGCATATTTCGATTTAGCTGTCGCAAAAGGTGTATACAGTAAAGCAACAAAAGAAGCGTTTGGAACAGTTGTGAACATTTAATAAGATCCGCAAGCGTGATGGCGATGGCTATCACGCTTTTTTATATTCGGGTCCTGTCTTCTTCTAACAGACCTCTCTGAATAACATGTTTACGAATCGATGATGTGGGTATTTGTATAGTCGATGTGCGATTTTTGGCTATAGCCAATAAATTGCTAGAAACAGCAAATTTTTGCTGGAACTAACGGAGGTTATTTATTCACATGCTGATCATTAGTGAAAAGCAAATTGAGTCAATGTACGACATGAGCGATGCGTTATACGATGTGAAACGCGTGCTCACATCTATGACAAAAGGAAAAATTGAAAATCCGATTCGAACGGTCATTGATATCCCAGACAAAACCGCTTCAGCCGTTTATATGCCAAGCGCTGATTTAGTCGATGAAGTGGCAACTTTAAAAGCTGTCACAATTTTCCCCGAAAACCCCACCATTGGGAAACCAACTACGCAAGGGCTTATCCTATTAACCGATGCAACAAACGGAGAGCATTTAGCGATCATGGACGCCTCTTATTTAACACGCGTACGAACAGGTGCGTTAACAGGTCTTGCAACAAATCAATTAGCACGAACAAATGCGAAAACATTAACAGTCATCGGCACTGGTGGCATGGCATTTGACCAAGTGCTCGGTGTCCTTGCGGTACGAAGTATTGAAAGGATTTACCTCGTCAACCCTACTTATGAAAATGCGGTCGCTTTTAAAGAAAAACTACAAAACTCGTCGATTGATGATCAAATTCAGATTGACATTATTGAAGATGTGACCGAAGCTGTAAAACGCGCAGATGTTATCTGTTGTAGTACCCGCTCGGACACACCTGTCTTTGACGGTGCCGATATTAAGGCAGGAACGCATGTGAACGGCGTCGGTTCCTATTTACCAACAATGCGTGAAGTTGATTTTGAATTTATTAAACGCGCAAATAAAATCGTTGTCGATGATTTAGAAGGCTGTCAAGAAGAAGCCGGTGAAATCATTCACGCAAATAAGCAAAAAAATTGGGGGTTCGATGACATTCACGGCGAATTAAAAGAACTCGTCACAAACCAAATTGACGAACGGACATCCGACGATGAAATTACCTTTTTCAAATCGGTTGGTGCAGCGTACTTTGACCTAGCTGTCGCAAAAGGTGTATATCGCAAAGCGACAGAACTTAACGTCGGAACAAAAGCTGAAATTTAACGTTTTTTGAAAGCGTTTTAATAAAAAAATACCAATCATTTTAATTAACGCATGTCTTTTTGTTTGTTATAGTAGAAAATGAATGAAACGGTAAGGGAGAGATTTATGATGCAAAACTTACAAGGTAAAACCGCAATCATTACAGGAGCTGGGAGAGGGATTGGCCGTGCAATTGCACATGCATTCGCTACAGAAGGCATCAACATTGGGTTAATCGGACGAACTGCTGCTAACTTAGAAACAGTTGCTGAAGAACTTGCACAATACGACGTGAACATTGCATTTGCCACAGCTGATGTTGCCGATCATACGGCAGTTAACGCTGCAGTTGAACAAGTTAAAAATGAACTAGGTGCGATTGATATTTTGATTAATAACGCTGGAATGGGTCGTTTCGGAGGCATTTTAGAATTCACACCTGAAGAATTCCAACGCATCGTCGACGTCAACTTAATGGGAGCATTCCACGTATCTCGCGCGGTCCTTCCAGGCATGATCGAACAACAAGCGGGTGATATTGTCAATATTTCATCCACAGCTGGGGAACGTGGCGGTGCGGTTACTGCTGCATACAGTGCTTCAAAATTCGGGTTAATCGGTCTTTCTGAATCGATGATGCAAGAAGTCCGTAAACATAATATACGCGTGACAACACTAACACCAAGTACAGTCGCAACAGATCTTGCATACCAAGAAAACTTAACAGACGGCAATCCTGAAAAAGTACTACAACCAGAAGACTTGGCAGAATTTATCGTGCACCAACTCAAACTACACCCACGTGCATTCGTCAAATCTGCCGGCTTATGGTCGACGAATCCGTAAAACAACTCCATACAATTACATGTAAAAAGGCGCATGACAGTAGATTCTCCACTTCTACTGTCATGCGCTCTTCTTTTCAAATCACAAGAAAGCTCAACATCTTTCTCTCTTATCCCCTCACCTATTTTTCAAAAGTACTATTCAAATAAGTGATCCAACACATTCTCTACAACTTCCGCTTCATCTTGGTAAATACGGTACATAAACAACATGAGTACCGTCAGCGCAAAAATCGGTTCCCGCTCATCAATCGATGCATCAAAGGATAACGTCGTTTTTAACATCATTTTAGGTTGAATCAATGCAATCTTCTTACTTTCAATTGTAGCATCGATTTCTTCTTTCCAATTTTCTTGGAATGTTACCGCTTTTTCTCCCAATTTGCCAGACACTGAAAAATACAGTAAATTTTTCCCTATATCATCTTTCCATTCAAAAATTTTCCCTGCGATTTCAAGCTGATACGTTGCACGTAACAATGATGTGAGTCCTCGCTTTTTTATGCCCATTCGAATGACATCTCCACGCAACGTTGTGTAAGAAAAACAATGACCACGCTCACAATCATCCATATGCGTCTTGCTTACTATGCCGATTTGTTCTCCCGTCTCATTCACTACTTGCACACCTTGTTCTCCATCCGAACTTATCCGTTTTGCTAATGTGTACTGTCTCATCTGTCTCTTCCTTTCGCCTACTTCATAATCGTTATACGAACGAGCAATACAATTTGTTTCACAGCATCCTTCACCTGAAACAAAGACATCAACAAATATGCCCTAAGATCAATTGCCATCGTCAAACGACCTCGAACATCATAATAATCGCGCTCAATTATCAGCCATCTCTCTCTAAATGCTCAAATTATTCAACGCAAATGGTGCTCTACTCGCAGAAAATAGTGTCATTACAATCGAACCTGGCATCTACCTCCCAGGAATTGGCGGCGTTCGTATTGAAGATAATATCGTCGCTACCCAAAATGGTCCAACCCTTCTGAGCACTTACCCAAAACAACTCATAGAAATCTAATCCCCCTCCCCCTTACTGTTGAGGGGGGCTTTCTGTTTACATCAACAGTGTTCGTCTCCCCATTAGAAATCGGCTCACATTTTCTGCAAATTTATTGGCTAATATCTACAAATCTACTCGCTATATCTACATATTCTTTTTCCTTATCAACAAATTTTCCTCGTATACCTACAAAGCTTCTTGCTGTTTCTACAAGTAATGAACTATCTACAAATCCTCGTGTAATACCTACAAATCCCCCCAGCTCAATGTACATTCTCTTTTTTTCCAATCAAAAAAAATGACTGTTTCTTCTCAGCCGTTACCTTTACCGATATATGTTTGATGATAAAACGTAGAAAAATCCATTCCTCTACTTGTAACATTGCGCTCTTAATAACTTCATTCTCAAATCATTTTATTCCAAATAATGGCATACTCTTCACGACTAATATACCACCAAAAAATAGCCTCATTTTCAACTAGCTCATTGATTTTCCATGTAATAGAACATGCTCCACATTAAATCACTTCATTCTCTAGTCATTTGATTCCCAAATAAAGGAACTTTCATCAACCAAAATCCTTTCATTTTTAACGAATCGCTCGTTCTTCCTAAGCGGCTTCGCGCTTCACGACTCATCCCATCACATTTCATCCACAAACAAAAAAATCCCGCCTTAGTAGTAAGGCGAGATTAAAATATAAACGAGCACCCCTGTTAGGCTAACGTAGAGCCAAATTGGCATTGTCCAACGTGCGATTTTGCGGTGACGCTCATCTTCCATATTCCACGCGCGGGCAACACTTGTTAATACAAGCGGTACAATCGCAGCAGCTAGCACGATATGGCTGAATAAAATAAAGTAATAAAATCCTTTAATCCAGCCTTCCCCACCGAAAGATGTTGACGGTGCTAAAAAGTGGTATGTTACATATGAAAATAAAAAAAGGGTTGTTGACGTAAGCGCCGCGTAAATTAAACGACGATGCAATGTCACATTCTTTTTAATAATCGCAAGTAACGCAAATAATAAAAATGCAAACGTAAACGTATTAAAAATCGCGTTTAACAGCGGTAAAATCGTTACATCAAATGCATCAAAATCTTCATAACCAGGCATACCAGCCAACACGCCAATCGCTAGTATTAAGACGGTTGAAATAATGATTATCGCCGGTTTATAATTACGCTTTTTAAACGGGCGTCCTTCTCGATCTCTGTTCATTGTTGTCATTCGTTTTCACTCCATTATATGGTCCAGTCATCTTACAATAGTTTACCATATAATGTGGAACACTCTCCATGATAACTCGGACAAATTCACCCAATTGTAACAAAATATGACATCACCGTGACAACTCGTGTTCATTCATTATATCAATCGCGTGTCCTACTTCATCAACATCAACTCTTTCATCTCATATCCGCGAAACGTCACTTGCACTTTCAAACTCGTGTATTCCTGCACCCCAAACGCTTCCGACACAACTTTCAACAAATCCGTATCATCCATCTCAGCATCAATCTCCCATTCACCAAAAATCTCTTCCATCTTTTCATAAGCATCATTGCCATGCAAAAAAATACCATCTATTTTATTTTCATATGTCGCCTCAACTTGATCGGTCGTTTCCTCATAACGACTCACAAGCGCCTGTTTCATACTTTGCGTATCAAACATCACTTGTATCATCGTAAACCCATATGCCTCTCCAAGCGCTGACTCATCAACAGATGCATCCGTCACGATATCTCGATTCGTACACGCAGCAAGCACTAAACAGACAACAAATAACATTGACCAAAACCGCATTGCATTCACATCCTCTATGATCCATTATCGATAGAATGAACCATTGAAGCAGACGCTATACAAAAATTAATCAGCTTGTACGAACTTTTTTCGAATAAATGGTACTTTTTGTTGCACAAAACGATACATGCGCCCGTTCCAATAAAAAAACTTCCCCGCATGACGCGCTTCTTTCATTAAAGCACGCGCCACTGCTTGCACATTTCGTTGCCTCATCACTTTCCGATCCGACAAATAAATCCCAAGCATTCCTTGAATGATATACTGATGGAATGTTGAATGTGGCAACTGTTCAGCGCATTTTCCCGCTTCGCGAATAAAATACAACAACCGTGCTTGTAATTCCGCTTCATTTTCATAATAAAAACAAAAATTTAAATCGCCTTCTTCAAGATCTTCTTGTTGGTCAATAAAATAATCCAGCAAAATATGAATTCCTTGAATATAGGGAAAATACCCTTCATACAACTGTTTTGCAATCGCTCCATCAAAGTCTTTCCGCATCGCATATGAAACGAGACAAAAAATTCCTAATGTAGAACCTGCACAAGCTGCAAATTCATACCACGTCATCGGTGGCAAATCGTCTTTCGCGCTTTCATATAATGCGATTAACCGCGCTTCACGCTCTTCTTTTCGCACATGTTTATGCACTTGCAACTTTACATAATGACAACATAATGTCCCCAAATATGGATTAATCACTGTATAATTTTCCATCTTTGCCAATACTTCTTGGCATGTTTTCATAAGTGTTGCTAAATACCCTGCGTCATCACAATCTTCACGAAAACGATAATAATTTGTCGGTTCCGCCCCAACTAAAATTGCTTGATGCATCGATTCATGTAACGCTGAAAAATTATCAGGATCTAGTGAAGTACTTCTATCGCATAAATTATCGAGGTAATCACTAATCGTTTGATAAGCGACGATAAATCGGATCACCCCTCGTCGCACTTCATACGGCGCAAGCAACGCCATAATCGCTCCACCTTCACAATGGAACGTTTTTTCCTCAATACTTTGTAGCGCCTGACTTCGCAACTCTTCGTTCGGAATGCGCTTCGCATGTACTTTCCAAAAACGTAACTCCTCATGCACAATTGGTAAAACTTCTTGATAAATTAATCGCATAAACGGCATCGGACGTGTTGGAATCGTCATCTGTCGTTCCCCCATTTCAATGATTTTCACTTCTCTATACGATATGTATGTTTACTTCGAAAAATCTACTTCCAATTCAATTGGGCAATGATCACTGCCCATCACATTTGCATGAATCGCAGCACCCGTCACATATGGGAGCATTCTGTCTGATGTGATGAAATAATCAATTCGCCAGCCAATATTACGCTCACGCACTTTTGCCATATAACTCCACCATGTGTAAGCACCTTCCGTTTCTGGATAAAAATGACGGAATGTATCAGTAAATCCTGAAGAAAGAAGACGTGTCATTTTCCCCCGCTCTTCTTCCGTAAAGCCCGAATTCCCTTTATTCGACTTCGCATTGCGAATATCAATTTCTGCATGCGCCACATTTAAATCACCACAATAAATAACTGGTTTTTTCTCATCTAACTGTTGTAAATAGGCAAACATCCTCTCTTCCCATTCTAATCGATACGGCAAACGTGCAAGCGTCCTTTGCGCATTCGGTGTATACACATTGACGAAATAATAATCGTCAAACTCTAGCGTAATGATGCGTCCTTCAGCTTCAGACGCTTCTTCCCCTACACCATAATGAACGGAAATCGGCTTTTGCTTCGTAAAAATCGCTGTTCCTGAATAGCCTTTTTTCTCCGCATAATTCCAATACTGATGATACCCTTCTAACGCTAAGTCAATTTGCCCTTCTTGCAATTTAATTTCCTGTACGGCAAATACATCCGCATCTACTTCCTGGAAATATTCCAAAAATCCTTTTCGTACGGCTGCTCTTAAACCATTCACATTCCATGAAATACACTTCAAATTCCTTCATCCTTCCAAAAAAATCATATGTATAGCATACCAAATTTTGCTATGATAGAGAGGAAAGTTGTTTGACAATTCTTTTAGCACATACTGTGAATGAAGTCCAACTGGTAACGGCGTGCCCATTTACATCGAAATGAACCATCACGTTCTCAATCATCGGCATTCTTGAGAACTTCATTCATAAGCGCATTCTATCACTTCAAACGAGAGAAAATCAGTTATTCTTTAGCGTATCCCAATACGTTCGCACTACCTATCATTTATCGAAACGAGGTCGCATTCTTGAACAGTTTAGCGTTTAGTAAACTTTTAAACTTTGCATTTATTGTGTTTATCGCAATTACATTTTGGAACGGCTACGAATTTTTAGTTGTGACGCGCATCGCTTTATTCGTCTTCTCACTTATCACTTTTCTCATTGAACGAAAAAAAGACGTAACGCCGATTCGCAAATTAGCATTTATCCGTTTTGGTACAATTAGCATAATCGCCGTCCTGATTACTTTATTCATCGATTCTATGACTGATGGCATTCCCTATTTTTCACGCCAACTACTAATGCCACTCTATATGATTGCTATTTTAGTAATGCTTTATCTTGAAATGTATGTTTGGAACCGCGCGAACCATCAAAAATTATAAACAACATTGCCTAGACCATGTTCTAGGCAATGTTCAAATGAATCATTACACATACTGTTTTCTATTCTTGTTCAAACTGTTCGTGTAAAAAGTCATAATCGGTTTCGTCCCAAAAGGTATCAGTAAATACCAACGCGTCATTTCATAATTAGAACAGCAACATAATAAACTATAATGATCCATGAACATGATTTTCTTTGAATGAATGATCACGATAAGCAGTCATTCTATTGATATTTTAAAGATGATAGCAACCCTTGAACGTTATTATGCACTTAGTATCATCGCAATAATGACACTGCAGCTGGTCACACTTGAGACCATTGGCATATCTATTCTATAGTTCATTTTCATACAAACTTAAAGAATAACCGCCAAACAGTCATTATGTGTTTATAAATAATCATCATATATAGTTCAAATTATTCATTTCCCTATTGACAAACATTTCTCTTTAGACTTACTTTTCAACTTTTTATAATCATGTATACTACTATTTAATTACATCAAAAAGGAGTTGAAATCATTTGAACTTTTGTCAAGAATGCGGAAAGCCTTTGGAACCGACCGCGGCATTCTGTACGAATTGTGGAACCAAAACAGAACAATCCCAACAAGCATCGACAACTTCAAAAGACCAACCGCATCACCAAGAAACGTCTCCTACAAGTGAGCAAATTGTTTCATCACCAAAACAAACCATTCATCATGAACAAGTTGCGGCACAACCTAAACAACCAATGGGAAAAGGAAAGAAAATCTTACTCTATATCATTGCGCTGTTCGCCATCGCACTCATCGGAACGCACTTTTATTTATCCAATCATTTTGATCCAATGAAAAAAATCGAAGCGATGAATGACGCATTCCATAAAAAAGATCAAAAAGCTTTCTATGAACACTTTAACGTACCAAAAGGAACAATCGCCACTGCTGACAGCTTTTTCAACGTCGTTCAAGACATGAATTGGCCGTCACTTCGCTCAGAATTAATGTATCAAATTGACAATTTACAGGAGAAAGTTCCGACTGATCCAATCGCATATGAAGGTGCAGATTTTATTCGCTTAGAAAAGAAACCGATATTATTTGGCTTATACAATGATATTTCATTCTCTCTCATCCCGTTAAACGCTTCTATTGAAGTACCTTTTAAAGAAATGACAGTTACCATTGCGGATGAAATCGTCACCAGTAAAGAGGATGACGAAATTATTGAGATCGGACAGTTCATACCAGGCACATATGATTGGTCATTCGAGATGGAACGCCATCAAATGCCGTTGAAAAATAAAGGGACTGTGGAATTGTATGCCGAAGAAGGACAACAAGCACTCTTTTCACCTGATTGGGGATTCGAAACCGTCTCAATCTACTCAGAGGTAGACGATGCAATCCTTTATGTGAACGGTAAATCAACAAAAGAAAAGGTATCAGGATATTATGAATTATATCCTGTCATTTTAGACGACAAAACAGAAATTCAACTCGTCACTAAAAATGGTAAAGGAAAAGAAGTAACCTCTGAAAAAATGACTTTGGACAGCACGAATCTTGATATTTCATTCAAACATATTGAACAAGAAAAAGCCGCTGCCAATAAACGCGAAGAAGTAGAATCGGTATTTTACAATTTCCGTTCGGATTATGAAGACGCGATTTACACGCTAGATTTCAGTTATATTCGTGACTATTTCAAACCAAATAGTAAAATCCAAAAAGACTACCGCAAATTCGTAGAGGACCATGCAACAATCGCAGGTTATGACTATGATTTCCGAACAAATGAAGTGACAGATGTCAAAGAACAAAAAGACGGAAAATACGAACTTACATCATTTGAAACGTTTTACTACAGTTCGGCTGATGAAGGAACGATATATTATGAACGTACAAAAAAATACGTCTTATCTGAGGAAAATGGCATGTTTTATATCGAGTCGATTGATAATTTAACGACTGATAAACAGAAACAATAATATGGAGGGATTAAAATGAAAGTATGTCCAAGTTGTCAACATGAACAAGAAGCAGGAAAATTTTGCGGGAATTGTGGAACGGCATTAGTCAAGCAACAAGCTCCAACAACCGAAACACCACAAACATCCGTACAAGAAGCAACTGAACAACAAGCTGCCACAACTGAAACGGCTGTACATCAAGCTCCACCAGAGCAGTCGTCACAACAACAGCAACATCAAGGCGGCGCAAAACAATCATCGGCAAATCCGCTAACTGATGAACAAATTGATAAATTAAAAACAAATTCAAAGCACTATTTCAAATTTTTCACTGAGAAACTGACAGCACCATCGTCAACACCAAACTTTACATTTGGGTTGATCAACATCATTGTGTTCCTACTAGTGACAGCAATTGCATTTTTTATAGCAGTGAATAGTCAAAGCTACCTTAAACCATCATTTATCGGTGTCGTCTTCTCCATCACTGTTGGTTTAGCTTTATTAATTTTAGTGAGTGTATTGGCAATTTTTATAACAACATTATTTAGTAGTGAAAAGCGTACATTTAAACAAATCGTGGAACAATTTGGTAATTATAGCTCGATTACAATTGGATTGAGCGCAATTGCGTTACTACTATTTTTATTCAAATCTTTTGTCATAGGATTCTTTGTAATTTCAATTGCATTAGGGGTTACATTTGTCGTGCAACCGACATTTATCGTTAACCGCTACATTCAAACCTTACACTTTACACTCGATAAATACTTTATATATTTAATTTTCGTCGTCATTCAAGCAATCTTATATAGCGTTTTATTTATGGTCATTGCCGATAGCTTCCTCGGCGAATTAATGAACGACATCAATAACTTAATGTTCTACTTCTAATCTCATTTAAAATCGTCATAGAAAATGAACTTTTTGTAATTGAATATAAAAATCAGGTTCAGGAAAATCGTGATTTCCCGAACCTGATTTTTTTACGTTTCATAGTTGTCTCTATTTCATCATCGTTGTTTAGGATGTTGAGAACATTAGCTTATGGTTGAAAATACTATCCAGCTATATCTAATTAAATGTCCTTAATGCCTAATTTTATAGCGACTACACTCAATTTTATGCATGCTATACCTAAACGTTCTCGTGTTGTGCCTAATGGAATTCCTGTGACCACTAAACACTAGGCTATGACCAATATTAGACTGCCTATGACCAATTATACGCACGCTATAACGAATTCTTATCGTTCTATGCCTAAATCAAATTCTACGACCACTAAACACTAGGCTATGACCAATATTAGACTGCCTATGACCAATTATACTACCGCTACGCCTAATATTTAGCCTGCATATACCCAATTCAATGCACTTCATTCACAATGTAACGTTTTCAAATCCCTACTTCAACACCCGTTGTGCAAACGATGCACTGCAACTTCATTCACATCGCTCGCCATTATCCGCTCATCGTTCAAATGGAGATTGGACAAGCAAGACTTTACCAATAATCGTCACTTCTTCTTTTCGATACACTTCATCTGTCCCACTTGCATGATCGTGAACGACTGTGATCTGCTGTTCATTACAGTACACTTTACGTACAATAACCTCGTCATATCCAATCGAAATCGCGGCGATATCACCGCTCTCAACGATTGATTGAAAACGAATGAGTACTTGACTATTTTGTCGAATACCAGCCTGAATCATCTCATTGTCTTGCACGAGCAGCCAAACAAGCTTTTCATCATTTCTTGTGCGTCGTTCAACTGGAGACCACTTCACCACATCTTCCGTATCATAATGTCCATGCGCATTTAGCCGCCTCACAACTGGTACAAGTTGAACTTGTGTTTCACTCATCCCATAATGGGTTTTCTCATTCGTTCTCCCCATCAAGTAATCATTCGAGACATCTAATAAAGTTGCAATATGATTAATCGTATCTGCTGGCGGCATTTTCGTTCCATTTTCATAAGCAGTATATGTCGTTCTAGCCATTCCGATTTGCTCTGCTACATAGCGTTGGGTCCATTGGGGATCTTCAGCTTTTTTTCTCTCTCTACATGCTTTTAACCGTCGAGCAAATTGTTCCAATTTCCAACACCACCCTATGTATATTAATTTCACTATAT
>ERZ808040.720-NODE-720-length-26425-cov-8.411606_pt1 | contig 26425 bp, 21 predicted proteins | sample MGYA00380191_ERZ808040 | MGnify/ENA primary metagenome ERZ808040 (study PRJEB31490, sample SAMN06133395) | mouse gut metagenome | isolation source: J6 | host: mice | place: China: Chengdu | collected 2015-05 ...
ACCTTGCTTGACGCGATGGCCGCAGTTGGGAGATACAAAGAAAATCTCGGCGCTGTTACTTTAAGCGAAAATAAACAACTGTTAAAAGAAAGGATAGGAGCAATAATGAGTTTTAAGAAAACATCAAAAGCAATTCGGCTTTTGACTGGTATGCTGACGTTGTGTATTATTTTCAGTGCCGCTTTCGTTGGGATTTATTCTACTGCCGCTGCCGCAGATGTGCCAAATTCGATACATGCAGACAATTCGTTAGAAATGGAAACATTGGATTTTAAGGGAACATCATATTATTTAGTTTGTAATGAAGCCCAGCTCAGAGCGATTGGCACAGGCAAGTATGGCATGAATCTGAATTATATGCAGCAAGCGGATATTTCCTTATCCGCAGGTGATTGGGTTCCCATCGGAACATGGGATGTCCCTTTTACAGGAACCTATAACGGCAATGGCTTTGAAATCACGGGCCTTACCATGACCGACCCGGACGCAGAGATCATAGGACTGTTTGGGGTTGCGAAAAATGCACATATTTACAACATTACCCTGCGGGACTATGACATCACGAGTGCGGGAAAAAATGCCGCTAATAAGTCGGTTGGAGCAGTCCTTGCGATTGGACAAGGGAGCCGTTCCTATGATAATTTTGTCTATCCCAAAGAAGCAGCCGTGAGCATTGAGGATAATTCTTCAGAGATAGAGCGGTATTATAAAGCCGACAGTTTGCCTCTGTTTGAAATCACTTTCTCCCGGCTGGACGAAAATGCTCAAAGGACATGGCTTGAAAAGCTCTATGCCGAGAGCGATTTCGCTTTCTTCTCTGTTGCTGTGCGCGGACTTGGCTCAAATTCTCCTCTGCTTGCCGACTTTGCAGAAAAGGCATATACCGATGAAGAAATGGCGTTTTTCTCCACTTTAACGGACTGTATGGACGAAGCGGAACTGGAACTTTGGTTGGGCAGGGCTTTGGAAGATGGAAACTGGGCATTTCAATCTATGCTCTTTGATAAACTGAACCGAGGCGAAGAATTTGACGAGCTGGAAGAGAAGCAGCAGAAAGAATGGGCCGAAGCACAGGCTGCGGAATACCAGGCTGTGGGCATTACAATGGACGGCAAAGACTATTATTACCAGGGCCAGCTTGTCAACATCTTTTTAGACATCCGGCCCAACAAATCCGTTTACACGCTGAATATGAACCCAAAAGGAACTGTCAATATTAAAATAGTCCGTGATACAGAAAGCAAAATCACAGGCGTCGCCTATATGACCGAAGCGGAAGTGATTGAGCTGTTGGGGGATATGGACGATTCGGATGATAAAACTGGCGTGGAAATAATCCCCGTTGATTTCAAAACCGTAGCGGCGGGAGAAACTATCTTCCTGGGAGAATACACATTGTCCGACGGAGATGAAATTTTATACGACATTTCAGCGAAAACAGGGAACAGAATGAAGGTCTTTTTTGCAAAGGACAATCAGGAAGATGTGGCCTATTGGTCAGTGAATAACCTGCGTCAGCCGGGCGAACCGCTGGAATGTATTGCGGATTTTACCGTTGGGCCTCCAGCAACGAAGCCCGGAACCTATAAGCTGTACCTCCAAGCCCCGGACGGTGCTTTGGGAACTGTAAGGGGCAGCGTTTCGATTGTGTCAGCAGACGCATCCTGATAATTCAACACCTCTGCCAGAACAACGGCATAATAAAAAAACCGTTGTTTCGGCGGCTGGTATCTGTGCGCCCGAACAAAATACAAGTAGCCATGCGGCGGTTTTGAAATAGTAAATTTCAAGCCGCCGCTTTCTTTTGAAAAAACGGAAAACGGAGGGTGTGTTAAAGTCGCCCATTTTTAAGGACACGGCGGTATCCGGGAGGCATCGCCATGTCCTTTTTTCTATCATTTCAATTTAGACCATCAAAAAAAGCCCGTCCCCCGCCTGGGGAAATTGCGGCCACGAAGTTATACTATACGATGCAGATATAGCAAACTATACAGTGCAAACCGCCCGGTGGGTCTATGACCTGCCGGGCGGTTTTTGTCGTTTCCTGCGGCCCGGAAATTTTTCTTTGATTTTTTCTCTGCGGAAAGCGGTTTTGCGCGCAAAACCTGTGCCGCTGAACGCTCTGTTAGCGGAAAGGGAAAGTACCACCACCATCCCCAAACGAAAGGGGGTGAGAAGATGGAAAGCAACCCCCGCGACTATGGTGAACGGTGCAGGTTTGACGCCTTTTGCAAGACCGTGTTGAAGCATGAGGCAATCGACTATATCCGCGAAATGAAGCGGCGGGCCAGCCGGGAAACGTCCTTGGAGCGTCTGCCGCAAATGGCGATGGACAAGCTGTGTTCAGCGGACGATTACCCCAGCGACAGTTATGTGTTCTCTTACTGTGGCTGTGACCTGCCGATCAGAAGCGAACGGATTGCCGACGCCTTTGCCGGTCTGCCGGAGCAGGAGCAAAGCATTTTGATTTTGCGCCTGGTGCTGGATTTGACTGACAGCGAGATCAGTGAGGCCCTGGGGCTGTCCCGGAGTGCCGTCCAGCGGCGCAGAACAAAATCGCTGAATGTCCTGCGGGCAAAACTGACAGCGAGGAAAGGAGGTTAGCGCCATGAAGCGCCGGAACTACAAGGGCCGTGAATTGCTGCCGCTGGCGGTGAGCGATGCGGCCCGTGCCGGGGACACCGACGCTGGGGAGCAGGTCTTGCGGTACTATGAGTGCTACATAAACAAGCTCTGTACCCGGACGGTCTATGACGAAAGCGACTGTCCCCATACCTGCCTGGACGAGTACATGAAAAGCCGTCTGGAAAACAAGCTCATCCGCGCCATTCTCGGTGTGAACTGATAACCGGCCCCGATGGGAGGAACAGCTTACCCTTTCTCTGTTTCTCCCGCCTGCGAGTCATGGGATAATTGAGGAAAGGTCGGTGAACTATGGCCGAGGAAATCGGCATTTCGGTAAAGGACAAATTCTGCCTCACCATTGAAGAAGCCTCCCACTATTCGGGATAGGGGAAAAGAAACTGCGGAAGTTGGTACATGATAATTTGGACGCTGGTTTTGTCATTCAGAACGGCGTCAAAATTCTAATCAAACGCCAGCGTTTTGAGCAATTTCTAAACGCACTATCGTCGATCTAACCGCTCTATTCTGCAAAAATCTTGAACAGCCGGTTCAAATAAATATGGAAATTGAGCCTTGGTTATGGTATAATTTCTTTATATCGTGCCGAGGCTCTTTTCACAGAAAGGAGCGCAACGTGAGCGAAAAACGACGTGACAGCAAAAACCGTATTCTTCGCAACGGAGAGAGCCAACGCAAAGACGGACGATATGCGTATAAATACATTGACGCCACCGGCAAGCCCCAGTTTGTTTACAGTTGGAAGCTGGAAGCCACGGACAGCACGCCCCAAGGAAAACGGGATGGACTTTCCCTGCGGGAAAAGGAAAAGCAAATTCGGCGGGACATCGAGGACGCCATTATTCCCCGTGGCGGAGAAATGACCGTTCTGGATTTGGTAAAAAAGTACCTCTCCCAGAAAACCGGCGTCCGGCACAACACCGAGGCCAATTACAACTTTGTCCTCAACATCATCAAAAAAGAGGACTTCGGCCAGCAGCGCATCGACCGGGTAAAGCTGTCCGACGCTAAGTGCTGGCTTATCAAATTACAGCAGGACGGCAGAGGGTACAGTTCTATTCATTCCATCCGGGGGGTTGTCCGGCCGGCATTCCAAATGGCGGTTGATGATGATTTTCTTGTGAAAAATCCGTTTGAATTTCAGCTTGCGACTGTGGTTGTCAATGACAGCGTAACAAGGGAGGCTATCACGAGAAAGCAGGAACGGAATTTTTTGGAGTTTATTAAGAATGACATGCATTTTTGCAAATACTATGAGGGGATTTTTATTCTCTTTAAGACAGGCATGAGAATTTCGGAGTTTGTCGGATTAACTATCTCTGACTTGGATATGAAAAACCGAAAGATTGTCATAGACCATCAGTTACAGCGGACAAGGGATATGCAGTATGTGATTGAGGACACGAAAACCTCATGCGGCACAAGGGAAATTCCGATGGCAGATGAAGTGTATGAGTGTTTCAAAACCATTATCCAAAATCGGAGGAAACCAAAGGTTGAGCCGATAATCGGAGGGAAAACAGGATTTTTGTACCTAGATAAAAACGGTATGCCTATGGTCGCCTTACATTGGGAAAAATATTTCCAGCATATCAGAGAGAAGTACAATAAAATTTACAGAGTGCAGATGCCGAAAGTTACTCCTCATGTCTGCCGCCACACATTCTGTAGCAATATGGCAAAGTCAGGGATGAACCCTAAAATCCTGCAATACATCATGGGGCATAGTGATATAGGCGTGACGCTGAATACATACACCCATGTACAGTATGAGGATGCCGAAAAGGAAATGGGGAAGATTTTTGAAGTTGAGCCGAAACGAAGAAATGCTATGTAGGATTTTTGGTTAGCTAAGACATTTCAGAATCGAAAAAATCCCTTGAAATAAAATTTTTTTAATTTACTTCAAATTTACTTCAAATTCGCACCAAACTATACCAATTTATACAGAGTTATGAATGAATTTAGGAAAATCAAAAAGAAAGGGAAATACTCAAAAAGCCAGTAAATACAAGGTTTTGCAGAGTTATACCAAGTTATGCGAAATGCAATAAAAATATTATTTATCTGCCACGGCAATATTTGCCGCAGCACCTTATGCGAAAGCTACTTCACCCACCTGGTTGACAGTCTCGGTCTGTCCGACCTGTTTATTATCAACTCCGCTGCAACCAGCCGCGAGGAGATCGGCAATCCGCCGCACCGCGGCACCGTGTGCAAGCTGCGGGAGAAAGGGATCGCTCTTGTACCGCATCGTGCCGTTCAGATGACGGCTGCGGATTACGAAAAATATGATTATCTGATCGGGATGGACAGTGCGAACATCCGGAACATGCAGCGCATTGCAGGAGGTGACCCGCAGGGCAAGATCCGCAGACTTCTCTCCTTTGCCGGAACAGAGCGCGATGTGGACGATCCGTGGTATACGGGTGATTTTGAAGCGACCTACCAGGACGCGGTAACAGGCTGTACGGCATTTCTGGAATTCCTGAGAGAGCAGGAAAACATTTATTAGGAATTGAAGAATAAAGCTTGAGAAAACGAATCTTTGAGGAGACTAAATAATGGAGCAAAACAAATGATTAAGAAAAACAAATGATTAAGAAAAACAAGTAATCCGTGAGATTGAGTAATTTTGGGAAGTGGACAATGGAGAAAAGTGAATAATTCAGAAATGGAAGATGGAGTACAAGAAAAGGAAAATCGTATTTTCTCATTTAAAATCTGTTGTGTGTCATATAAATCGTGCTTTTTTCAAATATTGTGTAATTGTCAAACATAAATCAAAACTATGTCAAACATTTCTGAACGTTTCTAAATAAGAGCAATGAGAGCGCTTTCCCTAAAAACGCTGATAAATTGACATATCAGCCAAAATTCTTTGAATATATTTGAATAAATATTTTTATTACATTGTTAAAAATCACTTGGTAAGTAATAAAATTTAATCTGTCAGGGAAAAATCATAACAAATCATAAACTTTCAAAAAGAATTATAAATTGTTAGCACTCTATCTTGACGAGTGCTAACGTATGTGCTATATTACATGTAGAACAAAGAGAACAACAGATCTCCGAATAATTATATAGGAATGAGTATATATTAATATTTTTTCGGATGATTCTGTATCTTCAGCAATTTAACATCCGACGGGATGCGTATGATGGAAAGGATGGATGAATTATGATGACACCTGCTTTATTTGGAGAAAATTTACTGGATGATTTCTTTGGCTTTCCGTTTTCAAGAAATTGTGTTTCGCCGTTCTTCGGTGAGGGCAAGAAGCAGACTGGCAATTTTATGCAGACGGATGTGAAGGAGCATGACGGAGGCTACACCGTGTCGATGAATCTTCCGGGCTTTAAGAAGGAGGATGTAAAGGGAGAGCTGAAGGACGGCTATCTGACGATCACTGCTTCGATGGACAATGAAGAGAGCGAGAAGGATGATAAGGGGCGCTTTATTCGCAGAGAGCGCTACAGTGGAACCTGCAGTCGGAGCTTCTATGTTGGGCAGGATGTGACCCAGGAGGAGATCCGGGCGAAATTCGAGAACGGCGTGCTGCGTCTGGAGATTCCGAAGAAGGAAGCGAAGCCGGTTGAGGAAAAATCCCGGTTTATTTCGATTGAGGGCTGAAAAAAGAACAGCCGTGAGAAATTCTGCGGCCCGCCTTTGCCTTTTATCTGTTAATTTTGCCCTCCGTACAGAGAGAACTGTACGGAGGGATTTTTTATGCGGGTTTGTGCAGGAAACTTTCTGCCCGAGCCGCTTGATATCCGTTGCATCCGGAACAATAGCTTCCTCTGCTCAGTCCCCGGTTCTTACTCCACTACCAGCTCCCGCACCGCTACCCGCCGGATCCTGTGTGCCGCTGAATAAGCGAACAGGAAAAAGCATAGTCCCATAATAAGCACAGGGGTCAGAACCGTAAGAAGCGTAAAATTCACATCAACTCTGGAGAAGCCGGCCATACTTAATATCCCGCCGATCAGCCGTGAGGAAAAGGCAGAGGACAATACCATGCCGAGCGCAGAGCCGGGCAGGGAGATTATGAAAAAGCGCAGGGCAAACGACAGTCTCAGACCGACAACGGAAAAGCCGACCGCCCTCAGAATGCCGATGTCCGTCCGTTCCATTGAAAAGCTTTTGGAGCAGATCAGTTCAACAACAATCAAAGAAAACAGCACGGAGAAAATATAGATTACCGCCTTAAGGGAGGCGATAACCGAGTCGATCATGCCGTCATTCATAACGCTTGCGTTGAAATCAAAAAGCTCTGCCTCGATAAGACCGCTGAATTCCCGGTTCAGCGCCTCCACTATTTCGCTGCTGTGCTCCGGCTTTGAAAGGCAAAAGCCGATATAGGAAATCTGCTCTGCGCCGAGCTTTTTTGCCCCGTCAAGAGACAGGGCAAAGTTCATGCCGCTGTCATAGGCACACTGATAAATGCCGGAGATAATAAATTCCGCTTCCATTTCATTTTTGCTGACTGTAACAATGTCTCCCATACCGATATCCAGTATCTCCGCGATCATTTCTGTGATCAAGATTTCATTGTCATAGAGCGGAGCCCGGCCCTTCAGGATGCCGTTAATGTATTCCGGATATTTATAGCACTCGCAGCGAAGGTTTTCGCCGTTGATCGACATATAGTTTGTGTGTGTGTAATATTTTTTCCGGATGGGCGAATAGGCTGCAGTCAGTGCTTCAATTTCCCTTTCTGTCGCATCGTCCAGCAAAGCGAGGCACCGGAGTTCCACATCGCTGATTTCAATACCCATCGCCTCCAGCGCAGCCCTGGAGGTGAACAGGTTTCCGATCAGGTTGATCGAAAACATAAAAAAAGTCAGGATCGCCACGATAAAGATGGTTCCGAGATATCGCCTTTTCCCGGTGACAAGCTGACGAAGGGCGAGATTCAAAAACAGTCCTCGGCGGCGGATGGGAAGTATCAGGCGGCTGTCAAAATAGATTTCCGGCCTTCCGCCGGAAATGGCCCGGATGGGCGAAATTTTCCCGACTTTTCTTGTCTGAATGCCGATCATTGCAGCGGAGACGAGAAGGACGGCGAACAGAATAAGGAAAAGCATGCCGGCGGAAAGCCCGTTCTTTGGAAGGATGGCAGTGTTCTGCATCATCAGCCGGCCTAAAAATATCGAGAGAGGAAACGCAAACAGACTGCCCGCTGCGCCGCCTGCCAGCTCGCAGAGCAGATAGCCTGCCAGCAGGTACTGCCGTATTTTCCGGTTGGAAAATCCCTGTGCCTTTAGGATTCCAAGATTTACATAGTCAAGCTCCACCTCCGTCAAAATACTGTGCCCCATTACGATCAGAACAATGACGAAGAGCAGGCTGACAAAGAGGAGCAGCACGTAGGAAACAATCTGCCAGAGAATCATTGTGTAGCGGACGGTATCTGCTCTGGTCAGCGCTCCCATGGCGTTTGTTATGATTTTTGTTTCAAGGTTGAGCTGCCGGGAGAATTTAGCTGCGGAGAGCGTGCAGTCCGGTGATTTGTATATCATAATAATGGTTGTATCAACGAATATATTTTCCTTATTGCATTCTTCCAGGATGATGTCCAGTGCCTGTCCGCTGATAAAAACCTGTTTCCAGCCTATATTCGCAGCGCCCTGGGTCGGTTCCTGAACAAAGCCGGCAATCCGGAAATCAAAAGCTTTTTCCTGAAAGAAAAATCGAATCAAATCGCCGGATTCGCATTCCAGCTTTGCTTTCATTCCGAGCGGCAGATAGACCTCCCAATCTTTTAACGGCGGGATGGTTTCCGCAAAGCCATCCACATCGCTGTTGTACAGGCGAATCCCGTCCCGCAGCCGGGTCAGAAAGATTCCGTTGGCATATATCTTTTCCCCGACTTCTGCGTTGTCCGCACAGGCGGCATCCAGATAGCGGGTTCGTTCAACCAGCGGATTTTCTTCCAGCTGGGTGCGCAGCGCGTCCGTCAGCACGTCGGAGGACATATAAACGGCCACATCCCCGGAATCCGCATACTCCAGTGCTGCATCAAGAGCTTCTGCGGAATTGTCCATCACGCTGAGGACAGCGCCCGCCGAGCATGTGATCAGGATGGTCAGAAGCATAATGCCGAGATAAGCGCCGCGTCTTCGTCGCAGGTTGGCTTTCATTAATGTCAGAATTTCCATTTTTACCTCTTTTCTGTATACGGTATACCTTCTGCAGTGATGCCTGAATCCAGAATATGGAAATATTTTCCTCTCGGGCATTCTGCCCAGCGTTGGAAAGTAGTTTCCCTCCGGACTTTCCGCCTCACCATTCCAGCGACGTAAGCCATGCGTTAACCTGTGTTTCCCGGCTTTTTTCCTGTTCGGGCAGATAGGGGGAGAGGGTGAGCTCTCCGATAATCTTCCCGTCGGAAAGATATAAAAGCCTGGTTGCACGCAGAGCGACCCGGATATCGTGGGTTACGGTCAGGATGCTTTGACCCTCGCGGTTCAGTCCGGTCAGAAGGTTCAGTACCTCCGTCGTATTGCTGCGGTTCAGCGCACCGGTTGGTTCGTCGGCAAAAAGAAGCTTCGGATCGTTGATTACCGCCCTTGCGATGGCGCACCGCTGCGCCTCACCGCCCGAAACCTGTGCCGGCAGATGCGTTTTGACCCCGGAGAGATTCATCCGGTCAAGAAGCTCCTCCGCGCGTTTCCGTACGTCGGCAGCAGAATATTTTCTGTTCAGATAGCCCGGGACGGCGACATTTTCAAAGAGGGTCAGATTACTGACCAGATGAATCTGCTGGAAGATAAACCCGAAATCCGAATGCCGCAGCACGCACAATCCTTCCTCCTTCATTTTTGCAAGATCGTTTCCGGCATAGAGCACCTCGCCCGCACTTGCCCGATCCATGCCGGAGAGTGCGTACAGCAGCGTGGATTTGCCTGAGCCGGAGGAACCCATGATGACAGTGAAATCACCTTCGTACAGATCGAGGCTGACATGGGACAGAATGTGGAGCTGCCCGCCGTTGTGGGCGAAGCTTTTGCAGAGCCCCTTTGCGGATAAAATGATATTTTTCATAATAACTCCTTTCGGCTTGCGGTATGTATAGAGGTATTTTAGCAGGGAGGATATTAAGGAGTCCTTAAGCTTACAACATCACCGGGTGATAATCCACCTGTCATGCGCCGCGTTTCTCTGCGGAAACCGCAGGCAGCACTAGCGTCATTTCCAGCCCGTCCGCATGATTCTGCGGGCGCACATGTCCGCCCGTCTGCTCCGCAATATATTTCACAATGTACAGTCCAAGCCCTGCGCCGGACTCGCAGCCGCGGTTTTTCCCGCGGTAAAACTGGTCAAAGATAAACGGCATATCCTCATCAGGAATTCCGGCTCCGTAGTCGCGGAACGAAAGCTCTGCCTCCTGCCCGTGCAGGCGCAGAGAGATGTTAATCTCTGTCTTTGCATATTTTCTCGCATTGTTGATCAGATTCTCCGCCGCCTGCACCAGGCGAGCCGGATCAGCCAGAACATAGACGGGATGGGGCGGCATGGCAATGTGCAGGTCATCCTGTCCGGCAGCAATCTCGGGAAGGCTTTCTGCAAGCAGCGCGCACAGGTCAATTCGTTCCGGCTGAATTTTCAGTTTGTCGAGATCGGACAGCGAATGCAGAAACAGATCGTTGGTCAGGCGCGAGACCTCATCGCATTTTTTCATAATAACGCCCAGGTATCTGGCACGTTTCTCGGGAGAACCATCCAGATTTGCTTCCAGACCCTCCGCGTAGGCGCGGATGGAGGCAACGGGAGTTTTAATATCATGGGACAAAGTGGCAATCACGGTTTTGTGGTTTTCGGCGGCCTCGCGCTCGCAGGAGCGCGCCCGTGTAACCTCGCGGCGCATGCTGTCGAACGCCCAGGTGAATGCGCCGAAGCAGTTGGAGCGCTCAAAATTAAGGGGAAGGTCGAAATTGCCGTCTGAGATTGCGCCGGCGAACCGGGTCAGCCGGTCGAAAGGGCGCAGTACAAAAACATAGAGATAGAGGGCGGAAAAAATAAGGCAGACGATGCACACAACGCACAGCAGAACGGGGCGGAGATCCTTTTCCAGGGGGGCAAGAGAACGGATTTGTTCTCGGAGAAGGGCAGTTTTTTCGGACATTGCTTCAAGCCTGCCCGCTTTTGCAAGCTGTTCAATTTCGTTCAGCGATACAAGCTGTGCTGCAACGGTTTCCTTCCGGGCAGCGGCTGATGAAAATCTGCCGGAATCGCCGGCTTGTAGGAGAAACAGCCAGGCAGCAGTTAATACAACCAGAAGGGAAAAGGAAGCGGTCATCAGAAGCAATCTTTTTTTCATATAATCCTCATTTCTATAATAGAAGTTTTTTTGAATATAGAACAATATTATACTCAAACAGAAAACTATCTTTTATTAGATTTTTGCACAAAAAATACTTGGAAATATAAATAAAATATCACTTTATTAATAAAATATTATTTTACTATAATATCGCTATTTGAAAGAACAATACTCGTTAAAAGAATATTATATCTGACTGAGCTTACGATCCGGGCTGTCCGGAAGCTCCAGCATATATCCGACTTTAAAAACGGTTTTAATATACTGCGGTTTAGCCGGCTCTTCCTCAAGTTTTTCCCGAAGCCAGCGGATATGTACGGTCAGTGTGGAGGGCTCAACCATGGAAAAGGCCCCCCATACCCCGTTCAGAAGCTCCTCCTTCGGAATTGCCGTATTTTTGTGCTTACACAGATAAGCAAGCAGATCAAATTCCCGCAGGGAGAGAGAAACAGCGGAGCCGTCCCGGGTTACAGTGCGTGCCGTCAGATTAACTCTGATCTTTCCGAAGGCATAAATTTCTTCTCCGGAAGAAAAGCTGTACGCCCTGCGGAGCAGTGCATTTACCCGCGCCAGCAGCTCTTTCATGGAGTAGGGTTTCGGAAGGTAGTCGTCACCGCCGATTTCAAATCCCGTGATACGGTCGGTTTCGCTGGTTCGTGCGCTGGCAAAAAGAATCGGAATACGGGAGACCCTTCGCAGCTCTCCGCACAGCGAAAAGCCCGTGGTATCCGGAAGATTGATATCGAGCAGCAGCATGTCATAAGCAGAAGCGGAGAGCAGGGAAACCGCTTCCGCAGCGCATGCGGCGCATGTAACCTGATAGCCGTAGCTTTCGAGCATATCGGAAATAATGGCAGACAGATCTGCGTCGTCATCTATAATCAGAATTCGTTTTGCATTCATACAATGTTGTCTTTCCTCCGGCTTTTTTTGTCCGTTTTTTCATGTCTGCGGCGGTACTGTGCGGGTGTGCAGCCTGCGGCGGCTTTAAACTGACGGTAAAAGTGCACCTCGCTGCGGTAGCCGCATACCGCGGCAAGCTGTTCAATTGTGAATTCCGTACTGTCCAGAAGCTCCATGGAATGCTCCAGCCGCAGCCTGATAAGATCCTTCTGAAAGGAAATGCCGAACAGCCTGCGGTACAGATGCTGAAAATAGGATTCGCTGATTTTCAGCTCCGCGGCGCAGCGGGCAATGCTGTGTTCCTGTTCCGGGGAATTCTGCAGGGAAAGACGGAGCATGCGCAGCTGATCCTGAAACGGAACGGCAGCCGGAAGACTTTCCGGCGGGGAACAGTCAAAACGCAGATGATTAAACAGAATGAGGAACAGGGCATCCGTATTTTCTGCGAGACAGGCGGAAGGCGTGTAGGATTTTTCCCACAGCAGCTGGCGGATCAGCGAGGAAAGAACTTCGGGGCTGCGCACCGGAAGGAGGCGGCCGGCCGGAGGAAACGGAGGTTCCTTCTTAAGTGCCGCGCCGCTGTTTTCCGTTTCCGGAACATATTCAAAATGCAGCCAGTCGTCCCTGTATTCGCCCGAAGGGTTATGGTACTGATAGGGTGTTTCCGGTGTGATCAGTACGGCATGGCCGGGAAGACCGCTGAAATGTGTTTCGCCGATCCGGAATTCCCCTGCGCTGCGCAGAAGCAGCAGAACGTAATTTGGTACGCCGTATTTTCTGGAAAGATAAAAAGGATAGGGATGGCGGGCCGCACAGCCGCCGCGCAGTACACGAAACATCATAATCTCCTTGCAGAAACAGCTTTCACATGAAAGCAGAAAATGTCAGGTTTCTGATAGTATACGATATTGTTTCGGGAAAGTCAATGAGGTAAACTGGATGCAGAAAATACCATAGGTAACAGGCGATTCTACCCGGACGGTATCGGCGGAAAATCTGCATGACCGTACGGGTGGAAAATCCCACTTTCAGTGGAAAATCCCACTTTCAGTGGAAAATCCCACTTTCAGTGGAAAATCCCACTTTCAGTGGGATTGGAAAAACGGAGGGAGAACAGGCATGGACAAAGCATGGATCGGGGATGCGCAGAACCGGATAAGGGAAAAGCTGCATAAAACGGCAGAGCGCAGCGCACACAAGGTGCCGTACACAACGAGGAACGGCGTGTTTGACGACTGGACGGATAATATTTCGTGGTGGACGAACGGATTCTGGGGCGGCATTTTGTGGCAGCTCTACCACGCTACAAAGGAGAAGCTTTACCGGGAGCTGGCGGTGGAGCTGGAGGAGAAGCTTGACCGCACGCTGATGGATCCGGAGGGGATGGATCACGACAGCGGGTTTCGCTGGTTGCTGACGTCAGGCGCACATTTCCGGGAAACGGGGAATGAGGAAGCGTACCGCCGTACCCTGCTGGCGGCCTGTAATATGGCAGGGCGCTTCAATCCGGCAGGAAATTTTATCCGCGCGTGGAACGACTGGGGAAATAAGGAGGCCCGCGGGGAAAATGCGGGAATCGCAATTATCGACTGTATGATGAATCTGCCGCTTCTGTACTGGGCCTCCGAGCAGACGAAAGATCCGAGATTTTATCACATTGCGGCAAGGCATGCGGATACGGTAATCCGGCATTTTATCCGGGAGGACGGTTCGGTCATCCATATCGGGGAATTTGACCCGTACACCGGAGAATTTCTGCGCTCGCGCGGCGGGCAGGGCTGTGCGCACGGTTCATCCTGGACACGCGGGCAGGCCTGGGCAATTTACGGCTTTGTGCTCAGCTATCTGCATACCAAAAGGGAGAAATATCTGGAATGTGCGGAGCGGATTGCGGACTATTTTATCGCCAATATACCGGAGAGCGGAACGATACCGGTAGATTTCCGGCAGCCGGCAGGCTGCGTCTGGGAGGATTCCACGGCGGCGGCAATTGCAGCCTGCGGGATGCTGGAAATTGCGAAGGCAGCAGGAAACGGCGAGGAGAGCTGCTATTATCAGGCAGCACGGAAATTGCTTTTCGCGCTGTATGACAAACGCTGCGACTGGTCGCCGGAAACGGATGCGATTGTGCAGAAATGCACGGCGGCATACCATGACCGGGAGCATGAGTTCACAATTATATACGGCGATTATTTCTTTATTGAGGCGATCTGGAAGCTGACCGGACAGGAGCTTTTTCTATGGTAGCATAAATAAGAATTTCATGAAATTCGTGAAATTCCAGAAAATTAAAATAAATTAATTAAATAAAAATAATAAGATAAAATCCGGCAGAAGAAACATCCGGATATGTCTGATTAAAAGGCTTTCACGGAGGAGAATAAAATGGTATTTAAACCGGAACATACAAATTTTGTATTAAGTCCGTATACGGGGCTGACGAGAGAGAGCTGGATCCAAGCGGGGGAATATATGCTGGAGGGAATTTTCCGGCATATCCAAAGCTTCGATGACCCGGTTGTGGTGCCGCGGCAGGAAACAGCGATTACCTATCCGCATTTAAACGCTCCGGAAGCGGCGCAGCGCGCGGAGCGCAAGGCGGAAATATTTGAGGGGCTGACCCGCTCGCTGTTTATCGCCGCGCCGCTGCTGCATATTAAGCCGGAGCTTACGATCTGCGGTTTTCGGCTGAAGGACTATTACAAAAACCAGATACTGCGCTCCTGTACGCCGGGCGACGCGCATTGTGCCGGAACCTACGAGGAACTGCAGGAGATCACCGGCCATGCCGATCCGTTCCGCGCATTCCAGCAGACGGTAGAAACCTGTGCGCTTGTAATCGGTCTGTGGGTGAGCCGTGAGGCGGTATGGGAGAGCTGCACAAAAGCGGAAAAAGATGTGATTGCGGCGTTTCTTGCCAGCTTCGCGCATGCGAACACCGTGCCGCAGAACTGGCGCATGTTCAATATGCTTGACATGGCGTTCCTTGCCATGGAGGGCTACCCGATCGACCGCGAGATTATGCTTGACCATGCACAGGCAATTCTTGATTATTATGCGGGGGACGGATGGTATCGGGACGGCCAGAGCTTTGATTATTATTCTTGTTGGGCGTTCAATTTTTATGCGCCGCTCTGGAACCGTTGGTACGGCTACGAGAACGAACCGTTTCTCGCTCAAAAATTTGAGGAGTATTCCAATCGGCTGATGGAGAGCTACGCGGACTTTTTTGATGCGGACGGTTTTACGAATATGTGGGGGCGCAGCTGCATTTACCGTTTTGCGAGCACAAGCGCGTTAGACGGCAATCTGCTTCTGCGCCGTTCTGCGGCGGATGCCGGACTGGCAAGGCGCATTGCGTCCGGCTCGCTGCTGCAGTTTCTGACGCGTGGAGATTTTCTCAAAGACGGGATTCCGGCCATGGGATTTTACGGCCAGTTCCCGCCGCTGGTGCAGGGGTACTCCTGTGCGGAGTCGCCGTTCTGGATGGGGAAGGCATTTCTTTGTCTGCATCTGCCGGAGAATCATCCGTTCTGGACGGCGAAAGAGAATAACGGAACCTGGGAACGGCTGCAAAAGAATGAGGTAAAGCAAACCGTACTGGACGGCCCGGCGCTCTGCTTTACCAATCATGAGGCAAACGGCGAAACCGTGCTACGGACGGGAAAGGTTGTAAAAAATGTTGGGGACAGGCACGGACTCTGGAATTACGCGAAGCTCTGTTTCAATACGAAATATCCGTGGGAGGCAGCGCCGCAGATGGTTTCTTCTTCTGTTTTGCAGAGAACATGCGGAGAAGCAAAGCCGGAAAAGAAGCCGGAAACGGCCGTGCCCGGCTGCGTTCCGGCTGCGGGGGAGGTGGAGTCGCAGCAGTATGTTCTGAAGGATTTAACAAGTGGCAGTGTTTCCCTTGCCAATGCAACCTTCTGGGGCGGCGTGCGGGACGGCATTCTGTATCGGCGGCAATATTTTGATTATCGGCTGGATACGGAAACACATTGGATGCAGGGACTGTTCCTGGCTGATTTTCCGGTGCCATGCGGTGTTCTGCGCGCGGATAAAATGAAGCTGTTCCGCCGTCCGGTTCAGTTTACGCTGGGCGCCTACGGCTTTCCGGACAACGGCACATCCTTGACCGAATATGCCGAGGGCGGCGCCAGGGCGATTATGCTGTGCGGAAAGGATGCCATAGGAAAACCGCGCTGTCTTGCCATGACTATTTATGACGGATGGGACGGGCTCGGATGGCTTTGCAGCGAGGGAACCAACCCGGATTCCGAGCGCTCCATTGTGATTTACGCAGGAGCGCAGAAGAAAAAACAGTACGGCGGCTGTGAATCCTACATAATGATTTCTCAGGTTATCACAAAGGAAAGCGCGGAGCCGTTCACACGGGAGGAAATTTTCCCGATCCGGTCGGTTTCTTATACCGATCCGGCAGGCTGCGGAACCTTCGGACCGGTTGTGATCGAGCTGAAGAACGGGGAAAAGCGCGTGGTGGATTATGAGGCGATGGAAGGAAATCTGAGGCTGTAGAGATATGGGAATTTTTGGTAATTAGGCTGCGGAGAAGGAAAGTAAAATGTTGGATTGCAAAAGAAACTTAAATGTCCGATTGCAAAAGAAACAGGCTGGAGAAAGAAGACGGTCTGCGGAACATGAAAAGCCTAGGGAACCCGGCCGCAGCTGACTGCGCCGCTGATCAGGCAACTTTGCAGGAAGCCGTCAGGGACTGTTTATTTTTATGGCGGTTTTCAGGAAAGTCTGAAGAAAATGAATGACGGGTTTCTGAAGTTTCGGAGGCAGAAAACACTGGAATTCGGATCTGCGGAATTCCGGAATTACGTAAAACAGACCTCTGCCGGGTTCCTGAATTATATGGCCGATATGATTGCGGAATATCAGGGCAGCCGGGGTTCGGACTGCAGAGAAAATATATTTGGGGGAAAGAAGATGGAAGCAGAAAAAGCAGGAGAAAAGAACGCAGAAGAAAAAACAAAAGAAGAAAAAACAAAAGAAGAAAAAATAAAAGAAGGAAAAACAGAGGAAGTTAAAACAGAGGAAGTAAAAACAGAGGAAATAAAAAAAGAAGAAGACACTATTATACTTGCCCATATCGGTGCGAACGGGCAGGGGCAGACCTTAAAGGCTCATCTGGAGGGAACCGCGGAGCGGGCGGGGGAGTTTGCTGCGGAGTTCGGCTGCAGACAAGCCGCAAGGCTGTGCGGAATGCTGCATGATATCGGGAAGAATTCGCTGGAATTTCAGGCCAGAATACGAAATCCGCTTCCTTCCAACCGGGTGGATCATTCGACAGCCGGAGCGAAGGAGGCTGAAAACATCAGCAGGGATTTTATTCCGCTCGGCATGGTGATTGCAGGGCATCACAGCGGACTGATGGACGGCGGAAACAGGAAGATCAGTACAGCGGGCGACGGAACTTATTTTGGAAGAAAGAAAAGCAGCATACCGGATTACCGGATGGAGGAGGGAAAGAAGCTTTTGGGGAGCAGCTGGCCGGTTGACGGGGTATGTCTGCCTGCGTTCTGCAAAGAGAGCCGATTTGCCATGTCCTTTTTTATCCGGATGCTGTACTCCTGTCTTGTGGATGCCGATTTTCTTGATACGGAAGCATTTATGAAGGGAATGGCAGATGCAGAGACGGGGGCATCCGGAAGGGAGTGTTTCCACGAGCAGGAAACAACGCAAAGGCAGAATCTCCGCGGAGGCTATGCTTCAGTCAGCACCCTGCTTGGGAAATTTCAGGATTATGTAAAGAACAGGTTTTTCAAAACGACAGAGAAGGAACAGCAAGATGGGAAGAGCGTACGCCCGGAGGGAAGTTCCAATGCCGCGCTTTTTGCGGCGAGAAACGAGATTCTGCAGGAATGCATGAAGAAGGGAAAAGCCTGCGGGCGCGGGCTGTATACGCTGACTGTTCCTACCGGGGGAGGAAAAACGATCGCTTCTACGGGTTTTGCTCTGCAGCACGCGGCGGAACAGAAGATGAAAAGAATTATTTATGTTATCCCGTATACCTCCGTAATTGATCAGAACGGACAGGTGCTGGAAGGTATTTTGGGAGAAGAAAATGTGGTGGAGCATCATTCCGGAATTACGGATGAATGCAAGAATGCAGGAGAAGACGGAATGGACGGGCAGACAGCCGTCCGCACGTATCGGAAAGCGCTTGCGGCAGAAAACTGGGATGCGCCGGTGATCGTGACAACAGCGGTTCAGTTCTTTGAGTCCCTGTACGGGAACCGCAGTTCACAGTGCCGGAAACTTCATAATCTTGCAAACAGTGTGATTATTTTTGACGAGGCGCAGACACTGCCCGTGCCCTATCTGAAGCCCTGCGTTGCGGCGATGGCCCAGCTGGTGAAGAATTACGGGGCGACCATTGTGCTCTGCTCGGCAACGCAGCCGGCGCTGGATCAGCTTTTCCGGATATATTTTCCGCAGGATCGGATACCCGAGATCTGCGAGGATTCAAGGAATCGGTTCGGAATTTTTAAGCGTACGCAGATCAGGAATCTCGGAGAGCTCACGAAGGAGGGGCTTGCAGAACAGCTGCGCGGAAAAGCTCAGGCACTCTGTATTGTGAATCGAAGAAAGCTGGCGCAGGAACTTTATGAAAGCCTGGCAGAGGAAAGAAGATCGGAGGAAACCGGAACATGGTCGAAAGAAGCTCTGAAATTATCGGGGGAACCTGCGGTGCTGTCAGAGGCCCGGACTCTATCCGGGGAGAAAGCGGCTGAGGAAGGGGAGGCAGCAGCTTGTGCTGACGGCTGTTATTGCCTGACTACACTTTTATACCCGGCGGACAGGAAAGCAAAATTTGCGGAAATTAAAAGCCGTCTGGCGGAGGGAAAGCCCTGTCTGGTGATCGCCACATCCCTGGTGGAGGCAGGAGTGGATCTGGATTTCCCGGAGGTTTACCGCCAGGAGGCAGGCCTGGATTCTCTGATCCAGTCTGCAGGACGGTGCAATCGTGAAGGCAGGCGCCCGGCGAAGGAAAGTCCCGTGTATTCCTTTTATCTGACCGGGGAAGAAAATCGTTTTCAGGCCCAGAGCATCGCGGCGCTGCGGGAAACCTGGCGCTGCTACAGCGAGGTGGACGCCCCGGAGGCAATCTCGCATTATTTCCGGCTTTTTCGAAGTCTTCTGGGGGATGAAAATCTGGATCAGAAGGGAATTCTGGATAACTTCGAAAGAGGAATAGACGGAAGCTGCTTTCCTTTTGCGAAGGTTAAAGAGAAATTCCGGCTGATTGAGCGTGAAATGAAAACTGTACTGATTCCGGCGGATGGAACGGAGGAGCTGCTGGAGCAGGTCTGCTCAGGGCTGGCAGATCGGAATACGTTTCGCAAGCTCGGGCAGTACGGCGTGAATGTGTATAACGACCATTTCAAACAGCTCTGGGAGGCAGGCTGTCTGGAGGAAATCGGCTCGGAAATCTTTGTGCTGCGGGATCAGAGACAGTACAGGGGAGATCTGGGTCTGCGGATGGATGTCGAAACGGGAAACGGGATTTTTGTCTGACGGAAAAGCGGGAACCTAAATATTATCGGACATTCTGCAGGGTGCAGCAGCTGTCTGAAGGAAGCAGGCAGCGGGAAGGACAGAGAGGGAACAAGATTGCGAATGGCTTCCGTGTGGACATATCCGGAGAGCGCGAATCCGGAAGGGGCTTACAAATATTAGAAATTCGCAGAAGCGTCAGAAAAGCAACGGAAGACTTTTGGTGCGGCAGCTGAGGCAGGTCGATCAGCGCAGTCTGTTCGCTGCGGATGGTTGTATCCGAAGAACTATGGTGCGGCTGCCGAGGCGGAGCATCATATCTGCGCCGGTGTCACCTGTAAGAAAAGGGCTTTTTTAAGCGGGTCTTGCAGTTCCCGGCGGAAAGCATATCCGAACGAATCAGCGGAACAGAATGGGCGGCAGAGATACTCTGCCGCCCTAAATTCTGTTACAGCAATAACTAATATTTCAACCCGCATTCGCTGAGGAATGACCATCCTTATTTTAAACAGAAAGCGGCCGGGATGCAATAGCGCTTGACAAATTATTTGCATAATGATACTCTTAACTCAAAATAAATTTACTTCAATTTATAATGAAGTTTATTTTTATGTAATTTGGAAATTTATAATAGTTATATACTGGATATGGCATACTATACTAATTTTAGATTAGTTTTATATAGTTAATAAAAGGAATTAATGATTATTTAACCGTTGACAAACTTATGAAGCTATGTTATATTGAATATGATCTTTTACTACAGTATCTAATGAAGAAAGGGGGTGATGCGATGTCTGTCAAAGTAGAAGTATGGGGAGATTATGCATGCTTTTCCCGGCCGGAACTTAAGACGGAACGGGTAACATATGATATGATAACTCCGTCGGCTGCCCGAGGTCTTCTGGAATCCATATATTGGCATCCCGGCCTTAACTGGGTAATTGACAGGATTTACATTTTGCAGCCCATCCGCACAGAACGGCGTTCCGCGGAGAAGGAGGCGGCAGACATTCGGCTGACGAGTATCAAAAGAAATGAGGTGAAGTCAAAGATATCGGCAAGCGGTGCAAAATCTGCAATGAATGGAGGAAAGGCTCCTCTCTATTTAAATGCGTCAAGTGAAAGGAATCAGCGTTCCTCGCTTATTTTGCGGGATGTGCATTATATACTGGAGGCACACTTTGATATGACTAAGCGTGCCGAGCCGGGAGATAACCCGGGGAAATTTCAGGATATTATGAGGCGCAGGCTGAAGAAGGGACAATGCTATCAACAGCCCTGCTTCGGCTGCAGGGAATTTCCCGCTCATTTCCGGGAATGGGAGGGGGGAGAGATTAAAACCGTTCCGCTGACCAGGGATCTGGGCTATATGCTCTACGGCATGGACTACAGCGAGCCCGGGATGATCCGGCCGAAATTTTTCCGGGCGCAGCTGGTGGACGGCATTCTGGATTTAAAGGATTGCGAGGTGGTTATGTGATTTTGCAGGCGCTGGTAAAATATTACGAGGATTTGCTAAAGCAGGGGAAAATGCCGCGCCCGGGATGGGGAAGAACCAGAGTTTCCTTCGGACTGAATCTGAATGCGGATGGGGAAGTGATTTCACTCCGGCCGCTGAAGGTAACGAAGGAGCGCGGAAAGAAAACCATTACCGAAGCACGGGAGTTTGAGGTGCCGCAGCCGGTTAAGCGTTCCGTAGATATTGCCCCGAATTTTCTCTGCGATAATTCGACGTATATGCTGGGGGTCGATGAAAAGGGTAAGCCGGACAGAAGCAGACGGTGTTTTTATGCGTTTCGGGATTTGCATCGCGAGCTGCTTGAGGGGCTGCAGGATGATGCTGCGCAGGCGGTGCTGCGGTTTCTGACGAGCTGGGAACCGGAACAGGCGGACGCCTGTGCATGGCTTTCCGAAAATCGGAAAGAACTGGTGTCAGGAGCCAATCTTCTTTTCTGTTATGAAGGAAGGCCGGTTACGGAAAATCCTTTAATCCGGGAATGCTGGCAGAAGTATTACGGCCATTCGGACGGGTCGGAGAACGGATTGTGCATGATAACCGGCAGGAAAGCCCGCATAGCCGCGCTGCATCCGATTATAAAGGGGGTGTATGGCGCACAGGCTATGGGAACCTCCCTGGTTTCCTTTAACGCGCACGCTTTCTGTTCCTACGGGAAGGAACAGGGGGAAAATGCGGCGGTGGGGGAATATGCGGCGGCGGCATACGGCGCTGCGCTGAACTGTCTGCTGAATGACAGGGAACATACCCGAATGATCGGAGACACTACGGTTGTCTGCTGGGTGGAAGGCGGAGAGGAGCTGTATCAGGATATCGGAATTGCGGCCATGTTCGGCGCAGAGGAAGAAGAGGAAGCGGGAATTACCGACCAGGATCTGAGCGCGATTTTTGATGCCGTTAAAAGAGGAGAGCCGGTTGAATTTCAGGAAAGTGTTCTGAGATCGGACAAGCGTTTTTTTATTCTGGGGGTAGCACCGAATGCGGCCCGTCTTTCCGTCCGGTTTTTCTGGCAGGATTCTTTCGGCGATATGCTGAAAAATATTGCGCGGCATTACGAGCGGCTGGAGATTGTCAGACCTTCGTTTGACAACCGGCAGAAACTGTCGCTGCGTCGGCTGCTGTGGGAAACAATCAACCAGAATGCAAAGGACAAATCTGCTTCGCCGCAGATGGCAGCCGATACGCTGAGGGCGATTCTTACGGGCGGGCGTTATCCGGCCTCTCTTTTGAACGGGGTGATGCTGCGCATTCGCGCGGAAAAAAAGGTGACGAGGGGCAGAGCGGCGATTCTGAAGGCCTATTATTTGAGGAATGAGCATGTACAATGTCCAAAGGAGGAATTGCAGATGGAAGTAAATGAGCAGGGCAGCAGCGTACCTTACAGGCTTGGGCGGCTTTTTGCGGTATTGGAACATATTCAGCAGGAGGCGAATCCGGGTCTCAACGCTACGATCCGTGACAAGTATTTTAATTCGGCGGCGGCGGCGCCGGCGCGGGTTTTTCCGCTGCTTTTAAGTCTGTCGCAGAAGCATTTGAGAAAGCTGAGTGATGAGGGAAGCCGGATTACCTTTAACCGGCGGATGCAGGAAATTATGGAGGGTATGGGCGAAGAGTTCCCATTGCGCATGACGCTGCCGCAACAGGGGTCGTTCTATCTGGGCTATTATCATCAGACACAGAAGCGCTACCAGAAAAAGGAGGAGAGATAAGATGGGCGAGGCGATTAAAAACAGATATGAGTTTGTGGTATTTTTTGATGTGGAGAATGGCAATCCGAACGGAGATCCGGATGCCGGGAATATGCCGAGGGTAGATCCGGAGAGCGGTTATGGTCTTGTGACGGATGTGTGCCTGAAGCGCAAAATCCGCAATTATGTGGAAACCATCAAGGAGGATGAGAAGGGATATCGCATCTACATAAAGGAAAATGTTCCGCTGAACCGCAGCGATAAAGAAGCATACAGTTATGCCGGGGTTGAGCCGGATAAAGTAAAGGCGATGAAAAAGGATAATCCGGAGCTGGATAAAAAGGTTTGTAATTTTATGTGTGAAAATTTTTATGATATCCGGACTTTTGGGGCTGTGATGACAACCTTTGTAAAGGACAATCTAAACTGCGGACAGGTGCGTGGACCGGTGCAGCTTGGTTTTGCCCGTTCTGTTGACCCGATTCTGCCGCAGGAGGTGACGATTACCCGTGTTGCAATTACGACCGAGAGCGACGCGGCTAAAAAAGGGACGGAGATGGGCAGAAAATATATAGTTCCATATGCTCTTTATCGTGCGGAGGGGTATGTTTCTGCGAATCTGGCAAGAAAGGTTACCGGATTTTCCGAGGAGGATCTGGAGCTTTTATGGCAGGCGATTTTAAATATGTTTGAAAACGATCGTTCTGCAGCAAGAGGAAAAATGGCCGTACGGAAGCTGATTATTTTCCGGCATGACAGTGAACTCGGCTGTGCTCCGGCACATAAGCTTTTCGAGGGAGTGCGCGCGGCGAAAAAGGCAGATGTGGATACGCCGAGAGGTTACAGCGACTATGTAATTGAAGTAGAGGAGAAACTGCCGGAGGGAGTGACCTGCGAATGCAGAGAGTGATGGTCGGCAGAGCACTTTGCGGAGCTTGCTGCTGCGAGTGAACTGCGGAAGGGGATGTCTTCCGTTTATCCGGGGAATTTTCCTTTCTTTTAAGAAGGAAGGGGGATGATGTTTGCAGGACGGAATATTGGAAAACGCCGGGAGATGCAAACATCGGCCCCGGAATCTCCAGGTTTGGATATTTTTGCAGATGCTTCAAAGCTGAGTACAATGTCAAGGCACAAGCTGAAGGAAGCTCCAGGTTTACATATTTTTGCAGATTGTAGAATTCGGCATGTAAATCGTTTGCATCCCCCTGGTTGAGGGGGATGAGCAGTGCCGGCAAGCCAAGGTTCAGTGCATGTGAATTTTCGGAAGGATGAGATGGAACAGGTGCTGCGGCACAGGATGCCGGATAAGTATGGAGTTTATATACTTCAGGTCATGCATGAAAAGGACGGTTGAATGGAATATCAGGAGGAGGATTTTCTGCTGCTTTCAGGAATCCAGCACTTTGCATTTTGCAGGCGCCAATGGGCGCTGATACATGTGGAGCAGCAGTGGGAAGAAAATGTACGGACTTTTGAGGGCAGAAGCATGCATGAAAAAGCCCACGATCCTTTTATCAAAGAAAAGCGCGGCAATATTATTATTTTCCGAGCAATGAAAGTGTTTTCCAGGACAATGGGGATCAGCGGGGAATGCGATGTGGTGGAATTCCACAAGGCAGAAAGTGGAATTTCCCTTGCCGGAAGGGAGGGACTATACCAGGTTGTACCAGTAGAATACAAAAGAGGCGCGCCGAAAGCTCACAATGCCGACGAACTGCAGCTGACAGCGCAGGCGATGTGTCTGGAGGAAATGCTTCAAGCAGATATTGCGGCAGGATATTTATATTATGGTGAAACGCGGCACAGAAATGAGGTTGTCTTTACGGAAGAACTGAGGAACAGGGTTCAGCACTCCTTTAAAGAAATGCATCAGTATTTTGACAGGGCATATACGCCGAAGGTGAAGACAGGAACATGGTGCAGGCAATGTTCTCTGCAAAATATCTGTATGCCGAAGCTTTGCGGGAACATCACTGCAAGTGCATATATTGAGGCGGTGCTCAAGGAGGAACTGTAATGAAAAAATTATTGAATACCCTGTATGTCACTTCCCAGGATGCGTATCTTGGTCTGGAAGGGGAATGCGTCACAGTAAAGAAGGACGGTGTCACTGCTTTACGTCTTCCGCTGCATAATTTAGAATCAATTGTGTTGTTTAATTATATTGGAGCGAGTCCTGCCCTGATGAAAAAGTGCGGGGAAAGCAATGTTTCTCTGTGTTTTTTTCAGGGAGATAGTTTCTGCGGACGTCTTGCAGGGCAGGAGAACGGAAATGTTTTGCTGAGAAAAACACAGTACCGTTATTCCGATGCAGATAGCGAAAGCGTGAAGATTGCCCGGAATATGATTCTTGGGAAGGTTCATAATGAGCGTTATGTTTTGGAACGGGCTCTTAGGGATCACGCTGTGCGGGTGGATGAAAAGAGATTGCGTCATGCTTCGGAGCTGCTTCAGAAATCTATGGAATACATTCGTGAATGTTCCGGTCTGGATGAGCTGCGCGGGTATGAAGGGGAAGCAGCATCGGTTTATTTCGGGGTATTTGATGAGCTGATTCTTCAGGAAAAGGAGAGTTTTTCATTTACAGGGAGGAACAGGCGGCCGCCGCTTGACCGGGTGAATGCACTGCTGTCTTTTGCTTATGCACTGCTGTCCAGCGAATGTTCCGGTGCAGCTTATTCGGTAGGACTTGATCCCTATGTGGGTTTTCTGCACAGGGACAGACCGGGAAGAAAATCCTGTGCTCTTGATTTGATGGAAGAATTGCGCAGCCCTGTGGCGGAGCGGTTTGTGTTGACGCTGATTAATAAACGGCAGCTGGATGCGGACGGTTTTATCAGAACGGAGAGTGGTGCGGTAATCATGAACGATGATACCAGGAAAACTGTCATACAGCACTGGCAGGAAATGAAGAAGGAGATGGTACAACATCCCTTTTTGAAGGAAAAACTGCCCGTGGGCCTGCTTCCATACGCCCAGGCAATGCTGCTTGCCCGATATCTCCGCGGAGATCTTGACGCCTATCCTCCGTTTTTTAAGAGGTGAAAAAATTATGATGATTTTAATTACCTATGACGTAAATACACAGACAACACAAGGGGTAAAGCGGCTTTCTAAAGTTGCAAAAATCTGTAAAAATTATGGACAGCGGGTGCAGAATTCGGTATTTGAATGTTTGGTTGACGCGACCCAATTTGTGATGTTAAAAAAACAGCTTTCAGACGTAATTGACCAGGAGAAGGACAGTGTGCGTTATTACACTTTGGGAGAACAGTACAAAAATAAAGTAGAGCATGTAGGTAAAGAAAATGGAATTGATATGTCCGGCACTTTGATTTGCTGAATGTATGCGAATGGGATGTGCACATGAAAATTCAAGGAGATTCGCGCAGGATAAAGAGAAGTCGAAGTCATAAGTACATTTGAAGGAGATGATTTAAGGGGGGATTTTAGGAGATAAATCGGCAAAATTAACAGTTTTTTGGATAGTATATAGAAGTTTTTTGGTAAAATTTGGTGTCGCTCCCTTTGTGGGAGCGTGGGTTGAAATCATGATAAGGCGAAGACTTTTCCAGCAAAAGAGGTCGCTCCCTTTGTGGGAGCGTGGGTTGAAATATTTGTTTAAACATTTTGAACGAGCGAGAGATGGTCGCTCCCTTTGTGGGAGCGTGGGTTGAAATACTTTTGGGTTGGCTAATGCGTATGAATATACTCGTCGCTCCCTTTGTGGGAGCGTGGGTTGAAATCAGCAGGGCGTTGACGTTAAGCTAATCGGTATTGCGTCGCTCCCTTTGTGGGAGCGTGGGTTGAAATACCAG
>ERZ808040.723-NODE-723-length-26254-cov-6.633037_pt1 | contig 26254 bp, 23 predicted proteins | sample MGYA00380191_ERZ808040 | MGnify/ENA primary metagenome ERZ808040 (study PRJEB31490, sample SAMN06133395) | mouse gut metagenome | isolation source: J6 | host: mice | place: China: Chengdu | collected 2015-05 ...
CAGCTCCAGCTCCATTATGTTACAGAACGCTGGATGCCACTTTGTTCTGTTTTCAATTTCCAAATTTGTGTCCTTTCCGTCTCTCAGCGACTGTTCTTCTATACAAAGTATAACACAGATAGCATACTGGCTGCAACCTGTTCAAAAGCGGTTTAATCTGCTCACTTTTCCAGATTTCATATACCCTATAATCTGCCCAATCCCCTGACCTGTAAATACTTGTTTTCCCAACAATCCAAAGTACTTATTTCCAAACAACAAGATAACCACAAGACTGATCACTGCCGCAAGTCCCATATTTACATTTCTTGAATATATAAAAATACCACCTTTACTTCCAAGATACAGTTTTATAAATCCATGCATCAGAAAAATCGTTAACGTATTCTTTCCTATTGACGATATGATCGGTATCTTTACAACTGGAAATATCCACATGAAAAAAAGAATCCAATTGATTCCACATAACAGCAATATACCTTTTATTAGTATCGTATATTCTGCATTCACATACGAATTAGAACCATATAACACAGGATTACTGATGTATGTATACTTTCCGAAATAATAACAAGTAATCAGTACTAAAATTACATTTAAAAGTCTAAACCAATAATTCTTTAACAAAATTTCTATTTTTAATTGTTTCCATGTCATACCCAAAATAAAATATGGCAAAAACGTAAAAAAACGTGCCAATGTCATATAATAGCCAATGCTCTGATCAAATCCTGTTACCAATGATAGGATACACCCTGCTATCATTAAAAACACAGGATTTGTTTTCTCCATAAAAGGAATCAGAAGATAATAAAAAATTAGAGCCATCAAAAACCACAACAGCCAAAAAGGTGTAGTATACTGAAATTTTAATGCCCCTGGATCCTGCTTAATGATAACCGCATCAAAAATCAGGTAAAGAGATTGAAAAAGTACATATGGATAAATCAATGAGCTTAATATCTTACCTTTATCATATTTTGCAAAATATCCAGAAGCAAATATAAATGCAGGCATATGAAAAGAATAAATGATTCGATACATCCCCTCCGCATAAACTAATTCCAACATATGCCCTATTACAACACAAAATATCAAAAAACATTTCATGTTATCCATCTTATAATCCCGCATTGTATAATCCCTCCGATAATTATATCTATTGCAGTACTCATTATAGTATTTACACCAATAATAGTCAATATTTTTCGTCATTATACTCGGGATTTCGACAATCATTGCGGCTAAATATTGTAGTAATCGCAAGCATTATCTGCGGAGCTACGTATAAGATTGGATACGAACATGGTAAAAATGCAAGAAAATAACCGCCCTCGCCAAAGGAATGCGGTTATTTTCTGGTTCTTCCTAGAATTTACGACCGTGATATGCTATTCTATCACTGCATTCATCTTTGCCAGTTTCCTCTTCAACTCGGCGATCTCTGCGTCCTTGTCGGCGATCTCCTTCTTGTTCTCAGCGATCTCCTTCTTGTTATTGATGATCTCTGCATCCTTAGCGGCAATCAGGTCTTTCAGTTCCCCATATTCCGGCATAACCATTCTCTTTAATGCCTCGCTCATTCTCTCACCTCCATTGACAATCTCTTCAAATACTTCGCTATTGATATCCGACACCAGATTCACAACCACGCCCGCTTTCATGCGAAACTCCTCCTCCGTAAGGCTGTCATAGCTTTCAAGCAGATCCTCCGCCTGCGTGATATCCATGTTTAATGTTAGAGATTTCAGCCAGATATGCTGGCTCCTCTCTAGTTCTCTCGTCACTATGATCTGCATCGGAAAAAGCATTCCATATACGCGATAAATCCCTTTCCCTTCCTGTTTGACTTGATATTTCTTTACCAGCTGTCCCAGCAGTTTTATGGGTTTCCGCTCCCGGATGAGCGAGATCGTGATATCCGTGTCAAGGATTTCATCCACTGCCCCAGTGTCCGCCTTGTACAGGCATGCGTATGACAATACCTTATAGAATGTGTCTATATTCATGCTGTCATCCGGCGACTTGTATTCCATGATATTATATCCCAGAAATATCTTTCCTATCTCGTTTTTAATAACCTCATCCTGCTTTTTCTTGATTACCAGCAGATCAATCTTTAATGGCTCCCTGCTTAGATTATATTCTGAATCATATGTAAGGCCTTCTGCATTTTCCATCAGCTCCAGCTCCATTATGTTACAGAACGCTGGATGCCACTTTGTTCTGTTTTCAATTTCCAAATTTGTGTCCTTTCTGTCTCTCAGCGACTGTTCTTCTATACAAAGTATAACACAGATAGCATACTGGCTGCAACCTGTTTAAAAGCAGCGATAGCGAAACGACATATTTTCTGTTTATCCAATCCTTTTCAACGTCGATTTATATGCAACAAATAGAATAACATCTGCAAATAACCATGCCAGTATTTCCCCCCAGAAGATTGCCTCACATCCAATAAATTTAGTCAATACCGTTGCACATAAAAGCCGCATCATAAGCTGCGCGAAACTTGACAGCATCGGAACCATTGTGTTATTGATTCCCTGTAAGACTGCCCGCAAGATATATAGGATATACAAAAAGGGAAAAAATGCCGCCAATATTAGAAGAAATTGATATCCATATCCCAAAATTTGTTCCATCATTACAGAGTTATCAATAAACAGCCGTAAAATTGTTCTTCCGCCAAATACCATAATACCAGAACAAATCAAGGAAACCGCAACGCCCATAATCAAACTAGCGCGAAGCCCTTGCTTAATCCGATCTGTTTTATTTGCTCCATAATTTTGAGAAACATATGCCGCTGCTGCCATGCTAAAGGAAGATGCCGCGATTTCTAACAATCCATATAATTTCACTGCAGACGTATATCCTGCAAGGAAAGAAAGTTCATATTGGTTGATTCTATTGATAACAATCAAACCACCAACTGAGGTAATAAAGCTCTGCATTGCCATAGGAAACCCTATTCTAAATAATTTTATCGTCACCGTTTTCTCATTCAATGCACAGGAATGGTCATACGCTATTCCCTTTTTTTCATGATAAAAAGAATATCCGCAAATCAGCATAACCACAAATTCCGAAAGAATGGTTCCCAGTGCGGCGCCTTTGATTCCAAACTCCAATACATTCACAAATACTATGTCAAAAACAATGTTGCAAAGCGATGAAATCGTCATGGCCAGCAAAGGAATCCGGCTATTCCCCCGGCTTCTCAATGCTCCTGAAAACAATTGATAAAAGGTCAAGCAGGGAATCCCCAAAAATATTGTGTATACATATTCTTTTGCCATTGCATACACTTCATCTTTTGTACCCAGCCATCGCAGAATCTCTCCTGAAATCAGACAAAACATTACTGTCAAAACCATTGCCAGAACAATACATATTCTTTTGGACATTTTATAGTAAAAGGAAAACTCCTCCTCATTCTTTTCGCCAAAGCGATTCCCTAACAAGATAGAAAAGCCCTGAACCAGTCCAATCACCAATCCGTTCACCATAAAAATCAGCCACTCTGTCCCCCCAACCGCCGCAATTCCCAATGCACCTATTTTTTTCCCAATAATAATGGTATCTACAAAGGTATATAACTGCTGAAACAAGCTGCCTGCAACCAAAGAAAAAGAAAAAGTACCAATTAAAACAAACGGATTGCCAACCGTCATATCTGTATCTTTTGTCATATCCTGCCCCCTCACAATATACGTCATTTTATTCTGTTTTTTCATTGGAGACAAATATATATCCGTTGTCTGTTTTCTCCAAAACGACACGCCACTGTCCGCCTTCGTATTCCTTTGTATATTCCAATGTAAGTTCATTATCAGAATTCCAAATACCAGATGTAACTGTACACCAGTCAAAATTCGTGTCCCCAACAACAAGATAGAAACTGTCATACTGATTCAGGTAATAAAATTTTTCCAGACCAATTTTTTTCGTTTCATCCAACTGTATACCCAGTTTTTCTTCCAAAAAAGCATTCATTTCATCCATTGTAACTTTTACAATATCTAAGAATGAGGTCTCACTATTTAATTCTGCCAGCAATGCTTTTTCTTTCTCTGAAACCTGATCTTCCACTCCACCAATGCCATTATAAAACAGCTGAAATAAATCAATATTTTCCGATCTGTCATATTCACTGGACAGCATCATATTGTTCATGTTATCTGTCCCACCATTAAAGAACTCAGCGTTGAACATTTTTATCTCATCATCGGAGAGAACATTTGACTCCCCTTTACATCCTGAAATCATTACGATACAGCCAATAAAAATCGTAAGCAAAAACATTATTTTTTTAATCACTGCACTCCCCTCCATTTTCCTGTTCATCACAGATTCATCTGGAATTATCAGATTCTTCGTCAATGAAAAACTGATTCCATATCAAAGAAAGATATTTTATCTGCAACTCTTGTCCAATATATCAAATAAATGCAAAGTGTCTTTATTTTGTTATAATGAAAATATCATTCTCTGTCTAATGTGGGCAAGGTTTGTATATGTTTTCTGATAATATATCACCTTTTATGGAGTGTCCGCATTCTTTGCAACGCCTAGACGCATACTTAACCACTGAACAACTACCATCAGAATTTTTTCTGTGCTGATAACGGGTTGTTTCCTCATAGACATGTACACAAGTACTTCGTTCTTTATCATCTGCACCTTCATTGTAATATACCATGCCATTTGCATCTACATATATTTCATCCCCATGACTAAAATCCATAGATTTTTCTTCGAAGAAATCTTCTTTCTCTTTTGGAATAATTAAATAGGTATCCAAACCTTTCCAACTGTTCTCATCATCTGTATCTAAAATAGTACTTGGTTTCTGATATGCCATTGCCGGAATACTGCTTCCCAACACACATACTGCCATAAGGAAAACTGTCATCCCCTTTTTCCAGACTTTCTTTCTTCCTATTCCCATAATTCTCTCCATCCTTTTCCTCAATAAACTTTTGGTTATTCCCAATGATGGCGCCAATATCATTGAACGGCTAACACCCTGCGACGCGGTCATAATGCATCTGATATAATCTGCTTTCTGCTGTTTCGTCCTACCCTCCAGCGCTGCCTCATCACTAATCATCTCACTGACTGCAATCATCTCTCGAAACAGATAATACGCCAACGGATTAAAGATATGAACAACGATAACACCAAAACAGAAAAATCTTTCTATTGCATCCTTGCAGGACACATGATTTAATTCATGAAGAATCACTTCCTTGAGAGCATCATCATATCCATGATAATCCACAGGTAATAAAATTGCTGGCTTAATCAGTCCTACCGTCACAGGTGAAGAAACACAGGGGGAAATTCCCACTGCCACCTTTTTTCCAGTGTGCTGATCTTGTATGTAATGGTGGTTTTTGTCCAAAAATACCATACTGCTTTTGCATTGACGGCTGACCTTTGTATAGAGCACAATCCATAGGAACAATGCAGTCATACATAGAACCAAAACAGCCTTGATTACAGGCATGACCTTCTCTTATCCTGTAATATAGATCAATTTCCCTTCCTCATTAAAAACAAGCATACTTTTCCATAGATCTGTTCCGTTAAAGGTATCTATTTCTTTTATATCATGGACTTCTGGAAAGGTAATGCCTACTACAGTCTCTAGCAACATTTTTATAACATCCCTGAGCTCCGCAGCCAGCCATGGTACAGGCAGCAAGTAAAACAGTATATTAACCCGAAGCAGCCATCTTTTCCACTTTAAAGGAAATTCATATGGCAGAATACGATCAAACAGCATATACATCAATGTGTACAGACTTCCGCACAATATCATGTGTATATATAACCTCATTGTTTCTCCCACTCCTTTAGCATCTGCCGTAAGGCTTCGATCTCATTTTCATCTGGCTTTTCTCCCCCGCTTAGCATTGCAAGCATTTTTGCACACGAGCCTCCATAGTTTCTGTTCAAAAAAATTTGGGTTGCCTCCTCCAAATACGCCTCTCTGGTAATAACAGGAACATATCGTTTAAACCGTTCTCCCTCAATTGCCCTCACTAGATTCTGCTGCTGCATTTTGAACAGAAACGTATTGAGGGTCTGCTTTTTCCAGTTCTTGTGTGTTCTCGCATTGAAATCATCCAAAAGCTCTCCCAAAAAAACTGGCTCCCCTTTTGCCCACAATGTTTCCATGATATCCAATTCTGCCTCCGTCATATTCATTTCCTCCTTTATAAGTACTATTATTATAGTATAATATATTACAAGAGAGATTGCAAGACTTTTATACTATTTATTAAATATATAGTATTATAACTTAAAATTCTCATGATCTACATATATATTGTGGCGACATCATAAAACAGAATACCAAAAAATAACCGTCCTCACCAAGGTAATACGGTTATTTTCTGGTTCTTCCTAGAATTTACGACCGTGATATGCTATTCTATCACTGCATTCATCTTTGCCAGTTACCTCTTTTCAAGGCAACCATTCAGCAATACTCTCCTCTGTGGGCAGTCCTTCCGCCCGCCAGCCTTGTCCTTCTATATATCGAAAACGCAGATAAACTTTATATTCACGCCCTTCATTCTCATCCGTGCATGTAAACCGATACAAATACGACTTTTCATCCTCCGAATGAGAAATCTCTTTATCATATGACAGCTTATCTGTCCGCTCGCTGAACGCCTGCCGCAGCTCCTCAGAATATTCCAGCTCGGTCGATAATGCACAGACACCATCATACTCATGCAGGTTATACAGTACCTCGTAATCTAACGAACATTGTGCTACTGATTTTCCAGACTCCTGTGCAAGAGACTGGTAAAAGCTCTCATCCTGTTTAACAAGCTTGGGCAGCGTCGCCTGCTCCTTATCAAACAGCATCCATTTCTGTTCTCCTACCTCGTAACACATCTTTGCCAGCTCTACACTATGCAAGCGCAGCACGCCATATGTATGATTTCCCAACGGCAGTACATTCTCGGCACTTCGAAAATTCGTCATCCGTTCCTCTTCTGGCAGATCAAACCTTGAGACAAGACCATCATACACGGTATAGCCCTCCAAGAGCGACGTATCGTATGCATATAATTCGTCTGTATGAAAACAATAGATATATCCGTCTGCCTCCTCATAGGGATACGGGAGAATGGCTGCCATGCATTCCTTTTGATTGTTCTGATAAATCTGTATTTTGCATGTTCCGCCAGTCTGTACTTCCTGACAGTTCAAGGCTTTCAAATCAATGCTGTGCGTGATTTGCTGCTGTAGCAGGTCATATTCAAACAATCCGCTCGAAATATGGAAAATAATCTTATCCGTATCTGCGTAGTCAAGCGATATAAGCTCCAAATCACACCAACTGTTCTCAGCCCACTGCGCCTGCTGATGTGACAACAAACGCTGCGTCTGTCTGTCCACCTTGTCCGAAACTGTCGCCGCGATAACAGCCTCTGAACCGTCCGCCGCCTTCACGCGTACTTTATTCGCAGAATCCAACATGCTGTCTGTCACAGTATCTGCCGCCAGTTCTGCACGATCTGTGGCTGGCACCTCCACTTTTGCATCCGTCGCACATGCCGCCATTGTCAGCATAAACACCATGGTACTACCAATCATTTTCCATTTTGCGGGTTTTCTGTAATCTAAAATATTCTTAATTCTCGCCATCGTATTTTCCTCCCCAAACGCCAGAGGACTGACAGGCATCTGCCTTTTATTTGACGCAAAGGCAAGCAGAAGCCGGCTGTATTCCTCTCGCATTTCACTTGTAAAGCCTGCGGTCACTTTCTCATCACAGCTCATTTCCATATCCCTGCACATTAAGCGGCAGGCAATCCATACCAGCGGCTGGAACCAATAGACAATCACCAGTCCATACGCAAAACTCTTGATGAAATGGTCCTTTCTTTGAAGATGATACCGCTCATGTGCCAACACACACTGCTGTTGTACTCCGCTCAATCGAAACGGTATATAGATTTTTGGGAAAAATAATCCATACACAAACGGTGACCGTATCATATCGCACTCGTAAAGATTTTCATGAAGCCGCACACTGTATCGAAGCCGCCTTCTTAGCATGATATGCATCCATACAGTATATGACATCAGTGTCAGTATCCCGGCAATCCAGACAAGGGACAACACCCTTAGAAGACGGTCTGTATCTGTTTTTGTATCTGTTTTTGGTTTCTGACTTAACACTGTCATATGCGGTTTAGCCTGCACCTGTCCTGCATAACTCCCCACGCTGTCCGCAGGATATTTATCCTTCATCTGATTTATTGTCAGTTCTGGATGAGTCCTATGCCCGTCTGTCTGCTTTACGGCTACCGTTTTATCGAAAAGATTAAATACACTAATATGTGCGTCAACAGAGAACGGAACCACGAGACGCAATGCCACCACGAGCCAGAGCATATATGCAAAACGCTTGGGCATTCCTTTTAACAGCAGCCTGACAGACACCACCACAAGTATGACAATCCCCGCAGTCAGACTCATCTTGGCAATTTCCAAAAATAATTGTTCTATCATCTGCACAACCTCCTTGCATTCCTTACCCGATATGTTCATCAATCATTTTCTTAATCTTTTCAGCCTCATGTTCTGTGATGGTCTTGCCGCCGAGAAACGCTGTCAAAAATGCCGGAAGAGACCCGTCAAAGGTGCGCTCCACAAAATATTCACTCTCGTCCGCCTGCACTCTCTCTTTTGGTATCAATACCCTGACCACAGCCTGCGTATTCTCGATATACCCTTTTTCGCACATTTTCTTGATCTGTGTGTACGTTGTTGACTTTTTCCACCCAAGCTGCTCTTGGCACAGCCGCACCAGCTCCCCGGAGTTCACCGGCGCCGCTTCCCACACCACCAGCATAAAGCGGTAATCACTGTCACATAATTTCAGATTTTCCATACTTCACCTCCCAAAACAGGTCTGTAGTTATAGACCTTTCTGAATTTAGTCTATAACTACAGACCTGTTTTGTCAAGCATTTTTATTCAATACTCCATTGATAGTCAAATATTTTTCTGTAATTGCCGCCCTTGGAAATCCCCTTCTTATAATGTCTGATACGCCTGTTCGACAGCTTTTTGCAGAATCTCCGCCCGATGCCTCCATGATTTTCTGAGTACCGCCTGTAATACGGCACCTTTCGCTCACAATAGTGCCCGTGACTATAGATCTTATCAACGTACTCCACAGGCGGAAATATATAATGATGTCTTGTAACCGTCCAGAGCTGTTTCAGATGCCGCTGGTATTTCAGATACCGCATTCTCTTATTTCTTCTATACTTTCGGGCAGTTCTGATATCAGGATATCTATTTCTGTTCACTTCACCACCTGCTTTTCAATCAAAATCCGCTCCGCGCCATAAAAATATTATACGCGCACGCCCGCTTTCCTTAGAAAATGCCGCAGCTCTTCTACATCGCCATAATACACACAGCCGCGCATCCCCTGATTGCCCGCCGCCTCTATATTTGCAGGGGTATCATCAATGAAAAAACACGCATCAGGCTCTAAGGAAAAGGTCTGAAAAAAATTCTGATATGCCTCCGGCTCTGGCTTGAGCAGTCTATGCTCACAGGAAATCCAAATCCCCTTCATGTACGCGATCGACTTGATATATTTACAGAATGTCCTGAAACGGTGCGTCGTGTTGGACATCAAATACAAATCATATCCCTTTTGCGACAATTCCTCCACCAGTTGTTCCATCGGCGGATTTGGCAGATGCACCATACGAAATTCTCTGATAAACCGCTCCACAGTGCTATGCAGATGTTCTGGCATCCGCTTGCATATAGAAGCGATCGCCTCATCGTCAGTGACGGTCCCCCTATCCATCCACAGCCATTCCACAGAGCCGCACAGATGATTTTTTATCCAGAGAAAATCCTCCTCATTGTCAACATACCGGTAAATATATTCCCTCTGCTGAAATACAGTAAGTACATTGCCCATATCAAACACGATATTTTTGATCTCATTGTTCATTCTATGTTCCTCCTTTTTTATAGAACGTCTTTGGTTGCACGGGCACCCGTCAGCTTCTGCTGACAAATTTCATCCGGGTGCCGTGTGCACAAAAAACGAGCAGAATCTGCCCGTTATTTTAACAATTTCATTTCAGGATAATATTCAAACTCAGCCTTTCCAATCAGGTCTTCCCGCGCGACAAACTTGTTCGTCCAAAATCTTGAATCCCACGAACTATTGCGGTTGTCCCCCATCATAAAATAGGAATCCTCTGGTATCTGATAAGGTCCAAAATCCTCATAAAATTTTATATCCGTATAATCCGGTATCACTTTACCGTCAATATAAATCTCTCCGTCAATTCCCTCAATCTTCTCTCCCGGAAGTCCTATAATCCGTTTGAGATACATCGTCTCCCCATCGTCGGGATAATAAAATGATACAATGTCCCCTCTCTGCGGCGCATCGTACATATATGCCAGACGGTTGATGACAATTCTGCTCCCGGTCATGACCGTCTGCTCCATCGACCCTGTCGGAACCAAGGCGCTTGCGACTACATTATTTTTGAGCCAAAACGCGACCACGAGCGCAAACAAGATCATTTTTGACCATTCATATACTCCTTTTATTACTTTTTTCATAAAGCAATTCTTCATAAAGTAACTCCCCATAAAGTAACGCCTTTCTATTTATCATTACACAAAGCCTCATACCGCACCCCATCCTGATCATACAAATCCGTCAGCTTCAGATCCGGCTCATTATAATAAATCGTATACTCCTCCCCATACACAGCATAAATTCCACGCTGCGCAAGCAGTGACAAACGCTCTTTCTCCAATCCATCTGAGATGTAAACAGGACTCACCTGCATCAATATTTCCGCACAGCTCTGGTCTGACGCATACGTGACAAGATTGTGGACAGCGCTTTTGCAAAATCCATCTGCCACATCAATATATGCTGTCCGAACCACTCCATTTTGAAACTCATAATAGTGCTGCCAGTCAAGACTGTTTGCCGGATAATCCCGCAAAAAGACAATGCTCATCGCATGGTCATATCTCATAACCCCTGCCTGATGTACCGTGTTTCCAACTCTGTTAAAAATATTGAATGCATACTCCGAACCACTCAAATCATCAAGATTCCGCACAAACCCATCATAACTTGAGACAGACCCCCGCACAAATCCGTTTGCCCTCATAGTATCTGCAATATAATCTACAATAAACGCATTTGCCATCCAATAAAAATCAATAAAATCTGAAAATCCAGCCTCAGAAGCATATGACAGATATGCCTCAGAGACAAAAAGCTTGATGCGGTTCTCCCCCAAAAGCTCAACCCGAACCGCATGTTCATCCTGCGCAAAGGCACTGATTTCAGCAAAATAGGCTGCCATCTCCTCGTTTTGATAAGGGTCAAAGTCCACCGTCTCCACATCATCCTTGCAGCCAAACAAATTCTGGTACTGAACGTATACCGGTGCCAGATAGATCGCCCTGTTCCCATGTTTTTCTAACAGGGAAAACGCCTGATACAGCACATCCTCCACCACGATCTCCTCATTAGGATGCCGGTTAATCTCATACAGATTCATCACCCCGTCAAATGACATGCTCGTGTGAAAAAGCTGATATGCCTTCTTTGTTGTCTCCGTATACAGCGCAGAGACTGCCTTTTTCTCTGCCGTCGCCGACAATTCTCCTGCCCCAATATCATATTGAAAAATCAATTCGTCGGAACAGTTTGGCTCTGACGAATCTGCTTCGATCGTTGTCCAGCCTGCGTCTGCCGTCAAATATCCGATCAGCGAATACCCCAGCGCCCCAGCACCAATCAGAATCAAGAATATCGTTAAAATCAATCTGCCTTTGGAATGATTCTCCAAGAGCTCAATCCGCTTTACAGGCTTTGGATGTCTGTCAGTTCTGTCTCTCACGGTTCGATTCAAGCTATACCACCACTAATATCAATAAAATCACAAACAACACAATGATCGCCGCCAAGGTCAGCAGACCGGCAATTGCGCCTTTCTTGCATGCCGAATAATTGCGGTAATAATGAAAATGTTTGAATACAAATGCTGCTATAAGTCCTAGTATTGGAAGCAGAAATGACAAAATCTTATACCATATGCTTCCCGTATCATGCACTGGTGCTTTCAAAAATTCATCTTCTGAAGCGGACAGTTCATTGGCGTTCTTTTGCTGTGCAGGCTGTTTTGGTGCATCGGGGTCTACGATGTTGATCGATTTGAGCGGCACCCCCTTTGCCCGTATCGCCCGGTACTCCTCAATTTCTTTTTTATTGCCATACACAAAATGGTCGTGTCCGATATCAACAAGCTCTGGCTGGTCTGTGCTGTAGTCATGCATCGAAGGATCATACGTATACAGCACTTTATTCTTTTCAAGCTTCGGGTCTGGAATCGGAATCGCAGAAATCAGCGAGTGCGTGTATGGATGCAGCGGAAATTCAAACAATTCGTCCGCCTCTGCAATCTCCACGATATTTCCTTTATAAATAACGCCGATACGGTCAGAAATAAACCGTACAATGGATAAATCGTGCGCAATAAAAAGATACGTGACATTTTTTTCGGTCTGAAACTTTTTGAGCAGATTCAGCACCTGCGCTCTAATAGATACATCGAGTGCAGAGATTGGCTCATCTGCCACTACCAGCTCCGGTTCCATAACCATCGCGCGGGCAAGCCCGATTCGCTGGCGCTGTCCGCCCGAAAATTCATGAGGATAGCGCGTCAGGTGTTCCGGCAGCAATCCCACCTCGTTAATCATCTCTTCCACTTTGCGGACGCGGTCTGCCTCATTCTCATATAAATGAAAATTATATAAACCCTCTGACACGATATAATCTACGGTCGCGCGCTCATTGAGGGATGCCGCAGGGTCCTGAAATACCATCTGGATATTTCGGATGACCTCCCTGTCCAGCGAATGCGGAATCTTGCCAGAAATACGGACTCCTTTATACTGAATTTCGCCGCTGGCACAGGGATTGACACGAATCACTGCCCTGCCGACCGTCGTCTTGCCAGAGCCTGACTCTCCTACCAGCGAAAAAGTTTCACCCTTGTAGATGTCAAAGCTGGCATTCTTGACAGCCTTGACAGCACTATCCCCCTTGCCAAAGGTAATGTCTACGTTTTTGACAGATAATAAGATCTCTTTGCCATTTTTTTCATCAATTGGACCGTGTTCTGGCAAATGAGACACGCGTCCTGAAGTTTTCTGATTTAGGTTTGACACGTTCTAAATCTCCTATATGTTAAATGCTTTTAATAGTTTCTCGTGAATGTTCTGAATTGCCTCTGGTTTCTCAACCTTAGGAGAACGCGGGTCCAAAAGCCAAGTCTTTGCATAGTGTGTATCGCTGACCTTGAACATCGGCGGCTCCTTTAATGTATCAATCTTCATGCAATATGGATTTCGCGGTGCAAAGGCATCTCCCACAACCTTGTTGTACAGCGATGGCGGTGTACCATTAATGGAATACAGCTTCGTATTCTTCTCTGCCAGCTGCGGCATGGAGGACAACAATGCCCATGTGTACGGATGTCTCGGATCATAGAAAATCTCATCGACCGATGCAAGCTCTATAATCTGTCCCGCATACACGACTGCAACGCGGTCTGCGATATTTGCAACAACGCCAAGGTCATGTGTGATAAATACAATCGTATAATTAAATTCTTTCTGCAAATCTTTTAGGAGCTTTAAAATCTGTGCCTGAATCGTAACATCCAGCGCCGTTGTAGGCTCATCGCAGATTAAAATCTTTGGCTGGCAGGACAAAGCGATCGCGATAACGATTCTCTGCCGCATACCGCCGGAATACTGAAATGGATAATCGTCAAAACGCGCCTCCGCATTTGGGATTCCCACCTTTTTCATCAAATCCAGTGCCTTTGCACGCGCTTGGGATTCTGTCACATCCTGATGCTTCATAATGATGGACGTAATCTGCTTCCCGATCGTGATAATCGGATTTAACGATGTCATAGGGTCCTGAAATACTGTCGCAATCTTCTTACCGCGAATTTGATACCAGTCCTTTGCATACTTTACATTTGCAAGATTCAAAATGCAGGTTCCATGCAGTTTGTCCGGCGTCTCATCCAGATATTTCACTCGGAAAGCCACCTTGTCAAAGACTGCATTTCTCTGTGCATCATCCGACAAGTCAACCCCCGTCTGCATTGCAGTCTTTAACGCCCCCAGCAGTTTGTTCAACAGCTTTACACGTTTCGAAAAGCTATATCTTCCTATGGAGAGATACACCTCTTTGGCAAGCACTTCATTGCGCTTTTTGGTATTTTCAGAGATACTCCCTTTGACCGCAGCATCATACTTTGCACTTAATTCCGACATCTTCGTATTATACTGCTTCATATATGCCGTATCATTTTTGAGGCGTGACTCCGCTGTCTTCTCCATCGCAATTCGTTCTTTTAGGAGCTTTTTAATCTCCTTCTCCATCCCCTTGATCGAATTAGAAAGCTCTTTGATCTTCGCTTTTTCAGTCTTAGGATCCAGCGTCTGCTTCAGATTAAACGCCTCCGTTTTCCTGACTCCCAGCTCTGCGATCGCCTTGTCGCTCGCCTCACCCTCCTCTTTGCTGATATCCGCCTTTTCCCGGTACTCTGCCTTCAGCGCTTCCATTTCTCTGTAGATCTCAACACCAAGTTCATACTGAGAATACGCGTTTAATTTTGTCAGCGCATGGGCAAGCATCTGCTTGGAGACAGATGTCTTTCTGACGATGGTATCCGCCAAATCTTCGTCATTGAAGAGAATGCTGCCATTGTCAATATAACCGTTGCTGTCAAGCATTCCGGCAAACGTCTTGGTAAATACGGACTTCCCAGAACCCGATTCCCCCACGATCGCAATGGACTCATTCTCATATATATCAAGTGAAACGCCGCGGATTGCAGTCAGGCGCTTTCCACGCACGCGAAACTTTACTTCCAAATCCTTAATTGATAATAATACTTTTTTATTTTTCATTCTGTCCCCCGCCTACATGTGTGTTCTCGGATCGGATGCATCACCGAGGTTCTGCCCAACCACATACAATACAATCGTGATAATCGAAGCTACGGCAACCGGACTCCAAAATTCAAAGCCCCAGCCGGGGGTCAGCATCGCACTCTCCGCCTCGAATATCAATCTGCCCAGCGACATTTCCTTGAGCCCCATTCCAATGTAGGCAAGAAACACCTCATAAGAAATATACGAGGGAATCTCTGTCGCCGCAAGCGTCACGACGATCGACGTCATAAACGGCAGAATGTTTTTCATTGCAATGCGAAGCGTAGATGTACCCAGACATCTTGAAGCCAGATTATATTCCCTGTCACGGATAATGACAACCTGTGTACGGATAAAGTATGCGATCATGAGCCATCCTGTAATCGTCATCGCAAACACCATCGTCCAGAAACCAGCCGAAAAGATCATGACCATAACGGAAATAACCAAAATATACGGCAGATTGGCTATAATGTTATAGACAATCATCATCACATTGTCAACCTTTTTGGAGAAGCCCCAGATCGCTCCTACCAGCACGCCGACTGTCATGTTGATCAGCGCGACGATCAAAGCCAGCGAAATAGAAATCTGAGAGCCATACCAGATCGCGTCAAAGGTTGACTGGCCTGCCGCACCTGCCCCCAGCAGCCAGTGAATACTGAAACCAAACTTATCAATTGCCGCCTTTGGCGTCAAGTGCTTCGCGGAGGCATTCAAGAGATTGCCAAATTTATCATACTCTACAAATATCGGATATAGATATGCCATCAATATAATAATGCCAAGCAGACTCAGCATCACGATATTGATCTTTTTTCGAAAAAATACGCGGAAAACAGACTGCCAGTATGAGTACCGGGGCGCTGTAATCTTTTCAGATTCCAAATCACTGTGATTGATCACGGAGAAAAGTTCTTCATCTGACATTCCCTCTGTGAGATCTGGTTCTTTCAAATCGGTCACAACCATACCCACATGCTTTCCAATTTTAAAATCTACATTCATACTACCGCTCCTTACTTGAGAAAGAAATTCTGGGATCGACCATAGACATCAGCACGTCCCCCAAAATAATCGCTACTACACTCAGAATCGCATAGAATAAGGAAACACCGACAATCACGCCATTGTCGTACTTGTTAATCGCCTCCGTCAGCAAGTTACCTGCACCGGGCACAACATACACGCGCTCTGTGATGATCGCGCCGGTGAGACATCCCAGAACACTCGCTGGGATACCATGTATAATAGGAATCGACGCATTCTTTAATATATGCTTTGAGAAAATTTCCTTCTCAGACAAACCACCCGCTCTGGCAAATTTTACATAGTCAGAGTTCATCTGGTCAATCATGTAGCGGCGAAGCCATTTCATCAGGTTCGCAACCTGCGGAAGCGCAAGCGAAATAATCGGCAGCACATATACCAGACGGTTTGCCGTATCCATATCAAATGTGGTCGGAAGCCCTATTTTGCCGCCCATCGCTTTGAACAAAAAGATATACGCCAGCGAAGGCACCGCGATGATAAATACAATATAGAATGTACCAATTTTATCCAGCAGCTTGTCCTTCTTTCTCGACATGGCAATGCCAAGCGGCACACCGACCAGATAGGCAAGCACTGTCGCAATAATACCGATCAGGAAAGAATACCCCATCTTGGAAAGCCCGCTCTTCACCGTGTCAACAGATGTATAGTCATCAATATAACGCGACTCATAGATCAGACTCGAATGGAGCGAATCTGCCAGATAGGTAGCAGAATGCAGATCATCCGCACTCTCCTCCTCAAGTCCTGTCGGATACGTAATCATTGATGCGACATAAGATCCCTGTGTCCTTGTCATCGTTGTGAACACATCGACACCCATATTGACAGAATAGGATGTTCCGAGATTGACCGTCAGCATATTCTGATGGATAAATGGAAAAGTACTGTCACAGTACAACAGGTACTTATGTCTCGTTCCGTTTCCTATAATAGCTGGTGAAAATTTCTTTCCGCCGTATACAGGATCATATAAAGTAAAGGAAATACCGCGATCTCCCACATCATTTTCAATTTCATTAATATTGTCAACCTTGAATATTCCTGCAAAATAACGCCACAGACGGTTCACCAGCGGAATATTCTTATAGGCAAAAAGCTGCTGCTGTCCGCCGTTGGCAATCTTTCTCTTGCCCATCATGACAGCATTGAGCCGTTCAATCGTATAGCCCTGTGCCTTATACTTTTTCTCAAATTTCTCAATATATTCTTTTACCAGATCAGAATCCTTATCTGCGGTTCTGCCAAGACTGACCGCGGACTGTCTGGTCTCTTCATCAATCTCCCCACTTACTGTGAGCTCATATAGATAATCAGAGTACGGCACATAATCAAGATAGCCGTAATCTTCCCATTTTTGGTATTTGTACGTTATCTTCTGGTTATTCTGCTGATGGTTGTATACGGTGTCTGACGCAAAGATTAGATTCCTGTCGAGCAGAGAATAAATCATAATCATTATCAGCATGACAACCACTATTACACAAAGAATTCCATGAAATAATCGTTTTAATAAATATTTTGCCATAAAATCATCCACTCTTTATCCGTCACGAGGGAATGGTCGCCCATTCCCTGTGACAGAACTGTATTGGTGGTATTAGAAAATACCAAGACTCTTAGTTACATAACCTGCATAATCAGGTAAGAATGTATCAAGATATGTAGAAGGATCACCGTAGTCCGGTCCCCATCCTGACACGTCTGTAATGTTGTAGTTCGCTTCATAACCATAGTCTGTAAAATATCCTGTATAATACCATTCATCTGTATCATTTCCGGGCACTAATGTAATGATTACTTCCCCATCCAGAGAAGCCTCAACAGACTGCTTGTATGCGTTTGCCATATTTGTGAACATTTCGTTGTTCTGAGGATATGGCAGATCAAGCTTCACAGGATTCTCCTTGTCGATCACAACGCCCTGTGCTGCAAGCTGCTCTTTTGCCTTTGCCAGATACTCTTTTGCTGCATCTGGATTATACCAGCCGTCAAATCCGTCGCCGCTTGCCAGACTTTCGTCATAAACCTTGATAGGAATACCGTCCGCATCAAGCTGGGCCTGCATCACTTCACCATAATAAGTACCTGCCGGGAACGATGTCTCTGTACCGTTGATATCAACAGTCACATCTTCCTCAATCGTGACGAAGGTTGCCGGTGTATAAGAATTTCTAAGTCCTGTGTACTTCAAATCCTCTCCGACTCTCTGCGCATATCTTGCTGCCCTGTCGGTCGCAAAGGTCACTGCAAGACGGAAATCCGTGTTGCCAAGCGCTGCATTTGCTCTGCTCTTCTCCTCCTCTGTCTGCTGTGACACAACCTTTGTGGAATCATTTGCATTCGCATATGCTGTACGGTACAGGTTGTAATAGTTGCAGTATGTTGTACCCTCTGTGTCTGTCGTATAGCCGTATTTCTGGAACCATTCATCTGCCTTTGCCGCTTCCAGTGTCGCAGCGCTCAAGCCTGTTCCGTCAACGGTAGCTGATTTCAGGTCATTGTAGATTTTCAATGTATCTGAACCATCCTCGTATGGCCATGTAAGCGTCTTGATATTGATATTATCTTTATTCCAGTAGGTCTCATTTGCTGAGAATACGATAATGTTCTTTGATGTAAAGTTTGTCACCAGATAAGGACCGCAGTATGCGATGTTGTTTGGTGTCTGTCCATACGTATAATCCGCTGCGGAAGCATCAAATTCCATACCGAACTTGCCGCCCTGTGACTCATAGAAGGAACGATTCATCGGCGCAAATACACTGTAGCTGAGCATTGTCAGGAAATACGGTGTCGGCGCTTCGAGTGTATATTGCAGCGTGTGGTCATCGATCGCCTTGACACCAACCTCATTAAAATCTGTAATCTCATTGTTGATGTATCCAGTAGCATTCTCGAGCACACCGTCAACCAAGAACTCCAGTCCGCCCATCGCATCCATCATGTGCTGCATTCCTGCAACCCAGTCATCCGCTGTGACATCTGCCACTTTTCTTCCCTGAGAATCAACCCACACAGCACCCTCGCGGATATGGAACGTATAGGTCAGTCCATCGTCAGAGATCTCATAGCTCTCAGCCAAAGCGGGCTGAAGCACGTTCTCCATATCATACTCCATCAGTCCGTCAAAAGTATTGACAATGGCTTCGCTGTCTGCGGACTGGCTTGTCGCCAGCACATCCCATGTCGTAGGATCGGTGTTGTAAAGGTTATAATTGTATGTATCCTTGAGCTCATATCCTTTGTCTGTCAAATATGTCTTAACCCATTCCTCATAAGTCCCTGAACCTTTGAGCTCTGCCCATTTTGCTCGGATCTCTGCGATATCCTCTTTGGCAATCGGCTCTGTCGTGACAACATAGTTGTGGAAGCGCTGGTTGTCATTGCCCCACATCACCGTTGACTGCGTGTTCGGCGCGACACGGGAAATGGAATAATTTCCTCCTTTGGTATGGTCAGGCACCAACACCCCTGACTCAATCAGTTTTGCCTCTGCGACCGCCATCTTGGCATATCTGAGAGGTACATTTTCAAGCTCAGCCTTTGCCTCTTGGTAATACTCATAAAATTCACCAAGATTCTGCTCGAAGAGATAAGATGACCGCTCATCATGCTCCATGGCGCCAAGCTCCTCCATACTCAGTACAGAAGCCTCTGCGTCCTCTCCACCTGTTGTTGCCTCATCTCCTGCTGTCTCTGTTCCTGCCTGCTCTGTATCATTATTATTGTCTGCTACAGGTGTATCTGTAGCCGGTGTATCAGAACCGCCATTGGAACCACAGCCTGCCAGAGAACCGGCAATCATTGTTCCTGCCAGCAATACGGCAAGAATCCGTTTTCTGTTTTCCATAATACTTTTACCTCCTTACAGTAATCTATGTTTTAACCTAATTATAAGGTAAAAACCTGTTTAAAAAAAGTAAAAAAGTGCCTATGAACGCCATTGTCCACTGCACTCTAAACCTATCATTTTTTCTTTCAGCATAAGCTTTCGCTTTAGCTTGCTAAAGTTAGTTTATGCGACATGACTATTTAATTATACTTATAATGAAAAAATTTGTCAATAGCCTTGCGATGCATGACTTTTTAATTTGCTGTAACACTATATTCCAATTTTGACTTTTTTTATACAAGAATACCTATAATATACGGAAATAAATTCATTCCATTCCTTTATTTCCGTATATTTTGGATATTTTAACCAAATTTATGGATTAAATGTTTTCAATCTGCCAGTCGATCGGCTCTACACCGTTTGCCTTCAGAAATTCATTTGCCTGACTAAAATGTTTGCATCCAAAAAATCCATTGTTTGCCGACAGCGGACTTGGATGTGCCGCCTTCAAGATCAAATGCTTTGGATTGGTCAGCATCGGTATTTTTTTCTGTGCCGGTTTGCCCCACAGCATATATACAATCGGTCTGTCCTGTGCATTGACTGCCTGAATAATGGCGTCTGTAAATTTCTCCCACCCTTTACCCTGATGAGAATTTGCCTGATGTGCACGCACTGTAAGCACCGTATTTAACAGCAGTACCCCCTGATCTGCCCACTTTTTCAGATATCCATTATTTGGAATCGAGCAGCCAAGATCTGTTTTTAACTCTTTATAGATATTTTGCAGTGAAGGCGGAATCTTTGTCTGGCTTGGAAGCACAGAAAAGCTCAGCCCATGTGCCTGATCGACATTATGATAAGGATCCTGCCCCAGCAAGAGCACTTTTACTTTGTCAAGCGGCGTAAAATGCATCGCATTAAAAATATCGTCTGCGGGCGGAAAAATCACCGTCGTGCTGTACTCGTCCTTCACAAATTGATACAGCTCCTTATAATAAGGTTTCTGAAATTCCTCGTGCATTGCATCCAGCCATTCTCCAGTCAACATCGCCATAATCTTATCTCCTTTCGCATATGTATGATACTTGCATTTATCCTTACAATCTCACAGAAATCCCCTGCTTCTGTAGATATTCCTTGACTTCCGAAATCTCTAACTCCTTGAAATGAAACAGGGATGCAGCCAACGCTGCGTCCGCCTTTCCCTCCACGAAAGCATCGCGAAAATGTTCCAGACTTCCCGCACCGCCTGACGCGATGACCGGTATCGAAACATGCTCCGACACGATTCTGGTCAGTTCATTGTCATAACCATTTTTGGTTCCATCACAGTCCATACTTGTCAGCAGGATTTCGCCGGCGCCGAGCTGGTTTGCTTTCACCGCCCACTCCACGGCATCGATTCCCATATCGACACGACCGCCGTTTTTGTAAATATTCCATCCGCTTCCATCTGCGCGCCTCTTTGCATCAATCGCAACCACCACACACTGGCTGCCAAACTTGTCAGCTGCCTCACAGATCAGTGAGGGATTCATGATTGCTGCACTGTTGACTGCCACTTTATCCGCCCCTTCGCGAAGTATTGCCTTGAAGTCCTCCACCGTCCGAATGCCGCCGCCGACTGTAAAAGGAATAAAAACCTTCTCAGCCACCCGGCGCACCAGATCTACTTTGGTAGCCCGGTTATCTGATGATGCCGTAATATCCAGAAACACCACTTCATCTGCTCCCGCCTTATCATATGCGGCAGCAATCTCAACAGGATCTCCTGCATCAATCAAATTGACAAAGTTCACGCCCTTCACCACGCGCCCGTTATTCACATCCAGACATGGAATAATCCTCTTTGTAATCATCTCATTCCTCCATTATGCTCAACGCGTATCTATAAAGACACGAAGTTCTTCAAAATCTGCAATCCGACATCCGAACTTTTCTCAGGATGGAACTGGCAGGCATACACATTCCCTTTTTCGACAGATGCATGAATCTGTGTCACGTACTCTGTCGTTGCAGTCACAATCTCCGGCTCGTCAGCCTGTAAATAATACGAATGCACAAAATATACATACGAATCCTCTGCAATCCCCTGAAAGAGCTTGCCGCGATTCGGAAACTTTAAAGAATTCCATCCAATCTGAGGCACCTTCAATGCCGTGTTCTCTGGTATTTTGATAATATGCCCTTTGAGGATTCCAAGCCCAGCCACTTCAGGCGCTTCCTCACTGGATTCAAACAGAAGCTGCAACCCCAGACAAATTCCCATAAAGGGCGTCTGTTGTTCTACAATCTCGTGAATGACGGGCTCTAATTCATATTTTTGAAGCTTTGCCATCGCATCGCCAAAGGCACCCACGCCCGGCAGAATGACTTTGTCCGCGTGAAGCAGCGTGTCCTTATCCCTTGTGATAACCACAGTTTCACCCAAAGCAGTCAATGCCTTCTCCACACTTTTGATATTTCCGGCATCATAATCAATCATTGCAATCATTGTACATTACCTCTAACTCCCATTCGCCCGCTTTGGCGGGCACTCCAATCAGGATGGTGAAATCTATGATTTCACGCTAATTCCCGTTTATCACATCATTGAGTGCGATTGTATAAGACAGGGCATCTTCATTGCGAATCAGTTCTCTTGCCCCCGTCTCGTCCAGATGGTAGTTCGTCTGGAGAATCTCTAAGATTTCAGCCTTAATGGCATCCACTTCCTCCATCACCTCATACTTTTCTGCATCTGCATTGACCTGATCATAGGTTGTGATCCCCTGCAATAATGCATCGAGCGCTTCTACCTCACGTCCCATTTTCATGTTGGTCTGGTAAGAGTCATACCGCCGCTGCATTTTTAGCAGAATTTCACTCTTCGTCTTGATTCGTCCTTCTGATGAATTTTCATCGAGGTCCATATCATACATGAGCTGGTATACGGTCTTGTAATCCTCTGCGATATACGCATTGCGGGCTGACTGTAGAAATCCCTGCGTCGCAAGTGTATTTGTTGCGATGATAACTGCGCCGCCCACTGTAGCGCCAAACACAGCACCCACTGCAATCTTCTTAGGCGGGATGCGCTTTTTAGGTCCTTCTGCTTCTAGCTTTGCTCTCTTTGCGGCAGCTTTCTTCTCTTTCTCAGCCTGCTTTTCTTTCTTTTTCTGCGCTGCGGCTTCCTGCTTTGCCTTTTTCGCTGCCTCTTTTTCCTCATCCTTCGCCTTTTTGGTTTCGTCATTGGCAAGTTTTTCTTCTTCCTTTTTCGCCTTCTGCTCCTGTTTCTTTGCCGCCTTTGCTTCCTTCTCCGCAGCAAGCTCCTCCTCGGTCGGTTCAGGAACAAGATCTTCTGTCAGCAGATTAAAAAATTTACCAAAAACGCCCGGTTTCTTTGGCTCGTCTCCCTCCGCAGCACCATCGCCGCCTTTCGCCTTCCTTACAGATACTTTCTTACCTTTTTTCTTGCTGTCATCTTCTGCTGTAACAGCGGCCGGTGCTGCCTGGTCTGTCTGCTCCGCATTGAGCACGGACTGAGGAAGCTCTGGAAGCGGTACGCCGTCATCCTCATCGTCTACATGCTTAATGCCGGCATTGACAGATGCAGCTTCATCATCTGCCATCTGATGCAGCAGATCCATCATATCATCTTGTATAGGCTCATTGTTGTCTGACTTTTTGAGCATATCATTGATTTCAGCAAGCTCAGCATCATCATCCAGCATATTCAGCACATCTTCCAGATTATCCTCCATGGTTGCTGAAGCTTCACCCTCATTTGCCTTTGCATTTTCTTTTAACAATTCAGCGGCGTCTGACAATTCTGGAAAGGCTGATGCATTCTCCATACTCATATCAAAATCCTCTGAATCAGGAATATCAGGCATCTCCAGATCAGGGATTTCAACGTCAAAATGATCCTCTTTTGCTGTCTCATCGCCAAAGTCCAGCTCGTCGATATTCAATTCACCTGCCATCTCAAGCTCTGTTTCTGACTGTATTGCCTCGTCCAGCCCATCAATATTCAACTCGCTCTCCGCCAAAGGCATCTCAGCCTCCAGTTCTGAAAGTTCGATATCTTCCAGTTTCAGTTCGTCGTCTTCTGGCATTTTATTATCCTCCAAACTCAATTCTTTGTCTGTATCTATATCTGGTATCTCTATATCCAAAGGATCGTCTTGCTCAGACAGCTCCGTATGCGGCTCTTCCAGATCTTCTAAGTCAGGCGTATTGGGTTGTGTAGCTTCTAATTCTTCTAGTTCGGGTATTTCTGGTTGTGTGGCTTCTAATTCTTCTAGTTCGGGTATTTCTGGTTGTATGGCTTCTGGCTCTGGTGTTTCTAGTTCATTTGGCTCGGGCATTTCTGGCTCGATATCTGATATTTGAAGTGCATCAGCACCGTTTTCTTCTATATTAAGTGCTTCTAATTCTATATCCTCTAACTCCGGCATTTCCAACTCGGTAATTTCTGAATTTTGTTCCGATGCTTCTGGTTCTAGTTCTTCGATATCCGATATCCTTAAATCATCCTGAATGTCCTGTTCGGCATTTGTCTCTGCCACCTGTACTTCATTCATGGGTTCTGCTGGCTTTGGCTCTAAAACATGATTGAGCAAATCATCCAAATAGTTTTCCTCTGAACTCATGATAATCCCTCCGTCCCTGTTCGATCTGACAATGTATACGTTCTGAGAAAATCGACCGCATTCATCGCAATGCTGATTCCCTTACCACTCAATTCCTCTGTCATCTGGTACAATGAATCATTGATTCTGAAAAAACTAGCCTTTTGATTATAAAAAGCAACCTTTTCAAAAGGCCATCTAATAATATTCGGCAAATTTAATTCTACACCCAATTCAAGAATACAGAGTTTTTGATTCAATGTCCTTTGCAGCCATTTCGTGTAATTCTCCCATTGTTTCTGATATCCTTCCTCAACATAATTCTGCTCACACAGAATATTGCTGTATACTAATGGCTTGCCGCAGACAGGACACTTTGGCACTTCAAGAGAATCCAAGCCCACCTTGTCTAAGATTGCCTGATGCACTAAATCTGAAAAGTCCTTAGACGAATATAGCGTATTACAGCACTTTTCACTGCATTGGAGCATTTGATAATTTCCACAAGGTTCCACCACCCGTTCGCTGTCAAATGGAGCTTTTCGAATATTCTCATCAATACAGGTTGTAATGACAAAATAATTCTTGTCCTTGACCAGTTCATAGAGTTTCCTGTAGGCCTCCTCTAATCTGCCCTCTTGATGTTCTATCAGAAAACGATGTTCCAGAAACGGAATCGTCCACTCAAGTGTCTCATCAATATCTACTTCTTCCAGTGCAGACATAAGATTCGGAAATTGATGTATATCTTCGAAATTTTCATTAAATTCTTCACCAATGCCCACAAGTACCATGTCTGCATCTGTGATCTTCTCTGCGAGTGTTTTTTGTTTTTCTATAATTTCAGTCTCGTCCATGCCTCTCCTTACATTTTCCCTACACAAAAGTTTGTATAATTTGTTAGAGCCGGGCATTTATCCCGGCTCTATCTTTCTTATCTTGCAAGCAGACCATCGATTACCTTCACAAGATTTCCAATCTCAGGTTTTGATAACTGTGCATCCGCACCCAAATCTTCACCCTTTCTTCTCATCTCATCATTTACAAGTGAAGAGAAAATAATTACCGGTATATGTTTTGTCGCATCATCTGATTTCACAAGCTTCGTCAGACGGTGTCCATCCATAAGAGGCATCTCGATATCTGTGATAAGCAGATGTACATCCTTATCCAGAGTTCCAGCATCTCTGCACTTTACTATGTATTCCCATGCTTCCTCGCCATTCTCAGCCTTAATAATATTTTCATACCCCGCCTTCTTGAGCGATTCAACAATCAGTTTTCTAAGCAGAGAGGAATCTTCCGCGATCAGAATCGGAATCTCTGTATTCTCTCTGTCTCCCAGCGCTTCAATCTCTGTCACTTTTAATCCGGTCTCTGGATTAATATCTGTGATAATCTTCTCAAAATCAAGGATAATGATAAGTTTTCCATCAATCTTAATGATACCTGTAGATATACCATCCTCCACTGTTGTCACTGTCGCACCGGGTTTAATGATATCAACCCATGAAACTCTGTGGATACCGATCACGGAATCTACATGAAAAGCAATATCAAGTTTATTAAAACTCGTGATAATAAACAGACCGCCCGGCTGTGACTGCCCGCGCTGTAAACAGTTCCGCAGATCAATTGCCGTAATCATCGCATCACGCGGCATAAAAATACCTTCCACACTAGGATG
>ERZ808040.724-NODE-724-length-26237-cov-4.554281_pt1 | contig 26237 bp, 29 predicted proteins | sample MGYA00380191_ERZ808040 | MGnify/ENA primary metagenome ERZ808040 (study PRJEB31490, sample SAMN06133395) | mouse gut metagenome | isolation source: J6 | host: mice | place: China: Chengdu | collected 2015-05 ...
CTTCACATAGAAAGCATAAAAACTTTTACCTATTAACATTCGAAAATCATTCGTCGATTAATGATGTTGAAAAATATCGCGACGGCATTTTAAGAGTGAGAGAAGATCAAGTGAATGAAACAGAAGAGTTGGACGAACATGAGTATTATTACCATGAAATCATCGGTTGTACAGTTGTTACTTTAGAAGATGAAGAAATTGGACAAGTAACGGAAATTTTAGAAACAGGCGCGAATGACGTATGGGGTGTGAAACCGCCAAAAGGTAAAATGCATTATATCCCTTACATTGAAGATGTTGTTAAAGACATCGACGTCAACAATAAACGCATTACGATTGATCCATTGGAAGGATTGCTTTCGGAATGAAAATCGATATTTTAAGTTTATTTCCTGAAATGTTTGAAGGTGTACTTCATTCATCAATTATGAAGAAGGCACAAGAAAAAGAGGCTGTACAATTTGCGGTAACAGACTTCAGGGATTACTCGGAAAATAAACACCGTAAAGTAGATGATTATCCATATGGCGGTGGTGCTGGTATGGTATTAAAGCCAGAACCAATCTTTAATGCAGTAGAAGCGGTGACAAAGGATGTTCAAGCACAACCGCGTATTGTTTTAATGTGCCCACAAGGCGAGCGTTTAACGCAAAAGAAAGCAGAAGAGTTTGCGCAGGAAGAGCATCTTATTTTGATTTGCGGACATTATGAAGGCTATGACGAGCGCATAAGAGAGCATCTAGTTACAGATGAGGTTTCGATAGGGGATTTTGTGCTAACAGGTGGCGAAATCGCTGCAATGGCAGTTGTGGATAGCGTCGTACGTTTATTACCAGAGGTATTAGGAAATGACTCTTCAGCCGTATTAGATTCATTTTCTACAGGGCTGTTAGAACATCCACAATATACCCGTCCAGCAGCATATAAAGGGATGCCTGTCCCAGATATATTGTTGTCGGGGAATCATGCGAAAATTGACAAATGGCGCGAGGAACAATCTTTACGTCGTACACTTGAAAGACGCCCAGATTTACTGGAAAATACCGTACTAACTGCGGAGCAACAAAAAATCTTAACCGAACTAAAAGAAAAATCATAAAGATGATTGCACAATGTAATGGGATATGATAATATATAGTACGTGATTCTGTATGAATCACATATTGACTGATATTCCGCTGCCCATATACATGTGTAAGAATATCTGTGGAGAAGGAGAGAAAAACATGCAAAACATTATTGCAGACATTACTAAAGAACAACTTCGTAACGACATTCCTGAGTTCCGTGCAGGAGACACAGTTCGTTTACACGTAAGAATCGTAGAAGGTTCTCGTGAGCGTATCCAATTATTCGAAGGTGTTGTTATCAAACGCCGCGGCGGTGGAATTAGCGAAACTTTCACAGTTCGTAAAATTTCATACGGTGTAGGTGTTGAGCGTACATTCCCAGTACACACACCAAAAATCGAAAAAATTGACGTAGTTCGTCGTGGTAAAGTTCGTCGTGCTAAACTGTACTACTTACGTAGCCTACGTGGTAAAGCAGCTCGTATTAAAGAGCGTCGTTAATTTAAACAGTGAACAAAAGGAGACCGATCAATTGGTCTCCTTTCTTTTTGCTTAAAATGAAAATAACTTGTATAATAAAGACAGTAAATATGGGAGGCCGAGCCATGGAAGGAAAAAAGAAAAATGAGCTTTGGGAATGGACAAAAGCGCTACTCATTGCATTTGGAGTTGCAGCAATCATTCGGATGTTTTTATTCACACCAATCGTTGTCGATGGCGAATCAATGATTCCGACATTAGGTGATGGAGATAAAATGATTGTGAATAAAATTGGTTATACAATAGGCAAGCCAGATCGTTTTGATATTATTGTTTTTCACGCACCTGAGCAAAAAGATTATATAAAACGTGTGATTGGTTTACCAGGTGATGAAGTTAAGTATGAAGATGATGTGTTATATATTAATGGTGAACCATATGAAGAACCTTATTTAGACCCATTAAAAGAACAAGCAACAGACATGCCATTAACGGAAGATTTTACATTAGAAGGTAAAATAGGTGAAGTAACTGTACCGGAAAATCATGTATTTGTACTCGGTGATAATCGCCGTAGAAGTAAAGATTCAAGACATATTGGTCCTGTATCAATGGAAGAAATTATCGGTAGTACAAAACTTGTATTTTGGCCATTAGAAGATTTTGGCTTTGTGAAATGAGAGGAGTAGGAAGATGACGATACAATGGTTTCCAGGCCATATGGCGAAAGCGAGAAGAGAAGTAACTGAGCAACTAAAGCTCGTTGATATCGTTTTCGAATTAATCGATGCACGACTCCCATTATCTTCTCGTAATCCGATGATTGATGAAGTCGTTCATCAAAAACCACGATTATTAATTTTGAATAAAGCGGATTTAGCAGATTCAGATGAAACCAATCGGTGGATTCAATATTTTGGCCAGCAAGGAATTGAAGCGGTTGCGATCAATTCATTTCAAGGAAAAGGATTGCAAAAAGTGACGAAAGCCGCGCAAAAGATTTTACGTCCAAAATTTGAAAGAATGGAAAGAAGAGGTATCCGTCCAGGTGCAATTCGAGGGATGATCGTAGGAATACCGAATGTTGGGAAATCGACATTTATTAACCGTCTTGCGAAGAGAAATGTCGCCAAAACAGGAAACACACCAGGCGTTACACGTGCACAACAATGGATTAAATATGGAAAAGAACTGGAATTATTAGATACGCCAGGTATATTATGGCCGAAATTCGAAGATCAAGAGGTAGGGTATAAATTGGCATTAACAGGTGCCATTAAAGATACACTTTTAAATATGGATGACTTGGCATTATATGGATTGCGTTTTTTAGAAAAGCATTATCCAGAGCGTCTTTATCATAAGTACCGATTGACTGAAATCGGTGAATCACCTGATGAGATTATTGCGGTGTTTGATCAAATTGGAAAAGATCGAAATGCAATCATCACAGGTGGCGAAATTGACTATGATAAAGTATCTGATATTGTTGTCCAAGAAATTCGTTCAGAACAGCTCGGAAAACTAACATTCGATTTTGTAAATGATGTGACATAAAGGTCATTGCCAAGAAATAACGCTTGGCAATGCCTTTTTTTATTGGCTAGTTGTCTATTTGCGGATGTGTTTAAGAAATGCAAAAAAGCGCCGATATAAATGATAAGAGGAATAGGTGATAACATGAAAACTGTAAAAGAAATTGAACAATTTTTAAAAACCTTAACAACATATGATCCGGTGATTGAAGAGTTATTAAAAGACGATCGCAAAGGTGTACAAAAAGCTGTAAAGCGCTGGCAAAAGAACTATGAAAAACAACGTGAGAAGCTCGTTTTGCATGAACAAAAAATGGCATTTGATGATCATTATCGACCGTATCGTCACGCATACGTAGCAGGTGTTGATGAAGCAGGAAGAGGGCCGCTAGCAGGTCCAGTCGTTACTGCAGCAGTCATTCTTCCTGAAGATTGTGATGCACTTGTCGGTATTGATGATTCAAAGGCGATAACAAAAGAAAAAAGAGAACAATTTGCTGAGCGAATTAAATCATTGGCCATTGCCTATGAAATTCATATTCAGCCATCGACGGTCATTGACACAGTGAATATCTACGAGGCAACTCGACAATCGATGGCGCAGGCAGTTCGTCAATTATTACCGCAACCTCATGCTGTTATTACAGATGCGATGGATATTGCAATTGAGCAGCCTTATGTTTCATTACCAAAAGCGGATGCGAAAAGTTTGGCAGTGGGCGCAGCTTCTATTTTAGCGAAAACTACACGAGATCAGTATATGGAGCAGTTACATGAGCGTTATCCAATGTATGGCTTCCAAAAACATGCAGGGTATGGCACGAAAGAACATTTAGAAGCATTGGAAATATATGGTCCATGTGAAGAACATCGTCAATCATTTGAGCCGATTAAAACACTGCAAATGAAATAACCTTTGCACGGAAAGGAGTGCATCTATTGACGAATCCACTCATACGTTCTGTTCAACCAGAAATTAATATAGGAAAAACAACCTCACACTCATTATCGTTAACAGAAGGGCAAATGATCCATGGAAAAATTCAGCAATTATTTCCCGGGCAATTAGCAGAGGTGCAAGTAGGTCAACACAAGTTTACGGCAACACTGGAAATGCCGATGCGCGCAGGAGAAGCTTATTATTTTCAAGTCGCTTCGACAGATCCAGAAGTACAGTTGAAAGTCGTCGCAGGACCTATCGAACATAATGCGGGAAAATCAGCGCAAATCCAACAATTATTGCACGCATTACAATTACCCAAACGTCCTGAAACGTCTATGATATTACAGCAGTTCATAGAGCAGAAAATACCGATTCAACGCGAGCAAATCATTCAAGCTGTTCAATTACTTCAGCAAGTTTCGCCAAAGGAGTCTGCACTTGCTTTACAAGCGATTCAACGATTAATGGATGCATCACTACCGTTAACAAATACACTTTTTCAAGCCGTAATATTTGGGGAATCAAAAGAAGGATTACATGCCCAAATAGCGCAATTACGGCAGTTGCTGTCGACAGATACAACCGTTATTCCGCAAATAAAACAGTCAATCATGCAAACATTACATCGTCTCCAACAACCATTAATGAATGCAACAAACACCGCGTTAATGAGTCAATCCTTTATGACATTATTATCTGAGGATGCTTCAGGTGAAATGAAATTTACGGCACTTCAGTTATTAAAAGAAGGGCAATTATTGCCACAGCAAGCATCACTACACAATGTAGAGGAGCAATTAACGGCATTGGTAACACGGTCAATTGGAAATGGTGAGCAATCACAACAAGCTTTTTCGATGGCTCAAACTCAACAAATTGTAGCGAAATTGCCATTTTTAACAATGAGCGATCAAGAACAAATGATGCAAGCAGCACATACGCTACCTCGTGAAGCACTTGCTAAACAATTATTGTCGATCGTTATGGAGAGAATCGGCACAAACCCTACACAAATGGCTCAGCATATGGAACGACTATATGATATGTTATTTGCTGGAAAACAACTACATACATCTAATAGCGCCTTTGCAAATGCGAGCAATGGACAATCAACAACGAGTCCATTCCCGTTTTCACTCGTTCAAATTGCAGAAGGCCATACAAATCCATTTATGGAAACAATGATACAAAGAGCCGAAACGGCAGTTGTATCTTCAATAGATGGTGCTGCAATGAAAGATATGCTTCAAACAGTGATGCGTTCATTAGGTGTTCAATATGAAAAGAGCTTATTAGAGCAAGATATACAGCTTCAACGACTAAATGACTCATTAAAACCGCAGCTGTTACAAATAAGTCAACAGCCGCATGCATCTGCTACAATACGTGAAGCGGCTGAGCAGTTACTCATCCGAATGAATGGAGCGCCTCTGACCTCAACAGATCAAGGCGTGCAACAACAACTTTCTATGCATGTGCCGCTAGAGATTTTCGGTAAAAAAATTGATGCGACATTGGAATGGAATGGAAGAAAAAAAGAAGATGGTAAAATCGATGCCAATCATGCGCGAATTTTATTTTATTTGGATTTACACACATTGAAAGAAACGGTTATTGATATGCAAGTGCAAAATCGTGTCGTAACAGTAACTGTATTTAATGACTCACCTATTTTGTCGCAAATTGGAAAAGAATTGATCCCACCACTTAAGGAAAAATTAGGAGCAATAGATTATCGATTGTCTGGTGTTTTGTTTAAACAATTTGAAAGAGAACATATAGTAGAGCCATCATCAGCTATAAATCGTGGTAAAAACAAGCAAGATGGTAAAGGAGTCGATGTTCGCATATGACAGAAGAAAAGCATATTCGAAAAGAAGCGATTGCATTATCGTATAAGCCGCAAGCGTTTGACGCACCTAAAGTCATTGCCAAAGGAAAAGGACAAATTGCAGAAAATATTTTAGCAAAAGCGCAAGAGCATCATATTCCTGTTCAAGAAGATCCAAGTTTACTAGAATTGCTTGGGCAGTTAGAAATTGATGAAGCAATCCCAACCGAGTTGTATGCGGCTGTATCAGAGGTATTTGCTTATATTTATCAAGTAGATCGTAGGCATGAACTTATTAAAAGCAATACGAAACATTCGGAAAAATTATGACTTTCGACAAAATGAATACAAATGTGGACATTTTATGGCATGTTTATTACAATAGATAAGGTAGTAAATTTATAGATTTACAAGTTTGATTGGAGGATCTAAGATGAATATCCATGAATATCAAGGTAAACAGCTATTACGTGAATATGGCGTTGCTGTTTCGAACGGAATTGTTGCGTTTACGCCAGAAGAGGCAGTAGAAGCAGCGAAACAATTAGATACTAAGGTGTATGTAGTAAAAGCTCAAATCCACGCAGGTGGACGCGGTAAAGCTGGCGGTGTTAAAATTGCGAAGACGCTTGACGAAGTTCGCGAGTACGCTGACGAATTACTAGGCAAGATTTTAGTAACACCACAAACAGGACCAGAAGGTAAGGAAGTAAAGCGCTTACTTGTAGAAGAAGGTTCTAACATCGAGAAAGAATATTATATCGGTTTAGTTCTTGATACTGCACAAGACCGTGTTGTATTAATGGGTTCTGAAGAAGGTGGAATGGACATTGAGGAAGTTGCGGCAGCAACACCTGAAAAAATCTTCAAAGAAGTAATTGACCCAGTTGTTGGTCTAACAGGATTCCAAGCACGCCGTATGGCATTCAATATGAATATTCCAAAGCATCTTGTGAACAAAGCAGTTAAGTTCATGACTGGTTTATACAATGTATTCGTTGAAAAAGACGCTTCAACAGTGGAAATTAACCCATTAGTGGTAACTGCTGAAGACGATATCCTTGCACTTGACGCGAAGTTTAACTTTGATGCAAACGCATTATATCGTCATAAAGACGTTGTAGAACTACGTGACTTTGATGAAGAAGATCCAAAAGAAATTGAAGCATCTAAACATGACCTAAGCTATATTTCATTAGACGGAAATATTGGTTGTATGGTTAATGGTGCTGGATTAGCGATGGCAACAATGGATACAATCCATTACTATGGTGGAGAACCCGCAAACTTCTTAGACGTTGGTGGCGGCGCTACTGCTGAAAAAGTTACAGAAGCGTTCAAAATCATTCTATCTGATGAAGCTGTTAAAGGAATTTTCGTTAACATCTTCGGTGGAATTATGAAGTGTGACGTCATTGCAGAAGGTGTTATTGCAGCTGCAAAAGAACTCGGCTTAGAAGTTCCATTAGTTGTACGTTTAGAAGGTACAAACGTAGACAAAGGTAAAGCGTTATTGAACGAATCAGGACTAAACATCATCGCTGCTGATTCAATGGCAGACGGTGCACAAAAGATTGTTGAACTCGTAGGCTAAGAAAGGCAGGGACATACAGTGAGTATTTATATTAATAAAGATACAAAAGTTCTCGTACAAGGGATTACAGGATCTACAGCTTTATTCCATACAAAACAAATGTTAGAATATGGTACAAAAATCGTTGCAGGTGTTACACCAGGTAGAGGTGGAGAAACTGCAGAAGGCGTACCGGTATTTAATACAGTAGCAGATGCAGTTGAAGAAACAGGCGCAAACGTATCAGTTGTATACGTGCCAGCACCATTTGCAGCAGATGCGATTATGGAAGCAGTAGATGCTGAATTAGACATGGTTATTTGTATTACTGAGCATATTCCAGTATTAGATATGGTTAAAGTTAAACGTTATATGAGCGGTAAGAAAACACGTCTAGTAGGACCAAACTGCCCAGGTGTTATTACAGCAGATGAGTGTAAAATTGGAATTATGCCAGGATACATTCATACAAAAGGTCACGTAGGTGTTGTATCACGTTCTGGTACATTAACGTACGAAGCAGTTCACCAATTAACTCAAGAAGGGATTGGACAAACAACTGCAGTAGGAATTGGTGGAGACCCAGTTAACGGGACAAACTTCATCGATGTGTTAAAAGAGTTTAACGAAGATCCAGAAACATATGCAGTTGTTATGATCGGTGAAATCGGTGGTACAGCTGAAGAAGAGGCTGCGGCATGGATTAAAGAAAACATGACAAAACCTGTAGTAGGCTTCATCGGCGGTCAAACGGCTCCGGCAGGTAAACGTATGGGACATGCTGGTGCGATTATTTCAGGCGGTAAAGGTACTGCTGCTGAGAAAATCAAAGCACTAAACGCTGCAGGTGTTGAAACGGCAGCGACACCATCGGTTATCGGTGAAACGTTTATTAAAGTTGTTAAAGAAAAAGGTCTTTACGACAAAGTTAAAACACACTAAGATGGAAAGTACAGTGTAACTTTACACTGTACTTTTTTCACATTGAAAAACCCCCCTCCCAAAAGTATTTTTACTACAAAATCAAGTCATCAGTTCCGCTAAATCCTAGGAGGAAAACGATGCACTTATCTATAGTAGAAAAAAACATCATTGCATTACATTATTATTTTCCAGCGCCAATGAATCGTTATCGAGCATTACTTCGCGTTGATCCGGAATTACAACATATATCATCTATGCCAACGAGCCAATTGGCGACTTTATTAAACCTTCCATTTGACAAGGCTCATCATTTAAAATTATGCTTAGAAGAATATACCGTTACCCAATTATGTGATATGTATACGGCTGAGCAAATCATCCCAATTCCTTTTATGCATCCTCATTATCCGAAACAATTACAAGAATTAATAGATCCGCCGACAGTACTTTATGCGCAAGGAGATATTCAATTATTAAAAAGAATGCGTAAAGTTGCAATTATAGGCGCTAGAAAGGCGACAGTTTATTCGGAAAAGGCGTTGAGCTATATTATCCCTCCGCTTGTACAAGAAGAGGTTGTCGTCGTCTCAGGGCTTGCTAAAGGGGCAGATCGTATGGCACATGAGGGAGCGATTCGGTATGGTGGTGCGACAATTGCTGTTTTAGGCCATGGTTTCTCTCATTTATATCCAAAAGAACATCGACAATTAAAAGAACAACTTGTAAAAAGTCATCTTGTGATAACAGAATATCCACCGTATGTACGACCAGCCAAATGGACATTTCCGATGAGAAATCGAATTATTAGTGGTTTATCAGATGCAATCATTGTGACAGAATCAAAAAGAAAAAGTGGAACGATGAGTACGATTGATCATGGATTAGATCATGGAAAAGAAATTTTCGCTGTACCAGGCCCCATTCACTCAACTTTATCTGAAGGCCCAAACTTTTTAATTCATGAGGGTGCAACCCCGATAACGAATGGCTTTCAAGTGGTTAAATTTTACGAAGAAAAGTTGAAGAGATAAAAAAATTGCACTTGAACATTTGCTTTTTTTGATAATCTGTTATACATTTTGCATCAGGTATTCTTTTACAAGAGAAAATGAAACCTCTATTAGAAGGAGGAAAATGTATGGCAGATTATTTAGTAATAGTAGAATCTCCTGCGAAAGCAAAAACAATAGAACGTTATTTAGGAAAAAAATATATCGTAAGAGCATCCCTTGGACATTTAAGAGATTTACCGAAAAGTCAAATGGGTGTCGACGTCGACAATAATTATGAACCGAAGTATATAACGATTCGTGGAAAAGGACCCATTTTGCAGGAATTAAAGAAAGATGCAAAAAAAGTAAAGAAAATATATTTAGCGGCTGACCCCGACAGAGAAGGGGAAGCGATTGCTTGGCATCTCGCCCACCAATTAGGCATCGATATCGAATCAAATTGCCGTGTTGTGTTCAATGAAATTACAAAAGATGCGATTAAGGCGTCATTTAAAAACCCAAGACCGATTGATATGGATCTCGTTGATTCACAACAGGCAAGACGGATTTTAGACCGTTTAGTTGGTTATAATATTAGTCCAATTTTATGGAAGAAAGTAAAGAAGGGCTTATCAGCAGGTCGTGTGCAATCAGTAGCCTTGCGTCTAATAATAGACCGTGAGAATGAAATCAATGTCTTTGAACCAGAAGAATATTGGTCCATTCAAACGACTGTTAAAAAAGGACGGTCGAAGTTTGAAGCGCAATATTACGGAGATTTAAAGAAAAAGCGTGCACTAGCAAATAAAGAAGAAGTGGATCACGTACTAAGACAAATGTCAGATGATACATTTCATGTACAAAATGTCGTAAAACGTGAACGAAAACGTAATCCAGCATTGCCGTTTACAACGTCATCATTACAGCAAGAAGCAGCGAGAAAATTAAATTTCCGTGCACGTAAAACGATGATGGTTGCGCAACAATTATATGAAGGGATTCATATTGGCAAAGAAGGTACCGTCGGTTTAATCACGTATATGCGTACGGATTCAACGCGTATTGCTGACAGTGCAAAAGAGGAATCTCGTCAATTAATCGAACAACAATATGGAGAAGCCTATTTACCGGGAACGCCAAAAAAAGATGAAAAGAAAAAAGCGAACGCACAAGATGCACACGAAGCGATTCGTCCAACATCAGTTCTCCGTAAACCGTTAGCGATAAAAGAGTATTTAAGCAATGATCAGTATAAATTGTATAAGCTCATTTGGGAGCGTCTCGTTGCGAGTCAAATGGCACCAGCAATTTTAGATACGGTGCGAACAGATTTAATCAATGGAGATGTTCGTTTTAGAGCAACGGGTTCTCAAGTGAAATTTGATGGATTTATGAAAGTGTATGTTGAAGGGGAAGATGATCAAAAGGAAGAAAAAAGCAAATTATTGCCACCTTTAGAAGAAGGTGAAAAACTTGCTTATGAAGAAATTGATCCCAAACAACATTTCACCCAACCACCACCACGTTATACAGAAGCGCGACTTGTTAAAACATTGGAAGAGCTAGGTATCGGTCGTCCATCGACATATGCACCGACACTCGATACGATTCAACGTAGAGGGTATGTAACCTTAGATGCAAAGCGTTTTATCCCAACAGAACTTGGAACAATTGTGCACAATGCGGTGAATGAATTTTTCCCTGATATTATTGATGTTGAATTTACTGCACAAATGGAAAATGAATTGGATGCAGTTGAAGAAGGGAAAAAAGAATGGGTAAATGTTATCGACCAATTTTATCGTGATTTTGAAAAGCATGTAACATATGCCGATGCAGAAATGGAAAAGATTGAAATTAAAGATGAGCCGGCTGGGGAAGATTGTGAAAAGTGTGGTAGTCCAATGGTATTTAAATTAGGACGTTACGGCAAATTTATGGCATGCTCTGCATTTCCAGATTGCCGAAATACAAAAGCAATTATGAAGCCGATTGGTGTTGACTGTCCGGATTGTAAAGAAGGACAAATTGTTGAACGTAAAAGTAAAACACGTCGAACATTTTACGGTTGTGATCGATATCCAGAGTGTGAATATGTTTCTTGGGATAAGCCAGTAGCCAGACCATGTCCGAAATGTGAAAGCACACTTGTTGAGAAGAAATCGAAAAAAGGTGTGCGCATTCAATGTACAGAATGTGACTACAAAGAAGATATTCAATAATATCATGTATTGAATAAGGCAATTTCTACACGAATATCAAATATTCATGATAAGATAGAAAGAGGGGCGAAAATGGCTCCTCTTTTTGTGTGGCTAAACATAAAATCGAGCAATATGTATATAAAGCGAGGCAAAGAGGGTATAGCATAAAAAGTGCAACTTGAACGCATCGTAACCTGTGTAATGTGCAAATGTTTCTAAAATATTGAAGACTTCATAAAAAGTTCGAAAATTTTCAGTTGCTTCAATTGCTTCATTTGTTGTATAGTGTTTCATGGACGACTTACAGAATATAAAAACTAATCAGCTATTTAATATGGCAAAAAGTTCATAAAAAGTCACAAATACCTATTTTAATGACTATGCAAAAAGAAATGGACTTTGATATAATAAATAAGGTTTTCGCAAGGAGTGTCAAAAATGATGATTCAATCAACCGACGTGCGCGATAACTATTTACAATATATTAAGTTAGAAAAAAACTACTCAACGTATACGGTACAAGAATATCGCCAAGATGTTGATGAATTTCTAACCTTCCTAACTGTCGAAGGTATCGAGCAATTAGCTGATGTTACATATCGAGAAGCTCGATTGTATGTAACAACTTTATACAATAAAGCATTAGCGAGAACAACGATTTCGAGAAAAATCTCTGCAGTTCGTTCGTTCTTTAAATTTGCGAATGCGCGATATGCGATTCCGAACGATGCATTTACGTCCCTTCATCATCCAAAGAAGCAAGAAAAAGTCCCTTCTTTTTTTTATGAGGAAGATATGGAAATGCTGTTTTCTACGTGCGAAGGGAAAGACCATCAGTCGATTCGTAATCGTGCATTGTTGGAGTTGCTATATGCAACAGGGATGCGTGTGAGCGAATTAACGGCGTTGACACTTAGCGATATCGATGACGATTTAGGGATTGTAAAAGTGATGGGAAAAGGGAGAAAGGAACGTTATATTCCTTTTGGGAGTTACGCAAATGAAGCATTACAAAGCTATATTAAGTATAGTCGCCCAATTATTATGAAGAACAAAGAACATTATGGTTTATTTGTGAATATGAGAGGGGAAGCTCTAACTGATGGCGGAGTTCGTTACATATTGAATGAGCTGATGAAAAAAGCCTCATTAAATGGCAAAATACACCCGCATATGTTAAGGCATACGTTTGCCACGCATTTATTAAATAATGGCGCGGATATGCGAACAGTTCAAGAGCTGTTAGGTCATGCGAACCTTTCATCAACACAAGTTTATACGCATATAACAAAAGAGCATTTACGGAAAACATATATGAATTCACATCCTAGAGCGTAAAGCAAAGGAGGGTATTTGAATGGAATTTCATGCAACAACAATTTTTGCTGTACGTCATAAAGGTGAGTGTGCAATGTCTGGAGACGGACAAGTGACATTCGGGGAATCTGTCGTGATGAAGCATACAGCGAAAAAAGTACGACGTATTTATGGTGGAAAAGTGATTGCTGGATTTGCAGGTTCTGTTGCTGATGCATTCACATTATTCGATTTATTCGAAGGGAAACTAACGGAATACAATGGAAATTTACAACGTGCTGCTGTAGAACTGGCTAAACAATGGCGTGGTGACCAAATGCTTCGAAAATTAGAGGCGATGTTACTCGTCATGGATGAAAAAGATTTGCTACTCGTTGCAGGTACTGGAGAAGTGATTGAACCAGATGATGGGGTTTTAGCAATTGGCTCTGGTGGAAATTATGCACTTGCTGCAGGTCGTGCAATGAAGAAGTATAGTGGAGATCATTTAAGTGCAGAACAAATTGCGAGAGCAGCATTGGAAACGGCAGCGGAAATTTGTGTCTATACAAATGATCAAATCGTAGTGGAGGTACTTTAATGGTTAATCAAAAAGAACTTACACCGAAACAATTGTCTATGCATTTAGATCGTTATATTGTGGGGCAACAAGAGGCGAAGCGAGCAGTTGCTGTAGCCATTCGTAATCGCTATCGTAGAAGTTTATTGACGGAAGAAGAAAAAGGTGAAATTATTCCGAAAAATATACTCATGATTGGACCAACTGGTGTTGGGAAAACAGAAATTGCACGTCGTATTGCTAAGTTAATGCGCGCACCTTTTTTAAAGGTTGAAGCAACGAAGTTTACAGAAGTTGGGTATGTTGGTCGTGACGTAGAGTCGATGGTACGTGATCTAGTAGAAGTTGGTGTACGTATTGTACGCGATGAGAAGCGAGAAGAAGTTCGTGAAGAAGCCGTATCATTAGCGAATGAACGACTTATCGAATACCTCGTACCAGAGATGAAAAAGCAACAATCAGCCCAAAATCCATTTGAAATGTTATTCGGACAGCAACAGCAGCAAACAACTTCAGTTGAAGATGAGCAAGAACGCATCAATACTAGACGTAAACGTTCTGATATTAAAAGTCAATTGCAAGCAGGTATGTTGGAAGATGAAGAGGTTACAATAGAAGTAACTGATCAGCAGCCATCATTATATGATGCATTCCAAGGCTCTGGTATGGAGCAAATGGGAGCAAATATGCAAGATGCACTCTCTTCGCTTATGCCAAAGAAAAAGTCAAAGCGCAAGATGAAAGTGCGTGATGCCCGTAAAGTGCTTGAACAAGAAGAAGCTGATAAGTTGATCGATCATGAAGAAATTGCACGTAAAGCGATTGACTTAACAGAACAATCAGGCATTATTTTCATTGATGAAATGGATAAAATTGCGAGTAAAAATAGTCAATCAAGTGGTGCGGATGTCTCGCGTGAAGGCGTTCAGCGGGATATACTTCCGATTGTTGAAGGTTCAACAATTTCAACGAAATATGGAGCTGTTAAAACAGATTTTATTTTATTTATTGCAGCTGGTGCATTCCATGTATCAAAACCATCGGATATTATTCCAGAATTACAAGGGCGTTTTCCGATTCGTGTAGAATTAGAGAAATTGTCGAAAGAGGATTTTGAGAAAATCTTAAAAGAGCCTGACTTTTCATTAATTGATCAATACAAACGTTTATTGGAAACAGAAGATGTCCACATAACATTTACAGATGAAGCAATTTCTCGTTTAGCAGAAGTTGCGTTTGAAGTAAATGATGATACCGAAAACATCGGTGCCAGACGCTTGCATACTATAATGGAAAAATTATTAGAAGAACTTTCGTTTGAAGCGGCTGATATTGGCCCTGCGACAATTACGATTACGCCGGCTTATGTCGATGAGAAATTAAAAGATATTGTAAAAAACAAAGATTTGTCACAATTTATTTTATAAATGAATCGTTTTAGTTTATTTTATAATTGAAAACCTTTAGAATATTCAATAAGATTATTAAAAACATTTAACATTTTTAGGAGGAAGACAGTTATGTCACTATTAATAAAAACACGTAAAATTAATGCAATGTTACAAGATTCAGGTGGAGATGCAGTAAACTTTAAAGAAATGGCAGAAAAATTAAGCTCTGTTATCGAGTCAAACGTTTTTATCGTAAGCCGCCGAGGAAAATTATTAGGTTTTGAAATTCACCAACAAATTGAAAACGAACGTATGAAGAGCATGTTTGAAACACGTCAATTCCCAGAAGAATATACGCAAAAACTTTTTGAAGTTCGCGAAACATCTTCTAACTTAGATATTGAAAGCTCATACACAGCATTCCCAATTGAGAACAAAGAATTATTCCAAGAAGGACTAACAACGATTGTTCCAATTATGGGTGGTGGCGAGCGTTTAGGTACTTTATTACTTGCTAGAATGGCGCGTAAATTCGAAGATGATGATTTAATTTTAGCGGAGTATGGTGCAACAGTTGTAGGAATGGAAATCTTACGTGAAAAAGCGGAAGAAATTGAACAAGAAGCACGTAGTAAAGCAGTCGTTCAAATGGCGATCAACTCACTTTCATATAGTGAACATGAGGCAATTGAGCACATTTTCAAAGAGTTAGATGGCGAAGAAGGTTTATTAGTCGCATCTAAAATTGCGGACCGTGTTGGAATCACACGTTCAGTCATTGTTAACGCATTACGTAAATTAGAAAGTGCTGGTGTGATTGAGTCTCGTTCTTTAGGAATGAAAGGAACATACATTAAAGTACTAAACAGCAAGTTTTTAGCTGAACTTGAAAAACAAAAATAAGTAAACCTAAAGGAATCGCTCCATAACGATTGATGTGGAGCGATTTTTTTTTGCAATTTTCATAGGATATACATCCAAAGTGTTGTGTAATAGGGAAAAAGAATATCGGTTCATTTGTATGAATTAATGAATGAAGTCAAAAAAATCTGTCGAAATTTGAGAATGTGACAAAATTATCCATACTTCGATCTAAAATAGGTATAATGACCTGCAATTTAAGTGTCAATTTTGGTGGCACAATCTTTAGTAATAAGATATAATTAATGGAGTTTAGTATGACATTAGTCATTAATAACTAATTAATAGTTATAGGTGAGGATGATAGCGGTGAAATTGTTTGGAAATACGATTTCAGCTTTAGAGCATGGATTACAATTTTCAGAAACAAAAAATCGTGCAATAGCACAAAATATTGCAAACGTCGACACGCCGAATTATAAAGCGAAAACAGTCAGTTTTAAAGACATTTTAGAAGATACAAAAATGCAACAATTACCAGCTTATAAAACGACGGAAAAGCATATGGACTTTAAACAAATTAATCGGGAGCAAGCGATTATCGATCGGTCATCATTCCGCTTTCGACACGATGGGAACGGAGTAGATATGGATACAGAGCAAGCAGAGCTAGCTAAAAATCAAATCTACTATAATGCAGTAGTTGATCGATTAAATGGTAAGTTTAATACGTTACAAACGGTTATAAAAGGAGGGCGTTAATCATGTCTATATTTCATAGTATGAATACAACGACTTCAGCATTAACAGCACAGCGTTTACGAATGGATGTCGTGTCATCGAATATGGCGAATGTCGATACAACACGTGCACGACAAGTAAATGGAGAATGGGAACCATATCGACGCAAGACGGTAACGATGCAGCCAAAAGGGACTACATTCTCAAATATGCTCAATATGGCGATGGGAAAGGGCGGCACTACAACAAGTGGTAATGGTGTTCGAATAGGACGTATTCAAGAAGATCATGAAACACCTTTTAAGCCGGTATATGATCCTTCACACCCAGATGCGAACGACGAAGGATATGTACTGATGCCAAATGTGGACCCACTCCGTGAAATGGTTACCTTAATGTCAGCAACACGTTCTTATGAGGCGAATGTCACAGCTTTAAATGCACAAAAATCTATGCTAATGAAAACATTAGAAATTGGTAAGTAAATGAGGTGGATGGGATGAATATTCAATCAGTCTTAGGAAATCAAGAAGCAAACCGTATTGCACAAGCGGTGGAACCGCAGCGAACATCGTCTGCAGAAGCACAACAACAATTTAAAAACTTTTTAAAAGATGCAATCCAAGATGTCAATGCATCACAAATGCAATCTGATCAATTAACAAATCAATTGGTTGCTGGAGAGCCGGTAGCGCTTCATGAAGTGATGGTCGCAGCGCAAAAAGCATCTATTACATTGAATGCAACAATGGAAGTAAGAAATAAAGTAGTTGAAGCTTATCAAGAAATTATCCGAATGCAAGTATAATAATGGGAAGTAAAAAATGACGTGAAACATAGATGTAGACCGGAGGATTATGATGAATGAAAGATGGACAAAAATAAAAAACGACATGACAACATTCTGGTCTAGTCGTACGAAAAAGCAGAAAGGTACATATATCGGGGCGATCATCGCTACGCTTATCATTGCAGGTACAATTACGTTTTTTGTTTCGAAAACGGATTTTGTCCCTCTATATTCAGATGTATCACCTACTGAGATGGCACGAGTAAAAGAACATTTAGATTCAATTGGCGTGCCAAATGAAGTGACAGACGGTGGTAGTACGGTGCTTGTACCAAAAGAACGTGTAGATGAATTGCTTGTCTCACTCGCAGGAGAAGGAATACCGAACTCAGGAACGATTGATTACTCATTTTTCTCAGACAATGCAGGATTTGGTATGACAGATAATGAGTTTGGCGTTATTAAGCAAGCGGCTATGCAAACAGAAATCGCAAATTTATTAAAAAGTATTGAAGGGGTAAAGGATGCGAAAGTTACGCTAACATTACCCGAAGAAACGGTGTTTTTAAATGACCAGGAACAAGGAGCTAGTGCAGCAATCATTTTAACAACAAGCCCGGGTCAGCAATTTAGTGAGCAGCAAATTAAAACCTTATACAATTTAGTGGCAAAAAGTGTGCCGAATTTATCCACAGATGATATTGAAATCGCAAACCAGTATTTTGAGTATTATGACTTGCAATCTTCAGAACTTGTAAATGGTACAAGTGTCACAGATCAAATGTCGATTAAAAAGACGATTGAACGTGACATTCAGCGTCAAGTACAAATGATGTTAGGGACAATGATCGGTCATGATAAAGTAGTTGTTTCGGTATCGACGGATGTTGATTTCAAACAAGAAAATCGAGAAGAATCATTAGTGACACCTGTAGATGAAGAGAGTATGGAAGGGATCGCGTTAAGCGTTCAAAGAATTACAGAGTCATTTACTGGTACTGCAGCTGATGAAGAACCACCGATGAATGAAGACTCGACGGATAATAATACATCGATAGGTGAATGGGCTGGGTCGGATGGAGAATATGAACGGTTAGAAGAAACGGTTAATAATGAAGTAAATCGGATTCGTAAAGAAATCGTCGAAAGTCCTTATAAAGTACAAGATATCGGAATTCAAGTAATGGTTGAACCTCCGGTAGCAGATGATGTTAATTCGATGCCACTTGGTTTACAAGACGACATCGAAGAAATTTTAACGACGATTATTCGTACGTCGGTTGATAAAGAAGTCGCAGATGAAATGACAGATAATGATTTAGCAGATCGTATCATCGTTTCAGTTCACCCTTTCGGTTCGAAAACAGATGACACAGTTGTTGAGAAGGCTAAAATTCCATTTTGGATTTACATTGTTGCAGGGGTCCTACTACTGATCATTATTATCATAGCGGTACTATTTTTCCGTAGTAGAAGAAGTGAAGATATGGAAGAAGAAATTGACGAAATCATTGAAGAACAGCGCGCGGCTATTCATGTTGAAGATATTAATGAAGAACAAGAGACAGAAGCGACTGTACGCCGTAAGCAATTAGAGAAAATGGCAAAAGAGAAACCAGAGGAATTTGCGAAATTATTAAGAACATGGATCTCAGAAGATTAAGGAAGGAGTTTGACGCATGGTTAGAAAAGAAAAAGAAATGACAGGTAAGCAAAAGGCGGCACTCCTTCTTATTTCACTAGGTCCAGAAGTAGCTGCAAATGTTTATAAAAATTTATCAGAAGAAGAAGTCGAACGTTTAACATTGGAAATTTCAAGTGTGAAAAAAGTAGATTCCACGATTAAAGAAGAAGTGATAGAAGAGTTTCATAATATAGCAATTGCACAAGATTATATCTCTCAAGGTGGGATTGGGTATGCGAAAACGGTTCTTGAAAAAGCGCTTGGTAAAGAACATGCACAAGCGATATTGAATCGTTTAACGTCATCGCTTCAAGTGAAGCCATTTGATTTTGCGAGACGTGCAGACCCTGCACAATTATTAAATTTCATTCAAAATGAACATCCACAAACGATTGCATTAATATTATCGTATTTAGAGTCAGAACAAGCGGGGACGATTTTATCTTCATTGCCGCAAGAGATTCAAGCAGATATTGCGAGAAGAATTGCTGTAATGGATTCGACATCACCTGAAATTATTAGTGAGATTGAAACGGTGTTAGAAAGGAAATTATCTTCTACTGTCACGCAAGATTTTTCGGAAACAGGAGGAGTAGAAGCGGTTGTTGACGTGTTGAATGGTGTGGATCGTTCCACAGAGAAAACAATTTTAGCGGCGCTAGAAGAGCAAGATCCAGCGTTAACAGAAGAGATTAAGAAAAGAATGTTTGTTTTCGAAGATATTGTTACACTCGACAATCGTTCAATTCAGCGTGTCATTCGAGAATGTGCAAATGAGGACTTAATTTTATCGTTAAAAGTTTCTAGTGATGAAGTGCAAAATATTTTATATCAAAATATGTCGCAACGGATGGCCGAGTCCTTTAAAGAAGAAATTGAAATTATGGGACCTGTTCGCTTACGAGATGTAGAAGAAGCACAAACAAGAATTGTTGGGATTATTCGCAACTTGGAAGATGCGGGCGAAATTATTATTGCACGCGGTGGAGGGGATGACGTCATTGTCTAAGCTATTTAAGTCATTGGATGATGGGACGAACAAAACAATAACGAAACAAATTCAAATTCGACCACTTCATACCCGAGTCGAGCAAGATGAATCGAGCAATGTGGCTCAACAAACGATTGAACGTGAGCGTCAATTACAAGAAGCACAAACCGTTATTGAACAAGAAAAGCAAGAAATTAACCAAATGCGGACACAAGTTATAACAGAAATTGCTGAAATGAGAGCCACTTGGGAAAATGAACGTCAACAATTGGAACAACAAGCTTACGAAGAAGGATTCCAATCCGGCTATCAAGAAGGACATTCAAAAGCATTATCCGATATGTCAGAAGCAATTCAACAAGCAAATGACATAACAATCCAATCTAAGAAGTTGGCAGAAGATTACCGTGAACAGCAAGAGCGTGTCATTTTAGAAATCGCCATGCGTGTAGCCGAACGTATTATGCATACAACATTAGAAGAAAATGAAGAGTGCTACCTATCCATTGTAAAACGAGCGCTAACTGAAGTAAGAGAAATGAAAGAAATCCGTTTATACGTTTCTACAGATGATTATGAACTTGTGACAGCAAATAAGTCTGAACTTGATGTAATATTTCCACCAGATGTTCCATTCTTTATTTTTGCCAATGAAGAATTGGAAAGAAACGCATGCTATATTGAGACAAATCATGGCAGAATGGTAGTCACAGTCGATGAACAATTAACCCAGCTTAAAGAAGGCTTAATCGAAGTATTAGAAGGTGATGATACAGATTGAAAAAAGCGTCACAATTAGTAGATTGGATTCCAAAAGTACAGACGTATAAAAAATTTGGTCGTGTAATTCGCGTAGTAGGGTTGATGATTGAATCGCAAGGACCAGAAAGCTCAATTGGTGATGTCTGTCATATTCATGTGCATAAAGGTTGGAAAAACCACAAAGTGATACAAGCGGAAGTTGTTGGGTTTAAAGATGAAATTGTCATGCTTATGCCTTATACACAAATTCAAGAAATCTCGAGCGGCTGTTTAGTAGAAGGATTAGGCAAACCATTAGAAGTAAAAGTTGGCATGAATTTACTTGGTAAAGTACTAGATGCTACGGGAAATCCAATGGATGAAAGTACATTGCCAAGAGGGTTGTCGACGGTAGAAACAGAACGTGAACCACCAAATGCATTAAGCAGACCCCCAATTGATCAAAAGCTAGAGGTTGGTGTGAAAGCCATTGATGGGATGTTAACAATTGGGACTGGTCAACGTGTAGGCATATTCGCCGGTTCTGGGGTCGGGAAAAGTACTTTACTTGGGATGCTTGCTCGCAATACAAAAGCGGATATCAACGTCATTGCGTTAATCGGAGAGCGTGGTCGTGAAGTACGTGAATTTATTGAAAGAGATTTAGGCCCAGAAGGATTAAAACGATCGATTGTAATCGCAGCAACATCTGATCAACCTGCATTAATGCGAATTAAAGGAGCATTTACCGCAACAGCAATTGCTGAATATTTTAGAGATAAAGGTTTGAATGTCCTACTGATGATGGACTCTGTTACACGTGTCGCAATGGCACAACGTGAAATTGGCTTAGCAGTAGGTGAACCGCCAGCAACAAGAGGGTACACACCATCTGTATTTGCGATTTTACCAAAATTATTAGAGCGAACCGGAACGAATGATAAAGGGACGATTACTGCGTTTTATACAGTGCTTGTAGATGGTGACGATATGAATGAGCCAATTGCAGATACTGTTCGAGGGATTTTAGATGGGCATATCGTATTAGACCGTGCATTGGCGAATAAAGGACAATATCCAGCGATTAATATACTTGGAAGTGTTAGTCGATTGATGAACCATATAACGTCACCAGAACATTTAAAAGCGGCTGAACGATTGCGCGATTTATATTATACGTATCATAAGTCAGAAGATTTAATTCAAATTGGAGCATACAAAAAAGGCACATCGCCAGAAGTCGATTTGGCAATTGAATTCGAACCGCTTATTACCAATTTTTTAAAACAAAGCTTTAATGACAATATATCGATGGAAGAAACGATCAATGAGCTTGTCGCATTAGGTGAAAGGGCTGGTGTATCGTGAAGAAATATCATTATCGATTTGACAATGTATTGTCGATTCGTGAAATGGAAAGAAGCGAAACAGAAATCGAATACCAAGCGGCAATTGATCGATTTGAAGTTGTTGCAACTGAATTGTATCAATTGTTAAAGCGTAAAGAAGAAACGATTGAAGAACAGACAAATGCGATGGAAAAAGGTGCTTCGGTATTAAGTATCCATCATTACATGAACTTTATTGAAAGTTTAGAAAAGAAAATCGAACAGTTGCAACAAGAAGTGATGAAGGCGCGAACATCTATGCAGTGGCATGAACAAAAATTATTGGAACGTACTGTTGAAGTGAAAAAGTACGAGAAAATGAAAGAAAAAGATGTCGAGCGTTTTAACAAAGAAATGAATCAATTAGAAGCAAAACATCTGGATGAATTATCCATGACAGCAGTTTTCGGGAAAGAAAATGGGTGATGAGATGGCGAAGAAGCGTAAAGCACAGAAAAAAGAAATGGCGCAATACGAGGGAAAAGGAACAAAGGGCCGTCGTATTCTCGTAATAGTATTCATTACATTGTTATTAACAACAGCTGTGTTATTAATCGTTGCCAAAGTAAATAATGTAAATGTTTTTAAAGCATTTGAAGATATTTCAAGTAAAATAATGCCTTCGAAAGAAGAAACGTCATTATCTGAAGATCGTGATCGTCAGTTAGAGAAACGTGTCGTTTCGTTACAAGCCGAGATTCATGAAAAAGAGTCCGAAATGTTGGCATTAGAAAGTGAATTAGATCGTCAAATGAAAGAAACTGAGAAATTAGAAGAAGAGCGTGAACGTTTATTAGGAGAGATTGACTCCTTACAAAAAGTGAGTGAAGAAACAACTCAAAAGCGTCGTGAAGTTGTTCAAGCCTTTGGGAAAATGTCTGCTAAAAGTGCAGCACCAGTGCTTGTTGAGATGAATGACCAAGAAGCGTTGGAAATTTTAAAAGGTTTGAAAGTCGATCAAGTCGCAGCGATTTTAGAAAAAATGACTCCTAAAGAAGCAGCAAAATTTACGACGCTCATGTCGGATGAAGGGTAGGAGGTGTATTCTTGCAAATTGATACAGCAGTAGCCATGATGCAGACATCATTATCAGCAGGTGGCCAAACCGCATCGATGGATGACCAATTACATTCAAATACATTTGGCTCAGTTCTTACGTCATTACAACAAAGTCATCATGAACAACCAGTTTTATTATTATTGGATGAAGAACATGTCACGTTACAAATACACAATTTGTTAGCAAGTGAAACAACGGAAGCGCTTCTAGAACAAATCGAAGCAAATGAATACTTTCAACAAATCCCAGAAATCATAGATGGTCAAATGATTTTTGCAAATGAAGAAGATCTAGCGCTTTTGAAAGAAACTTTTGATTGGTTTGAAGCAATTATTGACACACATGATTTTGATGGGGAGATGATTTTCTCTATCGATCTCCAATCATTTTTAACACGACTTACAGAAATGGCTGACCATCCAGCGTTTCTTGATCGTTTGGAGGATGTAAGTGCGACACCGATGTTCGTAGCAATGCTGCAAATGATGATGCTCAATGAAGAGCAACGGGTAACAAATACAGAACAAAAACAAGTTCAACAAATATTACAAGACATTACACGAGTAGATTCACAACAGCAAAAAGTGGCTATAAAAGAACATATGCCACAAACAACTTCTCAAACAAAAGATCAAGAAAAAGAACAACTTACGTTTGTAACAACAAAATCAAGTTTGATCAAGGGGAAAGAAAGTGTACAAATGACTCAACCTATTGCATTTCAGCAAATGGTCGGGAAATGGCATCCTGTTGGAGAAAAGACAGAAATAACATCACCATTGATTAAACAATTTGCAGCGATGTTTAAACGAGCGAATTTTGGGCAAATTGGCGGCGCCCAGCGTATATCGATTCAATTGTATCCGGAACATTTAGGACAGGTTCGGGTAGAATTAACACAGCAAAACGGGATATTAACTGCACGTATTCTTGCATCAACAGCACAAGGAAAAGAGATGTTGGAAAGTCAATTGCATCAGTTAAGGCAAGCATTTGTGCAACAAAATATACAAGTAGAGCGTATTGATATTTCTGAAATGCTCACTGAAACCCCTTATGAGCGACAAGAACATGCTTTTGAAGAACAATTGAATGAACAATATGAAAGTGAAGAACGAGAGAACCAAGAAGAAGAAGAGAAAACGTTTGAGACGTTTTTAAGTGAGGTGGAACAATCTAATGACAGAGGTTAATAATCAATCACCAATTACAGATTCGATGTATTTAATTAATAAAAAACGTGATGAACGCCAAACAGGAGATGGCACGCTGGGGAAAGATGATTTTATGAAAATCTTAATCGCTCAATTGCAAAATCAAGACCCAACGAATCCGATGCAAGATACAGAGTTTATTGCGCAAATGGCACAGTTTTCAGCGCTAGAGCAGACAATGAACTTAACGAAAGCTTTTGAAAAATTTGCTGAGTCACAAAACCAATCACAATTAATCCAATACAATAGTTTTGTTGGAAAAGAAGTGAAATGGCATGTTGTTGAATTGGATGGAAATGGTGATCCAGTCATTGGAGAAGATGGTAAACCAGTTGTAAATGAAGGCACGTCAATGATTAACGGTGTGAAATATGTCGATGGATCCGTTATCTTTAAAATGTCTGACGGGCAAGAGTTGTCGCCTGGGAATATTTCAGAGGTGTTATCTTCACCTTCTGGTCAAAATCAATTAGTAGAAGCAAGCTTACTAATTGGCAAACAAGTTACTTATACTGTTGAGGAAGAAGAGAAAACAGCGATCGTCGTTTCTGTTTCAAATAAAAATGGAAAAATTGAATATTTATTAGATGACGAAACAACTGTAACAGAAGATCAATTAATTGAAATTACGCAAGCAAAATAAGGGAGGAACAATAAATGTTAAGATCAATGTATTCAGGGATTACAGGGTTAAGAAACTTTCAAACGAAATTAGATGTAATTGGAAATAATATTTCAAACGTCAATACGTACGGGTTTAAAAAAGGACGTACAGTGTTTAAAGATCTAGTATCACAAACGGTTGCGGGTGCATCAGCATCTACGGATACACGTGGTGGGGTAAACCCAAAACAAGTAGGACTTGGTTCACAATTAGCAACAATTGATACATTACATGGACAAGGATCTACACAATTTACAGGTAATACACTTGACCTAGCAATTAGTGGTGACGGATTTTTTATCGTAATGGATGGGAATGAACCTGTGTATACACGTGCTGGTAACTTCTATATGGATGAGAACGGAGATTTAGTAGACGGCGACGGACGCTATTTACAAGGCGTTGACGGTAAAATTACAATTCCAACAACTGCTTCGTCGATGTCAATTGGACAAGATGGAACTGTCTATTTTGTAGATGCTGAAGATGGTGGAGAAGCGACATTACAAGAAGCTGGACAAATTCAACTTGCCAAATTTGCGAATACAAATGGGTTGGAAAAAGTTGGTGGAAACTTATTCCGTGCATCCAGTAACTCTGGTCCAGCTGAACTTGGTACAGGTACGCAACAAGGGTACGGGACATTGGAGTCTGGTTTCCTCGAAATGTCTAACGTCGACTTAGCAGAAGAGTTTACCGAAATGATCGTTGCACAACGTGGATTTCAAGCAAATACGCGTATTATCACAACATCAGATGAAATCTTGCAAGAACTTGTAAACTTAAAACGTTAAACGTAACAAATAGTCTATAAGAAATTGATGGGAGCATGCGCTCAAATAAAGGAGGGCAGGGCCGGTCGATACTGTACTGGCCTTTACTATGATTGAAGTGACAAGATTGAATGGAACGACTTTTTTGTTAAATGCATTGTACATAGAAAAAATCGAATCTTTTCATGATACAACGATCACATTGACGACTGGAACAAAATATGTCGTTGGTGATACTGAAGAAGTGTTACAACAAAAGATTCAACATTTTTATGGGCAGGTCCAACTATTGTCGAATCCAGCAACGAGGAGGGAAAATGATGAAGAATAAACTTCTAACAACAATATTAATTGTCTTAGTAACATTTTTGCTCGTTGCAGTCATTGTATTCGCATTGGTGTTGCAATTAGACTCAAAAGGTGATGATCCGAAGCCAAAAGAACCGACAATTGATGAAATTGTAGAAGCAACAATTGAAATACCAGAAATAACAACGAATTTAGCTGAAAA
>ERZ808040.725-NODE-725-length-26236-cov-14.651478_pt1 | contig 26236 bp, 31 predicted proteins | sample MGYA00380191_ERZ808040 | MGnify/ENA primary metagenome ERZ808040 (study PRJEB31490, sample SAMN06133395) | mouse gut metagenome | isolation source: J6 | host: mice | place: China: Chengdu | collected 2015-05 ...
TAATTTAAACTGAGCAAAGTCTCGAAAGGTACTTCCTCCAATACGTTCCGCCCCCGGTTATGCCGGGGGTTATTTTTATGCGTAGGCCCGCGCAGAGGAAGTATGTTGCTTTGCGGGGCACAGGCCGCGCGGCGAGTAGGTGATATGCAATGCGTATCAGGAAAAAAGACACTGCACTGCCCGGTTACAACCATTGGAAAGTGAGGGCGTGAATTTGGATGGCAAAGGGAAAATACGAATACTGGCTGACCTCCGAAGGATTGCTGAAGCTTTCGGCATGGGCGCGGGACGGATTAACGGAGGAGCAGATCGCGCAGAATATGGGGATTCACCGCGACACACTCAACGAGTGGAAAAAGCGATATTCCGACATTTCCGACACCTTAAAAAGGGGCAGGGAAGTCATCGATATCCAGGTGGAAAACGCGCTGCTCAAACGTGCGCTCGGCTATGAATACAAGGAGGTATCGGAAAAATACGAGAATGGAATCCTGACAGAGAAGAAGATAACGACAAAGCAGGTTGTTCCGGATACCACCGCGCAGATTTTCTGGCTGAAGAACCGGCAGCGGAAACGCTGGCAGGACAGACCGCAGGATTACGTTCCATCCGGAGGCGATAGCGATACCGAAGTGCAGATATACCTTCCAGACAACGGGAGGCAGGACGAATGAGTACAAAAATAGTTTTGGCGCCGCAGAAGGGGCCGCAGGAAAGGTTTCTTGCCACGCCCGCGGATATCTGCATCTACGGCGGGGCAGCTGGAGGGGGAAAGACCTTCGGACTGCTGCTGGATGCCCTGCGGCATAAGGATAATAAAAATTTTAACGCAGTCATTTTCCGTAGAGATTACACGCAGGTAACGTCTCCCGGCGGATTATGGGACAGCAGTAAAAGGATTTACGGCTATGTGAAAGGCAGCTGTCCACTGAAGACGCCGAAACTGCACTGGCTCTTTCCGAGCGGTGCGTCCGTCAATTTTGCCCACCTGAAAAGTGACGAGGATTGTCTCTCCTGGCAGGGCTCCCAGATGACCATGCTGGGATTTGACGAGCTGACCCATTTCAGCGAATATCAGTTTTTTTATATGCTTTCCAGAAACCGGACAGATTCCGGGATTGCTCCCTACGTAAGGGCGACCTGCAATCCGGACGCGGATTCCTGGGTGGCGGAGTTTATCCAGTGGTGGATTGATCAGAACACCGGTTATCCGGTTCCGGAAAGGTCCGGGAAACTCCGCTGGATGGTGCGGCTCAATGAGACAATCCACTGGTTTGATACCAGGCAGGAGGCGGTCGATGCGGCGATAGAGAACGGCATGGATTTTGAGAAAGCCAAGATTATGGCAAAAAGCGTTACATTTATTGCCAGTACGCTGCAGGATAACAAGATTCTGATGAAAAATGACCCTGGTTATATGGCGAACCTCCTTGCACTGGCGCTGGTGGAGAGGGAGCGGCTGCTGTACGGCAACTGGAAGATCAAAGCAGCAGCCGGCCTGATGTTCAAGAGAACAAAGGTCAATATGCTGGAGACTCTGCCTACGGATGTGATTCTGTGGGCGAGAGGATGGGATTTGGCGGCAACCTCAGAGGACGAGGACGGTGATCCTGCATATACGGCGGGTGTATTGATTGGCAAACGGAAGAATGGCCGGTATATCATAGCAGATGTCATAAACCGCCGCAGCGACTCAGCAGAGGTAAGGGAGCTAATCAAAATGACCTGCATAACGGACAGAGCAAAGCATGGGAGAGTGGTTACACGACTTCCGCAGGACCCCGGCCAGGCAGGAAAAGATCAGGCACAGAGTTTCTTGAAATTCCTCTCCGGCTTTACGGTAAAGATAGTGCCGGAATCCGGAGATAAGGTTACAAGGGCAGAGCCGTTATCGGCGCAATGGCTCGGACTGGAAGGAATGGATAAGGGAAATGTGGATGTGCTGATTGCAGACTGGAATGAAATGTACTTCAATCAGATGGAGAATTTCCCTCAGTCAAAATTTAAGGATATGGTGGATGCAAGCAGCTCCGCCTTCAGCGATATAGAAAACGGCGGAACATATTCGGCTCCGCCTGCAGACAGCAGTTTAGGAAAGAGCAGTTATTGGAGAAGGTGAGGTGAGAGTAGATGGACGAAAACAGTGAGAAACTTACAGACAGGGAATTGCACTGCCTTGTGCGGACAATCCAGGACATGCTTTCGGAAGAAGGCAGGAAGTGCTTGTACTGCAAATATGCATTCCAGTGCGCCGAACGGCATAAAACCACTGGGAAAGTGAAGTTCCTTGAAACATGGGATAAGCTACAGGAAATGACAGGGGTAAAGCTCCGGTTCCTTAATCCGAGGACTATGAGCAAAGATATCCTTGCCGGTTCCTGGATTGAAAAAATTCCGGAATTGTATGAGAAATTTAGCAATATGCCACTGGAAGAGCAGTTGGGCACTCTCCAGGATAAAGATATTTTGAAGTATGCGGACAAGTGCCGTTCCGCAATTTAGCAGTAGGCTTGAAATCTGTACGAGTGAGGAGGTGAGAACAGGTGGCTAACAGTAAAGAAATTGGGCGCATAGGACAGCGGCGGTATGGCGGGATTGTCTACGAAGAGTTTCTGCATGAACTGAGAGGGAAAAGAGGAATAGAAGTCTACCGGGAAATGTCTGAAAATGATGATATAGTGGGAGCGATCCTCTTTGCGATAGAAATGCTGGTCCGGCAATGCGACTGGAATGTGGAGCCTGGCGGAGATACTGCAAAGGATAAGGAGGCGGCAGAGTTTGTGGAAAGTTGCATGAATGATATGCAGGACACATGGATTGACACCATTTCCGAAATCCTGTCTTTCCTCACTTATGGATGGAGCTTTCACGAAATTGTGTATAAGCGGCGCATGGGAAACACAAAGGATTCACGGACAAAGAGCAAATTCAATGACGGTCTGATTGGATGGAAGAAACTGCCGATTAGGGCGCAGGAGACGCTATACCAGTGGGAGTATGACAACGAGGATAATCTGCTGGGAATGACGCAGATGCCGCCCCCAGACTTTGGCACGTTCACAATCCCTATGGAAAAAGCGCTGTTGTTCCGGACGAAAAGCCGCAAGAACAATCCGGAGGGCAGGAGTATTCTGAGAAATGCTTACCGGTCCTGGTATTTCAAACGGAGAATCCAGGAGATTGAGGGTATCGGCATTGAGAGGGATTTGGCCGGACTTCCGGTAATTTACGGTCCGGAAGATGTGGATTTGTGGAATGAAAATATTCCGCAGAACAAGGATATTGTGGCCGGACTGGAAAGGATGGTTAAGAATATCCGCAGGGATGAAATGGAGGGAGTAGTTCTTCCGGGAGGATACAAGCTGGAATTGTTGAGTTCTGGAGGCACCAGGCAGTTTGATACCAATGCCATCATAAACCGCTATGATACCAGAATAGCAATGACGGTATTAGCGGATTTTATTTTTCTGGGACACGACAAGACGGGCAGCTGGGCGCTTAGTTCCGATAAGACGGAGTTGTTTGCCGTTGCCATAGGGGCATTTCTGGATATTATCTGTGAGACATTCAACAGCCAGGGCATACCGTCACTGATTGATATTAACGGCCAGCATTTCGCCGGTATCACAGAGTACCCGAAAATGACGCATGGGGATATCGAGGATGCTGACATCACAAAGGTAGCGGCGTTCATCAAGGATATGACAGGCATAGGCGTTCTGGTACCGGATGATGGACTGGAGGATTACATCCGGCAGGTAGGGCATCTTCCGGAAAGAACCTCTGACACCAGGGAACTTGACCGTACACGGCAGGATCAGCAGGAGCAGAATCAGCCGCCGGAGCCGGAAACAGCCGCAGGCACCGAGCCAAACGAGGACGATGAAGAAATCCCGGATGATAAGGCGAAAGAGGCGAAAAAACGGCTGGGAAGGGAGAGCGGCGCATGGGATTCCGGATAATTGCCCCTAAAAGGGTGAGTAAAGTAAAGACTAAGAATGGCAAGGAAGTCCTACGCAGGCTCGAAGAATATCTGGAAAGCGACAATGTTACCGGGGAGCCGGTAGAAATTCTGTGCGGCTTTTGGGAAGATCAGCAAAATGCGATTACATACCAGGAATTGCGGCAGGCGGTCATAGACGGTGCAATCAGTCAGGAAACGATTCAGCTTTGGATGCAGGATTATTCCGTGCTGGTGGCGAACCGTCTCAGCAATCTATGGACGGATGCGATCACAGCGGGATCAGCGGGGCAGCCTATTCTTGACGGTCTTGTTTTCGAGTTCAACACGCAGACACAGGGTATATTGAACTGGCTCAGCGAGCGTGGTGCAGAGTTTGTCACAGCCTGCACACAAGAGCAGAAAGATGCCATTGCGGCACTTCTGACAAAGAAAATGCGTGACGGTCACACGGTAGACGAACTCTCCAGAATGATCCGTCCCTGCATTGGATTGACAGAGGGTGATGCAAAAGCGGCAACGAGGTTTTATGACAATATCGTGGCAACACTGAAAAAAGAGCATCCACGGATGAAACCGGAAAGCATACGGAAAAAGGCGCTTGACGCTACACAGAAGTATGCGGAGAGGAAACACCGGCAAAGAGCCATGACGATTGCTCAGACAGAAAGCGCCTTTGCGTACAATCGGGGCGCTGACGAGGGAATAAGGCAGGCCCAGGCGGAAGGATACCTAGGAGTTATGAAAAAAAGGTGGAGTACATCCGGTGATGATGCAGTATGCGAATTGTGTGCTTCGTTGGAGGGCGTAGAGGTTGGAATGGATTCAGATTTCAATATCGGTGGCAGGCTGCTGTTCAAAGGGCAGCATATGTTACCGCCAGCGCATCCCCGGTGTGCGTGTGCGATTGAGTATATTGAGGAATCTCCACCTGCAGGAAGGAAGTGATTGAAAGGATGAAAAAGTTTTCTGACTATATCAAAAAGACTGCCAGTAATCATCAGGAAGAACCGGAGGGAGTGCTGAAAGGCCGGTTTAAGGTTATGAAGTCTGACGATGAAAAGATGCTTGCTTTTGGATGGGCGAGCGTTTCCATGCGTGTAGATGGGGAAGTGATTGAGGACTGGCAAAAGGATATTGTTGAGCCGGAGGATCTGGAAAATGCAGCCTACGAGTTTGTGCTGCTGTACCGTGAGGGCGGGGAAATGCACGAAAGAGGCGGAGCCGCTGTTCTGATTGAGAGCGTGGTATTCACTGAGGAAAAAATGCGGGCTATGGGAATACCGGCAGGCACACTTCCTGTCGGCTGGTGGATTGGTTTCAAGGTCCTGGATAAAGACGTATGGGAAAAGGTCAAGGACGGAACCTACCAGATGTTCTCCATTGAGGGAGAGGCCGAGAGGGTAACGGTAGAGGATGAAAACAGCCTGTAAAAATGGGGTGTATTGCGTTTTTCAGCAGTTCCAACCTAATAATCCTACCTATGGAACCGTAAAAAGGGCGTAGGTAGCACATATTTTTTGATAAATCAAGCGGCATCTGGGAACGGGTGCCATTTGTTTTATAAATCTACGGAAAGGAGGCAGCAAAGTGGCAACAAAACTGAAAAACCTCAAAATCCGGAAAGTGGATTTTGTGGACGAAGGTGCAAATCCGGATGCCCACATCAGAATGTTAAAGCGGAGAGATGGGGAAATGCAGACCGCAGGAGAGGATCACAAAAAAGATACTGGCAGCATACTAAAAAGGCTGTTTGGCTTTATCGGGAAAGCAGCGGGCATGAACCAGGAGGAAATCGACAGTGCAGTGGATGAAATACAGAAAGGCAGCTCGGTGAGCTTCAATGAGAAAATCAACGAAGCAAAGAACTACAAGATTGCTGATGAAATGTGGGACACCTGTTATGCCCTGCAATCTTCTCTCTGCTCAATTCTGAATGATGAAGAGCTGGATAGTACCGGCGCACAGGCGGCAATGCAGGAAAGTCTTGGCGAGTTTTATGCAGTGGTGCAGGAGTCAATCAAGGATTGGTCCAGCGGCAAGTCGGCCAGCATTGTCAGGAAGAGTGAAGAGGTATCGGAGGCAGAACTGGAGATTATGAAATCAGCCGTGGAAAGGCTGAATGAAACAATCGAAAAAGCCTGCAAGGATGCCGAAAAGGAGAAATCTGAGGAAGATGGATCAAACAATAATGAAAACCCGAAAGGAGACGAAGAGGAAATGGGAATGAAGATTGACAAGAGCAAGTTGACAGATGCGGAGAGAGCTTTCCTGGAAAGCATCGAAAAGCGCTACGGTGTGGAGGAAGGAGGCAATCCTGGCAGCGGCGACACAGCGGCGGCTCCTGCATCCACAGAGCAGACACCAGCTCCTGCAGAGCAGACGGTAACGAAGTCCGCGCCGGAAAAGCCCCAGGAAACGTCTGTAGGACAGGAGGACGGACAGGACAATATCTATAAGGGCCTGCACCCGGCAGTGAGGGCGGAACTGGAGGGCTTAAAGAAATTCCGTGAGGACGCAGAGGCCAGGGAGCTTTCCGAGGTAGCCAAGAGATATGCCATCATCGGCAAGAAAGAGGATGAACTGGTACCGCTGTTTAAGAGCCTCAGAGCAGCAGGCGGCACAGCCTATAATGATATGATTGCCGTGCTGGACCAGGCGGTAGCCGCAGTTGAAAAGTCCGGTGCCTTTTCTGAGATCGGCAAGTCCGGTCACGGTTCCGGCGCAGTGGGAGCCGCGGAGGCAAAGGTTGAGGCCATTGCAAAAGGGTATATGGAGAAAGATTCTTCCCTGGATTATGCCTCGGCAATGGCAAAGGCATGGGAGGACAATCCGGAGCTGATGGCTGAATATGAGGCAGAGGAAGGATTCTAAGGAAGGAGGATAAGAAAGTGGCAAACAGAAATTTCAACGGAGTACAGATTAACCAGAGTGTGACTATCGTGGAGCAGGCCGGAGCGGAGATTGCGGATGTGAGGAATCGGATCATGGCATACGATAAGGACGGCAATGTTGTCCTGGCGGCGGACGGTTCCGCAGTCCCGGTGGGGATTGCGCTGATTGAGTCCGGGACAAATGAAATTTCCGGCGCAGAATCCGGCAAAGTGAATGCTGGTGATGATGTTGACATCCAAATCAAGGACATCGGCTATATCCTGGCCGATGGAGACATTGCCAAAGGGGATGAAGTCACGGCATCCAGCGGCCTGGCCGTCAAGGCAGAGTCCGGCAACTATGTGGTGGGTATCGCTCTTTCTGCGGCTGCAAAAGACGAATACTGCAGAGTGCAGATCACGAAGTATCAGAAGGCTTAAAGGAGGTAAAGGATAATGGCTAAAAGAACAGCAGCAAGCATCCAGGCAGATATTGCAAAGGGTGCTTTCAGACCGCATACGGCGCTTTCAAACATGGCGCTGGCATATTACCAGAGTGATGCGAAGAGCTTTGCAAAGACGATTTTTCCGATTTGCCCGGTTTCGCTGTCCTCTGACAATTACTATATTTTCGACAAGGAGGATCTGCTGCGTGATAACTGGCAGAGAAAGCCGGCATACGGCAAGGTTGATCCGGCAGTGCTTTCCGAGCATACGGAGACTTACGCCTGCGTGGTAGACCAGATGATTATGGGTATCGACCAGATCAGGCAGACAGACCTCAACCGGAGAATGGGGCCGAGGACAGCAGACCCGAAACAGCAGAGGACAAAGACGATGGCCGGACAGGCGAATATCCATCAGGACGCATGGTTTGCCCGTCAATTCTTCAAAAAGGGTGTATGGGGCCAGGAGTTTACCGGTGTCGATTCCACCACGACTACATCGGAGCAGTTCATCAAGTTCAGCAATGCTAATTCCGATCCTGTGTCCTTTGTGGACGAAAAGAAAACAGAAATGGAAGAGGCTACCGGGCGTATGCCGAACAGGCTGGCGCTGGGTGTCAATGTGTTTAATGCATTAAAGAGACACCCGGCGATTCTGGAAAGAGTAAAATACGGCGGCTCTACGGCCAATCCTGCATCTGTCACTCTGAATGTGCTGGCACAGCTCTTTGAGATTGACAGGATTACGGTGCAGAGGTCCATTATGAATAAAGCGGGGCTGGGGCAGGCGGCAAAGATGGAGTACATTGGCGACCCGAATGCTTTTCTGCTGGCCTATGCGACAGATACGCCGTCCATCGACGAGCCTTCAGCGGGTTATATCTTTACCTGGGATATGCTGGGGAACGGCAACATCATGCCGGTTCTGAGCTATCCTGGAGAGAGCGGCACACACGCTGAGTTTATTGAGGGCCTTATGGCGGCTGATATGAAAAAGACAGCGGATGATCTGGCTATGTTCTTTGCAGATGCCGTGTAAGGAGGTCTGACTATGAGATTGATTGCGAAAAAGCCCTGCAGTTTTGGAGGGCGGCAGTTCTATATTGGTGATGAAATACCGGAAAATCTTGTGGCAGATGCAAAACGGCAGGAAGAGTACGGTGTAATCACCATTGTGAATGACAGCGAGGGGGGATCGGGCGCACAGTCCGGTTCCCTTTTTACGCAGGAGCAGGTCGAAAAGATGATTGCCGAGGCGGTGGAAGAGGCAGAGAAGAAAAAGGAGGCTCAGCTTGCAGAGATGCAGGCGTATGTTGCAGAACTGAAAGAAACGGAGCCTGGGACATACGATGGTGCGGTTCCGATTTCTGTCAAAGGGGAATCTGATGAACAGCAGACCGCAGTTCCAGCAACTCCGGAGGAAATTCAGCAGGTATTCAGCATTATGCAGATGAATGCCACGGAGGGAGCTGAGGCAATCGCCGGGGTAAAATCAGAGAATGTCCTGATACTCCTTCATACGGCGGACACCCGGAAAACAATCAAGGATGCCGCCAAAAAGCAGGCAGATAACATATTCTCCACTTCTGGCAGTACGAACGAATCCACAGGCGGTAACGCAACCACAGGAACCAATACGGAGGGGGCTGATACATAATGGCAAAAGGCGCATACACATATAATCCGGCGAATGTCAAAGAACCTGGAAAGGATCGTATGAGGTTTGAGCTGGGCGATGTAATGGTGGATGGACTCTTTGACACAACGGCGCTTACCGACGAAGAAATCCAGGCGGCAATCGACATCTATCCGAAATCATGGAAAAGGGCAAAGCTCATGTTGCTGGAGAGCCTGTGTAGGCGCTTTGCTTATGAGGTCAACACGAAAACCGGTCCGCTGACTTTGGAATTGCAGGAAAGGGCAAAACTATGGCGGGAAGATTACGAAAAGCTGAAAAAGGAGGTATCTGCGGAATCCTGCAGCATACCTCAGTTCAGAAACGCATCACAGAATAAGCCCCCATATTTTTATACCGGTATGCAGAGGAATGAAAGGGCGGGTGGAAGATGATAAATACGAGGATGATGTTTGTAAGGCCGGGGAATCTGCTTAAAGAGTTCATCATTGAAAGCAACAAGCAGGTAGTGACAAGCACGGGGCGGGTGGCGAACAGCCATAGCGGCGATGGAACAAAGACATTGAAAGGGTGTCTTGCGGAGGCGTCTGACGAGGACAGGACAAACCACAGCCAAAAGGATCATGTCGTCACCCACACCATCGTGCAGGCAGGAGGCCCGCGGGCAAAGCGAACCGACAGGCTGGTGCTTGGCGGGCGCGTGTTTTATATTGTTGACATCGACGAGGCCGGAATGCTCGGCATAGCGACAATCTATTACGCGGAGGAAAGGCGGGATGTAAGGTGAACTTGTGGGAAAATTATGAGTATGTCAACAAAGCGGGCCAAACCGTCCAGGCTGAACGGGCAGTCAGAGCCAAAGTTAAGGAGATGGTTGGAGACATCAACCGCAAAGTGGTTTCGAGGGGAGTCCGGGCAGTAAATGCCATAAGGAACGCAGAACTTGAGGTACTGAAGGGGCAGCGTAGCGGCCGGGTTTATCGGAAACCCTTTACAAAGAGAGCTACTTACACCGCATCGGCTCCGGGAGAGCCACCGGCAAGACGTACAGGAAATCTTCGTATGCACTGGAACGGACAGGTAAAAAGCGAAAATACCTCCAGCGGAGGGGTTGCTATCGTGGCAGAATTGGAAAGCCAAGAGTCATACGCTGGCTACCTGGAAAATGGAACATCCAAAATGGCGGCAAGACCGTTTGTGGAGAAAATCAAAGAAGAGGCCACGCCGGAAATCCAGAAGATTTATAGCAAGCCTTACACATAGCGGAGGTAGGATATGTCCCTTGTGATAGAAAAGCCGGGAGTTGCATTTGATATGTCCCAGATTAAGCGTGGGTATTTGCTCTGGGGCAGGCACTCCACATGGAACGATGGAAAGGCGGGATTTGTGACGGCGGCAACGGAAGATCAGCTGATCGTCCAGTATTATCCCGGAATCGGCAATGTAACAAACCATTTCATCATACCTGTGTCTGAGGCGGCAGACGGCCAGTGGGAAATCCGCTGGTCCTCTGATATGACAGATATACAGGAGTACGGCATAAAGGCGGATGCAGGGCAGCAGGAAGAGGAAGGAGTTGATGGCGGTGATCCTGGAGGAATTGATTCATAAGAGGTTCGTCAACTCGAAGAGCCTTGTTAAGCACCTTGCGTTGTTCAATGGTGCGCCTGCTGTTTTCAGTCCGGAACCACCGGACGAAAGCCAGGAAGGGTGGGGCGGAAATACGCAGTACCCGGAAGTGATTTACAATTTTGATTTGCAGGCGAATGAAGAAAGGCATAGCGCCGGTACCCTGTCGGTATCGCTGCTGTGCCAGAACACTACCGAGATTACGCCGGAGGCGATTGAGCCGCTGGTGAGAGATTGTCTGCGGGATGTGATATTAAAGCCGGAGGGAGGAACCCCATACTGCTTTGCGTGGGCGAGGACGGACGCATTTACCATAGACGAGAAGAAAGGGAGCATCACAATCGGAAGTGAAGTACGGTTTGACATTCTGGAATATCCGTCACAGGAGACATCTGATCCGGACCCGGTTATGGCAGCGAATAAATACATAAAGGGATTGTACCCGGAATGTATGATTATGGGATATGACAGGATGGAGGAAATCACGGAGGCGACAGGGGAAAGGCCGGTGATATACTGCCGCCTGGTATCAGCAGATAAGTCCGAGGAAACGAATACAGTCGCATGGATGGATGGCAGAATAGCCATCCATATTTTATGCCCGGAGAGCGAAATAAGGCTCAAAATGGCCGCTGCGATTGCAAACCGTATGTCACTGGACGGAGAGATCATCATGCTGGACCACTCGCCTATGTTCATCAAACGCTTGCAGGCGAATTATAAATCTGATTATCTGAAAGACGGTCAGATTTTTGTAACAGGTCATTATGGGTTGTTGAGGTATAAGGCAAAGCCTCATTCACTGACAGCGGCCCATGTCAAGTACAAATAAGGAGGTACACAATGGCAAAAGAGACATCAAAAGTGGTCGAAACTGCCGAAACCGTTGAAACTAAGGCAGAAGTAGCGCAGGAGCCGGCCACGAAGAAAGAGCAGAAAACTTTGCAGGAATCCGTCTACTCGGCAAGCGAGCTGGCGGCTAATGCGAAGAAAGTCTTTGGAACCAGGCAGGAGTGTGTTGCGGCGGCATTGAAAGCTGCCGGAAAAACGGAATGTACGGTTACGGAGGCGAAAGAGATTGTAGGAAAATTCTTGAAGAGGGAGGTTAAGTAAGGATGGCAGGTACATTTATCTTAGGAGAAACAAAGGTACGTCCTGGCTCCTATTTCAATATCCAGAAAAAAGGCGGGAACGCTGCCGCGGGTATTATGAACGGAGTAACGGCTGTTATCTTTAAGGCAGACTTCGGGCCGTTGAATACGGTGGTGGAGTTGAGCGCCGAGGACGGCTACGAACCGACATTTGGAACCGGGCTTACAACGGATGCAATCCGAGAGGCCATTGCGGGAGGGGCAAAGACAATCATTGCCTGCCGTGTGGGAAACGGGGGAACGCAGGGAACCATCGTTCTGAAAGACACGGCAAAGGAAGATGCACTCAGCATCACAGCGAAATATCCGGGAGATAAGGATTTCACGGTTACGATTCGTGAGAAACTTTCGGATTCCACGCTGAAAGAGTGTATTTTCTATACTGGGACAGCGGAATTTGAAAAGGTTGAATTTGTGTCCGGCGAGGGAGAGGCAAAGGCTTTGGTTGATGCCCTGGCGTCCTCCAAAAATTTCAAGGCAGAGTTGAAAGAGGGTAAGGAAAGCGTTCTGCTGGAAATCATTTCTCAGAGTGCATTTACAAAGGGCACGAATCCTCAAACCACGACAGGCGATTACTCCAACGCTTTTGCACAGATAGAGGCGTATGAGTTCAATACGATTTGCCTTGATACGGAAGATACGGAAATCCACCTGCTCCTTCAGTCGTTTGTGAACCGTATCTTTGATGCGGGTTCTCTTGCACAGGCAGTTGTGGCGGAAAGGCATACGGTGGAGCTGGAGACGAGGATCAAGCACGCAGCGGCTTTCAATGACGAGAAGATGAATTATGTGCTGAACGCATGGGTGGATGAACAGGGTACCGCCATTGACGGATACCAGACGGCGGCACGTATTGCCGGAATGATCGGGGCGGTGGCAGCTAACTCTTCCCTCACGCATACCGTAATCAGCGGGTTTACTGAGATTCTGGAAAAACTCACGAACACGGATATGATTTCTGCGGAGAAGAGGGGCTGCATCGTGCTGAGCTACAACAAGGCAAAGCAGGTGTGGATCGACAATGCAATCAATACGCTCATTACCCCGGCAGACAACCAGGACGACGGCTGGAAGAAAATAAGAAGGGTAAAGACACGCTTTGAGCTGATAAGGCGCATCAATACCACTACGGATGATCTGGTCGGCAAGGTTGACAACGACAATAACGGAAGAGCAACCGTTATCAGCCAGATACAGGGTGTTGGCGATTCCATGCGTGAGGAAGGCAAGCTGATAGCGTGTGCGGTGACGGAGAGCAGCGCATACAAGGCGGACGGAGACAGTGCGTGGTTCGATATTGATGTGATCGACAAGGATTCGATGGAGCATATCTATCTGACATTCCTGTTCCGGTTCAGCACTAACGAAGAATAGGAGGTATAGGCCATGAGAAATAAAAGAGCAGCAGGTGATTCCAGACACGCAAGGACCGGCAAGGATGGGGCATTTTACAGCAAGGACGGTGTTCTGCTGGCAACGGTGGAGCAGTTTACATCAAATGTCAGCTGGAACAATGCCAAATACAGTGCTTTGGGTGATGCCCAGGAACATGAGACGGCGAACACCTTTGCTGTCAACCTTACCATGTCGCAGATTGTGGTGGAGGATGATGAATTTATAATTGAGCTGATGAAAGCTCTGGAAACGCAGGTTATGCCTGTGTGGGATTTCCAGGGATCATTGCTCGGCAGGAACGGTTCCGAAGAGCGTGTGATTTACCGTGACTGCATCCCTTCCGGACAGGTGGATATTCAGAATGTGTCCGTGGGCGATGTAATCAAGCGTAACTGGAATTTCTTTGTCAACCGGGCGCCGAAGCTGCAATCACTGCTGGGGATTGACAGAGATTAGGATGGACGGCCGCGCTTGCCGATACCGGGAGCAGGCGAGTAAAGCATACTGTCAAGATGGCCTGCGGGGTTTGTTCATGGTTTCATATAGACAAACTGCAGACCATCCTGACAGAGAGGGGAAACGGCTTATTCTGCCGTTTTATCCCGGCAGAGTTCATCCAGAGTAACCTGCAGGGCGTCCGCCAGTTTAATGGCAGTGTCTACCTTGCAACGATTGTAACGCTCGATATCCTCAATGGTGCGTACTGGCACAGAGGATAATTCGGACAGCGCCCGGATGGACAAATTTTGTTGATTTCGTATCTGCTTCAGATTCATGGTATCCTCCTATATGACGAATAACACAAGACCAACAACAAGGATAATAAGCCATATAATAGAGAGTATGAGTTGAAGCAGGCTTTTTACGGTATTTTTCATATTGCGTGGCTCATGGAGATATGGTATAGTAGAGGCGGGGGAGGTTTCCCTCCCCATCGCCTATTGGATGCTCTCGATTACCATTTTGATAACCGCTATGAGAGTTCCAATTTCTAAAACGAGCTGGATGAGTGCTGTAATCACTTTTTTCAGCTCGTTTATTTTTTTCTCCATTTCCGTTCACCTCCTTTCCATGCTTTTATTATACCACGTTGCAACGTGGATGTCAAGCAGAAAAAGAAAATATTTTTTACTTTATGAAAGATATCAATTGAAGTTGTGTCTGCTAATGAAAAAGTAGTGATCTGCCGGTAAATGACAAGCCGGTTTTTTTGTAAAATTTTAAGAAAACGGAGGAAAATCAGATGTCAAAGGAATTTAACAGGGGGATAAGTATCGGGAATAACGGTGGGGATAAGGAAGCTGTGCAGGCAGCAGAACAGCCGGAAGCAATCGGGGTATATGAAACCGATGAGGAGGATACGAAGGCGCTGATTCTGGCCAACGAGGAGGATTTTATCCAGGGCCTGATTGACGCGGCTGGGTTTGTCTCGGAGGAAACACAGCGCATTGAAATTGTCCGGGAGGGGCGGCTGTTTTTTGCCTTCCACATCCGGCCTCTCAGCTCGGAGGAGTACGAGAAATGCCGCAGGAAGCATACAAAGTATGTGCGCAATAAGCAGCTCGGCATGAAGATGGCGGAGGATACCGACCGGGTGAAATATCAGTCCGCCCTTATCTATGAGGCGACGGTCGAGGAGGATCGGAAGACCTTGTGGGATAACCGCAAGGTGTGGAACGCTCTCAATGCGAAGAAGGACCGTATCATGAATGGATTGGATGTGATCGAGTATACGCTGAAAGCCGGGGAAAAGGATAAAATCCTGGAGGCAATCGACAAGCTCAGCGGCTATGAGTCCAATAACCTGGAGGAAGTGGTAAAAAACTGATTAAGGCCGGGGGAAAGACCTGCCTGCTACATCATATTTTCCAGACGACAGGCATCACACCGGATGAATTTTACCAGAAACCAAAGGGAGTGCAGGCATTTATGCTTGAATCCATGAGAATTGCTCTGGAATCACGGACGAAAGGAGGGGAAACGGGTGGCTGAGACGCTCAGGATTGAGATACCGATTGAGACGGTGGACCATACGGAACCGGAGCTTTCTAACCTGATCAAAAAGATCGGCAGGCTGGGCGAGGAATCCGATAAAACCGGGGAAAAGGCAAAAAAGTCGCAGAAGCATGTTACAGAGTTTGACCGGCAGGCGCAGAAGACCGAGAAGCGCCTGTCGGGCTGGGCGAAGGAGAAATATAAAATCATGCTGGAGGCGAAAGAGCGAATCAGCCCGATTCTCTCCACGCTGAAAAGGGGGCTGAGAGGCTTTGCCGGGAAGACCTGGAACGTTACCATGCGGGCCGTGGACTTCGTTACTTCTCCCGTGCGGGGAATTCTGAATCTTCTAAAGAATCCTGTTTTCCAGGTGGGAGCCGTGCTCGGCATCAGCATGGGCCTGAAAGATGCGGTGGAAACCTATAAGGATTTTGAGGCTGCCATGTCGCAGGTGCAGGCCATCAGCGGCGCTGCCGGTTCGGAGTTGGAGAAGCTTACGAATAAGGCGAAGGAGATGGGCGCAACAACGAAGTTTACGGCGCAGGAATCCGCAGAGGCATTCAACTATATGGCAATGGCCGGATGGAAAACGGAGGACATGCTGAACGGCATTGAGGGGATTCTCAGCCTTGCGGCCGCATCCGGGGAAGATCTGGCAACCACCTCGGATATTGTTACGGATGCCCTGACAGCATTCCAAATGAAAGCGGCTGACGCGGGACGGTTCTCGGATGTCCTGGCCGCTGCGGCATCGAATGCGAACACCACGGTTTCCGGGATGGGGGAAACGTTTAAATATGCGGGCTCCATGGCGGGCGCGCTCGGCTATTCCATCGAGGATGTTGCGCTGATGACCGGATTGATGGCAAACACGGGCATCAAGGGAACGATGGCAGGCACGGCCCTGAACTCCATTTTTACCCGGCTGTCCACCAATGCCGGCGGCGCGGCGGATGCGATTTCCGCTCTGGGGATTAAATTTTTTACCTCCAAAGGAAATGCGAGGGCTTTGTCGGAGGTTATGGGAGAACTGCGGAACGCAACGGCGGGTATGTCGGCAGAACAGAAATCGCAGCTTTCCAATACGATTGCCGGAACGGAGGCGCAGAAGGGCCTGCTGGCAATCCTGAACGCCTCGGAAGAGGATTATTATAAGCTGGCTGATGCCATCCGCCATGCGGACGGCGCAGCGGCGCAGATGTCGGAAACGATGCTGGATAACCTTCAGGGCTCCATCACGCTGCTGCAGAGCGCAGTAGACGGGGTGAAGCTTTCCTTCGGGGAGCGATTGTCCCCCTACATAAGAAATTTTGCGGACTGGCTGACCTCCCAGATGCCGGCGATCGAGCAGGGGCTGGAAGAATTTATGGACTGGGTAGACACAAAAGTTGACCGGATACAGCGGAAATGGAAGGAGATTACCAGCACGGGAGAATGGCAGGACGCAAACTTCTTCGGAAAAGTAAAGATTGCCTGGGATGCGTTTATCGCGGAGCCGTTTTCGGAATGGTGGAACAGCACAGGGAAGGCAAAATTTGCGAAAGTTGCAGGAAAGATCGGTTCCGGAATCGGCGCGGGCCTGAAGGCCGGCGTTATGACGCTTCTGGGCATTGACCTGGGAGAAACGCTGGACGAAGGAGTAAGCATCGGCGCATCGTTTGCCAGGGGCTTTTCGGAGGGCTTTGATTTTAACGCAATTTCGGAAAAACTTTGGAAAGGCTTCGGGAATCTGCTGTCCAGCGCGGGAAAGCTGCTGCCGGGCGGGGAAGCGCCGGATCTGTCTTCCTGGATTTCGGCAGCGATGCTGAAGAAACTTACCAAGCCGTTTTTTGGCCTTGGCAAGGGGATTTCCCACGCAGGGAAAATGCTCTTCGGGGCCAATCCAGCAACCGGGAGCTCCCTTATCCGTTCTATCCTGGGAACAACGGGAAATTCAATGGTTCAGGGAACCGGCCTGTTGAATATCCTGGCAAATGCAGGATATGCCTTGACCGGGGGCTCCGCTACTGCAGGTGGATTTTTTGGAACGGGGACGGCCATGTCCGGAGGAACGGCTGCAGCAATAGGGGCAGCTGGAGTAAGCGGTGGAGTGGCAGCAGGCGCGACCCTGATCAGCAGCGCGCTGGACGCATACAAAGCAATGAAATCAGAAAATAAAGAAGAGTCGGAAGCTTACGGGAAGTCTGCGGCATGGAAGGCTGGCGGTGTAGTCTTCGGCGCGACGCTCGGTTCTATTATCCCGGGTCTTGGCACAGCCGTCGGCGCGCTGGCCGGCGCCGGCATCGGCGGTATTGCAGGGTGGATCAAGGGAAATAAAATTAAGGAAGAATATCAGAAAAATGTAGAGCAGATGCAGAAAGAGGCGGAAAAGGCGCAAAAAGTCTTCGAGGCCACCGGATTATCGATTGAGAAGGTCGGGTTTCAAAATGAAGCGCTGACCCGGGCGATGCAGGATTCCGGGGTTTCCGCGGCGCAGTTTGCCCGGATGTTCCAGGAGGAATGCGCGGAGGTCGCGAAAAAGGCATTTGGAGAGATCACCCTGTCGCTGGCTGAGGTGAAGAAACTGGCAGGAGAAATTACGTTTGCGGATATGGCGGAGGATCTGGATGAATTCGCGCAGGTTTCTTCGGAGGCGGAGACGGCGCTGCGCAGCCTGCAGTCCTCCGCCAGCAGCCTGAAGAAGGAAAACTGGAAGGTCGGCCTTGGGATGGAGCTGTCGGAAACGGATAAGGACGGCTATAAAAATGCCATTGAGAGCTTCCTGAACACAAGCCAGGCGTTTATTGACGACAACCACTACGAAGCGACGGTTGCCTTAAAGCTGCTTGCGGGCGCGGAGGCGGACACCGCGGGGCTGGACAGCTATTACAACGGCCTGAAGAGACAGCTGGAGGAGTGGGGCGCCAGGCTTTCCGGCAGCGTAACCATTGCCCTGGAGGACAGTGTGATTACGCTGGATGAGGCGGCGGAGCTGGAAAACCTGCAGAACCAGATTTCCGGGATTACAGACAAACTGACGGAGGCGAAGGCGGATGCGGAAATACAGGCTTTGCAGGTTAAGTACAATGGGGCCGCCCTGGATGCGGACAGCTTTCATGCCATGCAGGAAGCGCTGCAGGTCAATGCGGCATCGGCATCGGAGCAGTATGAGCGCGCCCTGACACGGACGCTCACCAGCCTGAATTTGCAGAAAAACGAGGCAAAGCTGAAATATGACAATGGACTGATTTCCGGGGATGAGTACCAGCGGCTCCAGGAAGAAATCCAGCGGCAGACCGACGAGGCCACAGAGAAATACTATATACAGATCGATGGCCTGAATACCAGGGTAAGCAGCTTTAGCTTGGAAAGCATTGCGACAGCCTGGAATTCAGAATTATCCGGAATTTTGCCGAATCTGGAAGGAACCACTGCGGAAAAGCTGGCGCAGGCGTTAAAACGCGCGTTGCTTGTGAATCCGGATGCAAACAGCTGGACCCAGGAAGAGGTGATGAAATGGTTTGGTCTGGAACGTCTTGCGGCGTCCAACGCCCCAGACTTTGAGACAATTTACCAAGAGCTGGTTCAGACGGCGCTTGCCGTGCCGAAGGGGGCAAAGGAGCAGTTTGCGCGGAATTTTCGCGACAGCCTGCCGGATGTCAATGAAATCCTGGAGTATCTGGACTGGGAGAATTATTCCATCGCGGCGTTTGACCGGTTGACGGGGCATCTGGCGGATTCCGGAGAGCTGCTGGCGTCGGATGCGGACTGGAAATTTTACCAGGGCTGGAAGCCGGCGGATTCCGTTTTGAAAGGAGTTTCCGAACGGGATCGGGATACGGCAAAACGGCATTTCGCAGAGGATATTTATCAGGGGCTGGAAACAACGCCGGATATGGCGGCCGCGCTGCAGCTTATGACATATATGAAAAATTCTCCGGATTACGCCGGCGCGGGAAGCTTCCGGGCAGAGTATTATGAACAACTGGCAACGGAATGGATGGAGGCGGGAACGGCCTGCGGCGAAGCGCTGACAAAAGGAGCAGGAGCAAGTCTGCTGGGCGGGGTTTTCCTGCTCCGGGAGGATTTGCAGGCAGCGTTAAATACGGCCGCCGCCGATCCGTTCGCGGTCAGCCCGGTGATTCGTGTGACGCCAGACTACCACATTGCCGCGAGGCGGCATTTGCAGTCTGCTACGGAAAAAAGCCTGGACGGCTATGCGGCGGGAGGTTATGTCAGCGGAGGCCCACGGCTTTCCTGGCTGGCAGAGGAAGGCTATGGCGAGTTTATCATTCCTACCCATCCGGGCAGGCGGGCCAGGGCGCTGGAATTATACGGGCAGGCGGGCGCGGCGCTGGGAATATCCGCTTATGCGGCGGGAGGTTATGCGGAAGGTTCCATTCCCCGCAATTCTTCCGCAACCCGGAAAAACCCGTGGACGGCCGCCGGCGCTCCGATTGTATATACCGAAAACGGGGGAGGAAATTCTGACGGAGAGGCCGCGCAGAGTGATGGGACTGTGCCGTCGAATAGAGAAGGCGGTTCTGCCGGTATCCCGATCCAGGTAAACGTGAGCATGGCGCCGGAATTTGTTATCCAGGGCGGCAGCGGGCAGAGCGAAGATGATATTGTGCAGGCGATCGGGCGGCATATCCGGGAGCTGGCTGACGCGCTGGGAGGCGAGATGGCCGGGAAGCTGAGAGAAGTTTTCTCCGATATGCCGTTAAAAAAGGGGGTGCAATAAGTATTGGATATTCATTTGATTCCTGCCGGGGGTGGCGTTGGCTTTACGTTCCCGGCATTACCGGAGAAAATCCAAGGCAAATACGGGGCAAAGTATCAAAGCTTTGATATCCTTTCCCAGGGGACAGTGAAAATACCGCGGGGGACGGATGTCGCGGAGTTTACCTGGGACGGTGTGTTCTTTGGAGAAACAAAAAAGAATGAACCGGTTGTAAGAAAAAACAGCTGGAGGCCTCCGGGCGAATGCGTGAAAACTTTAAAGAACTTTATGGAAAACGGGACAGTACTGAACTTGATCGTGACGGAAACCTGGATAAATGCGGATGTTACACTTTCCTCGTTTCAGCCTGGGCCGACAGGGGCTTATGGAAATATTGCATATTCCATCACTTTTGTTCAGAAGAAACCGTTACAGATTTACAGTACGAAGGAGCTGCAGTCGGCAAAATCTTTAAAGAAAACCCGATCAAGAAGTGGTGCCGGCCAATCATCCGGCGGGAGCACATACACCGTGGTGGCCGGTGATACCCTATGGGCCATAGCGGCCAGGGAAATGGGCAGCGGAAGCCGATGGATGCAGATATACCATGCCAATGCCGAGACTATAGAGGTATGGGCAAGGAAACACGGGAAGGCAGGTTCCGACCGAGGCCACTGGATCTGGCCGGGCGAGAATCTGATCATACCCGGATAGGAGGCGTGTATGATTGATCTATCCAGAATAACATACCGTGTCACGGTGATGGATGGGGACGGGAATCAGTACAACATTACGGACTACATCCAGAATTTAGGCTGGGAGGAGAATGAAAACGAGCTTTCTCTGCGATGTTCCTTTACCATAAGAAATGAGGAAACCGCAAAGGGATACCTGTCAAAACTTATCCGGCCGGGATGCCTGGTGGGCATTTTTGCTTCTGACAGCGGTTCCCTTAACGAGGAGGTAGCAAGAGGTTATGTGGAGCAGTGGAATCCAGTCGAAAAGAACGGCGGGAACAGTCTGAAATGTATCTGTTATGATGAGCTGTACCGACTGCAAAAAAGCCAGGACAATCGTTATTACCCTTCCGGCACCGGGACAAAGTCGGCACTCCTGGGAGTGCTGGACGACTGGGGAATTCCGCAGGGAGATTATAAAGGTCCGAACGCCGTGCATGGAAAAATGGTGTACAACAACCGCTATCTGTCGGACATTATTCTGGAACTGCTGGATGATGCAGCCAAAAAGGGGGAGAGGCGATGCCTGATTAGGGCGGAGAAGGGCCGTGTCAATGTTGTGCCGCCGGGGAGCAATGAAACCGTGTATGTGTTTGGGACGGATAATACACAGTCTGTTGAGCATTTGATCAGTACGGAAAGCCTTATCACCAGGGTTAAGGTAGTAGGGCAGGCGAACAATGCCGGGAAGCGGAGCGTGGAGGTTACTTTAAACGGACAGACGGAATACGGTATTCGGCAGAGGATCTATATCCGCGGGACGGATGAAATGCCGGCTGCCGCGAAAACGGCAGCGCAGGAAATCCTTAACAGGGAGGGAAGACTTCAGAAAGGGATGAAGGTGCAGAGTCCGGATCTTCCCTTCCTTCGAAAAGGAGATTTTGTCTATCTTACAGGGAGCTTCGGTTCGGATTATTACCAGGTGAAAAGCATTCAGCATAATGCAGACGCCTGCAGTATGACCATGGATCTGGAGTGTGTAGAGAAGCGGCCGGCAGACGGTGGAGGCGGTGCAGGGGAAAAGACAGGCTACCAGGCGGGCGATATTGTAACGTTCCACGGCGGTATCCATTATGTCAGCAGCTATCCCGGTTCTAGGGGATATCCTGCAAGAGCGGGGAAAGCAAGAATCACACTTGTAAACGGGGCCGGCAGGGCGCATCCGTGGCATCTGATTCATGCGGATGGTATTAGCAATGTCTACGGCTGGGTGGATGAAGGAACATTTGATTAACGCAGTTTGCCGGATTTTTCTGTACCGGATACAGGCGGTTGCAAACAGACCATTCAGGAGGGCAATATGAACAGCTTTAACGGGCATCCGGGGATAAGTGAGCTGGCAGCGGTGATTTGCAGCCGGATTAGAAAGGAACTGGAATCTCCCTTATGCCTGGATTTCGGGGAGATACAGGAAAACGGAAGTCTTGTGACAAACACATTCCCGGTGGCGATACCAAAGGGGGATTACTCTGTTTGCAGGCAGCTTACGCTTGGAAGAGCAGGGGAGCCTCTAATCTGTACGGCGACGGAGCCGCCGACGCAAACGGTAATTCTTCCGGATAAAATGCAGAGCGTCCGTGCGGGAGATCGTGTGCTGGTAGCTTGGGTGCAGAATGAGGCGGTGGTGGTGGATATCATTGATAAATCGTGAAAGGGGGCGGATGCGGATGGCAGAAGGGTTGTTTCCGGTTGCGGAGGTTCCGGAATTTCTTCCGGAGAGTGCGGGCTACGACACAGAATACCGGCGCAGCATAAAATGGGATACCGCAGCGGGCGATTTTGTCAGGGACGGAGCGAACCGTGTCGCAGGATGCAACGGACAGGAGGCATTTGCTGTCTGGTGTTTTAAAACTGCGCAGACGGAGCGCTATCGCTGTCTCGCCTATCCGGATTCTATTGGCGCTGAGATGGAGTGTACCGCTGCTTATGATGATGAAAGCACGGTGGAATCCATGGTACAGAGGGCAGTTACGGAAGCGCTTCTGGTGAATCCGAGGACGGAGGAAGTATGGGATTTTTCTTTTTCTCGGGATGGGGACTGTCTGCATTGTACTTTTAAGGTCAGGGGCATCCTTTGGGACGCAGAGATTGAAATAAGCATTTAAGGAGGTGGCCGGGGTGCAGCCGGAATTTTTGATACCGGATTTTATCCGGAACAACAGTGCGGAGGAAATCCATCAGCGGATGATGTCCAGCCTGCCGCAGGATATTGACGATATGCCGGGCGGTTTTCCGTATGATTTTACGATGCCGGCAGCGCTGGAGAAGGATGAAATCATCAATTATCACTTGGTAAGAGCCCTGATGATTGCTTTTCCTCAATATGCATGGGATGAATGGCTTGATCTTCACGGGCAGCAGGTTCATCTGGAACGGCATGCGCCGCAGAGGGCGTCGGGAAAGGTAAAAATAACAGGAAAGCCGGGGACAGTGATAGCGGCAGGGACGGTTTTCTGCACGTTGGCAACAGGCACCGGGCCGTCTGTCGAATTCCGGACGTTTGAGGATGCAGAGATTGGGGAAGACGGGACCATCCTTCTTCCTGTGTCAGCGGTGGAGAGCGGTACAGATTCCAACGTAGCGGCAAATACGGTTGTGCTTATGGCAAGACCGGAAAAGAATGTTACAGAGGTAATCAATCCGGAACCGATTCGCGGAGGAACCCAAAGGGAAAGCAACGATGATTTTTACGACCGGATAGCAGCAGAGTACGACAGCAGCCTGACGTACCTCGGAAATGACAGTGATTATATCCGCTGGGCGAAAGAGGCCGGAGCGGGGGAATGCATTGTTGTTCCGGCGGCAGAGGGGCCGGGGACGGTCAAGCTGGTGCTGGTGGATGGGAATGGGCAGCCCGCGAACGAAGAACTGGTAAAGGAGGTCTATGATTACATTGTGTCTCCCGAGAACAGGGAAGCAAGAAGGCTGCCGACGGCATGCGCCCGGCTGATCTGCGAGCCGGCTGCAACGGTGATGGTAAACTTTACGGTGACGGGCCTTGTGTATGCTGAAACTACAATCGAGCGGATTAAGGCAGAGTTTGAATCGGCCGTAAAAGCAGTTTATGCCGTTGCGAAACAACAGGATGTGCTGAGGTATAACGATGTACGGCCGATCCTGTCCGGGCTTGCAGGGGTAATGGATTTTGATGGGTTCTTTATGAATGGGGAAATGAAAAATATTCAGCTGGGAAGAGAGGAATACCCGGAAACTGGCAGTTTGGAATTCAGTCAGGAGGCGGTTTTGATTGAAAGAGTTTGATCTGGAGAATTTCCCGATAAGCGAGAGCGCCACGAAAATGTTGAGCTATGTGTCCCATGGATTCTACGATAAATCCTATGTCGGCAAGTGGCTCTTTCAGGTTATGGGGATGGAATACGACGCTGCCCGCACGATGGTGGAGGAACTGCCCCGGCAGATGTTTCCGGAGACAGCGACATGGGGACTGATGTACCATGAAATCAAGTGGGGGATGCCGGTCAGAGCGGATTTGCCGGAGGAGGAACGGCGCAGGCGGATTTGTCAGAAAAGGGATTACAGAGCGCCCATGACCCCGTACTGTATGGAAAAATATCTTTGCAATGCAACAGGGTTTGAGGTTCATGTATCGGATGTTCATGACCCATGGAGAGAATATGTGCCGGAGCATCCGAACTTGTTTCGGATTTTTTTTATCGGCGAGGGGACGCTGGATGCGGGAGCGGCTTTTCGTGCAATCCGGAGAATTAAGCAGTCGCATACGGTTTTTGAGGCTTGCGAGTATATAAAAAACCGTTTTTTGCTGCAGGTGATTGGTGCGGTGAGTATGCGGATAACCGGCGCTTTCTGGCCGCGTTCCAACCTTCCGCGGCATCTTCTGGACGGCACGACACGGCTCGACGGCAGATATCCCCTAAGCGGCTATCTGTCCGGACAGAGCCTTGATTTTTATCCGCTGGTACTGCAGGTGGCAGGGACGGCAGTCTGGCGGACGACTGGCGCCGGCGGGGAGGCAGGGGATGCTGCTACGCTGATGTTGCAGTTTTTGTCGCAGGCGCGGCAGCCGGTTGATTCCGGAATGGATTTCGGGGCATGGTGCGGAGCGACGCTTGCACTGCGTCCGGAAGGCCAGCTGCATTTGTCCGGTGTTACCAGAGCTTTACTGGCGGCAGGAGCAGCCGCGGAAGTGCGCGGCGAGGCAGCGGAGGTTGTAAGCAGCGGCCGGGCCGGGCTGGCGGTGAAGGGCGAGGCTTGCGCTGGGAGTTTGCCGACTGCCGCGGCGCGGGTATCGGGCAGCGCCGGAAACGCGGGGGCAGCGAAGGCGGAAGTGGGGCTGATTGTGGAAAAGGCTTGGGGAACGCTGAATGGCAGCAGGCAGTTGGATGGAAGCCGGCTGCTGAATGCGGCGCGGTATGCGGTGGGGCTGTGAGGGGGGATACGGGCGGCCAATGCAATAATCGTATGGAGTTGGCAAAGAAAAAACACTTGACTTTTTGGGCTACATGAATTATATTAATTATAGGGCTACAAAAAGTGAGGTGATTGCATGAGCCCTCAGATTGGCAGGCCAAAATCTGATAATCCGAAATCTAATCCTATTCATGTAAGGCTTGACGATGAAACAAAGGAAATTCTTGAAGAGTACTGTAATCAAGAGAAAATAGCTAAAACGGAAGGGATACGGAGAGGGATACACAGATTAAGGTCAGATATAAAAAAAGATTAGCTGTTTACAGTTTGGCGACCGATACAGCTAATCTTAAACCACAGAGAAGTTTCCCTGCATGAATATTGTAACATGCAGAGGGGCTTCTTTCAAGACAATTTGAAAGGAGTTTTTTATTATGCACGATTTATTTGAGTTATCCACAGAAGTAACAGCAGTTGCTATGATAATAGCCGGATTGGGAAACCAGCTTGACAACAAGCAGACCGACGTGCTGAATCCTAAAGCCATGAAAAATGCACTTTTCGGTGTAGGAACCTATTTGGAGCGGATTGCAGACGATTTGATTGCCTTTGACAGAAGAGCCGTTGAAAAGAAAGGCGGTGCGGAATGATGAATGAATTGGCAGGAGCCGTGCTCACTTCCATGGAGGTAGCGCAGATGGTAGATAAGAAACACGCTGATTTGCTGAAGGATATCAGGAGGTATACAGCACAGTTAGGAGAAGGGAAAATTTCCGTCTCCGATTTCTTCACTGAATCCACCTATATCACAGATCAGAACAAGACAGTACCCTGCTACCTTGTCACCAAGAAAGGCTGCGAGTTTATCGCCCACAAGCTCACTGGCCAGAAGGGCACCGAGTTCACCGCCCGGTACATAAACCGCTTCCATGAGATGGAGGATGGCATTCAACAGAAGATTCAATATGACATCCCGGTGGGCGAAGTTGCGAGGCTTTCTACGGTCATGGACAGGGTAATGGTGCGGCAGAATTCCAAACCTCACGACATAGCAAGGGCGTTCGAAATGCTGTGTAAACAGTTCGGAATTTCGCTCCCGGAGAATTTTGTGAATGTTCCGGAGTACGAGCAGGTTTCACTTGATTTTCACGGATAAATAGATTGTCCTCTATCGGAGGCAGATACAACAATTATGAGGGGTACCCTTTGTAAAAAGGGTACCCTTTTATAAAGCACCCGGCACAGCCGGGAGAAAGGATGGAATACAACATGGCACAGGGAGTAATCACAAAAACAGGACGCGAAAAGCTCTGTAAGGCGCA
>ERZ808040.726-NODE-726-length-26212-cov-4.437727_pt1 | contig 26212 bp, 18 predicted proteins | sample MGYA00380191_ERZ808040 | MGnify/ENA primary metagenome ERZ808040 (study PRJEB31490, sample SAMN06133395) | mouse gut metagenome | isolation source: J6 | host: mice | place: China: Chengdu | collected 2015-05 ...
GGTGCCTCACCCGCCGCCGGCGGCGTACCTGAGTCTCTACGGGCATGCTTCCCCCTCCTTTCCACAAATTTATCTCTATTATAGCAGGGTTTTGCCCCGCCGTCTTTTACGGTTTTCTTACGTTTTGCCTCCGCCCCCGCGGGATCTGCCCGGTCGGCCGGACAAAAAGCCCCCCGGCCGACGCCGGGGGGCTGGTTTATGGTTCGCGGAGGGCCTGGTCGAAGGCCGCCTTGACCTCGGGCAGAAAGCAGACAAAGGTGACGGTCTCCAATGTGTTATCCTGCGCCGCAAAATCACGCACTGTATTCACCGCGATGGCGACCGCCTCCGCCAGCGGGTAGCCGTACACCCCGGCGGAGATGGCGGGAAAGGCCACCGTCCGGCAGCCGTGCTCCACGGCCAGGGTCAGGCTGCTCCGGTAGCAGGAGGCCAGGAGCTCCGCCTCTCCGTGGCCGCCCCCCTTCCAGATGGGGCCTGGGGTGTGAATCACGTATTTTGCGGGCAATTTATAACCTTTTGTAATCTTGGCCTGCCCGGTCTCACAGCCGTGGAGAGTACGGCACTCGGCCAACAGCTCCGGGCCGGCCGCCCGGTGGATGGCTCCGTCCACACCGCCGCCCCCCAGCAGGGTACGGTTGGCGGCGTTGACAATGGCATCGACCTCAATCCGGGTGATGTCGCCCAGCACGCACTCAATCTGCGCCATGCTCCTCCTCCTCGCGGGCGTCCTGCTCCGCCTCGGCCTCCACAGCCTGATAGGCCGCCGGGGGCTGGAGCGCCGCCGGGTCGGTAAAGACCTGCTCGAAGGTCTTGGCGTCCATGTTCTCGTACTGGAGCAGATACTCCGCCACGATGTCCAGCTCCCTCCGGCGATGGGTGAGGATCTCCCCGCAGCGGGCGTAGGCCCCGTCCACCAGGGCCTTCACCTCCTCATCGATGAGGGCAGCCACCTCCTCGGAGTAGTTCTTGGTCTGGGCCATGGAGCGGCCGATGAATACCTCGTCGTGGCCGGAGTCGAAGACCACATTGCCCACCTTCCCGCTCATGCCGTAGCGGGTGACCATGTTGCGGGCGATGGCGCTGGCCTTTTGCAGGTCGTTGCCCGCGCCGGTGGAGATGTCCCCCAAAGCCAACTGCTCGGCGGCCCGGCCGCCCAGGCAGACGGCGATGCGCTCGGTGAGCTGCTGCCTGGTCTGGAAGGTCACGTCCTCCTGGGGCAGGGAGATGGTCATGCCGCCGGCCATGCCCCGGGGGATGATGGTGATCTCATGCACCGGGTCCTGGGTGGGCAGGTCGTGGATGACAATGGCGTGGCCCGCCTCGTGGTAGGCGGTGAGCTTCCGCTCCCGCTCGATGACCACCCGGCTCTTCTTCTCCGGCCCGGCGATCACCTTGATCACCGCCTCGTTGAGCTCGGCCATGCTGATGAAGCGGTGGTGTCTGCGGGCGGCCAGGAGGGCGGCCTCGTTCATCAGGTTCTCCAGATCGGCGCCGGTGAAACCGCCGGTGCCCTTGGCCAGCTCCGCCAGGGACACGTCGTCCCCCAGGGGCTTGTTGCGGGCATGGACCTTCAGGATGGCCTCCCGGCCCTTGATGTCGGGGTGTCCCACGTATACCTGCCGGTCGAAGCGGCCGGGGCGCAGGAGGGCGGGGTCCAGGATGTCCTGCCGGTTGGTGGCCGCCATGACCACCACGCCCTCATTGTTGCCGAAGCCGTCCATCTCCACCAGGAGCTGGTTGAGGGTCTGCTCCCGCTCGTCGTGGCCGCCGCCCAGGCCGGCGCCGCGCTGGCGGCCCACGGCGTCGATCTCGTCGATAAAGACGATGGCGGGGGCGTTCTTCTTGGCCTGGTCAAACAGGTCGCGGACGCGGGAGGCGCCCACGCCCACGTAGAGCTCCACAAAGTCGGAGCCGGAGATGGAGAGGAAGTGAACCCCCGCCTCGCCGGCCACGGCCTTGGCCAGCAGGGTCTTGCCGGTGCCCGGCGGGCCTACCAGCAGCACGCCCTTGGGGATGCGGGCCCCCAGCTCCAGAAACCGCTTGGGGTCCCGGAGGAACTCCACAATCTCCTGGAGCTCCCCCTTCTCCTCCTCGGCGCCGGCCACGTCCTCAAAGGTAACCTTCTTCTGCTCGTCGGCGCCGGTGCGGGTGCGGGCGCGGCCGAAGCGGGCGGTGCGATCCACACCGCCGCCGCCTCCTCCGCCCCCGCCGGCCCCGGCCTGGCGCAGGAACATGAAGTACCACAGCAGGCCGAACACCACCAGGATGACGATCCACGGGATAAAGCTCATCCAGTAGGGAGGCACCCAACCCTGGGGATAGTCGTAGTCGGTGATGATCCCCTGCCGCTTCTGTTCCACAATGAGGTCGTTAAAGTCCTGGTAGAACCAGTCCGGGTTGCCGATCTGATAGGTGAGCACACTCTGGCCGCCCTGGGGCTCCTTCAGGTACAGGGTCACGGTATTGTCCTCCAGGGAGACCCGGCTCACCATCTGCTGCTCCAGCAGCTGGCGCACCTGGGCATAGGTAACCTTCTCCTGATTCCCCATCCCGCCCCGGAGGGCGAAGATGGTCATCAGCAGAACCACGGCGATGAGCAGGTAAAAGCCCACATCGCGCAGGCTTCCGTTTCGTTTCAAACTGCGGACACGTCCTTTCCGGGCAGATTGGGCGCCTCAGGCGCCCGTTATTCCTCTCCTCCGTACACACAGGGCTTAAGAATGCCTATGTAGGGCAGGTTGCGGTATTTTTCCGCGTAGTCCAGCCCGTAGCCCACCACAAAGTAGTCGGGGATGGTAAAGCCGGAGTAGTGCAGCTCCACCTCCTTGGTGCGGCGGGAGGGCTTATCCAGCAGGGTGCACAGCCGCACGGAGGCGGGGCTGCGGGCCTGGAGGAGCTGGAGCAGATAGCTCAGGGTGTTGCCGCTGTCCAGAATGTCCTCCACCACGATCACGTCGCGGCCCTCGATGTGCTCGCTGAGATCCTTGATGATCCTGACCTGCCCGGAGCTGGCCGTGCCCGCCCCATAGGAGGACACCGCCATGAAGTCCACGGTGCAGGGCAGGTGGATCTGGCGCACCAGGTCCGCCATAAACACGAAGGAGCCCCGCAATACGCTGACCAGCAGGGGCTCCCTCCCTGCGTAGTCCCGGTCGATCTCGGCGGCGATCTCCGCCACCCGCCGGTGCAGCTCCTCCTCGGAAAAGAGCACCCGCTCCACGTCCTTGTCCAGCATGTGTTCCATACCTCTCCCTCACTCTTTCTTCCAGAATAACAGCTCATAGGCCGCCTGTCCAGGGACGGCCGTCCGGCTCTGCTCAGGCCCGAAGCCCGCCACCGCGGCCACGCCCCGACCGTCGGCCAGAACCGGAATCCGCTCCCGCTCCCGGCGGGGCACCTTTTCGTCAATAAACAGCTTTTTCAGCGTCTTGGTTCCACCCCGCCCGGGCAGTGTAACCGCGTCTCCCGTCTGCCGGGGGCGGAGCACCAGGGGACCCTCCAGCGCCCCCTGGGCCAGATACAGGGCCCCGGGCTTCCGCTCGCTCTCGTCCGGGCAGCGTACCGGGCGGCAGCGCACCCGCCAGGGCGTGCCCTCCACCTCGGTCTCACCGTCCAGGGCCAGAGGCGTGGGCAGAAAGGGGGGCAGGGGGTCGGACTGGGTGGTGAGCAGCAACTCCCTGTATACCCGCTGAGCCAGCCGTCCGCCGGGCAGGAACACCACGGCGGAGGGGTCGTCTCCCCGGGCCAGCTCCACCACCGCCTTGAGGTGGGCGGCGGAGCAGTTGGTGCTGCCGTCCCCCATCATCTCCAGCAGGCGGCGCACCGCACGGGGGGCGATAGCCGCCGGGAGCTGGGCGATGTACCTGGCCTCGATCACCAGGTCGTCCTCCGCCCACCGGGCGTTCTGACAGGCCGCGGCGGCCTGGGCGTTCAGATAGTCGTTGTCGGTGCGCAGGTAGCCCATGGTCTCCGCCGCGCTCTCAGTGAGGCGGGGATTGAGCTGACGCAGCACCGGCACCACCTGGCGGCGGATGCGGTTGCGGGCGTAGCCCTCGTCGGTGTTGCTGCTGTCCTCCACGTGGGCCACGCCGTTGGCCTCCAGGTAGGCCACAATCTCCGCCCGGGAGGTGGTGAGCAGGGGGCGCACCACCACTCCCCGCCGGGGCGGGATACCCGCCAGTCCGTGGAGCCCCGCCCCCCGCACCAGGTGGAGCAGCAGGGTCTCCAGATTGTCGTCGGCGCTGTGGGCGGTGGCGATGCGTCCACAGCCCATGGCGTCCGCCGCCCCCCGCAGGAATTCATAGCGCATCTGGCGGGCGGTCTCCTCCACCCCCAGGCCCCGGGCCCTGGCCTCATGGGCCACGTCGCCCGCGCCAATGACGCAGGGGATGTCCTGCCCGGCGCACCACTCCGCCACAAAGGCGGCGTCCCGGTCGGATTCGGCCCCGCGCAGGTTGTGGTTGTAGTGGGCGGCCGCCACCCGGAAGCCCCCCTCTCCGGCCCAGGTGTGGAGCAGGTGAAGCAGGCACATAGAATCCGCACCGCCGGACACGGCGCACAGCACCGTGCCCCCCCGGGGGAGCATGTCGTATTCGGTTGTCAGGGCTTTGATGGTTTCCAGCATAAAGTCTCCTTTGCGGCGGGCGGATGTGGGCATCCGCCCCTACGTAGGGGGCGATGCCTACATCGCCCCATTCCGCGTCAATATTCGCTGTGCCTCCGGTCGATGGACGAGAAGGTGGTGTACTCGGGCAGCCACTGGAGCTCCACGGTGCGGGTCTCGCCGTGGCGGTTCTTGGCGATGATGCACTCGGCCAGGTTGTGGTTCTCGTCGCTGTCGTTGTAGTAGTCGTCCCGGTAGAGGAACATGACGATGTCGGCGTCCTGCTCGATGGCGCCCGACTCACGCAGGTCGGAGAGCATGGGCCGCTTGTCGGAGCGGCTCTCCGGGCCGCGGGAGAGCTGGGACAGGCACACCACCGGCACGTTCAGCTCCTTGGCCATGATCTTCAGGGCGCGGGAGATGTCGGAGACGATCTGCTGGCGGTTGTCGCCGCTGCGGGTGGGCCCGCCGGCGGAGGTCATGAGCTGGAGGTAGTCTATGACCACCAGCCCCAGATTATCCACCCGGCGGCACTTGGCGTTCATATCGGCCACGGAGAGGGAGGGGTTGTCGTCGATTAAAATCTGCGTCTGGTTGAGGGCCGCCGAGGCGGCGGCGATCTTGGTCCAGTCCTCCTCCCCCAGCTTGCCGGTGACCAGCTTTTTGTTGTCCACAAAGCTCTCGCCGGAGATGAGGCGCATGGCCAGCTGCTCCCGGCTCATCTCCAGGGAGAAGAAGACCACCGTCTTGCCGGAGAACTTGCCCGCGTGGAGGAGCATGTTCAGGGCGAAGGAGGTCTTGCCCATGCCGGGGCGGGCGGCCAGGAGGATCAGATCGGACTTGTTCAGCCCCGAGATGGCCATATCCACGTCGGGCAGGCCGGTGGACAGGCCGGGTACCGCCGAGTCGCTGGCGGCCAGCTCGTTGAGCCGCTCGTACACATTGAGGATGACGCTGGAGATGTGGGCCAGACCCTGGGCGGACCGGCCCTGGCGGATGGCGTAGATGCGCTGCTCCGCCGCCTCCAGCACCTCCTGGGCGGTGCCGGTGCCCTCCTGCACCATGGCAGTCAGCTCTCCCGCCGTCTCGGCGATGCGCCGCAGCAGGGCCTTGTCCTTGACGATGGCCACGTACTCCTTCACGTTGGCCGCCGTGGGGGTGATCTCCATGAGCTGGAGGATGTAATTGCGGGAGGTGTTCTCGTCATACACCCCGTTCTGCTTCATATGCTCCAGCACCGTCACCGGGTCGATGGTGAGGGAGAAGTTGAACATGGAGTAGATGGTCTCATAGATCTCCCGGTTGGTGCGCAGGTAGAAGTCCTCCGGCCGGAGGGCCTCGATCACCTCGGGCACGCAGCGGGCGTCAATGAGCATGGAGCCGAGCACGGACTGTTCGGCCTCGGTGCTGTGGGGCATCTGCCGGGTCAAAAGCTCCTCTTCACTTGGCATGTTCCTCACCTCCGGGAGCATGAAATGCGGGCGGGATAAAACACAAACGCCGCAGGGGCGACCCCTGTGAGCGCCCGCGGGCGGCCATAAAGGCCGCCCCTACCCAGGGCAGACCGGCTGAGCGTATACAGGGACGGCCTCTTTGCCCTCCCGTTCCCGGTTCAGGCCTCGGCCACGACCACCTTGAGGGTGCCGGTGACCTCGTACCCCAGCTTGACCTTCAGCTCATAGCCGCCGAAGGCCTTGATGGGCTCGTCCTGGACGATCTTGGTCTTGGGGATGGCGATGCCGTGCTGGGCCTGGAGGGCGTCGGCGATCTCCTTGCTGGTCACCGCGCCGAACAGCCGCCCGCCGTTGCCGCCCTTGGCCACTACCTTCACGGTCAGCTCCTTGAGCTTGGCGGCGGTAGCCTCTGCCTCCGCCTTCTCGGCGGCCTCCTGGGCCTTCTTCGCCTTCTCCTGCATCTTCATGGTGTTGACGTTCTCCGCCGTGGCGGGCACCGCCAGCTTCCGGGGCAGGAGAAAATTGCGGGCGTAGCCGTCGCTGGCCTCGATCATCTGGCCCTTCTTGCCCTGGCCCTTCACGTCCTGCTGCAAAATCACTTTCATTGGGATAACTTCCTTTCCAAATCTCAAAACTCATTCAATAGGGCACGTGAAATTCCGACACCCGCCAGCCGTCGGCGGTGCGCTCCATGCGAATGGGCCAGCGCTCTGTGCTGAGCGGGCGGGTGCCCGTCTCATCCGGCTGCACGGTCAGATCGGCGTAATGCCCCACCAAGTAAAACTCCACAGCGTCCTCGCTCTGGCTCACCAGCTCATAGGTGTCCGGCACATCGGCCCAGCCATACTCCAGACTGCTGCCCCGCTCCATATCCAGGAAGCACGTCCGGCCCTCCCCATCGGCGGTGAAGATGGGGAATCGCTCCCCGTCCATATTTTCCCCCCACAGCAGCTCCTCCTGGTACGCCGGGGTAAAGATGCCGTCCAGCATGGCCTGGAAGTCGGCCCAGCGGGCGTACCGCCCCTGGGCCACCAGATAGATCCAGCCGCCGTCCAGACCGACCGTCTCGTACTCCCCCAGCTCCGGCATACTGCCGTCCTCCAGCGGAAAGTCCTCCACCGAGGCCTTCACGGGGCCCATGAGGAAGTTGGCGGCGGCGAAGGCGCGGCGGAAGAGGTCCTGCTGCTCCGCGTCCAGGAAAGCGGGCGCCGGCTGGTCCGCCATCCAGTCCGGGATGGGTGGCTCCGCCGGAGCTGGAGCCTCCGTGGAGGCCGGAGTGACCTCCGCCGGGGGCGTGGGGGGCCCTGCCGCTGGAGCGGCGCAGGCACCCAGAACCAGCGCCAGGCCGGCCGCCAACAGCACCAGTGATCGTTTCACAGTTCTCACTCCTCCTCCAGATACGCATCAATGGCCTGGAGGAGCATATCGTTGACCTCATCCACGCCTTTGCCCGGCACCTGGGCGCCGGCGGTGGCGGCGTTGCCGCCGCCGCCCAGCTTCTCCAGCACCACCTGCACGTTCACGTCCCCCATGCTGCGGGCGGAGAGGATCACCCGCCCCTCCTGGTCGGGAAAGAGGACAAAGGAGGTGTCGATGCCCGAGATGTTGAGCAGCTCGTCGGCGGCCTGGGCGGCGGTAATGCGGCCCACGGTGTGGTCCACCTTGGCTACGGCAATGCCCTCATGGTACATTTTGGCGTTCTGAATAATGTCGTACTTGGCGATGGTGCCCTCCAGGTCGTTCTGGAACAGCTTCTTGACGTCGCCGGTGTCCGCACCCGAGCGGCGGAGAAAGGCGGCGGCCTCAAAGGTGCGGCTGCCGGTACGCATGGTAAACTGCTTGGTGTCCAGTACCATCCCGGCCAGCAGGGCCTCCGCCTCGGTCTTGAGCAGGTCGGCGGGCTCCAGCAGGTACTGGAGCAGCTCGGTGACCAGCTCGCTGGCGGAGGAGGCGTAGGGCTCGTGGAAATTGAGAGCCGCATCTGCGATATAGGAGGAGGCCCGGCGGTGGTGGTCGATCACCGCCACCTTGTGCACCGCCTCCAGCAGATCCTGGCTCACCACCTGCTCGGGCCGGTTGGTGTCCACCACCACCAGCAGGCAGTTGGCGTCGGCCAGCAGGATGGCATCCTGCTGGGAGAGGAACACATCCTTGTACTCGCCCAGCCCCCCCAGCCGCTCGGACATCTCGCTGGCCGGGTTCTGCCCGGCCTCCTTGATGATGTGCACCGGCGCGCCCTTCTTCCGGGCCATGGCGCACACGCCGGCGGCGGCGCCGATGCAGTCCATGTCGGGGTACTTGTGGCCCATGACAAACACCCGGGAGGCGTCGGCCATCAGCTCGCCCAGGGCGTTGGCCATGACCCGGCTCTTGACCTTGGTGCGCTTCTCCAGCTCCTTGGTGCGGCCGCCGTAGAACTCAAAGTTGAACTTGTTCTTGATAACGGCCTGGTCGCCGCCCCGGCTCAGGGCCATCTCCACCGACAGGGCCGCGTACTGGAACAGCTCGGCCAGGGTGTCGGCGTCCTTGCCGACACCGATGGACAGGGTGGCCTGGATGCCCGAGGGGCTGACCACCTCCCGCACCGTCTCCAGGATGGAAAACTTGCCCTCCTGAAACTGGGCCAGAAACCGCTCCTCAAAGACAAAGAGGTAGCGGTCCCGCTCGTACCGGCAGAACAGCCCCTGGGCCGGGGCCACCCACTGGGCCAGCCGCTCGTCGATGCCGCTGCGCATGGCGGAGCGGGCGGAATCGGTGGCCCCCTTCATCAGCTCCTCATAGTTGTCCACGGTGAGAATCCCCACCACCGGCCGGGTGGAATAGTAGATGTCCCGCACCTGGGCGAAGTCGGTGACGTCCACCCAGTAGGTGGTGGCCAGGTAGCCCCGCCCGCCCTGATCCTCGGTGCGGACCAGGTGGCCGAAGACCAGGAAGCGCCGCTCCCCGAGGCGCACCTCGGTGGGGCACTCAGTCTTGCCCTCCATGAGCCAGCGGGAGGAGAAGTCGGGCACCGCCGCGGTGATTTTGGTGTCGAACAGGTGCTCCCGCTCGCCAGTGAGCTGGAGAAAGCGGTCGTTGGACCAGATGACCTCGTCGTTCTCCGGCCGGAAGATCACCATGGGCAGCGGGGCGTTGACCATGGTATCCTTGGTAGCCGTATCCATGTTGCAGGTGACGCTCTCGATGTATTTGATGATCTCCTTCTGCCTCTGGGCGTTGCTGCGCCGGAAGTAGAGGTAGAGCACCGCCACCACCGCCGCCTCGATCACCGCCACCGCCACGCTGAACAGGGCCGACACCGCGGCGAAGAGGAGCAGGAACACAAAGTAGAGCCGCAGGCTGGGCTCCAGCAGATGGGTCAGCTTATTTTTCCGCATTGAGACACCTCCCAAGCAGGTCGTACGGTGCAGAACACACATAATAAGAGATATTATTATATCAAAGGGCCGCCCCAAAAACAAGCCCGCTTGCCCTGGTTCTTGCCTTGTGATAGAATATTCCGGGTATTGTATCATGCTTTACATTCTTTTTTCCCCTGTACTGCCATACTTTTGGAAAACAAATGAACGATCGAGGAGGCATTCCCATGAAGGAATATCCCGTGCAGCGCGCCGCGGTGCTCAAGCCGAAGCCCGATCCCGACACGCTGGTCTTCGGCAAGACCTTTACCGACCATATGTTTATCATGGATTACACCGCCGGCCAGGGCTGGCACGACGGGCGCATCGTGCCCTACGGCCCCCTCGCCCTGGAGCCCTCCGCCATGGTGCTCCACTATGCCCAGGAGGTCTTTGAGGGCCTGAAGGCCTACCGCGGCCCCGACGGCGGGGTGCAGCTCTTCCGCCCCATGGAGAACGTCCGGCGCATCAACTCCTCCTGTGAGCGCATGTGCATCCCCCCCCTGCCGGAGGAGGACGCCCTGGCCGCCATTGAGCAGCTCGTGCGCCTGGAGGCCGGCTGGGTGCCCTCCAAGCCGGGCACCTCCCTGTATATCCGCCCCTTCATCATCGCCACCACTCCCTCCCTGGGCGTGCACGCCGCCCACGACTACCTGTTCTGCATCATCACCTGCCCGGTGGGCGCCTATTATGCCGAGGGAATCAACCCGGTGAAGATCTATGTGGAGAACGAGGACGTCCGCGCCGTCAAGGGCGGCACCGGCTACACCAAGTGCGGCGGCAACTACGCCGCCTCCATCCGCGCCGGGGAGCGGGCGGAGCAGAACGGCTACGCCCAGGTGCTCTGGCTGGACGGCGTTCACCGAAAGTATATTGAGGAAGTGGGCTCCATGAACGTCATGTTCCAGGTGGGCGATACCGTGCTCACCCCGGAGCTCACCGGCTCGGTTCTGCCCGGCATCACCCGCAAGTCCTGCCTGGAGCTGCTGAAGTCCTGGGGGCTGAAGGTGGAGGAGCGGCTGATCACCGCCCAGGAGCTCTTTGACGCCGGGGCCGACGGCACGCTGAAAGAGGCCTGGGGCACCGGCACCGCCGCCGTGATCTCCCCCATCGGCGAGATGGGCTGGGAGGACCGGCACGTGGTGGTCAACGGCGGCAAGATCGGCCCCCTGGCCCAGCGCCTGTACGACACCCTCACCGGCATCCAGTGGGGTACCCGGCCCGATCCCTTCGGCTGGGTGGTCAAGCTCTGATTTTGCGTTTTTTCCCTTTCCATATAATTTCCATTCTGAAACGCCGTGCGGGGCCGCCTCTCATGAGGCGGCCCCGCACGGTTTAACCTCCGGTTTTCTTTTCCCGGCCAAAACCTGAGCACCACGCCCTTGCCCTCCGCTCCGCCGTCTGCTAGGATAAAACCGCAGGGGCGGCCCGCCCGCTCTCGCGCAGCAAGGAGGCGTCTGTATGAAATTAAATGGAACGATCCGCCGCCTGCGGCGGGCAAAGGGGCTGACCCAGGAGCAGGTGGCTCAGGCCCTGGGGGTAAGCGGCCCGGCGGTAAACAAGTGGGAGCGGGGCGCATGCTGCCCTGATCTCGCCCTGCTGGCCCCGCTGGCCCGCCTGCTGGACACCGATCTGAACACTCTGCTCTCCTTCCGGGAGGAGCTGACCGGTGCAGAGATCGCCGCGTTTACAGAGGAGCTTTACACCCTGGCCCAGAGCGGGGGCATCGATGCGGCCTTTCTGCGGGCGGAGGAGTTGCTCCACCGGTGGCCTGGGTGCGACCGCCTGACCATCTCTCTGGCCATGACGCTGAACGGCCTGTTCTTCACCCTGGGCGTGGCCGAGCCGGAGCCCTACGAGCGCCGTCTGGAGCCTCTGTACCGCGCTCTGGCCGACAGCGAGGAGCCGGATATCCGGGACCAGGCCCTCCACCTGCTCATCGGCAGACACATGAGGCGGGAGGAGTACGCCGCGGCGGAGGAGCTGCTCTCCGCCCTGTCCGACCGCTGGCCCCACCGGGACGCTTTGCAGGCGGGGCTGCTCCGCCGGACAGGCCGCGGGGAGGAGGCCGCGGAGCTGTGGGAGCGGCGGCTGCTCAATGCCGCGACGGAGGTCTACGAGTCATTGGTAAGCCTTCAGGAGCTGGCCCTCCAGGCGGAGCGGCTGGAGGACGGGGCCCGGCTGGCCGCCCTCATTGAGGAGACGGTGGAGCGTTACGCCCTCATTCCCGGCGTCGCCTCCTCCGGACGGCTCCAACAGGCCGCGGCAGAGGGGGACAAGACGGCCGCCCTGTCTGCCCTGCGGGATATGCTGGAGGCGCTCAACCGCTCCTGGGACGGCGGGGGGCTCTATCCCCACCTTCTACCCGGCACGCAGGTGGCCGTCGGGTCCGTTCTGTTGCCCGGCCTGCTGCTGGAGCTCCAGCGGGAGCCCGAACTGGCTTTCCTCCAGGACGAGCCGGAATTTCAGGCCCTGCTGAAACGCTATGGCGGCGGGACGCATTAAGCGTCCCGCCGCCCTTCTCTTTTTCACCGTCCTGTGGTACAATGGCGGAAATAATCCAACACGGAGGTGATCCCATGGTCAAGCGCCGCGCCCTCCTGGCGCTGCTCCCCCTGCTTCTCCTGGCTGGCTGCAAACAACCGGAGAAGTTTTCCACATCCTCTGGTGTATCTGTGGAAAATCCCGCCGCCGATGCGCTGGCCTCCGCCCAGCTTGGGGAGCTGGACGGCCTGCTCTCCGAGGCGGAGCTGGCCCATGTACATACCCTTGTGGAACAGCTCCTCCCCCTGCGCCAGACACGGGAGGCGGAAGCACGGTGGCAGTTGTCCACTGAGGAGGCCAATCTGGTGGACCGCCTTAACCGGCTCTATGAGCGGTACACGCTCAAATACCTGGGGGGCGGCGGTTCCTGGGGCTATGCCTCTCCCGCCGAGCGCCCGCTGGCCGACTATGCCGTGGAGCCGGACGGCGGCCTCCGGCTGACCTCTGGGGAGGATGTCTACCGTTCCCTGTGGGCACAGGTGAACGCCCTTCTGCCCGAGGGTGCCCTGGACGGCTTTTCCCGCTTCACTGTCTTTACCGACGGTCTGGATGAAACCCTGGCCTATGTGTCCCCCCTGGATGACACAGGGACGCGGTGGGAACTGGCAGTGGACCCGGCGGATGCCGGGGAGTTGGACTGGTTTACCGAAACCGTCCTCCACGAGTATACCCACTACCTCACCCTCAACGACACCCAGGCGGACTACGGCGCTCCGGAGAGCGGCGCCCGGTACTGCGAGGAGGGCATGGTCGCCCGGTCCGGCTCCTATCTGGATGACTTCTACCACACCTTCTGGACGGACTACCTGCATGACCGCCTGGCCAATCCGGACAGCTATGGCTTTTACCTCCGGCACCAGGCGGATTTCGTCACCGACTACGCCTCCACCGACCCGTCGGAGGACATTGCGGAGAGCTTCACCTACTTTGTCCTGTGGGACGCCCCGGAGGGGGATGCCGTCTGGGAGGAGAAGCTGAACTTTTTCTACCGCTATCCCGAGCTGGTGGAGTTCCGCACCCAGGCCCGGGCCCGGCTGGGTCTCTAGCAGACCAGCGCGCGGAAGCCCCGGGGGGCCCCGGAGCGGAACGTCCGCTCCTCCCCGGTGAAGGGGTCGGTCAGGGCCAGCTCGTGGGCGTGGAGGCACAGGCGGCCCAGCGGGCTGGCGGCCGCGCCGTAGTCCCGGTCTCCCGCCACGGGGCAGCCCAGCTCGCTCAGGTGGGCGCGGATCTGGTTCTTGCGCCCGGTGTCGATGTCCACCTCCAGCAGGGTGTACTCCCGCCCCGCCTGGATGGTGCGGTAGTGGGTCACCGCCTCCTTGCCGCCGGAGCGGACGGAGTAGACCTTGTGGGCGGCGTTCTCCCGCAGAAGGGTGCGGATGGTGTCCTCCTCCCTGGGGGGCCGGCCCTCCACCACCGCCAGATAGCCCCGGCGGCGCACCAGCGCGTCCCAGTGCTCCTGATAGGCCCGCTTGGTCTCCTCGTCTTTGGCGAACAGGAGCACGCCGGAGGTGTCGCGGTCCAGCCGGTGGACGATGAACACCCGCCCTCCGGGCCTGGTGCGGCGCACGTACTCCCCCGCCATGCGGTAGGCGGTGCGCACCTTCTCCCGGTCGCTGGCCATGCTCAGCAGGCCGGAGGGCTTGTCAATGACCAGGATGCGCCCGTCCTCATAGAGCACCGGGAAGGGGGCCCGCCGCGCCTCCGCCCCCTGGGCGAGCACGCTCACCCGCTGGCCGGGGGCGAGGGGGTGGTCGTGGCGGCGGACGGCCGCCCCATCCACCTGCACCTGCCCCCGGGCGAGCAGCGACTTGACATGGTTGCGGCTCCCCTTCACGTGCTCCAGCAGGAAGGGCAGCAGCGGGCCGCCCCGCTCCACGGTAAACTGCATCTCTTTCACACCATCACATCCTAGGAGGGATTTTTATGAACGAAGTTCTGTCCCAGCTCCACGCCCGCAAGTCGGTGCGGGCCTTTCTGGACCGGCCCATTTCCCCGGAGGCCCGACGGGCCATCCTGGAGGCGGCCTGCGCCGCCCCCACGGCGGGGAACCAGCAGCTCTATACCATTTTAGACATTACCGACCAGGCCGTCAAGGACACGTTGGCCGACACCTGCGACCACCAGCCCTTCATCGCCAAGGCCCCGCTGGTGCTCCTTTTCTGCGCCGACTGCCAGAAGTGGTACGACGCCTTTGCCGCCGGGGGCTGTTCCCCCCGCCGCCCCGGGCCGGGCGACCTGTGGCTGGCCCTGTCCGACGCCAATATCGCCGCCCAGAACGCCGTCACCGCCGCATGGAGCCTGGGCATCGGCTCCTGCTACATCGGCGACATTCTGGAGCAGGTGGAGACCCACCGGACCCTGCTCCGCCTGCCGGAGTACGTGGTGCCCGCCGCCCTGCTGGTGTTTGGCTACCCCACGCAGCAGCAGCAGGAGCGGGAAAAGCCCCGCCGCCGCGCCTTGGAGCACATCGTCCACGAGAACGCCTACCGCCGCATGGAGCCGGCCGAGCTGGAGGCTATGCTGGCCGACAACGCCGGAGCCCGGCCCTACGGTGCGTGGCTGGACGCCTTCTGCAAGCGCAAGTACAACTCCGATTTCTCCCGCGAGATGTCCCGCTCCATGGCCGAGTACCTCAAGCCCTTTCTGCCGTAAAAACGCCCGCTCCCGGTTTTGGCTGGAAACCGGGGGCGGGATTGCATTTTCCAGCCTGCTTCGGTAAAATGGAGCCGGTACCAGCCAACCGGGAGGAGAGATGCTTATGAGTCCAGCAGATGAAGCATGGGTGAAGGAACTTTATGAAGCCAATGCCCTCAAACTGTATAAGGTCGCTTTCCGCCGGCTGGGCGATAAAGACGAGGCTGAGAATGTCGTACAGGAGGCATTCTTATTGCTCCTGGCTCGGTTTGATACCGTAAGAGTTCATCCAAACCCCTCCGGGTGGCTGATGAAAGTCGTTCAAAACCTAATCCGCCATTCTATGGACAGGAACCAGAAGCAATCTAGCCATGAAATTTCCATAGAGGAACAAATCACTCAAATCAGCGCCCCTCCAAAACAGTTTTTTTCTCTGCGCGATATACTGCCGCCGGGCCTCACCCAGCGGGAACAGGATCTGTTGGTCTGGTTCTATGAGGAAGGGCTGTCCTACGAGGAGATTTCTGCACGGCTGAAGATTCCGATCCTGACCTGCCGGACTCAGATGTTCCGGGCAAAGCAACACTATAAAAAGCTGGCGGAAAAAGAAACAGATTTTTCAGAATTGATGTAATGTTTCTATCAGTCTTTCTGATATTCCTAAGAAGGAGGTGTCATGATGCCCGAGAAGAAACGAGCCCCACACCAGTCGGGCAGAGGGAAGGGCAACGTCTCTCAAATCCAAGGACATCTGTGCGACAAAACAGCGGACGAGCTGTTGACAGAGCTGGAAGCCAGGATGGATGAAATGACAGACCTTACCTATGATGAGGATGTGATTGACTCCTATCTGGCCGCCCTGGACAAAAAAGCTCCTCTCGAAAAAGATTTTGATGTGGAACGGTCATGGGAAAAGTTCCGTTCACAGCATGCGATTTTATTCGACGAGGACATTTTGCCCAAACCGGAGGTTCCCCAAAGAGGATCTCATGGATTCCGTTTCCGCAGAGCCTTCGCAAGAGTTGTCGTTGTTGCGGCCATCGTCGCCGTATTCACTATGTTTTGTGCACAGGCCGCTGGCATCGACGTGTTCGGTGCAATCGGGCGATGGACGGAGGAGACATTCCGCTTTGCTGCCCCGGCAGGCCCTGCAACTTCCGCGGTTTCCGCAGTTCCTGTTGACATTGATGGGGTTCTGATCTACGAAGTGGAGCAATACCCCACGCTTCAGGATGCTTTTGACGCCCACTCCATTTCTGAACCGCTGGCCCCGTCCTGGATTCCGGAGGGGTATGTGCTGGACTATGTGGAGGCCAGCCCTTCAACCGGACAGGTCGTATTCACTGCCTCCTACAGCAGCGGTCAGAGCATCCTGAACCTTATGTATTCCTATCGAATGGACGGCACCTTTTCCTCATCCATCTTTGAAAAAGATGGTTCCTCTGTGATCGAGTACACCAAAAACGGCATTGTCCACTACATCATGTCGAATGTGAATGTACGGGTGGCTGCCTGGGTGAACGGTACCTGTGAGTGCTCTATTACGGGACCGTTGACCGAACAGGAAATGATCACAATCATTGATTCTATTTATACATAAGAGAGGAGCAGTCAACTATGAAAAAATCTCTGCGCTGTATCTGTGCAGCAATTTTTGCGCTGGCCTTCTGCACAGGCTTCGTCATCCATGCTTCGGCGGTTGAGCGGGCAAGTTCCTATCTTACGAGATATTCTGCCACGCTTTTCGCGGGTGACCGTGGCGCCGTTGAAATAACGATTTCCGTCGTCGCAAATCAACGTGTTTCAGAACTGGGCGCCAGCTACATTTTGTTGGAGGAGTCCAACGATGGCGGAAGGACCTGGAGCACCGCCAAAGAGTACGAGGGCGAAAGCTGGATGACCGCCGAAAACCGCTCCAGCTACAGCAGGACCCTTTCGTATCAGGGAACCATCGGACATCAATACCGGGTGACAGCCGAAGTCTTTGCCAGAGACGCCAACGGCATCGACAGCCGTACCACTCCCACCTCCTCCGCGGTTACGGCAAAAAGATAGCTTAAAATATAACATTTTTCAATTTTGATGAAATGTATTGTATTAACTTTCTGATATATGTATAACCAACTAAAGGTCAAAAATTATAACCGCAATTAGAAAGCAGGTGTCTCCAATGCATCTATAACTCTGAAAAGTTTAGCTTTGGAACTAATACTTTGCGCAAGAAATTTCTTATTACGGGGTGATACTGTGAATATTAGAAAAAGATTCTTTGCTATAGCACTGTCTTTTGTTCTTTTCATGGCTAACCAACCCGTCGCTTTTGCCGCAACCACTCAGCCATCCAGTCTGCAAAAGATAAATGTAGAAGAACGCAACGCAGTAGGGTTAGAAGAATTTAAAAATTATATTAGCAAGTTTTTTAATAACCCCGAGGAATACACACTTTATGATAAAAGTGGAAATGATATCAGCGATGAATTCTATGAAAAATATAATAATTTATTTGAGAAAGGTGACTTCTCTGTTCTTCAAGAGATTTCTGAATCTACGATTTCTTACATGAGCTACCACCCATTACCTGGTTCTATAGATAATATATCCTCTACTATCTCTCGAGCTAACAAACGCTATACATATGATTTGTACACTGTTGGTATTCTTATTGAAGGAGTAATGGACTTTGAAGTACAGATGACGCCTAGACTTACTTATTATGTTGATTCAAGTGGTAAAATCGTACAACCTGTAAACGATCCTGTATTGGATATAGCAATTCACGACTTCGTTGTATATGATTTTTCGTTCAAAAACATCGAGGTATGGTCCTATGTTTCGGCTGATGGTAAAACAGTTTACTTTGGCGGTGAATTTTGTGTATATCGCGCCTTGGAGGGAACGGCATTTTATTCAGGAAAGATGAAGGTCGAAGCGGTTGCTCATGCTGATGGTACTTTTGAAAAGCCTACATGGGAGCAGACAGGCACTTATCTTGAGCCTCCTTTTTAATTAAATCTCATACATGAGAAAGGACTGTTAATATTGAAAAGACTGTGTTCCCTTTTATTAGGACTGGCTTTAATAACTGGTACTTCTATTTCTCCTGCGTATGCCTCAGAAATAGAACCGCGATACTCCATTGAAACCATTGAAGTTGAATTAGAGGTCCCCGCGACGATCCCTTCCCAGCAGCTTACAGATTCTACTGGTAGAACTGTATCATTTCCAAAGTTTAGATCTAGTTGTATTGTAACATGCGCTGTTGATATAGACACAAGAACGGGAAGTATCGTTCGAGCCTCTGTCAAAGATTCATCGTTAGATCTCGGATTAGCTGAACCACCCTCAAGCGACCTTGAACATAATTCCGCTATGAACATTTTGTATATTCAAGTGATCAATCCATCGGACTGCATTACAATTGCATCAGACAAAAAGAGTTTTCGAATTAATGCCGAAATGGAGGCAAAAGTTCACTATGAAATAATCTGGATGAATACAACACCACCTGTTCCCAGCCTTTACGAAGATCTTTACTTCAACATTTCTGGAAGCGCAACTTATAGGACGGCATAATAAAGATATATAACTTATAATAATTACCAGGGGGATGATTATGCGAAAAGCACTTAAACGTGCAATAGCTTATGGAATATATTACATAATATTTATTGGCGTGACCATTTACGGCACAATTAGAGGATGGCCACTCCGCATACCTATACTCCTTGTTTTCCTAATTTTACTATATGCCTGCGTGGGAGGCAAAAGCAATGCCATTACAGAATATCGCTATCATACCGATAACCCAATGATTGCGCCTGACTTACCTATACAGCCTGAACGGAGCTCCGCTTCAGTTTCCTTTCTTGCATCTTTTCTTTTGCTTCTTCCACCGGGGCTGTATTTGATCATTAGTGTGTGCATCGGTTTATTGACCTAGCTTATGGCGGAACCACTTTGCAGCATCCTCGTTGTGGACACCCCCCACCCTCGCTATGAAAATGCTACGTCTGATACGGCTGTGTATTCCGTAGATGTTTTGAGCCCGGCCAGCGGTTCCGCTGTCCGGGCTCTCTCTTTGGTACAAACAGCAGGAGCGCCGCCCATTTGGGCGGCGCTCCTGTTTACTTTATAAATGCTCGCCTTTAGCGGGGATTCTTGATGGCGGCCTGGGCGGCAGCCAGACGGGCGATAGGCACGCGGTAGGGGGAGCAGGACACGTAGTTCAGGCCAACCTTGTGGCAGAACTCCACGGAGGTGGGGTCGCCGCCGTGCTCGCCGCAGATACCCAGGTGGATGTCGGGGCGGGTCTCCTTGCCCAGCTTGGCGGCCATGGCCACCAGCTTGCCCACGCCGTTCTGATCCAGGTGGGCGAAGGGATCGGACTCATAGATCTTCTTGTCGTAGTAGTAGCTCAGGAACTTGCCGGCGTCGTCGCGGGAGAAGCCGAAGGTCATCTGGGTCAGGTCGTTGGTGCCGAAGGAGAAGAACTCGGCCTCCTTGGCGATCTCGTCGGCGGTCAGGGCGGCGCGGGGGATCTCGATCATGGTGCCGACCTCATACTTCATGTCGATGCCGGCGTCCTTGATGATCTTGTCGGCGGTGGCGACCACCACGTCCTTGACGTACTTGAGCTCCTTGACCTCGCCCACCAGGGGGATCATGATCTCGGGCACCATCTTCCAGTCGGGGTGCTTCTTCTGGACGTTGATGGCGGCGTTGATGACGGCGGTGGTCTGCATCTCGGCGATCTCCGGGTAGGAGACGGCCAGACGGCAGCCGCGGTGGCCCATCATGGGGTTAAACTCGTGCAGGGAGGCGATAACCTCGTGCAGGCGCTCTACGGTGACGCCGATCTCGCCGGCGATCTCCTTGATGTCCTCCTCCTTGGTGGGCAGGAACTCGTGCAGCGGGGGATCCAGGAAGCGAATGACAACCGGGCAGCCCTCCATGGCCTCGTACAGGCCCTCGAAGTCGCCCTGCTGGTAGGGCATGATCTTGGCCAGTGCCTTCTTGCGGTCCTCGGTGTTGTCGGCGACGATCATCTCGCGCATGGCCTTGATGCGCTCGCCCTCAAAGAACATATGCTCGGTGCGGCACAGGCCAATGCCCTGGGCGCCGAAAGCGCGGCCCTGGGCGGCGTCGCGGGGGGTGTCGGCGTTGGTGTAGACCATGAGCTGACGGTACTTGTCCGCCCAGCCCATCAGGCGGCCGAAGTAGCCGGAGCCGGGGTCGGCGGGCACGGTGGCCACGGCCTCGCCGTAAATGTTGCCGGTGGAGCCGTCCAGGGAGATCCAGTCGCCCTCGTGGTACTCCTTGCCGGCCAGGGTGAACTTCTTGTTCTCATAGTCCACCACGATGTCGCCGCAGCCGGACACGCAGCAGGTGCCCATGCCGCGGGCCACCACGGCGGCGTGAGAGGTCATGCCGCCGCGGACGGTCAGGATGCCCTGGGAGACCTGCATGCCCTCGATGTCCTCGGGAGAGGTCTCCAGGCGGACCAGGATGACCTTCTCGCCCCGCTCGTGCCACTCCTTGGCCTCCTCGGCGGTGAACACCACGCGGCCGCAGGCGGCGCCGGGGGAGGCGGCCAGGCCCTTGCCCACGACCTGGGCCTTCTTCAGGGCCTCGGCGTCAAAGGTGGGGTGCAGCAGGGCGTCGAGCTGCTTGGGATCGACGCGGCACACGGCCTCCTTCTCGTCGATCATGCCCTCGTCCACCAGATCCACGGCCACCTTCAGGGCGGCGGCGGCGGTGCGCTTGCCGTTGCGGGTCTGTAGCATATAGAGCTTGCCATTCTCGATGGTGAACTCCATGTCCTGCATGTCCTTGTAGTGCTTCTCCAGGCGGTCGGCGATGGCGGCGAACTGCTCGTACACCGCGGGCATCTCCTCATGCAGCTTGGAGATGGGGGAAGGGGTGCGCACGCCGGCCACCACGTCCTCGCCCTGGGCGTTGATCAGGTACTCGCCGAACAGGGCCTTCTCGCCGGTGGCGGGGTTGCGGGTGAAGGCCACGCCGGTGCCGGAGTTGTCGCCGGAGTTGCCGAACACCATGGACTGGACGTTGACGGCGGTGCCCCAGTCGTAGGGGATCTCGTTCATGCGGCGGTAGACGTTGGCGCGGGGGTTGTCCCAGGAGCGGAACACGGCTTTGACGGCCTCCATGAGCTGGACCTTGGGATCCTGGGGGAAGTCCTCGCCCTTCTCCTTCTTGTAGAACTCCTTGAACAGAACCACCAGGTTCTTCATGTCCTCGGTATCCAGCTCCACGTCCTGCTTGACGCCCTTCTTGGCCTTGACGTCGTCGATAATCTCCTCAAAGCGCTTCTTGCTCAGCTCCATCACCACGTCGGAGAACATCTGGATGAACCGGCGGTAGGAGTCGTAGGCGAAGCGGGGGTTGTTGGTGAACTTGGCCAGGCCCTCCACCACGGTGTCGTTGAGGCCCAGGTTGAGGATGGTGTCCATCATGCCGGGCATGGAGGCGCGGGCGCCGGAGCGCACGGAAACCAGCAGGGGGTTCTCGGGATCGGCGAACTTCTTGCCACAGATGGCCTCCATCTTGCCCAGGTACTCGTAGATCTGGGCCTGGATGTCCGCGTTGATCTGGCGGCCGTCGTTATAATACTGGGTGCAGGCCTCGGTGGTGACGGTGAAGCCCTGGGGCACGGGCATACCCAGATTGGTCATCTCAGCCAGGTTGGCGCCCTTGCCGCCCAGCAGCTCCCGCATGGAGCCGTTGCCCTCTGAGAACAAATAGACATACTTATGCGTGTTGGCCATTTGTCATTCCTCCTAGATTTACGTTGCACTACTATACTCAAATACAGTAACCGGAGACATTATACCATTTTGCCAAAAGATTGCAAGAGATACCCGTCGGTTTTCTTTCTCTTTTGCTCAATTTTCGCCACTTTGGGCGCACGGAAGTGCCAACTGGCTTCATTTTGCTCCAGCCGTCCCCGCCCCGACCGGCCGCGCATAAAAAATGCCCGCAGAAGCGGACATCGTGTTTTTAAATGTCTACATTATCAAACATGTGGATGTTTAGTAAATATATCATTTTTGCAGGAAAATTGCAACAGGCTATTAATATATTTTACAAATTTATTTCCTAAATCTTCCTATCGCAAAATGTTGTATCCTCGTTTAAAAAGGTAGACATTTACAAAAAGGAGGATACACCATGAGACATCAAAAAAAACGGTGGTTTGCCGCATTATTATCCTTATGTATGTTACTATCTATTCTTCCTTCAACTTCTCTAGCTTTTAGTGAAAGCGAAGAGACCTGGAGTGGGAACAGGAGGAATCAGACCATTGATGGCGGAACCCATACAATTACGCTTAGTAATCTTACTATTGACTCACCGGGCGTTGAGAAATCTGCTATTGATATAACTGGTAACGCAGATGTCACCTTTATATTGGAGGGCAACAACACTCTCAGAGGTTACCGGAATCATCCTGCCATCTGGGTGGAGTCCGGTTCCTCCGTTACCTTTGAAGGAAACGGATTACTCGAGGCCTCCGCCGGGGGGGCATCCATCGGTTTGGGGGCGGCCGGAATCGGCGGTGGATATGGCGCCAGCAGTAATTTTGGCAATATCACCATCAACGGTGGTACCATCATTGCCCGAGGCTCCGGAGGCGGCGCGGGCATCGGCGGCGGCTACGAGGTCGGCAGCGGGACTGTAACCGGCAATGTTACCATCAACGGCGGATACGTCACGGCCATCGGTGGGTCAAGCGGCAGTACCGGCGGCGCGGGCATCGGCTCCGGTGAGAACGCAAACTATAGCGGAACCGTCACCATCAACGGCGGTGTGGTATACGCCGAGGGCGGTGCGGACTCCACCAGCATCGGCAGCGGCAACCGTGCTATCGGTACAAGCGACAACGGAGCCTTCACCACCGGCACGGGCGGAAACGCCGTCATCGTGGCCCCGGACGGCATTGGGGACCCCTCCGGCTTCGCTGACTGGGACGGTATTTTTATCAGCTATGAGGGCAATAATACGAGCGCGACGGTGGGTGAGGACGGTACGGTTCACCTGAATGACACAGAGGCCAATATCCAGGTCTGGGGTGAACCGGTGATTGACTATCCGCTTGTGGTGGAAAGCGGCACCGAGCTGCGGGTCGTCCAGAATGACCGAAACTACGCCTACGCCACTCTGGAAATCGGCCAGGACGGCAAACTGACCAATAACGGCACCGTCACCGTAGACGAGGGAAGCACCCTGATTCTGCGGGAAGGTCTTGACCAGACAGATGGCAGCGGTACACTGGAATGCACCGGCACCGTCAAACTGCCCCCGGAGGATAAGCTGATTGCCCTGTCCGGCGCGGAGGACCTGACCTACAACGGCACGGAGCAGAGGCCCGAGGTAAGCGTTACATTAAATCTGTGGGGCTATTCCCATACCTATGGGAATCCGGCGGACTATACCGTAACTTACACAGATGCCACAAACGCCGGAGAGACCGCCAAGGCCGTTGTTACCTCCACTGGTGCCGGCGACCTGCTGGCGGGCAGCGCCTCCAAGACCTTTGTCATTCAACCGGCCGCTTATAGCATTAACGTGTCCGACGGGAAGTGGACAGTGGCGCATGGTGAAACGCAGCTCCTGTCCAAGCTGCCCCCTGCCACCATTTCCATTGACCCGTCGATTCAAGATGACCTGACCGGCCTGAGGGCTGGGAACCTGACTTGGTATATGGATGAGCAACATTCGCAAGCGGTGACCGATACCTCCCTTCAGAATACATCCGCCGGCGAAGAGGTACCCCTCTATTGGGTTTTCAGCCACAGTGATTCCAATTTTGCGCCAGAGTCCAAGTCCGGGACACTGACCATCACGATTACCAATCTGCCCATTTATCCGGTTGTGATCCGGCAGGGAGATGAGGTTGTTACAAATGGTACCATCAACAAGACCTATGGGGATGAAAACTTCACTCTAACTGTCGAACTTCAAAAGGATGATAGCCCTATTTCTCCTGATAGTCTAGTTACCTTTACTAGCAACAATGAAGATGTGGTAACAGTAGCCCCGAGTGGTGAGGTTACCATCACCGGCAGCGGAACCGCTGTCATTACCGCCAGCGTGGCGGAAAAAGGCGGAGACGATGGCTATGCCGCCGCCAGCGGTACCGTCACCGTATCTGTGGCTCAAAAGCCGATTTCCGTGGATGACAGCACCGTGAAGCTGAACGGTCAGACTCCGGGCGATAACGGAATCTATACGTGGGCCTACAATGGCGAGGAAGATGTTAGCATATCGGCTGAATTGACGGCTGGCTCCCTGGTAAGCGGCGACGAGGGGCAGGTCACCCTGTCTGCCACTGGTATGCTGGACAGCGCGAATGCCAGCAGCACCCGCCTTCGGACCGCAGACATTACCTATACCTTGTCCGGCGACCGGGCGGAGCACTACACGCTTTCTCCCCGTACGGCAGAAAAGCAGGTTGCTATCACAAAAGCAGACTCCGGAACCTCCGGAATCTTGGCCAACCCCGGCACCTTGACCATCGCCAACCGGGCCGCCAGAAGTTATTCCTTTGATCTTCGCACTTTGAATCCGGATAATGCCACTCTCGGCATTACCTCGTATACGAAGGGCGACATAAAGTTCGAGTCCGGCAAGGAGTCCTATTTTACCTCAAACGATGTAACGATCACAGGCAATCTTCTGACCTTGAAAGCCAACGCTGTGGACACACAGGATACCGGAAAGGTGGCCGAGATCCCCATTGTGATCCGCAGCCAAAACTACACCGACTTCACCGGCACCATCACGGTCAGCAGCAAAAATCTCCATATCCTGACCTATGATCCCAACGGCGGCAGCGGCGGCCCCGGAACGGAGCTGCTGGACACCCAGACCGGCTACACCTTGAAGCAGTCCCCCGTCCCCACTCACGACCAGCAGGACGGCGTGGATGTGCTGTTTATTGGGTGGACAGCGAACACCACTGGAGACAAAATCTACACCGCCAGCGATACAGCGCCTGACATTATTACCAACGTAAATATCAGCAGCGACACGACGGTTTACGCCGCCTGGGGCGTGGATACCAATGGCGACGGCGAGCCGGACGTGAACGAGACCAAATACACCCTGTCTTATAACGCAAACGAACTGGATGGCGGCTCCTTGAGCGGCGGCAGCCTGCCCACCGGCGGCACTTATGTCAAGGGCAATACGGTTGCCCTGGCCGATGGAAGCGGCCTCAGCCTCACCGGAACTACCACCAGCGACAAGGGAACCGCCCTCTTTGTGGGCTGGTCCAAGACACCGATTAACAGCATTCTCTCTCAGAATGACACCATGCCCGCCGGTGTTGTGGAGCAGGTAACCTTCACCGACTCCAATATCACCGTTCACGCCGTCTGGGGCTGGGACACCGACAACGATGGCAAGCCCGACATCACCCAGAATCCCTCCATCACCTCCTCCGCGGGTGAGAACGGCTCCATCGCCCCGGAGGGCAAGGTCTATGTCCCGGCCGGGAACAGCCAGAAGTTTGATTTTACTCCGGACGCCGGCTATGCCGTGGACCGGGTCACCATCGACGGCAAGGCCTATGTCAACAACGGGGTCAACCTGCTGCCCGGCATGGAGACCTGGAAAAAGTGGGAATCCTACACCTTCGCCGATGTCCGGGAAGATCACACCATTTCCGTGACCTTCGGTGCGGATGCCGACAGCGACAACGTCCCCGACGCCAACGAGGGCACCGTCACCCTGACCTATAACGCCAACGGCGGCGAGGGCTCGGCCCCTGACGCCCAGAGCGCCAACAAGTGGACCGCCGTCACCGTGGCGAAAAACACCTTCACCCGCTCCGGTTACAGCTTTGCCGGGTGGAACACCCAGGCGGACGGCAGCGGTGAGGATTATGCCGCCGGCGACGCCTTCCAGCTCACCGGACAGGATGCCGTCCTCTATGCGCAGTGGAGCTATAACGGCGGCAGCTCCGGCGGCGTCACCCGGTACACCATCAAGGCCAGCGCGGGGGAGGGCGGGAGCATCAGCCCCTCCGGCTCCGTGCGGGTACGCCGGGGCAGCGACAAGACCTTCACCCTCACCCCGGACGAGGGGTATGTGATCGCCGACGTGCTGGTGGACGGCGAGAGCGTAGGCGCGGTGGACAAGTACACCTTTGAGAGCGTGCGTAAGGCCCACACCATTGAGGCCCTCTTCGCGCCCGAAAAGCAGCTTGCCGACCCGGACGACACCGGCGTCTCCAGCTGGCTGAACACCGAGGATCACCTCGCGTACCTGAACGGCTACGGCGGTGGCCTCTTCGGCCCCGACGACCACATGACCCGGGCGGAGGCGGCCCAGATGTTCTACAACCTCCTGCTGGACCGTGAGGTGTCCACCGCGGCCCACTTCACCGACGTGCCCGCCGACGCCTGGTACGCCCGCGCAGTGGAGGCCCTGGCCTCCCTGGGCATGGTGGAAGGCGTAGGCGGCGGGAAATTCGCCCCGGAGCGCACCATCACCCGGGCGGAGTTCACGGTGATGGCCATGCGCTTTGCCCGCCTGCCCGAGGGCGGGGAGAATCC
>ERZ808040.727-NODE-727-length-26173-cov-4.656307_pt1 | contig 26173 bp, 29 predicted proteins | sample MGYA00380191_ERZ808040 | MGnify/ENA primary metagenome ERZ808040 (study PRJEB31490, sample SAMN06133395) | mouse gut metagenome | isolation source: J6 | host: mice | place: China: Chengdu | collected 2015-05 ...
TGCACAGAAATCGCAAAACAGCGATTTCGCGCATGTCTGTCTCGGGTTTATCACGCAGAAACAGCGTGAAAACACCTGGCGGCGACAGCGAGTGAACTGTAACCCGCAATATTCCATAAATAATCTTATACCAAAACAATCTTGATAGCAAGCAAAAAGAGTTGTATACTTAAGTGGAATAAAGAGAGTGTCCCACGCAGCCATAAGGCGGTACACTCAGAAAGAACAGAGGCATTATTCATGAACACAAAACAGAAAAGAGTCGTAACCATTGTGGTAGTCACCTTATTACTGGTCACACTGTTCACCGTGATGATCCTTCTGGACCGTGTGCACATGAACCCCGAAGGCACCGTCGGAAACACCGCGGGAAACCTGAACAACAGCGGGTTATTCTGTGAGTATAACGGAACGGTATATTTCGCCAATTCTTACGACGGCGGCAGCCTTTACGCCATGTCTGCGGATGAGACCAATATCCGCAAACTGAACTCCCTGGTGGTACAGAATATCCTGGCAGGAGGCAAATACCTCTATTACTTCCAGACAGGTTCCACCTCCACTTCCGGTTTCGGCCAGGTGCAGGGCATGAAATCCTTTGACCGCTGTAACCTGAACGGGAAAGGCACCACCGCCCTGACGAAGGACGTGGTAGTCTCGGCACAATTGGTAAACAATTACCTCTATATGCTGACTGCCACCAATTCCGGCCCTTCCTTCTATAAAGTTAAGATCGACAATACGGACAAGACGCCCCTTGCGGCGCTTTCCATCAACCCTGCCTGTGCCCAGGACGGCGTCATCTATTATAACGGCGTGGAGAGCGACCATTACCTGTATGCCCTGAACACCGCCAACGACACCACCACAGAAATTTGGGCGGGAAACCTCTGGTATCCCATCCTGTCGGACAATTATGTGTACTATATGGATGTGGCCGAGAATTACAGGCTCTGCCGTTACTCTCTGTCCCAGGGAGTGATCGAGGTGCTGACCAACGACAGGGTGGACTGTTTCAATGTGGGAAGCGGCTACATCTATTACCAGAAGAACGACAGCGTTTCTCCGCAGCTGATCTGTATGAGGACGGACGGTTCCAACGCTTTCGTTGTGGCAGAGGGTAATTACACCGACATCAACATGACCTCCCAGTGTGTCTATTTCCGGGCCTTTGACGACCAGCTCACCACCTACCACTCCTTCCTTGGCGGCAGCGGCTACACTGATTTCACCGCTGCAATGGAAGCTGTACCTGCCAAATAACAACTTTTGCCAAATGGCAGCGCCGCCATACAGCAGCTTTCCCCAAATGGCAGCGCCTGCCATGCAGCAGCTTACATCCCTGTGTTATACAAAAAGCAGCCGTCATCCGGCTGCTTTTCCTCTATTCTTCGATATGGTCCAATCCCTGGCTGAGTATGGTCACAATATGGTCGTCTGCCAGGGAATAGAAAATCGTCTTCCCTTCCCTGCGGTTTTTCACCAGGTCCATCTGTTTCAATACCCTGAGCTGGTGGGATATGGCGGACTGGGACATACTCAGCACCGCCGCAATGTCATAAACGCACATTTCCGAACTCAGAAGGACATACAGTATCTTCAGCCTTGTGCCGTCCCCGAAAACCTTAAAAAGCTCTGCCAGGTCCTGGAGCTCCTCCTCCGGGGGCATTTTCTCGTCTATGATCTCCAATATCCGCTCATTTACATGAATATAAGTAGGTGTCTCCATCATTTCATCCCTTCCAATGCCTATATCTTACCACAACTCGTTCTGTTATCGCAAATCTTTTATCACATTTCTTACATCAACTATAAAACCGTCCCAGATGAACTCTGCCTGAAAATTTTTTGAGTCCACGGCTTCATTTTTCCGTCTTATTTTGCTATACTGAAATCTGCCGTAGTAAAACGGATCCGGACCCATACCAAAATCCCCACTTATGAACATTTGATTTTGATCATTTGAATTTTATGTAACGGAAAAAGGAGCTTCCATTGGAAAACCAAAAGGAATATAAAATAACAGTTGCCATTATATCTGCCCTGCTGGGTCTCATCCTGACCGCAAGCCTGGCCGCCATATTCCGCCCTGTTTCCGACGGCACAGGCTGTATTGCCGACATCTATCAGGACGGGAACCTCCTGGCAAGCATTCCCCTGGACGGCAAGGGCGCTCCTTACCAATTTACCGTCACCGGTGAAAACGGATGCTTCAACGAGATCCAAGTCTGCCCCCACAGCATCGGCATCCTATCCGCCGACTGTCCTGACAAACTCTGTGTAAACCAAGGCTTTATTGACCGTCTGGGCCTGCCCATAGTCTGCCTGCCCAATAAGCTGGTGATCCGGCTTCGGGAAGCGGATTCCGGCGCCGTTGACGCAGTGGCCTATTGACCCCACCGCCAAATCAAATTTCTGATCCGGCATAGCGGACCGGTTCATTCACATTCGATCCTGGAGGAAAAAATGTCCCTGAGAAAATTAACCGCCCTGGCGGTATACGCCACTCTTGCACTTGCAGTTTATGCCATAGAAAGTGCCGTCCCACCCCTGGTTCCCTTACCGGGCATCAAGCTGGGGCTTGCCAACGTGGTTACCTTGATCCTTTTACAGCAATATACCGCAAAAGATGCCTTCTTAGTGCTGGCCGTACGAATCCTATTGTCCGCGCTTTTATTTGGGCAGGCCCTGAGCCTGCTTTACAGCCTGGCGGGCGGTATCGTAAGCTTTGCAGTCATGTGTCCCTCCAACCGTCTGCTGCGGAGAAAGCTGCCCTTCCTCACAGGCGCCCTGGGAGGCTTATCCCATAATCTCGCCCAGCTCCTTACTGCCTATGCCGTCACTTCCACTGCCGGGGTTTTGGTGTATCTTCCGTATATGGCTGCCAGTGGCATCCTGGCGGGATTATTCACAGGCTTATGCGCTCACTTTGCAGGAAGATACTTGATTCCCCATATAAAATAGCATATGTGTTTTATTTCTCCCCTTCCTTCTCGGCGACGGCGTTTAGAAGCTGGGATACAGTCTTCCCCAAAACAGGATGCCTGTAGTTGGGCGCAAGCATATTCATTGGCTCCAGCACAAATCGACGGTTCTCCATATCCTGATGGGGGATCACAAGCTCCTCATCCTCATATACAGCCTTATCAAAAAAGATAATGTCCAGGTCCAATGTCCTGGGCCCCCAGCGCAATTCCCTCACCCGCTCCGCAGCCGCCTCTATCTCATGCAAAGCCTCCAACAATTCACGGGGTTCCAGCAATGTCTCGATTTCTATGGCTCCATTAAGGAAATCCTCCTGTTCCACCCCTCCATAAGGCGCCGTCACGATCAGGTCGGATACTCTGCCCACGGCGACCATGGGATTCGCCTTCAGCGCTTCCACGGCATCACGGATGTATTTCTCCCTGTCACCCATATTGGAACCTACTCCCAGATATGCCCTGTGCCATCCCCGGTGTATCTTAACAGAAACACATCCAAAAGGCAATTCAATGGGCGCTTCCGGTTTGCGGATCTCCAAATCAATTGCTGCAATTAAGGGATAATTTAAAAGCAACGCCTGGGTCAGCCTTTCTGCCACGGTTTCAATCAAATTACATATGTTTTGTTTCATCCACTGGGTGATAAAGCAACATACGTCCCCATAATCCGTAGACTCCGACAGCAGGTCAGATAGTCCCGCCTTCCTGGTATCGGTATAAAGCACTGCGTTGACCAGAAAAGTCTGCCCCTCCCGCTTTTCCTCGGGGAAAACGCCATGGTAAGCGTACACTTCCAATTGCTCGATACGGATCTCATCCTTTGCATTTTCCAGATACATCAGCCTATGCCTCCCTTTCAGGTTTATGGTCTCCCGGAGCCTTCCTTTCATCTGTCTCCGGCGTTTCCCGCAGGTTTATCTCCTGCCGTAAAGAATTGCCTCCGCCATTTTCACCGCGCGGACATTCTCTTTCACATCATGGACCCTGACAAACATGCACCCTTTCATCACCCCCATAACCGTGGTGACCAAAGTTCCTTCCACACGCTGGTGTGCAGGGAGGTCCAGGGTAATTCCCACTACAGACTTGCGGCTGCACCCCAGCAGGATGGGATATCCCAGGCTATTGAGGCATTCCAGCCTGTTAATGACCTCCAGGTTCTGCTCATAGGTCTTCGCAAAACCTACTCCCGGATCCAGAATGATTTTTTCCCTTTGGATTCCCGCCTGCTCCGCAAGCCGCACCGATTCCGAAAGATCTGCCGCCACATCCTGCAGGAAAGTGCCGTAATCGGTGTTATGCCTGTTATGCATCAGGCAGCAGGGCAGTCCGCTTTTAGAAATCACATCTGCCATTTTATTGTCGTACTTTAACCCCCAGATGTCATTGATCAAATCCGCCCCGGCTTTTATTCCCGCTTCCGCCACCTTCCATTTGTAAGTATCCAAAGAAACCGGCACGCCAAAGTTCGCCTTCACTGCCTCGATCACCGGCATCACCCTGGCAATCTCCTCTTCCTCGGAGATCATCTGATAGCCGGGCCTGGTGGATTCCCCCCCGATATCAATGAGATCGGCGCCTTCCTCCAGCATCTCCTCCACATGCCCCAAAGCACTGTCCCTGTGGGTCCATTTTCCCCCGTCGGAAAAGGAGTCCGGGGTCACATTTAATATGCCCATGACATAAGTATGCCCTTTTACCTCAAATTCTCTGTTTCCTATTTTCATAACAGCTGCTCCCTAATATTTTATAGTCAAATTTTTCTGATTGTCTTTCCAATTACACTCCTTCTCAGCCTCACAGGAAAAACAGGGACGGCTTGCTTTGTCCGCACGATAAAGGATGCCTGTGAGCCCTCCGGCAGAGGCTGACCCCATATCCCGGTGGGCAAGGATCGCCTCTATAATAACACTTGTCTCATTTGGGTCAAACCCACAGTCTTTCAGGATACCCAAAGCAAGCTCCGCGCTTGCCTGCTGGTGGGGGATTCCCCGGCTGTACTGCAAATGCTTCCCGATGTCATGGAGAAGTCCCGCCGCATAGATGATTTCCTCCTTAATGCCCTGCTGCTCCTTCAGGTTTAAAATCATCCCTATCCTGGCAACGTCCAGAAAATGCGCCATATCATGACGGCAGAAGCAACGCTCTGCTTCTGCCGCTCTGTTTTCCTCCAAATATTTCATAAATAAATCATGTTTCAATATTTTATCTATCCTGTCCACCGTTACCACCCTTTCGCGCAAAAATTGCCATGCTTCCCATTGTAATATTAAGGGGAGAGCCGCAGCATCTGCCAAAACCGGTTCTGGAGGTCGGTATTCTTGTCGAAGATGCCCCTGGCTGCCATACTTAATGTGCTGCTCCCGGGTTTCTTAACCCCCCGCATAGTCATGCACATATGCTCCGCTTCCAGAACCACCATGACGCCCTGGGGCGACAGCTCCTTCATAATGGCATCCGCGATCTGCCCCGTCATCCTCTCCTGTATCTGCAGCCGTCTGGCATACACCTCCACCGTCCTTGCCAGCTTGCTCAATCCTACTACACGTCCGTCCGGGATATATGCCACATGGGCCTTGCCGTAGAACGGCATCATATGGTGCTCGCACATGGAGTAAAACACGATATCCTTTTCCAGCACCATTTCGTTATTTTCTACCGTGAACACCTTGGAAAGATGCTCCCCTGCGTCCTCCTCCATGCCGGAGAAGATCTCGCCGTACATCCTGGCGATCCTGTCCGGTGTCTCCAGCAGGCCTTCCCGCCCGGTATCCTCACCGATTCCCTCTAACAGCAGCTTCACTGCCTCCTTGATTTTCTCCTGGTCTATCATGATTTTACTGCCTTTCCGCTACTTTCCGTCCCTGCCGACGGCTCCTGCTGTTCCCTTACTTGCTGTTTCCCTTCATCGGGACTCCCTTACTGCCGTTTTCCCTTCACCGGGGTTCCCTTTTCCACGATTTCTGCCAACCTGCCCAGGTAGGACAGCGAGCCGAAGGCGATCACCACGTCCTCTTTCCCGGCAAGGAGGGTACTCATCTCCACCGCTTCCTCCAGGCTGTCCACCGCCGTCACTTGCGGATGCACCAAGGCCACAGCCTTTGCCAGCTCATAAGCAGGCAGCGCCCTGGGGTTGCCCGGCGGCGTCACGGTAATGACATGCTCCGCATAGGGGACCGTCAGTCCGATGACCTTCTCGTACTCCTTATCTTTCAACACACCTATTATATAGATAATCCTCTTATTTGTAAAATAAAATTCAATGGACTCGGAAAGCCGTTTCGCCGCAGCCTCGTTATGGGCGCCATCCACTACAAAGCAGGGATTTTTCCCAATCACGGTAAATCGCCCCGGCCATTTCGTCTCAGCAAGGCCCTGGCGGACAGCCTTTTCCGATACAGGGATCCCTTCTGCAGCCAATGCGTCTATGGCATCCAGCGCCAGGGACGCATTCTCTGGCTGATGTCTCCCTGCCAAAGTAATCTCCAGTTTCTTCCTGCTTTTGTAGTCAAACCTCTGCTTGTTGATTCCGTAGTGTATGTTCTTTATATCTTCCGGTGTTGCGGAGGTATAAAGGCATCCCAGGTCATCCGCCTTATCCGCAACAACCTTTTCCGCCTCTTCCTCCCCGCACATACTGACTACCCGGCTGCCCCTCTTGATGATCCCTGCCTTCTGGGCGGCAATCTCCGCCAGGGTATTGCCCAGGAATTTCATATGGTCCCTGCCCACAGGCGTAATGACTGCCACAAGGGTATTCTCCACTATATTCGTGGAGTCCGTCAGTCCCCCCATGCCGGTCTCCAGGACCACGATCTGGCACTGCCTCTCCCGGAAATAGAGAAATCCCAGGGCAGTCTCAATCTCAAAACGGGTGGGATGGGGAAGGCCCTCTTCTACCATCCGGCCGCAGATATTCCGGATCCGCTCCACCCCCTGGCAGAATGCCTTTAACGTAATATTCCTCCCGTCCACCCGGATCGTCTCACGGTAGGAAAAAACCGCCGGCGATACATACATCCCCACCCTATATCCTGCAACCCTCAGAACGGAAGCAATGTAGGCACAGACAGAGCCTTTCCCGTTTGTCCCTGCCACATGCACGAATTTCAATTCTTTCTGGGGATCCCCCAACCGCCTGCAAAGCTCACGGATACTGTCCAATCCCGGCACAATCCCGTAGCCGGACGCCTCCTCTAAAAATGCCATTGCTTCTCTTTCGTTCATCTGACATTACCTCGTTTGGTGATATTTATCATAAAATCGGGCAGACAGAACATACTAAGACTGCCTGCCGTTACATCTGCGGGAATAAACCGAAAAGCCGCCGATACGGCAGAATGAGAGGAACCATGAAAAAATCACTGTATACCTTTTTCCAAAATTTTATAAAATGCGGCCTTGCCGGCTGGTGCATGGAGATCCTGTTCACCGCCCTGGATTCTTTCCGCAGGCGGGATATGACGCTCAAAGGCACAACCTCCATCTGGATGTTCCCCATCTATGGAAGCGCAGCCGTCCTTTCCCCTCTGGGCCGGCTGCTGAGGAAAAGGCCCTTTTGGGTCAGAGGCCTCACTTATATGGGCCTGATCTTTTCCGCAGAATACCTCACGGGCCACCTTCTGGAAAAAAAGCGTCTCTGTCCCTGGGACTACAGCCGCAGCCGCTGGAATATCCGGCATTTGGTCCGCCTGGATTTCGCCCCCTGCTGGTTCGGAGCCGGCCTTTTGTTCGAACAGCTCCTGGTATCCCCGCCGGAAAGCCTATCCGACTATAATTAATTGACACCTTGGCTTGCCTGATTATTCATCTGCTTCGTTGGTCTACGCTCCGCTTCGGTCCGTGCCGGACATGTGCCACCGTCACACAGCGCCGTCATTCGACGCAGCCACCGCTACGCCCCATTCCTATGCCTTGCATATGAAATAATCATTCTGCGCCATTGGCCAAACGGATACCGCAAATCCGCTTGGCTCATTGCCTGCGGGAGCAAACTATTCGGAATCGTCCATATCGGAAACGTCAACGGAACCGATGTCCAGCATGTTCACCGTACGCCTCTTTAAGCGTGCCTCCTCCGACTTCTGCAAAATGAAATCCTTCACAGCCTTGGAATTTTTAATATGCGTCAATATCAGTGTGGGATGTGTCGTATCCCCGGTATAGCAGGTCACAGTCCCCAATCCAGCCAGCTTCTCCAGAAAAGTCGCACTGTGTTCCACATCCTGTACCTTGTACATATAACAGTCATTCTCCACCGTCTTCAACAACCCTTCGTCGATGGTGATCATATCCTCTCTGATAGAATACTTGGTAAAAGTAAAGGGCAGTCCTAAAAATAACCATCTTTTTCTTTCTACAAATTCCATTTGCATCCCACACCTTTCCGTGGCCATCAGGCACGTTGATCATACATTTGTCCGTTCCCCTCTATTATATCCTACTTCCGCCATTATGCAAGCACAGAATATCGTTGCCCCGGGATCCCCCGGTAACACGGGGCAAATTTGGAAATTGCTTTGTGACGCACCTCTGCAAGGATGCAATTTTCAGACACGCTGCAGGAGCTGTGAAAAACGGCTTTGGGTATGACGCAGCGTAGGCAGGTTCAGGCAGATCAACTATAAGGGAACCTCACTTTACGGGAAATGCACATTAAATCCCCTATCATGCGGATTTCCTCATTTATTTTTTCCGCAGTGCATGGTACAATGCATGTAAAATACGGCAAAGAACATATGATATAGCATACCTGTTCCCCCATGTCAAGGTCTCACGCGGGAAAGGCATGGCTAACAAAGAATTCACAGAAAAGAGGAAAAAAATGGGTTGTCTGGGTAATTTCTTATGGTTTATATTCGGTGGGTTTATCAGCGGGATCAGCTGGTGCCTTGCGGGAGTTCTCTGGTGTATCACGATCGTCGGCATACCGGTGGGCACACAATGTTTCAAATTTGCAGCTTTGAGCTTCTTCCCTTTCGGCAAAGAGGTCACTTACGGCGGCGGCGCCGGATCGCTGATCCTGAACATTCTGTGGCTGATCGTTTCAGGACTTCCGTTGGCCGCAGAACACCTTGCCCTGGGATTGGCTCTGTGCATTACTGTCATCGGCATTCCCTTTGGGCTGCAGCAATTCAAGCTTGCAAAGCTGGCTCTTATGCCCTTTGGCGCCACCGTCTCCTAAATATTGATTTTTTAAAGTTTTCAATTGAATCTCCCTCCCTAAAGTGGTATCATTAAAAAAATGATAGGAGGATCTTATATGACGGCTAAAGAATGTATCACAGGACGCAGAAGCATCAGGTCATTTACAGACCAGCCGGTATCCCATGAGCTGCTTTCCCAGATCGTTGAGACGGCATCCTTTGCTCCCAGCTGGAAGAATACGCAGGTCACCCGGTATATTGCGGTGGAAGGCGCGAAGAAATCGGAATTGGCAAAATGTACCAGCATTTTCCCCGGAAACGGCGCTATTATGGAGAGATCGCCCATGGTCGTTGCCGTGACAATGATTAAAAAACGTTCCGGTTATGAGAGAGACGGCTCTTTTTCAACCGTTAAGGGCGACGGCTGGCAGATGTACGACGCCGGTGTTGCCAGCGAAGCATTCTGCCTGGCTGCTTACGAGCAGGGCCTTGGCACCGTCATCATGGGGCTGTTCGACCAGGACGAAGCTGCAAAAGTATTGGATATCCCCGAAGACAGGGAGCTTGTTGCCTTAATCCCTATCGGCTATCCCGCAGAATCCCCCGCCGCCCCCAAAAGAAAGTCCGTGGAGGATTTATTAACATTTCAGGAATAACAGAAAGTCGAAGAGTTTTCTCTTCGGCTTTTTTTCTGATAATTTAGCCGAAAAGGGCATACTGTGAAAAAACATTCCTTTCCGGCCATATTCCCTCCACATACCGCAGGGCATTTCCCATGGGACGCCCTGCCAAAAGGACTGCACAGGAGCTTTCACTTTGTGCCGAAGCGCTGTCGGCACAGGGCAGCTTCATGACCAGATACACCGATTTATACAGCGCAGAAATGAGGTTTGATTATGAGACATTTAATGAGTCCGCTGGACTTTACGACTGAGGAACTGGACCGGCTCTTTGACCTGGCCAATGATATCGAACAAAACCCGGGCAAATACGCCCATGCCTGCGACGGTAAGATTTTAGCCACCTGCTTCTACGAACCCAGCACCCGTACCCGCTTAAGCTTTGAATCTGCCATGACACGGCTGGGCGGCACCGTCATAGGCTTTTCCGACGCGGCATCCTCGTCGGCCTCCAAGGGAGAAAGCGTATCCGACACCATCCGCATTATTTCCTGCTATTCGGATATCTGTGCCATGCGCCATCCCAAGGAAGGGGCTCCCATGGTAGCTGCCGAGAAATCAGGCATCCCGGTCATCAATGCGGGCGACGGCGGCCACCAGCACCCCACCCAGACCCTCACCGACCTTCTGACCATCCGCAGCATGAAGGGCAAGCTGGACCATTTTACCATCGGGCTCTGCGGGGACTTAAAGTTTGGCCGCACGGTGCACTCCCTGATCAATGCCCTGGTCCGTTACCAAAACATCCGCTTCATCTTTATTTCTCCCGAGGAGCTGAAAGTGCCCGATTACATTACGGACATGTTAAAAGAGAAAAATATCCCTTATGAGGAAGTCATCCGCCTGGAAGACATAATGCCCCATTTGGATATCCTCTATATGACCCGGGTCCAGAAGGAACGGTTCTTTAACGAAGAGGATTATGTAAGGTTAAAGGATTTCTACATTTTAGACACGGTTAAAATGGCTCTTGCCAAGAAAGACATGCTGGTGCTCCACCCGCTCCCCAGAGTGAACGAAATATCCGTGGAGGTGGATGAGGATCCCAGGGCCGCATATTTCAAGCAGGCAAAATACGGTGTGTATGTCCGTATGGCCCTGATCCTAACTTTATTGGAATTACATTGACGCCGAATGACCAAAACACTAAAAAAACAAGCAGGAAAACGGAGGTATATCTATGCTTAACGTCGGGAAAATCGAAGAAGGATTTGTGTTAGACCATATCGCTGCAGGCAAAAGCCTTTCCATCTACGAGCACCTGCAGCTGGACAAGCTTGACTGCACTGTAGCCATTATTAAAAACGCACGCAGCAATAAAAAAGGGAAAAAGGATATCCTCAAGGTAGAGTGCGACATCAATACTCTGGACCTGGATGTCCTTGCCTATATCGACCATAACATTACCGTGAATGTCATTAAAAACGGGGAGATCGTGGAGAAAAAAGAGCTGATGCTGCCCAGGCAGATCAAAAATGTCATCCGCTGCCACAACCCCAGGTGCATCACCTCCATCGAGCAGGAGCTTCCCCATATCTTCTATCTTGCCGACGCGGAAAAGGAAGTATACCGCTGCAAATACTGTGAGGAGAAATACACGGAAGGCTCAAAATAGTATAATTCCTGGAAAGCTATATATGGAAAGGGGAGGCAGCAGGCAAGCTTATGAATTCAGTTGCCACACTCCACGCTGATCCTGTTAAAAATGCCCATGATCTCTTCCGTCTTCAGCCGGGCCTTTTCCTCCCCAGCTTTGTCCAGGATTACTTTCCCCTCATGCATCATCACCAGGCGGTTCCCGTATTCCACGGCATGCCGCAGATTATGTGTCACCATAATGGTTGTGACCTTCTTCTCCCGCACCACCCTGTCGGTAAGCTCCATGATGGTCTCCGCCGTCTTGGGGTCCAGGGCTGCGGTGTGCTCATCCAGGATCAGGAAGTCTATGGGCGTCATGGTTGCCATAAGAAGGGCCAGCGCCTGTCTCTGCCCGCCGGACAGAGACCCTACCTTAAAATCCATTTTCTCCTCCAGGTTCAGGTTCAGGGGACGGAGCAGTTCCCGGTAATGTTCTGCTTTTGCTTTATTGACCCCCCTGCCGAGATTGTATGGCTTTCCCTTATTGTCTGCAATAGACATGTTTTCCAGAATGGTCATGCCGGGGCAGGTTCCCCTGGAGGGATCCTGATATACCCTGCCGATCCTCCTCTGGCGCAGGAAATCCTTTTGCCTCACTATGTCCGTGCCGCCCACCAGGATCTGCCCTCTGTCAACCTCGATGCTGCCGCAGATGATATTCAGCATGGAAGTCTTTCCCGAGCCGTTGCTCCCCACTACGGCTACAAACTCCCCGTCCTGTACCGTCAGGCCAAAGTCCCGGAACAGGCAAAGCTCGTTGACGGAGCCGGGATTATAATTTTTCCAGATACCCTTTAATTCTAACATGTGTCCCTCATTTCCGCGCATTCCCTGCGCCAACTCCTCATTGCACGAATTCTCACGTAATATGCTGCCGCCTTTGGGACAGGCTGCCCTTCCTTCTGTCCATGCTGACGACCAGGATCACCAGGAAAAGTACCGACGTGATGAGCTTGATCGCGTTGGCGTCTATCCCCGCAAACATAGCCAGCGCCACACACCCCTTATACAGCACGGAACCCAGGACCACGCTGCTTGTCACCCGGAGCAGAGTCACCCTCTTAAACAGGCTGGTTCCCATGATCACGCTGGCCAGGCCAATGACCACGGCCCCCGTGCCGATGGATATCTCAAAGCTTCGCTGCTGCTGTGCATAGATACAGCCGCTCAGGGATACCAGGCCGTTGGCGATGGACAACCCCACAATCTTTACCAGGCCCTTATCCACGCCCAGGCTTGTGACGATGGTATCGTTGTCACCCACCGCCCGGAGCAGAAACCCTGACTTGGTTCCCATATACCAGTCCAGAAGATACTTTACCGCAAGAGTGATAAGGAGAATGATCACCACCGTCTTTAGCCTGCCTGCCGCCCCAGGGAAAAACGCGTTCACCGCGTCATTGTCAAAAATAGTTTCCCTGTTGAAGATGGCCACATACCCGGTGCCCGCCACCCAGAGATTGACCGTATAAAGGCCAGTCATCATAATGATGCCGGACAACAGATCCCGCACTTTCATTTTTACATGGATCACCCCGGTACAGACCCCTACCAGCGCCCCTCCGAGGAACGCTGCCGGCAGGGTCACAATGGGCGGCATGCCCATTGTGATCAGCCTGACAGTCAGCGCCGCCCCAAAGGGGAAGCTGCCGTCCACCGTCAAATCGGGAAAATCCAGTATCTTATAAGTAATATACACTCCCAGAGCCAAAATTCCGTAAATCATGCCCTGCTCCAGGACACTTAACAATAAAGCCATGCCTTCCTCCATTCTGCCACGTGCCGCACAACCTATCCCACCAGTTCATTGGTTTATTGATTTCTGATACCGTAACACAGGATGATTGCTTCATATACAAGGCGGCGGAGGGAGACGATGCGGTGGCATCGTTGACCGACAACAACGCAGCAGATGAACAATCTGACAAGTGAATGTACCAGTTAATTAATATTCAATGTACCAGGATCTCGTCAAAGCTCTGGTACGCGTCCTCGGCGTAATGCGCCGGAAGCTCTAACCCGATCTTCTCGGCCGCCGCGTAATTTACATACAGGCTGGGTTCGGAGATTACCTCGAATTTCATCTCGGAAGCCTTCGCATCCCCCCGCAGCACCATGGCCGCCATCTTCCCTGTCTGCCTGCCCAGTTCATAATACTCCAACCCCATGGAAGCCACGCAGCCTGCCCTCACCTGCTCCACTTCGGAGCCGAATACAGGTATATTTGCCTTATTCGCTTCCTCTAAAACGCTCTGCAGGGCGCTCACTACCGTATTATCCGTAAGATTGGTGATGCAATCCACCTTTGTGGCCATATCCGCGGCCGCAAGGGGCACTTCGGACATTGCGGTAACACCGGTGGTAACGATCTCAAACCCATACTTTGGGGAAGCTTCCTCGTATGACGCCACCGTGCTGATGGAGTTTGCCTCGCTGGTGGTATAGATAATGCCGATTTTCTTTGCGTCCGGCAGGATCTCACGTATCATCTGCAGCTGGGCCTCCACCGCCAGCGCGTCGGAAGTGCCCGTTATATTTCCCACAGGGGTACCGTCCGCATTGGCAAGGCCCGCTTCCACCGGATCCGACACCGCGGTATAGATAACGGGGATTTCCGTGTTCATGGTGGAATTATAGGCCGTCATTGCCGTGGGGGTTGCAATGGCGCAGATCATGTCTACCTTCTTGCTTACAAAATTATCGGCTGTCATGGCCGAAGTGCCTGTATCCGCCTGTGCATTCACATATTCAACCGTAAGGTTCTCTCCCTCCACAAAGCCTTCCTCCGCCAGTCCCGCCAGGAACCCTTCCCGGCAGTTGTCCAGGGAACCATGTACCGCAAACTGGGAGATTCCGACGGTGATACCGTCCTTGCCTCCGTCCCCGCAACCCGCCAAAACCGCCGTGCACAAAACCATTGCCATTATTGCCGCCAAACTTTTCTTTTTCATAATACCCAATCCTTTCATCATTATTTCCATAAACAATCCTGTAGAAAGGACAGGACCGACCGTTGCAGACAAATGGCCATTTTGTCATTCGCGGCATTCATACCGACAGCTGAAGACCCTCCGGGAGTCCTGAGAACAGTTTGAGTAAACCGCAATAACGCCCCATGGGAAAAACAACGCAAATAACGCCCCAAACGTGCAATATTGCACATTTGAGGCGCTGATCACCTAATCACCGCGGTACCACTCAAATTGATCCTATAGATCCACTCATTCCGAATACCATCATATCCGTCGGCTTGATAACGGGTCCGAGTCCCGCCGGCGCCTACATATCACTATTTCGGGCCAGCCTCAAAAGTCCATTCGGCAGAAGTTCCTATGCCGCCATCCCACCACCGGCAGCTCTCTGTAATATTTCCTTCAGCTTACTACTCTTTCTCACAGGTTTAAAGAAAAGATAATCCATTTTAAATCATTTGTCAAGTATTTTTTTCGTTATTTGCAAAGCTGGGCCACCGTCTCATTAATGACCTTACCGTCGGCTTTGCCTTTCAGGACGCCCATAACGGCTTTCATGACCTGCCCTTTGTTCTTCGTCTCCAGAAGCTCCGCAAAGTTACTTTCAATATATGCCCTGACTTCCTCCGCCGACATCATTTTCGGTGCATATTCCGCAATTATGTCATGCCGCTTCCGGTATTCCTCCTTCAGGTCCGTGCGGTCGGCGGGGCAGGTGTCCAGCTGCTCCCTGGCCGTCTTCAATTCCTTGACGATCACCCTGTCCACCAGTTCCCCGGGCACGTCTTCCCTGCACCCCTGGTCAATAGCCGCTTTCTTCACGGCGGATACCAGCGAGGAGATAGCGTCCTTCCTCTCCTTATCCCTTGCCTTCATAGCTGCGACCATATCGCTTCTGAGCTGTTCCAATTCCATTTCGTACTACCTGCCTTTCTGATTTTCCTTATAACACATTTGTTTACTGTTGCCTGCCCTGCATTGCAGAAGCGCCCCGGCCCCCTACAAACTGCAGGAATTCTTCCCCTCCAAGGGGCCTGGAGAAATAATATCCCTGGATATACTCTATGCCCAACGCCACAATGGCTTCCATCTGTTCCTCCGTCTCCACGCCCTCGGAAACGATTTCCAGCTTCATGTCATGGATCATGCGCATGGACGCTTCCATGACGAATTTTGCCTTCTGGTTAGCGAAATACGCCTGGCTCATATCCCTGTCGAACTTTACAATGGACACCGGCATATCAATGATATAATTCAGGTTACTGGCGCCGCTCCCAAAATCATCCAGGGAAAATTTCACGCCGTAGTCAATCAATATCTGCATATTTTTCAACAGATTTTTCCTCGTCTGTATGGACGTGGACTCGGTAATCTCCAGATTGATACAGTCAGGCTCCAGACGGTACCTTTCCATGATTCGGATATAAGTCTCCGCCAGCTTTACCTCCTCACACTGCCTTACGGAAAGGTTTACCTCCACATACCGGATCCCGTAGGCTTCCTTCAGCCGGTTGGCTTTGATAAAAGCGCAGACCTTGTCGAATACGATCTCCCCGATCTGGGAAATAAGCCCGTTCTTCTCGGCTACGGGAATGAACCTGTCGGGCGGCACAATCCTGCCCTCTTTGTCGCGGATACGCACCAGCGCTTCCGCGGACACAAACCTCTTTTCCCGGGTGGAATAAATAGGCTGATAGAACACTTCAACCCTGTCCTCCTCTATTGCAGACCGGATCAAGGCTTCCGTCTCTTCCCTCTCCTTATAATGCCCAATCTTCTCCTGGTCCAGGATTATGCTGTTTTCCTCAGGGTTCTCCCGCTTCCCCACCCTGAAGCTGCGCAGCATCTGAAATAACTCCCCTACGCTCCTGAGCAATGAGGAATCCGGCAGCAGCACATAACAGGGCGACACTTTTGACTGCTCGTCGCCCGCGCCCTCCTTCCAGTGTTCCACAAAACTCTTTATCTCTTCATACACTTCCTGCATACGGCCCACGTCATTTGTGAGAAATACCAGTTCCCGCTCCAGAGTCTTGAAAACCCTGACATTTTCCAGCCTGTCTGAATAGCGCACAATGCCCCGGAGCGTTATGTCCGTATAGGCGGAACTGCTGTCCTTCCCGGCAGAGGCCGTTTCATCTAACGCCAGCAGCATGGCGGAAAATTTCTTTTGCTTTTCGTAGAGGAGCTTCGTATACTCACCCAGCGCATGCGCATTGTAAGCGCCCGTTTCCCTGTCCAGATTGGCCTCCGGGTTCTCCAGCTCAAAAAACAGGATCACCATGCCCAGCACAGAGGCAAATCCCACCAACAGCAGATTGGCATTTAGGAACTGGGTCACTGCGGCAATGACCCAGATGCACATCCAGATCACGATTGCCCGGCGCCTTTTGGGGTTCATCTCCCTGCCTTTCCATCCCACCTTATACAAGGTAGCCAGCACGAAAAGCAGGGCAAAGATATAGGTAGTGGTACAGCTGGGGCCGTAGGTATACACCACCTCCCCCTCCAGGTAATAGTGGATGGGAAGGGCATAAATGAGGACGGTCCCGGTCAGTACGATCACCGTATAGATCCGGTTTTTCTTCCTTCTCTCCTGCCGCGTCCCAATGAAATCCGTGCTGGAGTAAACCAACCCGAAATACCCTACCCAGACCAGGGATACTATATATGTCTTACAGATAAATGCCAGCAGGAAACCCGGTAACAGCTCCTGGTTGCAGATTGCCACAATAGATGTGATGTCCATAATGACGCAGAAGGACGTAACCCCCATATTAATCAGAAACAGCTTCTCCGACTCCAGTCCCAGCGTCTTCTGCCTTACGGAAAAATACCAGATCAGCAACAGGATCACGATACCACAGCATTGCACTTGTATGTTCATATTTGCCCGTTCCTTTGTCTTTCTTATGTTCTTTTCTGACCATAAGACTATTATACTATATCTTTTCCGTTTTGGCTTCCTAATTTTTACCTTTAAATCCGCAATTCTACCGCTGGTCGGTTGCCAATTTCACGGGGGAATACTAAAATGAGGGTAACCAAGAAGAAAGCAGGTGCGGAATCATGTTTGAAATTGACAAAAAGCAATTTGGGGAATTCCTGGCACAGCAGCGGAAAGCCAAGGGATATACCCAAAAGGAACTTGCGGATAAATTGTATGTGTCGGACAAGGCGGTGAGCAAATGGGAGCGGGCCCTGAGCATGCCGGATATTTCCCTGCTGATGCCCCTGGCCGAGATATTGGAAGTCTCCGTCACGGAGCTTCTGGAGGGCCGGAAGCTGGACGCCTCCGCAGGAATGGACGCCTCCCATGTGGAAAGCCTGGTGAAAATGGCCCTGACCTTTTCCGAAGACACCCCGGAGAAGAAAAAAAGCAGGCAAAAAAAACACGCCGTCATTTTCGGCGGCTGCACACTGCTGGCCGTTATGGAACTTACGGGGGGGATATGGCTCCTGCATATGCTGGGCATCTCTTCCCTCTCCACCAACCTGCTCCTGTTGGAAGGGCTGGGGTTCTTCTTTGGCATATATTTCTGGTTTTTTATGCCGGAAAGGCTTCCCACCTACTACGACGAAAACAAAATAAGCGGCTTCTGCGACGGGTTCTTCCGCATGAATATCCCCGGGCTCCATTTCAACAACTGCAACTGGAAGCCTATCCTGAAATACTTAAGGATCTGGTCTGTGGCCTCCATGCTGGCCGTACCTGTCCCGTGCTTCCTCCTCTCCGCCCTGGATCTCGGATTCTGGTGGGTTTTCGGCATCCAGAATGCCTTTTTGCTGGCCTATCTGCTGGGACTGTTTCTCCCGGTCTATATCATTGGCAAGAAGTATGAGGACGGTGCAGACGGCAGCAGCAATGGGCAGGGGAAAGGCCGCAAGGGCCATGGGGAATACGCCAGCAGCAACGGGAAATACACCAGTGGCAACGGCGAATATACCAGCAACAACGGCGAATACACCAGCAACGGCGAATACACCAGCAACGGCGAATACACCAGCAACAACGGCGAATACACCAGCAACAACGGGAAATACACCAACTGCAACGGGCAGGGGAAGGACCGCAAGGGCCATGGCAGCGAATCGGTCCGCCGCTCCGGGAAAAGGCTCTGGCTGCCCATAATATTGTTCCTGCTGATCCTGCTGCTTCCCCTAGGCTTCAGTGTTTCCGGGATTCTTCCCTTCCGCTCCGGCATCCAGGTGAATTATGTCTCCGAGGGCGGGCGGCAGGAATGGTCCGCACGTTACAGTAGGCTGGACGGAACGCTGACCAGGAATCTCTACCCGGGATCCGATCCCAGAGACTATGTGATTGAGGTCGATACACAGTCCGGCAGTCTTGCCATCGAGCTCAGGGACAGCTTGGGCAATATCGTTTTCGCCGGGGAAGAACTGCAGTCCGGCTCTTACCCGCTGACCCTTACCGGAACCCTCAAAGTCCTGGTCTCCGCTGCTGACCACAAAGGAGGCTTTTCCATAATGCCCCAGTGATCCGGTACGCATGATCCGTTTGAATATCCGGATCTTGGGTAGAAAATGCGGCTCCTCCTGCCGGCTATCTTTCGGATGCCGGGGCCCCTGCGGGGAGCTCCAGCTCCACATCATAGCTGCCGCACTCCCGGCTCACAAAGCGCAGCATGCCGCCATGGACTGCCGCAATCTGGCTTGCGATCCGCAATCCCATAATGTGAGGATGGGCACCCTCTGCCATCCCCCCCATGGCTTCCACGATTTGCCCCGGGATCCCTATGCCCGTGTCGGCAAAACCGTAGCGCACCATATCCCCTACACGGCACAGGGACACGGTTATCCTGCATCCCTCCCTGTTGTGCCGGATACTGTTGCCCACCAGATTGCGGAAAAGACGCAGGAGCAATCCCCTGTCGGCATAAATCAGCTCTCCCTCCGCCTCCTTTTGGACAGAGACACAGATCTCATAGTTTTCCCGCAAACCCTGGTTGTAATATTCCGCCACGCATTCCCGAAGCGGTTCGGCCGGGGAAAACACTGTTTTCTTCAAGGGTTGGGAATGATATTCCAGTTTGGAGGCCAGGTTCAGGTTTTCCACCAGCTCTTTCAACACCAGGCTCTGCTGCCGGATAGCCTCCGCCTTCCACCTCACCTCCCCCGGAAGCCTTCCGTCATGCATCAGTTCGTCGGAATATCCCGTAATCAACGCCAGGGGCGTCCTGATATCGTGGGACACCCCGGCGATCCAGTCCGTGCGGGCATCATCCCTTCTCTTCAGCTTCTCATCTTTCTCCCGCAGCGCTGCGGAAGTCCGGTTCAGCCTGCGTGCAAGCTCCTTTACACTGCCTCTCTCCGGCAGTTCCACAGTCTCCCCGCCGGACAGCATCATGATCCCCTGTTCCACAGGCCTTAAAGAACGGTAAAAGCGCCACGCCAGGATAAGCACCAATGCTACCAGCACAACCACGTTCAGCAAAAACAATCTCCTTATATAACCGGGCAGCTTATGGATGATCTCAAGATCACTTACCAGGTTAAACCTGGCAATGCTGCCTTTATCATATCCGAAAACCATAAGCCCAAGGGCATTTTTCCACACTCCCACCGGATAATCCTTTAAATACCAGCGGCTCATCACGGCAATGTCCGTGAGCTCATAATGCAGCGGGATCTCCCCGGGCAGCTCATAGCTCCACACCACATCGCCCTCCCGGTCTATCATCATGACCCAGATGAAGCTGCTCTCCTCCAGAATCCGGTATCCCTCCGGCGACATGTAATACGCTCCTCCCTCCAGGGTAATCTCCGCCGACACTTCATCCATTTTGCGTCTCCCGAAATTCGCACTGGCACCGTAATCGTCTTTCTGCGTTTGGTATAACCAATAGAGAAAGCTTGCAAAATTGACACAAATAATCAACAGCGTCACCAGCACTGCCGTCAGCATATAACGGCTACCGATCTTCCACAGGCTCCTCATTTCCCACCTGCCTTTTCTGCCGCCAGGCGATAACCAATCCCCCTTGCCGTCAACAGGTATTCCGGGTGGGACGGGTCCTCCTCAATTTTTTCCCGCAAATGCCGGATATGGACCATCAGCACATTCTCATATCCGTAATAATTATCGTTCCACACCGCCTGGCACAGGGCGTCAAAAGTCACGATATTTCCCCGGTTCCGGTAAAGCTTTTGCAGAAGGAGCAGCTCTTTTGCGGTAAGACTTACGCTCTGTCCCTCATATTCCACCGTAGCATTCTGCAGGGAAACCCTTCTCCTGCCCAGCAGGAGCAGCTCCCCTGGCTCAGCGTCCCGGCCGGAAAAATAACTGCGTTTCAGGATGGCCCCCACCCGGAGCACCAGCTCCTGGGGCAAAAACGGCTTGGTGATGTAGTCGTCAGCCCCCAACCCCAGGCCAAACAGCCTGTCATTGTCCTCGTCCTTTGCGGAGAGAAACAGGATCGGTGCCTGGGAACGCTCCCTCAGCCAGCGGAACAGCGTAAACCCGTCCCCGTCCGGCAGCATGATATCCAGAATCACCAGCTGGGGGCACTCCTGCTCAAATTTGTCCCGGGCCTCCCTACAGCTTCCCGCAGCCACCACAAGGTCATAACCGTTACGATTGAGAATCTCCCTGGTCATAGCCAGCAATTCCCTATTGTCATCCACCAACAGTATTTTGCAATCATATAATTTCACTGTATCGCCTCCCGTCCCGCATCCCCAACATCCGTTCCGGGGATGCGATAAAGATATTGCCGGATCATTACTCCGTTATCTACTATAATCCATTTTGCGGCTCCTTTCCACCCGGCCGGCAAATCTTAAGGTAAAAATAAGGTGATTTTCAGTTGAGATTAAGCCGCAGGCATTACACTTTCTTCAGCCGAACCCTTTACGGCAATGAAGGCTGCCGGGCAAAATGCGGAAACCAGAAAATCCCGCTCACAAAAAATATGTGCCCGGGCAGCGGAAAGGTATGGTAAATATTATGGAAACCGTGATTGAAACAAATTCCCTCACCAAAAGCTACCACCGGAAAAATGTGGTGGAAGACCTGGATCTGTCTGTCCCTGAAGGCAGCATCTACGGCTTCCTGGGGCCTAACGGCGCCGGGAAATCCACCACTATGAAAATGCTCCTGGGCCTGGCAAAACCCACCCGGGGAAATGTGCGCCTGCTGGGGAAAACCATGGATGACAGGAATCGCCTGTCCCTTTTAAGGGACACCGGGTCCCTGATCGAGTCCCCAGCCTACTACGGCCATCTGAGCGGACGGGATAATCTGCTGCTCATAGCCTCCCTGAAACAGACACCTGAAAAACAGGTGGACGATGTCCTTCGGATTGTCCGCCTTTCCGATCAACAGCAGAAAAAAGTAAGCCACTATTCGCTGGGCATGAAGCAGCGCCTGGGACTGGCGGCGGCGCTGCTGGGTTACCCCTCCCTCCTGCTGCTGGATGAACCCACCAATGGCCTGGATCCCGCAGGCATACAGGAAATGAGGGAGCTGATATGCACTCTCCCCCAAAAGTTCGGCATGACCATTCTGATATCCAGCCATCTGCTGGCCGAAATCGACCAGATGGTTACCCATGTGGGCATCATTGACAAGGGGATATTGGTCTTCCAGGACAGGCTGGATATTCTGCATGAGTACAGCCGTACCGGAATCCGCCTGCACACCACGGATAATGAAACGGCCTGCCGCCTCCTGGCCCAGAACGGGATGCCCGTACTCCGTAAGGAAGGCTGCCTGTATCTGGATACCCGAAAGGACAGCGATGTGCTGCGCATGGGACATCTACTGTACAACATGAACATAGGGGTGCTGCGCATTGAGGAAAAACAGGCAAGCCTGGAAGATATCTTTTTAAGCTTTACCGGAGCGGATTAAAGTCAAAACCACAATCTGGAATTGGAGGAAGAGTAAAATATGAACGAATTAACTGTAGAATACAGAAAACAAAAACATATGTTTATCTGGCTGATACCCTTAGTATTCCTGGCGGTCATATTCCTGTGGAGCACCGCAGGCCAAGGAGGCCTCTCAGACTATGACCTGGCCCAGGGGTACTCCTATCTGCTTTATTTGATGCCCGTCCTGAACTGTATCCTCATGCCGGTGATGCTGGCAGTGCTCTCCAGCCGCATATGCGACATGGAAGTAAAAGGGGGAACCTGGAAACTGCTGTTTACCCTGCAGGAGAAAAGCAGATTTTATGACCGCAAGTTTCTCACGGAATTTCTGTATCTGGCACTGTTCTGTGTCGGTGAGCTGACGGTTCTGCTGCTTTGCGGCATGCTGCTGGGTTATACGGAACCGCTGCCCGTCAAACAGGCCCTCCTGCATCTGGCAGCCACCCTGCTGACAGGGAGCGCAGTGCTGACGCTGCAGCACATCCTGTCCCTGCTGGCCGCCAACCAGTTCGTGCCTCTGCTGACAGGCCTGGCCGGCTCCTTCCTGGGACTGTTCTCCGAATTCTTCCCCCCTGCCCTGGCAAGGCTTGTATTATGGGGATATTTCGGTGCCTTCACCCCCTATCACATGGACTGGAACAATGACGCTCAGAAAATCATATTAATCCACAAGTCCTTCCCCACAGGACTCTTTGCCGGCCTTTTCGGCTTCACAGTCCTGTCCTATCTGCTGTGCAGACATATTTTCTTAAAAAAAGAACTGTAAAATAGATACCTGCCCGCTGTTGTAATGCAAACCGGGCAGACAATAAGCGAAAACAGGAGGTTTTATTATGCTGCCACTCACCATCAAAGCGGAAAACCGCAAACTAAAGGGATCCGTAATCTGGGTCGCCTGTTTCCTGATCCCCATTATTCCCGCCATAATGGGAACCTTTAACTATTGGATGAACCGGACCGTCCTCTCCGGGGAATGGTATTCCCTGTGGTCACAGCTGACCCTGTTCTATTCCCTGCTGTTCTACGCCCCGCTGGTGGCCCTTTACTGTTCGTACCTGTGGCGCCTGGAACATCTGGAACACAACTGGAACGTACTGATGACGCTGCCGGTGCCGGTGCGGGACATTTTCCTCGGAAAGCTCTGTGTCATTATAAAAGTGACTCTGATTACCCAGCTGTGGCTATATCTGCTGTTCTGCCTCTGCGGCAAAATGGCAGGTTTCTCCGGATTTCCTCCTGTGACGATCCTCTGCTGGACATTGCGTGGAACCATGGCAGCACTGGCTATCGGCTCCCTGCAGCTCCTTTTATCCATGTGCATCCGCAGCTTTGCCATCCCCGTCGGATTGGCGCTGCTGGGCAGCATATTCGGATTTCTGATAGCCAGCTTCAACAAAACAGCCTCTTTCCTCTGGCCCTATTCCCTGATGCTGCTGGGCATGAACTCCAACGATTACGAGGACCGCATGGCAGGCCAAATGATCCCTTTTTCCGTCAGCACACTGGCCTTTTTCCTGCTGTTTGGCGTAACCGCGATATGGCTCCTGAAAAAAAGGGATGTGAAAGCATGATAAGGCGAACCACACCAACAGCATGTTTCGCCTCTGCCTGTCACTTTACAGGCATATATGTATCAAGGTACTCCGATATCTTCCGCATATACTCCCCATATATTTTATAGTCATTTTGCAGGCCATGGCCTGAATGCTCACATAAATAATAGTCATGGGGGACCCCATTGTCCTCAAGCGCCCTTAAAAGCCTCTGGGAGCCTTCATATGGTTGGATTTTATCATACTTACCATAGGCCATAAGGGTGGGGACAGTGTTTTCGTCTACCCAGAGCACTGCGGAAATATCCTTTATTTCTTCTTCATATTCAGGTGTGCCAAACTCAGCCTTGATCTCTCTGCCTGCCATAGTCCCGAACAGTTCTCTTGCAGCCACATCGCTTTCCACGTTCCCCAGATCCAGGCCGTAGCACTTCCAGTCCTCGGGATAGAAGGATGAGGGCCCCACTGCTTCAAAGACCATCCTTACGGGAACTGGCGAAATATCCGCATCACGATAGGCATACAACAGAGCAAGGCATCCCCCCGCCGAGCCACCGGAGATCGCCATTTCATCAATGTGATACCCCAGCTTTTCCGCTTCCGCTATCACATAGGGCATACTCTCCCTGATTTCTATTGACTGGGAATATACGCTTGCTTCAGGGTGCGCTTCGCTAAACAGGGTATAGTTGATCCCTGCAGTCACATATCCCTTTGAACAGAGCCACTTTAGGATCTCGGCATCGCCGGATTTGTCTCCGGCCGTAAAACCGCCCGCATGGAGATATACAACCAGGCCGTAGCTGCTCCTGGAATGGCCGGCCGGGACGTAAAGGTCAAATTTGTTGGCCTCACCGCTGCCATAAGAGAGATCGGTATATACCGTGCCCACCAAATCATCCCAGTCCACCGAGAATTCACCCCCCAATGGAACATGGGTCATTTTAAATGCTGCAGACCCGCCAAAAGCAGCAATAAATGCAAAAACATAGACAAATCCCCACATACCTCTGCCCTTCTTCCTGTCCTTCTTTTCTTTCCTCTTTTCTTTTTCCACTTGATCATGAGAAAGGTTCTTCATAGGAAGTTACCTCCAAACATGGTGCCGCCCACCAGTAAATTCAAAACCGCCCTGACGGTAAGCCGCCCCAAGACGGCCGCTGTGACAATGAGGATAAGCAAAATAAGAATACGTTTCTGTGTAAGTGACATTTTTCCATTCCTTTCGTGGCTGTTCGCCCAATTCTCCTGCAGGCTTCTTGACATGCAAGATTGAATGCGTTATGATAATTGCTGATACAACTGTATCGACGATACAATTGTACCTTTGCATTAATTTGCTGTCAAGAGAAGGAGCCAAAATGAGACAAAACATAAAAAATGTATCACCGATGAGCAATGAAGGCCGAAATGTTTATGTCATAGAGCATCTGACTTGCGCGTTTTTCACCCTGCTCCGGGATAAACCCATGGACGCCATTTCCGTCAGTGAATTGTGTAGTCACGCGGGAGTGGGCAGGGCATCTTTTTACCGGAACTTTAACTGCAAGGAGGATATCATCCGATTGTATATCGATGGTCTGTTTTCCGAATGGATGGATGAGTACGCGGAAGGAAATGGCAAACCCATAAGCGCTCTGATCCGGTCACTGTTTTCCCATTTTGAAAAGCACAGGGAATTCTACCGGCTTCTAAATGAAAAAGAACTCATTTATCTGTTAAAAGACGCAATTATCAGGATCTGCGGCCCAAAGCCCGAGCAACCCAAAAGCGAGGCTTACGCAAAAGCATTTGTAGCCTATTCCTTGTACGGCTGGATTGAGGTTTGGTTCCAAAGAGGGATGAAGGAATCCCCGGAAGAAATGGAAGGTCTTTTCAAAATACAAGGCCTTAACTCTAAAGGAGGGATGGTATCGTGATTGAGTTAAAAAGACTATCGCCCAGTGACGGTATTGAAATTTATGATTTGCTGCAAAGTATTCCAAGGGAGGAAAACGGTCTACAGAACAAAGTAAACGGGATGACATATGAAGAATATAAACAATGGCTTATAGGGAAACAAGTGGAGTCCGAACAAGAAGGTATTGTAGACGGTTGGAAAGTGCCCTCTACCACCTATTGGTTATATGTTGACGGTGTACCAGTCGGTTTTGGAAATGTAAGGATTTATTTGACTGAAGCCTTAAAGAAAGTAGGCGGAAATATAGGATATGGGATAGCTTCTCCTTTTCGTGGAAAGGGCTATGGAAAAGAGTTGCTGAAATTATTACTTACGAAGGCAAAAGAGGCTGGAATAGAAAGAGC
>ERZ808040.728-NODE-728-length-26146-cov-7.749895_pt1 | contig 26146 bp, 28 predicted proteins | sample MGYA00380191_ERZ808040 | MGnify/ENA primary metagenome ERZ808040 (study PRJEB31490, sample SAMN06133395) | mouse gut metagenome | isolation source: J6 | host: mice | place: China: Chengdu | collected 2015-05 ...
GCTTGGGTAATGCGCCCCCTGACCGATCGCTGCCCCGTACACCGCCGTCCGTTTTGCCGCATCGACACCATAAAACTCCTCCTGCCCGTAAAGCTGTACCGGCAGCATCCTGTAACAGGTTGCCTGCCCCCGCGCAAACAGGAGCAAAAACAACCGCTTCACCTCATTATTTTTCTTTCTTCGCAACAATTCCGTAAAAAGCTTTAACACCGATCCATCCGGAACATCCGCCAAATCCTGAAAAGTAAAACCCGCAAGCGCCTCCTCGCCTGTCCTTCCTTCCAGAAACTCCAGCGCTGCCCTCTCCTCTTCCTGCGAAAGGCAGAGCAGTTCCAAGACAGCCGTAAACCCCCCGTTCGTATTTATGCCCTGATTGTCACTCTGGCTGATCATTTCCTTCCCTTACCATTCCCTTCTCCAATGACAGCCCCATTCGGCAGCTGCCTGAATTATAATTTTGGTGCTGGTCACACCCTTTTTTCTGTTCTTTATACAGTACTTCTTTTTTCCCGAAAACAGGGAAAACTGCTGACATATCTATTATACTCTTGGAATTTTCGCAAATCAATGTCTTCTTTTGAAAATACTCAGAAAATACAAGGAGCAAAAGCAGCGCTTGACGCAAAACATACGTTCTGATATAATTCAATACAGAACATATATTCTGGTGTGATATACCTAAGGATATAAAATCCGCATACCGGAACCGGTTGCGGCAGCTTTTTCAGAAAGGGCGAATCCGACATGACCGCATACGAGCTGATGATAAAGACAAATCATTACCTGATTCAGGGCGGCAATCTGACCGAAGCACAAAAAGAATCTCTCGTCCGGCAGCTGCTCCTTGCCAAAACCTCCCCCGCCGGAGCACAGAAATTTTACAACAGCATAACCTCCCGGGACAACACCGACGAAAACAGACGGCATCTGTACCCGCTCTATTTTATCCCGCCCTACAATGGAGGCAGAAAATATCGAACCGTATTAACCCAGACACCAAAAACACAGATTTTATCTGCCAATATGTACGAACTCGAAATCCTGCGTCTGCTGCATCTCTTTGCGGATGATCTCCCGGAAGTTGCCGGTATGGTTGCCGATACCCTCCGCCGTTTAAAGACAACCTGCTTCAGCTGCATGGATGACGGAGTCGGCGAATGCTTTGACACATCCCTTGTAGTGCTGCGTTTTCTGGCGGCAGCTGCTCCCGGCCAACACGCATGGATCGAAAGCCGGATTGAAAATTACAACCGCCATTACGCGGAAAAAAAGCGTCCCCGGTATTGCCTTTGGTATTTTTGGCTCTGCCTGTCTGAACTCCCATTTGATATAGCAAAGCCGGAGCTTGACAAATACAAATTCGAAATGATAGACTTTCTTTGGCATAAAAGCCTTTCCCCCGGCAGCGGACAGAGCAGGACTCTTCATCCCCTGATATTCTGCATCCTCCGCAATAGCCTCTCAAGGTATCCCGAGTATGAATATATCCGGGAGCGGAAGCCCTGCGAAGACAAAAAAAGCGGGAGGTTATATTTTGACATGGCACAGTAGACCGGGTTGCTTCCTTTGTCATCCGGCAGCAGGCAGAACAGAACCAGGTTGGGCGGACTGAATTTTTGAATCTGCCTCTGCCTTCTGCCAAGCGGACGAAGGCAGCCTCCGTGACAGCATACGGTGATTACACGCTCTGCTCCTGTCTTCCGCGGGGCAGATGAAAACAGTTTACCGCATAAACGCCGCTCCCTGCACAAACAATGATGGTATACATAAAATAGAATTATAATACTATCATAATTTTGAAAGGAGCAAACACAATGATCTACAACCGCAAAAGGCCACAATGTAATTGCTGCTGTCAGGGACCTGTCGGGCCGCAAGGTGAACCGGGGCTTCCAGGGGCAACCGGACCTGCCGAACCGCAGGGTGAACCCGGGCTTCCAGGGGCAACCGGACCTGCCGGACCGCAGGGCGAACCCGGGCTTCCGGGGGCAACCGGACCTGCCGGACCGCAGGGCGAACCCGGAACCCCTCCGGCATATTTTAATGCCGTTATGCAGGGCGGATTCCAGACCGTTCCGCCGGAAGGGAATGTCAATTTCCTGCTCGCATATCAATCCGGTGATTTTTCATTCCGCCCAAACACTGCGGAAATCATCGTGAACACAGAGGGAGTTTACCGGATTGACTACTCTATTTTGGTGCGCCCTGCTTCCGGCCTGCTGAACATCGCCTATGCGGTGGCCATCAATGGCCTGGAAAACCCGTTATCCTTCTTCGGAGCTTACTCTGACGAGCCCGCAGATACGCGGCGCGCGGAAATCAACGGAATGTTTATCACCCCGATTGCCGCCGGGTCAACCGTCACACTTCGAAACAAATCCGCCACGGAAGACTATCTTGCAGGAACCGGAATTGACAATCAGGCGGTCAACCATGCCTCCATCATACTACAGCGAATCGCTTAACACGACGGCACAACACAAGCCCACATGGCCAGGATAAAACCAGCCTTGTGAACCTTCTACAAGCTTTTTTACTATAGTTTTGAGGAATATAATGATGAATTTCCAAGTTAAAAAAACAGTTACAAAGACAATATGCCAGGCAGCATTCTTCGCGTTTACCCTTACCGCCTGCTCCGCCTCCCAGCGCCAAGAAGCAGACCCGACATCTTATAATGAGGAAAAAGCCGAGGAATCCGGCATCTCCGAAAACAGCAACGGCAATCCCCCTGATATTTATAAAAACAATGGAACAAAGAAACCGGACTCGCCGGAAAATGGGAGCATAATAACACCTGCCACACCCGAACCAAAACCGGAACCGATGATCACCGAAACCGACTGGGCGGAATACTTTGGCGGCAAAAACGGTGCCGCAGTCCTGTATGACGCTTCCAATGAGCATTACACCATCTATAACCCGGAGATTGCAGCAACACGGAGATCTCCCTGCTCCACCTTCAAGATTGTTTCATCGCTGATGGCGCTTGAGAACGGAACCATCGAGCCGGGTCAATCTATCCGCAAATGGAGCGGTGAGATATTCTGGAATGAAAACTGGAACCGCGACCTTGATTTTTATGAGGCATTCCGCACCTCCTGCGTCTGGTATTTCCGCGAGGTCATTGATATGATAGGGCAGGAAAAGATGCAGGAAGAGCTGGAGCAATTAGCATATGGCAATCTTGACATTACCGACTGGGAAGGCCGCCAAAATACGAATAACAACAACCGCGCCCTGACAGGATTTTGGGTGGAATCCTCCCTGCTGATTTCCCCGAAAGAACAGACCGAGGTCATGGCACGCATTTTCGGGGCGGGTTCCGAGTATTCCGAAGAAACAAGAGCTCAATTAAAGAAAGTTATGAAAACCGAACTGCCCGAACATATGGCGGTTTCCATTTACGGAAAAACCGGGATGGGAAAAGCGCATGGCATCGTTGTCGATGCATGGTTCACCGGGTTTGCAGAAAATCCGGAACTTGGGGAAACCATCTATTTTTGTGTGTATCTTGGGCAGTCGGACGGCAAAAACGTTTCCAGCACGTCGGCTAAAGAAATCGCAATCCGTCTGATATCCGATTATTGGACAAAATAAAACGGATTACAGCGTCCCCATATAAGAGCCCTGCCACGTTGCCAGCACAAATTTCTTATCCGCTTCAAAAGCCAAAAAATCAGAAACATAGTCGTAATCAAACTCCGGCACGCATTCCGTCGTATCCAGCGCAAACAGGCAGGACAATGACTTTGCTGTCTTGTAGGCAGCAAAGTCACGGGGATCGCATTGTTTCCCAAAATCCATAAACAAATAGTTCTCATCTGCCGATACCCAGATCTTGAATACATGTTAATATAGTCTGTATTAAGCCTAATGCCCAACTACCACAGCTATCGCCGCAGCCGGAAAATATTTTCCGTCCCATAAAAATAGAGTTGTGGAATCCGCCCCTTTCTGATATACTCTATTCCAGAAAAATTGTTTTGTTCATGGCCAACGTCAGGTGAAAATGTGGCATCCAAATCCCGAACACAAAAAAGCCACTCCGTTCATGACCAGAACAGGCGGAGGTTCAGCATGCAGATTTCAAGCAGATTCACGATTGCCATCCATGTACTCATATGTATTGAAACCTTTAAAAACGACTATAAAGTAACAAGTGATTTTCTTGCATCCAGCGTAAATGTAAACCCGGTTGTGATAAGGCGGCTGCTGCAACAGTTAAAAAAAGCCGGGATCATTAACGTAACACGGGGCAGCGGCGGGGCGGATCTCGAAAAAAACGCTGATGAGATCACATTGTTCGATGTATATCGCGCAGTGGAATGTGTGGAGGAAGGCGAACTGTTCCATTTCCACGAAAACCCGAATCCCCGCTGTCCGGTCGGGAAAAACATCCACGCCATTTTGGATCTAAGGCTTGAACAAATCCAAAAAGCAATGGAACAGGAAATGAAGTCTATAACTATAAAAGACATTATGGACGACACCCAAAAACAGATCAACCAATCATAAATCTTCCTGTGCGAATCGTTTCCCCCTTTCCCGTCCCAATCCGAGAGGAAGAATTTTAAAAGTTTCGATGTAACTATTGACATTACAACTAAGCCGTGGTATAACTATAGTTGTATCAATCAATATTACATCAAAACAAAAACGGAGGTAAGAAAATTATGGCAAACTATAACAAGGTAAACGTAACTTCCGATGCAAGGACAGAACTTCATGATGACCTCTCCCTGACCGGGGCGGAAATCAGCATCAACCACCTTCCTGCCGGGGCGTGTGTGCCGTTTGTCCACGCGCACAAACATAACGAAGAAATCTATACTGTACTTTCCGGAAAAGGCAAAGTGGTCATTGACGGGGAATCCGTGGATCTCAAAACGGGTGATTGGATCCGTATCTCCCCGGCGGCAAAACGGCAGTTTTTTGCGGCAGAGGACACCGCAATCCGCTTTGTCTGCATTCAGGTAAAGGAAAACTCGCTTGAAAGCTATACAAAGGATGATGCAATCGTTTAAAGATTATTTATGATTCGCTCTAATAGGGACACGAAAACGCAAGGTTTTTGATGAAAACACAAGAAAACAGATGGAAACTACCGCATTACGCAGAAAATTGTCCTTGAAAACAGGGCGGCTTCCAGCAAACCCCGGCCATTTTATCCGAAAACTCAAAATAATCGTGTAGTGACTTGGAGACGAAATGTCCTGAAACTGCCGTTGTCCCGCGCATTTTGCATAGGAGCTCTGGTGGTATATCCCCCGTCCTGCCACCTATTGAGCATAGGCAGGGCGGGGAATAAATGCCCGGAGCCGCCGGTGGGGATAGGGTTGAACGCTCTGTAAAACCCCATATTTTCCACGGCTGGACCGTTACCATTTCGGCGTTTGAAAGCCGCTTGTATCAAGGGTTTCCGGGTGTGTTCAACAAGGGCGGTATGTTTATATGTCCTGCGCCCTATTCGTTCCACAAATGCTAACATTATGGGATTTCCTCCGAGAAATTTTGTCCCAAAGGTGAAGAGATGGACAGCGATCCAAGAATATGCTATACTTAATTTCTAAATAGGCTGTTTATGAGCAATCGGAAGTTGAGGTGTATATAATGATTTTTCAAATGGCGAGTACATCCGCTTATGATAAGAATAAAGTTCAAGTATATATTATCGCTGAAAAAGGAGAAACAATTAGAATTGGAGACATTATTGCAATTCCAATGAATGACCATACTTTTGAACAGCGTGAGATTACTGCTATGTATAGAGATAGAAAAAAATGGGAAAAAGGAAAATGCTTATTCTCTGAAATAAAGGAAGGCGAATGGGCAGAATGTATAATTCATAATATCCATTCAGGAAGGATTCATACAATCTGTTCTCCTTATGATGAAGATTTGTTAATAGATGGTTGGGTATGTGGTTAATGCAAACAATTCGTATTTGTGAAATAAGCTGACGCATCGAAGGCAGCGGAAAACAGGACGGCGGGAGTTACCCGCAGAAAGGAGCGCGGCGCGATCGTCAACACCTGCCCCGCCGCCCTGTTTTGGGCTTTTATTAGACCGATAAATTAGAAGTTGTTACTCCTTGTTGTTGAGATAATTCTGAAGCCGTTCCAACAGCATATTTTTCATCATGTCCGAATTACATTTCTCAATCAGGGTTCGGAAGTCCTCTATCGCTTCAGGGGAAAATACACTCTCAATACAATGCAAAACTGTCCATTCAATTCCGGCCATATGGTCTGTGGGACAACATTTTATCAGGATTTCTGCCTCTTCCCATGTAACTGGCCGGGTAATTGAATCTGCCGCATCTTGATATTCATCCCACAAATCGCAGAGTTCATCTGAGGGAAAATCTTCATCTTCCGGGCATCCGCCATCTTCAAAGCCCTCCGGCGGAGCTCCTATTTTTTGTATTTTTAATATGGCTTCCTGCATATTATTGCCTCCTTAAATCCCGATTTGTCGGTTTGCACTTGGGAAAATTATACCATACCCAATTACGAAAAACAATCCCCACTCTACGCCCGTTCCGACTATCCAGACCGTCAAGGGGCGAGTCGTATTTTTTCATAAAGTGCGCGAAAAAACCTCCACTTTTAAACCCTTAACTGTCTGGATTTTTTTGTATATGAACACAATCAAAGAAATTGCAAAAGGCTATTCAATTTATGCAGGGGATAGCAATAGCGGTGGGGATGACCTAAAAATGTCCTCCCAAAGCGGGAACGTAACTGGCTGCAAATCAGGAACGCCCTCCACTGCTGCCAACAACGTGAGATAATGGGCTGCATGACCACCGCCGATTTTGAGGATATGCGTTTTCCCTTTACGGACGGCTGACAGGGAACCGATACGACAGATCAGGCGCTGGGGGTATCAGAAAAGCAGGACGTGAAACAGGCAGAATAATCCCGTTTTTTCGGGCATTTTATTAGCTCACAGCCAATTTATCCTCTTATCCAATACAACCTTATCCTCCCCCTTTTCCATCCTTCCAATCTCATAACAAGGATAAAACTGATCTATATGCTCCTTAACAACATTCTTATCCTGCTCTGATACCACAATCGCAAGCCCCACCCCGCAATTAAATATCCGCAGCATCTCCTCATCGCTGATGTTCCCATTTTGTCGGATATACTTGAATAAATTCAATGTCCTGATTTTCGACAGATCAATCCGCGCACTTAATCCGTCCGGGATCACCCTGCAAAGGTTACCCCCGATCCCGCCCCCGGTGATATGCGCCATTCCGTGTATGATATTCCTCGGAAATAGTTTTTTCAACGACTTATAATATGGCGTGTGCGGCTTCATAATCTGCTCAATAAAAGTAAGGCCATCAATTTTATCCAATTTAATCTGCGGCATCTTATCCATCAGCAAACGAACCAATGAATAGCCGTTCGTGTGCAGTCCATTGGAGGCAACCGCCAAAATAGCATCCCCCTCCCGGATAGCAGAACCGTCGATCACTGCGGATTTCTCGGCAATACCGACAATGCTAGATGTCAGGACATAAACCCCGGAATCGACTACCAAGGGCTGGATGGATGTTTCACCCCCCACCAAAGAGCATTCATTTTCCCGGCAGGCTTCCGATATCCCTTTGACCAACGATTTAATCGTATCCTTCTCCGCATTCCCACACACGATCGTATCCAAGACTGCCAGCGGTTTCGCCCCCATCACCACAATATCATTCACCAGGTGGTTGATCATATCGTGGCAAATAGATTCCGTGTAGCCATATTCCATAGCAAGTTTTTGTTTTGAGCCGGGTTCTTCTGACTTTAAAACAAGAACCGGATTTTTCAGTGCCGGGAAGGATAGATCGTAGAGCGACGCGAATGCCCCTATCCGGTTTAATACGCGCCTGTCTCCGGTTTCCAGATGCTTTGCCATTTCCCGTTTGATTGTGTCAGTATAGGTAATGTCAACCCCCGCTTTGCTGTACGATAAATCTTCTGTCGTTTTTTCGCTCCCAGCAAGGATTTCATCCACGGACACATCCAATACGGTTGCTAAATCTTTTAAAATCTCAATATTGGGGTAGGTCGTCCCATTCTCCCATTTTGAAATTGCCTGAAAAGAAACATTAAGCCTCTCCGCGAGCTGCTGCTGGGTCAAACCGAGGGATTTGCGCTTGTCCATGATAAATTTTCCGATCTTGATACTGTCGAGCATATGAAATCCTCCTATTTTAAGTTCCGTATGAACCCTCCCAGCACCAACACCGGGGAAGGCGCTTCTGTTCGCACTGCTCCCAGAACCTCCTTCCGGCGCTGTACGGCTTCATACTGTTTTAAGTTCCGTATGATTCATCCCCATCATAGCCTTTCACAACTTTTTCGACAATAACCATGTGCGGGAATTTCACGCATTTATTTCAACTGCAGGTTGAATTTCCCAACATAATACACGGATTTATCTTGACACCTTCCATTGCTTTTTAAATCGATATCCGTCCCTGAAAACACCATCACCAACTGCATAACGAATGTGCTTATCAATCCTATAACCTTGTTTCAAATAGAAATCGACTGCCGCTAAATTGTCCTGTGTTGTCTGTATCCACACGGTGTCTTTGTTTCCCGCCCTGGCAAAGTCCTCTGCAAACCGAACGGCAAAACGGCCAACCCCGTTTTGTTGATGCTCTTTGGCAACAACCAGCATCGCGATGTAGATTCCACCCGGAGTATTCAGCCCGTTCAGCTTCATCCACGCCGCATACTCCCCATTTACAGTAATGATAAAATTCCTTTCATCCGGATCCACCTCCAGGCACAGACAAGTATACCACTCGGCAATGGATACCTGCCCGCCATGAAGCGCTTCATTATTCTGGCGAAATATATAGTCAACAAAAGGAATATGATCCGGGCAAATATCGATTGCCTGATATATCATTCAGCCGTCTCCGTATGTTTCATTTTCCTCCGCTTTTGTTTGCTAAACTTTGCAATATCCTTATTCCGCTGCTGTTTATGCCGCAGGAAAGCCGTCTTGTTATCCGAATATTTTGCCTCAGATTTCAGGCGAACATAGCTTTCCCAGCGCTTACTTGATAATTCGCCGTTTGCAATCGCCTCCCTGACTGCACATCCCGGCTCTGTGCGGTGTTTGCAATCGCTGAACTTACATTTTCCCAAATATTGTTCTACATCGGAAAATGCTTCCCCCAACCCGTTTGAAACATCCCACATCCCCAGTTCACGCATACCGGGTGTATCAATGACCATCGCACCGTTTTTCAGCATGATCAGCTGACGGTGGGTTGTGGTGTGCCGTCCTTTACTGTCATTTTCACGGATTCCATTGACCGTCATAACCTCTTCGCCCGCAAGTGCATTGACGAGGCTTGATTTCCCCACCCCGGATGAGCCGAGAAACACGATGGTTTTCCCAGGCATCATATAATCCGCCAGCGCGTCAAGACCCAACCCTGTTTTTGAGCTTACCGCATGTACGGACATTCCCGCTGCCAGACGCTCCACGCTCCGGACATACGGACCATACTCCTCCACAAGATCTGCTTTTGTTAATACCACAACCGGAACCGCTCCCGATTGCCATGCCAAAGTCAGATACCGTTCCAGACGCTTTTCGTTAAAATCCTGATTCAATGACTGCATGATAAATACATGATCAAAATTTGACGCAACTGCCTGCTCGCCCCGCCCCGGTGTAGGGTCTCTCCGGGAGAAAAATGTCCTTCGTGGCAATGTCCGTATAATCTGGCTGTCACCATTTGGGATATAATTTATCAAAACCCAATCTCCGGTTGTCGGAAATTCTTCGAAACCTCCAAAATATTCTTTTGTTTTTAACCTTCCATAAGTCTCCCCATACTCACAAACCAGCGCGTACCGCTCTTTGTGGACGGCGGTTATTCTTGCCGGGATACCCTGCATATTTTCCGGCACCATGTCCTGCATAAAGCCATAATTTCTCAAATCCAATTTTATAATCCTCCATCATCATTTTTACTATTCCGGTCATTTGAAATACTCTCATAATAAACATCTCTCCTTTCTAAAATCAGCACCCAAAAATGGGCGCAAAAATGCCGCAGAAAGCAGCCCTTATCTGTTGCTACTTCCTGCGGCTGACGATAGGCACAAAAATAACACACCTATTGAGTGTGCTACAACCGAAAGTTATAGTATTCACGAAAGGTTACTTGGAAACGGCACAACAACAAAAACAGGTCATACGCCCCGGCAATTGTTCGTACCACATATTCTGTTTTTACGTCTCAGACACCTCATAAAAAACAGTCATATTAAAATCCTCCTTTCGAAATCCGCCGAAGCATATTTGAGAAAATTATAACATATTCAAGAATAAAATGCAATAACTTCCCTGTATTTTTTCCGAACTGGATTAGCACTGCGATTGCTTTTCCCAACTGCCTGCTGTGCCGTCATATCCCCCATACAGAAACAAAGAAAAAAATCATGGCAAGTTAAAAGAAAAACGTAACTTCTTGTGCAAATCCCCCCTGACCAAGACGGAAGTCAACATCCGCTATCTTCCAGAGTTTATACATTTATCCAAGCATCAGAACATAACAAGGTAATTTATCCCGCTCTTTGCTTAAAAGACAAAATGTCATTGGTGTGGGACTTATAGTTCGAAGCCGGATGCGTATATCCTCTGCTGCGCTAACTGCTAGGAATTTGACTTTTACCTGCTCATCAAGTTCAATCTTCCTGATTCTCATCCTTTTCCCCTCCTTTCCCGGAAATTAACAAACCAACCTTTTTGTTGGAAAGTTTCTCAAATTCATCCTTGTGTGAAACTGCAACAACCCCAATCTCATACTTTTTTGCAAAAGCAACAATATTTCTCGCCACCTTTTCTGCAGTCGCTGTGTCAAGTGAGGCAGTCACTTCATCCAAAAGTAAAAATCTCGGTTTTCTAATAATTGCCCTTGCAAGCGTAATACGTTGCATCTCTCCACCGCTTACATTCCCCCCTATCCAATCAATTTCCTTTTCCAGACCGTATTCCTCAATCATTTCCTCCAATACACATACTTGGATGACTTCTTTTAATAATTCCTCCGGAAATTCTTCTCCTAAAATAATATTTTCTTTAATACTTTCTGTAAATAAGAACGGTCTCTGCTCCACGAATGAAATATTAGCATACCTCACTTCGTCTGGAATTAGATTTTGAATAGTATTATCATAACAGCATTCACAACCTTCTGGTCGAATATAACCCATAATTATCTTTAACAGGGTACTTTTTCCAGAACCACTTGGTCCCTGTACGGATATTATATCACCGCGCCCAATCTGAAAACAAATATTTTTTATTAATGCCCTTCCGCCTATTTCCAATTCTGTTATCTTAACATCAATTTTTTCCATCCTCGGAATAATCATTTCTCCGAAATAAGGTTCAACGATCTTTCCAAGTTTTTTCTCCCTAGCTTTATTTTCTTTGTATAAAGTTACAGAATCCGCAATCTCCCTCATTGGTTCCTGCATCAACCCAACAATCGAATAAATAGCAACAACCGCCCCAACGGAAACTAAATTTCTTCCTCGAAGCCAAAAACCTGCCAGCAAGACAATAATCGGAAATATAACTGTCATAACATCATAAATAACTACATAGAGAGAATACCAAAAATCTCTGGCGATGTCATTTTTATATTTTTGTGCTGAAAGTCCATCCCTATATTTCTTTGAATAATACTTTTCACGACGGAATGTTTTTATAACTGAAATCCCCTGGAAACTTTGAACAATCTTATCATTGATATCTGCCTCCAAATTTTCAGATATCGCAGTACGTGCTGCCAGTTTTTTTGAAATCAAAGAGGTAAATATAATAAGAAGAAAAATACTTGATATAACAAACAGCGAAAATAATATATTATACGAAATAATTGTTCCAAACAGAATTAGCAATGTGACGATCTGCACAATCAGCATTGGCCAAAACGTAGCATAATAAACTCCAACCCCTTCCGCCAAAGTGATTGTTGAATAGGTAATATCCCCTACTCCTTTGTCCGTGAAATAATCCAATTGCTTCATCAGAAAATTTCCATAAACATATTCGATTGACAATCGACTTGCTTTTTTTACAACACAATTATAAAGAAACCAATAACCAAAATTGAAGATCATATAAAAAATGCATAAAGCACCAGCATATAAAACTATTTTCATAAAACCTTCAGATTGTAAACCCTCCAGCTGGCTAATTATATTTTCGATTTTTCTTGCAATACTAACCATACAAAAATTTGTAACCATAGAAAAAATAATAAATATTACCGTTGTTTTCCAGGTGCTTTTAAGAATAGTTTTCTTTAAGTTCATAAATCTCACATCCTCCTCTATTCGAAAGATCCAGTAAAAAATCTGTCAGAGTATAATAATCAATAAATGTATTATCCAAAAATTTTACTCTATGCTTCCTAAATCCATCAAAATAATTTAATAATTTTGTTTCTAATAACTTGCACATCCCTGGATTCTTTTTTTTATTTAATGGACAACGAAAACAAATTCCTTTTCTTATTTTTATAGGATGATAAACTTCTGATATGTGACAAACAGGATTTTGATTTCCTTTCCATATGCTATGTACCTTATATTATAGCCTAAAATCTACTTTATGATATTAACGCTATCAATAGCATATCATAAACTTTGGTAAAAGTCCACATATTTTATTTAAATTTTTACTATACACTCATGCAACCACGACTAATATGTGAATGAATATATCATAAACAGAGTGTTGCCAAAACGTGAAACCTGTACAAGTTTTTATTTATTCATAAACGCTTTGTATTAACATTCAATTCTTAATTTTTCCCGCAAACTCATTTGTTTCTTTAACAGAATGTTTATCCATGCGCTTGTTGTGCCATAAAAACAAATTTCCTTGCATCCATACAAAAAATATGTTATCCTGATATCAAATTATAAGAGAAGTTATAAGAAGAGCCAGATAACAGCAAACGACCCGGACAAACAAGAAATTCCCTTTTCACAATTATCCGTACCCTGAATATTTCTTATCATGCTGCCAAATTAGGAATTTATAAGGAGAATACATAAATGAGAAACCTTGGAATTGAAAAAGAGATGTATCGCCGAGCCAAATCTTTGATAGAAAAACGCTATCCTACCGGATGGGGCGGTGCCGGGGTAGTACATACAGCGAACGGAAATTATTTTACGAGTGTCAGCATTGATACAGCGAACGCTTCCGCTGTTTTGTGTATTGAAACAGGTGCAATGTTAGAGGCCCATAAATACAACGAAAGGGTTACGCATTGTATGTGTTTGGTGCGGGAAGATGAAAATGCACCTTATAAAGTCCTTTCCCCCTGCGGAATATGCCAGGAACGTTTAAGGTTTTGGGGCGAGGATGTGCAAGTGGCAGTTACTACCGATGAGGAGTCCCTGCATTTTGTCACACTGGGTCATTTGCAGCCATACCATTGGACAAAAGCGTATCCTGCCCATACATTGGAACACTTTGAGCAATAGCACCAGAAACACTTACCCGAAAATAAACAGATTAACACAACCAAAAAGCCTCACTACCATAGCACAAGGGGGATCCTCTCAATGAAAAAACTTTGCAAACTATTTTTACTTACGCTCTTCCTGCCGCTTTCCGCCTGTGGCAGCGAGCCGGATGCCGTGAAAGAGCCGGAAACGCCCCAGGTATCCGCCGGCGTGGAAACAACACATACACCGACCCATACCACAGCTCCAACGGGGGAAACGACACCGGAAGCGGAAACACCGCCGGATGAAACATACCTGCAATACACCTTCCAACCGGACAAAAAGCACCAGACGATCGACGGCTTCGGCGGCGCGTTTACATGGTATTCCGATCAGGTATTCAGCGCCGGGAAAAATACCGATGGTTTGCTGGACGCATTTTTTACGGACGCAAAGATGTCCGTCATCCGATTTAAAAATGAATATGCCTACCGCACCGAAGACTACGCGGGAAATGTCGGCCCGATGCTTCGAATATACGAAGCGGCTGCGGAGCGCGCGGCAAATTACGGCGAGGAGCCGACCATCCTGCTCTCCTGCTGGTCACCGCCTGCCGGTCTAAAATCCAACCAAAGCATTGACGGCGGCGGTTCGCTTGCCAAACATGAGGACGGCACTTACATGTATGAAGAATACGCCAGATGGTGGGTGGACTCGGTAAAATTTTACCGCGACTGGGACATTAAGATTGATTACGTGTCCATACAAAACGAATGCGACTTTGTGGCAGGCTACGACGGCTGTGAATTCGCACCCACAGAAACCGATACCCAAGCCTCCTACGCCAAAGCATTTCTTGCAGTATATGACGCGATGCAGGCAGAATTTGGGGACGAAGCACCAAAGATGATCGCACCGGAAACAATGTCCTGCGAGCCGTTAAGGTTGTATGATTATGTAAAAGAAATAATTGAGACAAAACCGGAAAGCATTTACGGAATTGGATACCACCTTTATGTCGGCGGGGATTCGGACGAGGAAAATAATACGGTAAAATACGACTCCTTCCTCTGGAATTTCATGGACATGGAAAAATATTTCGGTGAATACGGGTATGCACGCTGGCAGACGGAATTTTTCCGCGGCCGCGGGCTCCAGACCGCCGCGCTGATCAACAACGCGATGACGCAGGCGGATATGAACGCGTACATTTATTGGAGCGCCGTATGGCCGAACGATAACGCGGATTTCGAAACCGGGGAATTGATTGGGCTGCATAATAAAAACAAGGACGGCTGGAATATCTGCGCGGATTACTATGCACTGCGCCATTTCTCTGAATTTATCCGTCCGGGGTATACCCGCGTGGAAGCGTCCATGCAGGGCGGCATGGATTTCAAAACCTCGGCATATATGAGTGAGGATGGAAAAACACTGGTTTTGGTGGTGATCAACTTAGGGGATACCGAGGAAACATTACAGATCCCGACAGGGGAACAACATCTTGCAGAAAGTCTTGTGTACCAGTCAGTGCTCGGGCTCGAGGATTCCTCCAAGAATATACTGTACCAAAAGATCGGGGCACTCCAAGCGGATCATACAGTGAAGCTCCCGGGCGAGAGTATTACAACCGTTGTGCTTACTTTTGAGTAGGCGCAGCCGAAAAAAAACGGCTATACTTCATAAAATAATCAAACAGGCATTAAAACAAATTTTTCCACTGCTAATCAATATGAAAAAGCAATGTCCGGAATGCGGACATTGCTTTTTCATATTGTACCACCCTCACGCTTCGTAGAGAGCATAATCACAATGCTTTTTCATGTATTTCATTGGATTTTGTATTTATATTCTCCTATTTCAGCCATGTTATTTGAGGTTTTCAAATTTTTTAGAACCAAAATAGAACCACAAATAATATATCCTTATTATTTTATAAGTCATAATTTCATTCTACAAAATTGCCAATGTAAGAATTATAAAATTTGTTTTTTACTGACCTTGTAGTAAAAAGACACCTAAATCTTTAAACCTTATCTAGTTTCACTATCTCTTAATCCATCAGGTAGCAATTCATCTACCTCTCCTTCCTGGAATGTTTGTTCTTCTTCATTTTGCAATGCATTTTGTGCTGCAGCATAGCTTTTACCATCTGTTCCAGGATATTTTCTGTTTATTTTTGATACTGTATCTTGCAATATATCTCGTTGTTCTCTGATGTTATCCTCATCTAAAATATCAAGATCCGTAAGAAGCGAAATATATTTTTCTCGAACATCCCACAAATCATCCGCAGCATCTTTATGCTTTTGAATATCTTCTTGTAAATTAAAATCTTTTGTATACAAGTTTAGCCCTAATGATAATGCCGCAGTTGTACCGCCTAACCAACTAAGCAAAACTTGATTTGTAATAATTGTCGCTAAAAATCCAACTGTAGATACTGCTGTCAAAGTAATTTATGTAACTTCAATAATATTTTTTTGCTTAATAAGCCTTGCGGCAAATTTGTGATGAGCCGTATATGTATAAAGAACTTTTCCATATGCATCTTTTATTTGCGATTTTAGTTTTTCCCTATAAGCTATTGTTTCCATTTTTAATTACCTTCTCTATACCATATAATTCAAAATCTTGCCTAGCACATCCCATCCCTTAGATACATCAATAGGCATTTGACTCCCCGGAGCAAATATGCTTGGCGTTATATAACCATTATACGAAATCTCATTGTAATAATTTAATAATGCTTGCTCATACGTAATACCTGTATCTACATGCTGCTCTCCCTCAGCTAAAAAATGCCATCCTTGTATAGCATCATACACAAACGCATCAATCAAGATTCCCGATAAATGGTAACTGGAATAATTATTATCCCTTATATTTCTAATATGTTTACATGTATCATAGAACAATCCATTTGAATTAGCATTCTTCTTTTGCATAGCTTCCTGTTCTGCTTTAGGATTAGTTGATTTCCAATCCCCCCCATATTAGTGTCAGGATATGTATATGTGACATTGCCAAAATAATCAGTATTAGTAAAAGCAGGTAAAATCTCAAATTTAATTCCATCTGTAAAATCAATAACAACGACTTGACCATCAGCTTTTATATTACTACGAGGATATGCCGAAATAATTGCATTCTTCACTGCTTGTAAAAATCTTGACTGCCCATTTCCTTTTTGTACATCATATCTCTTGTAGTCGCCTTCTGGTAATTCCACTAACATATCAATATCACTTGAATCTATTGCTGTTCCCCTTCCATATGAGCCTACATAAAAACTATGCATTGAATCACTGGAAGAACCCCAAAATTCTTCATTAATTGCCTTTGTTATCGTATGATACCGAACAGAAATAGTTCTTCTTGTATCTAACGATATTACCTCTCCACGCCTAGTGACCTTTGAACCCATTTTCATTCCTCCTCACTTATTTAACTGTATGCCGAGTATATTGCATCGACAACAAAGAACCCTTTATTGCATCATATAACTCCTCATGCCCTATTGCCTTCAATATCCTACGATCAAATATCTCCCTATCTGCATCTTTTAACTCATCTTCTGTATCCATAACATTACGGTTTTTGACTTTGCCAAACAACTCCACAATCTCCAAAGCGTCCGTATCTGATATAATTTGCGGATTTATCATATACATGTTCTTCAGTTTGGTGCTACTCGCATCTAACACGCCTAACCCCCGGCCAAAACCAATTGCTTCAATTGCAAACATACCAAATAAAGAATTCAATAATGCATGTAATAAATCTTTCGATATATTTGTATTCTTCATTAGTATTCTCGTAAAGCGTTGGTCTACGAATGTGCTCTCATCAAACTTTGCTACAAATAAACGTTTATCAGGGTTAAGCGCAGTCACAAAGTCTGCTTTTGTTGTATCATCCATTTCATACCAAAAACTTCCCGAACGTTTTAATGCTTCTGGTAATAATTTGCCTGTTCCGTTTCTAATATTCTCAAACTTTTCTATCCAATTTAATGCCCCTACATGTCCTAATTGTCGCAATTCATCTTTCGATTTATGACAGCAAAATGCAACAATATCCGTTTGTGCTGTATACGATTTTAATAACGCCGGATTTTTTAACACTGGCTTAATATATTCACTCTCAATCCCACTATTTTCAGACGGATAAAACAAATCGTTCCATCCTCTACGTTCGCCTCTTTTTACAGTAAGAAGTTTTTCGATCGGAATTATACATTCTGCCAGCTTTTCAACCCATGATACATCGTGAAATAAGGCATTCAACGTTATACCCTTATCTGTAATCTTCTTAATCATATCAATAGAATATTTTTTTACAGAAACCACTGTTCTGTCAATTTCTTCCCCCAACACAATACTATTTATGATTGTTTCCTTTTCATGTCTATTAAGTTGTTCTATCTCTTTATTCAGCATCCAAAAGTTTATTTTTAACCTCTGATTCGGTCTTGCAACTTCTTTTTTCTGTAATATCAACAAAGTCGCTACAACATCTGCGTTCTTAAACCAACGTCTGCAATTACTTATTACTACTGTATGGATATCATAATAGTACTGCAATGCATCAAAAAACTTCTTACCAATATCCGTTCCAAGCCACGAATTTGATAAAATGATTCCCAATCTTCCTCCATCTTCTAATAATTCATACAATTTAAATGGAAGATAATTATACAAATCCGTCTTTCCCAATGTAAATTCTATACCTGTATTATCTTTTATCCGCTGTCTATATTCACTAATATATTCTATTTCATCAGCAGCTATTTTATTGTACTCAACAAATGGCAAGTTAGAAACAATAGCTCCAAAGCTCGGAATTTCTTTTTCTATTCCGCTACCGTCAATCGGGCTTTTTATTTCTATTTTATCTCCGCTTTTTACAGCAAATATATCTGACTGGAATATATTTAACGGAATATTCAATGCTTCCATATTCGTTACTGCAATATTGGCAATCTGTAATGGATATGCATATTTATCAGATATCCACATAGTTGTAAATGCAGCTTCCGAATTGTGCAGTCTTTCCGTTTTATTCTTAATGATTGCTCTCGCAATCGTACCAGTTCCCGCACATAAATCTGCACATTCATCATTCCAATTATGAATCGTTATTTGGCAAAGTAAATCTGCCAAACAATATGGTGTCGCATATTGTCCTCTTATTTCTCTTTTTGCTGTATTTACTGTTTTTTCCAATATTTCTTGTAAAGCTGCCTGAGCAATTTTTTCTATTCTGTTTTCCACCAAAAACTGATTGTAATCCACAATATCTATCCATGTGTCCTCTGGCACAATCTCGTTGTATTCCAATCTTTTAAACACATTATAAAAATCCCCTTGTTCTACAATTTCATCAATAATTGCATTTCCATCTGAAGGTGTAGATGTACTATCAATTCTATCAATCTCATAAGCGCAGTTATGGTACTTCTTTATCGTATTCGCAAACATGATTCTGTTTGTCCAATTAAGCAAAATAGACTTTGCATACGCAGAATACATATCATTCTCATCTTTATCATATTCTTCATGGAATGCATTCCACCATACTTTCAACCGACTCTCCATTGTCATATTGCTGCCAACTTCTAAAATAAGGTTTTCAGCAACCAAATCCTTATTCCTTTGGATTATTTCTGTCATAAGTCCATCAGATATCATTGTTTCAATAGATGATGCCGATATTGTACCATTCACCAAAAATTTATTTACTGTTAAAACAATGTCTTTTATAATTGGCAACCATTCTGCTTTGTATGTAGTTACATCTTCTCGATTCTTTATATAATTCGTCCCACTCCATACTTTCGCTTCCTCAAAATCGCCACTCACACTTTTTATATATAATTTCCCATATGTAAAATTCCAAATAACAAAACTGTTTAAATTTAAAGCAATTGCTTTTCTGGTTGCGTCCTTTATCAATGCTTCATCCGTAATTAAGACATCTGGCATCTTGAGTTCCCACCCCTGTAAAATCCTGTTTTGTGCTTCATCTTCATATAATAAAACATCAGGAAACATACTTTTCTTATTTACAGAAAGAGTACTCTCCCCACCTGCACTTTTAATCTTTAAATTCATTCCTTTAAGCATTGCTCTTATTTCTGAAATAATAACAATAGCCCAACTTCTCTCATTACGTCTAACAATTGTACCCATACACATCTACCTCTTCTTAAATTCAGAAATAAGATTTTGCTCCTTTATATATTTGCGTATCTTTTCATCTAGCTGCTCCCATGCCAAAAATAATCTTCTCTTTGCAACATCTATATAATCAATTTCTTCTCTTTTAAACAATGCTACATTTTCATTCTTTTCAATACCAATAAAATTTCTTCCTTCCATTAATGCAGCAACCAAAAATGAACCGCTTCCAAAAGTGTTATCCAAGACAACATCCCCTGGATTTGTATATGTTCGTATCATGTATCTTCCCAATTCTATTGGTTTTTGCGTTGGATGCAATACAGCCCCCTCACATTCAGCAGTTTTAACATATATGATATCCGTTGGATAACGTTCTCCCTCGCTTGCCACGTGAACTGGTTCAAAATCACCATAATTTCCACACAATTGGTTTTTTCTTGTTCCTTTATCATACGGCTCACCTTGTGTCATCTGCGGATGATATGTTGGTTGCTTCTTATAAAAAACACACACATCTTCATGTTTTCTAAGCGGTTGCTTTTTAGCATTCAGAAAATTAGTTGGTTTTGATTTTTCCCAAACCCACTTATATTTATAAATATTAGGCTGACTTAAAATAAGCTTCGCAGTAAATACTCCATTAGAAGTCAATACAATTGCACCATTTGGTTTAATAATCCGATTATACTGTTTCCATAACTCGTCTAAAGAAATATAGCAGTCCCATTCATTTTGTGTCATTCCATATGGCAAATCACAAAGAACCATATCTACACTTCCATCTGGTATTTCACTCATATATTCAAGACAATCGCCTTCAAAAAGCTGATTTATTACCTTATTCATATCTATAACAGATGTATCTATTTTTTTCATAATTACTCCTTAATTTATTCGTCTATTCTATCTATAATAGCATATTTTATAGCCAAACACAAGTTCTTATTTCCGAATTATCATAGAAAAATCCAAAATAATACTATCACATTATCCAAACTTTTTCCATAAAATTGTTCTAAACAAACATTTGTTGATATCTCCCTAACTTTCATCATACACTTAACAGAATATAAAACACTACCTAATAGTCATCTTGAACATGGTGCTAGCACCATGTCATAATATACCACTAAGGAAAAGGCAGGTCTTTCTTACCCGCCACCCGCCTTATCTTTTAACTACTATTATATTGCCAAACTCCGTTCCAACTTCTCCTTCTGCCCCTCAACTCATTCTGCTTTTCATACAAATCATTACGCTCCTCACACAACTTTTTCATACGTTCTAGCTTTTCTCTGATGCCCTCCCGACATTCTGGCTCTATCTGTTTGTATTCCCCCTGTCAGACTGCGGATTTTATTGATATTCTCTTTCATCTGCTCCGAAACGCATATCCAATCCACCAAATACCTTACTTCCATATCCATTTCGTAGAGTTCTGTTTCTGTCAAAATCTTCGTGTATAACCGCACCATTACTTTTTTCTCTGTATCTGTCATATTTCCCTCAACTTTCATATCTAAAAAATTCTCTTGCCAATGCTTCTGCCTTAGCCTTACTGTATCCCTGCTTCAAATAGCCCTGAACAATTGTGCCAAACATACCTTTTACCATATCCGCCTCTATGTCGCAATATGTTTGCAGCTCTCCTGACAATGCCATCGCAACATATTCAATCGGTTTGTCATCCAACAACTTATGCAACTTCGCAAGCGATTGTTCTGTAGTATGCAGATTAGCTTCTATTTCTTCACATTTTAACCGCAAAACATTACCATCTGAATAATAAACCTCCACATAACCGTTATCCATATTGTACTCACAACCTATAATATTTTCCATAGAATACTGTTTACCCCAATTTCTGCTATCCATCATATCAATCCGTCCTTTCCTATCTGCCCATTCCATATGCTCTGTTCTGCTGTTTTCTATTTTGCGCAATTCGTTCCAGTTCCCTTGCATTTGTCACAATAATATCAATTTTGTCTACCCCGACATATTGTTTCACACGCTCAAAATCATCCGCTTTTTCCTGCAACTGTTCTAATTTTACATATTGCTGATCTACCTTACTTTTATAGAAGTCAATATCCTCTGCCTGTTTATTGACCTTTGCTTTTAACTGTTTTATCTGATCCATGAGGTTGACACATTTTATCGTAAGGCTTTTTACAATTTCTTTTAGCCTTTCCACAAGTGGCATAGCGTTCTTTTCCCGATAAGTCTTTGCGCTCATTAGTGCAGTTGGCTCCGGCAACTGCCATCTTGCATCTTCATCATAGGCATGTATGTTACGTTCCAACGTCACTTTAGAATCAGCCATTTTCTCAATATCCTGCTGTAACTTTTTCTGCTGCTGTCCCAATACTTTATTATCAGACATCAGCTTTTCTCTGTTTTCTATCAATCCGTCTGCCTGTTCCCTTAATAAATCATTGGTTGCAGAAAGTTCCGTTGTTTCCTGTTTGACAGCTTCAGTCTCTTGCTTTATCTTCTCCATTTCATTTTCAGCCAAGACTTGCTGATAAATAATGTGGGATAACTCCGTTTTATTGCTGGATACTGCCTTTTCTAATTTTTCAACTTCTTTTGCCCTCTCCTGTTTTTCAAAATCCAACACGGATAAATGCTTATTATGCGTTCCTAACTGTTTCCACCGTACACCATATCTTTCCGCAACCTTTGAAAGTTCATGTTTTTCTGACTCCATCCATTGATTCCACTCCGTTGCGCTTCTTGTGCCACCTTTAAATCCCTGCTCTGCCAGTGCGCCTTTCAGCGATACTCTCGTATCAAGTCCACGCTTACTGTTACGAATAAAAGGAACAAAATCAATATGAACGTGTGGCGTTTCCTCATCCATATGCAGATGCGCCGAAAACACATATAGATTCGAATTTCTTTTCTGAAAATATTCCATAAATTCTATCAGAATATCTTTTGCAAGCTGTCCTTCTTCGCTTTTCGCATTCATATCATCTTTATTTCCAATCTGAAGAATAACTTCATGAAACACCTTCTCCTGCTTGCCCTGTCTTATCTTCTCATAATAATTGTCGATTTTCCGGTCACTCCGTTTCTGCTTTCCATTGTAACGCTCCAACGCTTCATCAAATAATTCGTGATATACCTTTTTAATATCCAAATGACAGAACTCCACATTATATTTGCTTCGTTCCTTGTCCACATTCTTCGCACTGAAAGTTCTCATATTATGACTGACAGAACCTTTTCCCATCATGCCGCTAATTGTCCTCTCCAATAATCTCACACCTTCCTATCTTCTTTACTTGTCATATTTTGTGCCGATAGGCACAGCCTTTGTTACTTTCTGCGAAAGTAACGCAAAAGCACTTTTGTCAGCTATGCCAACAAAAATGCAACCTGCAAGCAGGTTTTGCGCCCTGCCGGGGGCTAGCTGTCCGTTGGACAGCATACCGTCCTTACGGACGGGGCGACTTTTCGCCGCCTTGATACCGCCGCCTTCCGGCTTTTTTCCAACAGCGCAACATTGCAATGTCTATAATTTTTGCAACCTTGCAATCTTCAAGAGTGCAACTCCAAGACTGCAAAATTCTAATACTCTGCATTGTTGCGCTGTTACCTTGCCTGTCCGTCACTGTTTGATTTTATCTAGTTCCCAATACCATGTATTGTTTATCCGCTTTGCCCGGACACCTAACTCTTTCTTTGCATTTTCCAGTGTCCGCTTCGATATGCCCTGTTCGTCTGCAAGACCGAAAATCTCATTGCTCTGCATGGCATTGTTTGTTTCTGCCAGTTCCCGGAGTAACCGTTTCGCTTGTTCCATTTTATTTGCTTTGGGAGCAATGCCGCCTAAGACTTCATCAGCAGTAATCTCATAATCCCCTAGCCATTGAAAACCGTCCTCCGACAATGCAAATGCTTTCGGGTGTCCAAACGCCGCAAGGTTATTTTTTATCTGCACCACAGCCCTTATATTTTCTTCTCCCTCAACCCTGCCGACCAAGAGAACGCTTCTAGCGACTGCAAAGCCTCGGACAAGTCCGAGGCTCTCGCGGTATTCGCCAAATGCGTGTGCAAGCACCCGCGCTTGGCTCATTACTCGCGGAAATCAATCGAACCCATGCCCCGGTATGCCGCCTTATTTCCTGCCGCTGATGCGAACTTCGTTCGCATTGTTCATTATGCCCAAGCCGATTGTCCCAATCGGCTCCAAGGACAATCGCACACTGATATTTCTCTGCCAGTGCCGCTAACTTCTTTGTCATATCCCTAGCTTCATTCGCCAATCCAACTTGTTGGATTTGTTCATTATCCATGCCGCCGCCCAAATAGGCTTGTATCGGGTCTAAAATCAGCAGCTTTGCGCCTGTCTCTATAACGGCTTCTTCCAGCCGTACATCTATCATGGAAAGGGATTTTATCCTTTCATCAATGACAGAGATTTTCTCACAGTCTGCCCCTGCCTGTTCTAAACGAGGATTTACCGTATCGGCAAGACCGTCCTCCGCACTCTGATAGATAACATTCAAAGGCTCTGTAAAATTCATTCCACTGTCTAAACTTTCTCCCTTAGACAGCTTCGCCGCTATATTCAGAATAAATGTTGTCTTTCCGTCCCCCGGATCGCCTTGTACGATTGTTAGTTTGCTATAAGGGATAAACGGAAACCACAGCCAAGAAACTTCCTGCGACTGTATCTCCGACAATTTAATCAACTGTAATTCTGTTTTTGTTTCTTCCATAATGCCCTCCATTTCTGAAAAATCGTTGTCACTGGAAGAAACCTCTGCTATACTCAAATTGTGAGATTGATAACAGAGGTTTTCCAGTTATCAAAGCCCTAACAGTTGCCGCTGTCGGGGCTTTTTTCTTCTCCATTGGTGTTGCCCTGCCACAGGTATTTTGCTCCGTCCAACATCCAAAGAATTGCTTTCAACATATCCTCATAAGATGTCTGTAACTCTTTGATTTCTTCGGTAGCAGCCTTCGGCTTTTCGCCTTTTATCTGCTCTGACAGTTCTTCCATACGGCTCTGCATTTCCTGTAATTTTTCCACAATCTGATATACCGTTTCTTTCTTCCCTACCACACATACACGATTGTAAATACAGGAACGGACAAAATAATCTTTCTTTTTCATGCCGCTTGCAAAAATCTTTGCTTCGATTTCTTCCCGTTCTCTGGGAGAAATGCGAAAACTGATTGTTGGATATTTGTGTGTGCCGCTCATTCTTCTGTGCCCTCCTTAAACTCTGCGTTCAGCAACTCTGCCATTTGTATCTGTTCTGTCGGGAACATATGGGCGTATCGAAACGTAATATCCACGCTTTCATGCCCTACCCTGTTCCCGATTGATACCGCTGAAAATCCCATGCTGATTAACAACGAAACGTGCGAATGCCTTAAATCGTGGATTCTAATGCGCTTTACCCCTGCTTTTCCTGCCCCTCTCGTCATTTCATGGTGCAGGAAACTTTTTGTCAGATGAAAGATACGGTCAGTCGGGAGAAACCCGTACAGCCTGCCGATATACTCTTTTAATTCCTCACACAAAAAATCCGGCATACTGACATTTCGCTTGCTTTTCGGTGTTTTGGGGTCTGTTATCACATCTTTTCCCTCTAACCGCTGATAAGATTTTGTTATCCGAATGACCTTGTTATCAAAATCTATATCCTGCGGTGTGAGTGCTAAAAGTTCGCCAACACGCAAGCCACACCAGTATAAAATTTGAAATGCTTGATAGGAATATGGCTTGTCTTTTACTGCTTCAATGAATTTCAGATATTCCTCTTTCGTCCAAAAAAGCATTTCCTCTGCTTTCCCTTTCCCAAGCGGCCCGGCTTTGACAACGGGATTGCTTTTTAATTCGTAGAAGCGCACCGCATGATTAAATAATGCGCTCAATTCAGATTGCAGAGTTTTCAGATAAGTCGGCGCATAGGGCTTTCCTTTTTCATCACGATAGGAAATCTGCTCATTCTGCCACTGGATAATATCTTTGGCACGAATATCACACATTTTCTTATTCTCAAAGTACGGTAACAATTTTGTGCGTAAGATATGCTCCTTTGTCAGCCAAGTATTGTGCTTCAGCTTCGGCTTCATATCCCTTGTGTATGCCTGCACAAATTCCCCGAAAGTCATATCCAAGTCAGCCGCTTCTTTCATACGGAAATGATGTTCCCACTCCGTAGCTTCTCTTTTGGTCTTGAAACCTCTCTTGACTTTCCGGCAGTTCTTCCCCGTCCAGTCATAATAATGGAACGATACATACCACGTTCCACGCTGTTCATCTTTATATGCCGCCATAATCTGCCCTCCTTAGTTCGCCGCCTGCGCCATGCCGTAGAATTTTTCTTCATAATATTTTCTGCTGACACGTCCGGCGATTGTGATAAAACCTTTTTCTTCCAGTTCCTCATTCATCTGTCGTACTAATTTGTAAGCAAATGGTTTGGAAAC
>ERZ808040.729-NODE-729-length-26140-cov-8.165599_pt1 | contig 26140 bp, 23 predicted proteins | sample MGYA00380191_ERZ808040 | MGnify/ENA primary metagenome ERZ808040 (study PRJEB31490, sample SAMN06133395) | mouse gut metagenome | isolation source: J6 | host: mice | place: China: Chengdu | collected 2015-05 ...
CCCGGACGGTGCGGCGGGCGCCATTGGAGCCACCGGCCCCACCGGGCCCACCGGCGCGGCCGGGCCCAATCCCACCGCCACCGCCGGATTTGCCGCCAACACCCAGGGCAGCACCATTCTGGTGCCGCTGGGAGGCGCGGCGGTCCCCCTGCCCAACGCCCAGGTGCTGTCTCCGGACATCACCGCCAACGCCGGGAGCACGGTGTTCACCGTGGCCGCGGCGGGCACCTATCAGATCTCCTACCACGTGAATACCACCCTGTCCCTGCTGCTGGGGACCCGCCTGGTGATCAACGGCGTCAACAACACCGCCTCCACCATTGCCCCGGTGGTGTCCACCTCTCACTTTGAGAACCAGATCAAGGTCACCTTGCCTGCAAATTCCACCGTCACCCTCCAGCTCTACCCGGCCGCCGTGGCCGGGACAGCCATCCTGGTGGGCGGCGGCGCGGGGGCCTCGCTGACCATCATCCGGCTGGCCTGACGGCCGCCCGGACCAAAAAAGGGGAGGCGCTTTTCGGAGCGCCTCCCCCCGCAATATGGAATTCTGTAAGGAGGTCAGCGCATGGTAAGCGTCAGCCTTTGCATGATCGTGAAAAACGAGGAGGAGGTGCTGGGGCGGTGCCTTGAGAGCGCGGCGGGGCTGGTGGACGAGATCGTCGTTGTGGACACCGGCTCCACCGACCGCACCCGTGAGATCGCCGCCCGGTTCACCGACCTGATCTTCGACTTCCCCTGGCGGGATGACTTTTCCGCCGCCCGGAACGAATCCTTTGCCCACGCGTCCATGGACTACTGCATGTGGCTGGACGCGGACGATGTGCTGGAGGACCGGGACGCCTTTCTGGAGCTGAAAAGGACCCTGGACCCCGCCGTCTCAGTGGTCATGGCCCCCTATCACACCGGCTTTGACGAGAGCGGGCGGGTCACCTTTACCTGCTTTCGGGAGCGTCTGATCAAAACGAACGCCGGGATGCGCTGGGAGGGGGCGGTCCACGAGGCGATTGCCCCCACCGGGCCGGTATACTACGCGGACTTTGCCGTCGCCCACCGCAAGGCCCGCCCCGGCGACCCGGACCGCAACCTGCGGATCTACCGGGCCCTTCTGGACCGGGGGGAGGAGCTGGACCCCCGGCAGCAGTTCTATTACGGGCGGGAGCTGCTGGACCACCAGCGCTGGGAGGAGGCCCTGGCGGTCTTTGAGGCGTTTCTGGCGGAGGGCCGGGGCTGGGTGGAGAACAACCTTGACGCCTGCCGCTGCTGCGCCTGCTGCCGGGAGCGGCTGGGCCAGCCTGAGGCGGCGCTGGCGGCGCTGTTCCGCTCGTTTGCCTACGACCGCCCCCGGGCGGAGGCGTGCTGTGAGCTGGGCCACTGGTTCTTCCGGCGGGAGCGGTACGGCCAGGCCGCCTATTGGTACGCCCTGGCCCTGACCTGCGCCAGGGACGACCGGCGGGGCGGTTTTGTCTCGCCGGACTGCTACGGCTATCTGCCCTGTATCCAGCTGTGCGTCTGCTACAGCCGTCTGGGCGACCAGAAGCGGGCGGAGGAGTTCAACGAGCTGGCCGCGGCCTGCAAGCCCGGCGATCCGGCGGTGCTCCACAACCGGGCCTGGTTTCAGACGCTGCGCTGAGAACCCGTATTCCCGGCCTCGGGCCGCCGTGAATACAAGTTGAGCGGTTCCGGCCGGGTTGAACAGGCGGAGCGTGTCAAACCGGCCGGAACCGCTGGGGGAGGGGCTGTTTTCCGGTCAGGCGGAAAACGGGAAAAACAGGGGGACAAAGATGGCGGTCAGCAGGACGATGAGAAGCTCCAAAAGGACGTTGACCTTGAAATAATCCTGGAACTGATAGCCCGCAATCATGGTGACGCCGATCTGAGCGTTGGCCAGCGGGGTGGCGAAGGCCAGATTGGCGCCGTAGCACACCGCCAGGCCAAAGGGGATGGGGCTGAAGCCCATGTGGCTGCACAGGGCCAGCACCGGCGTGAGGACGATGATGACCGCGGTGGAGTTGGAGATGAAATTGCTGACCACGACGGACAGGAGCGCGGCGGACACCAGCAGCGCCATAGGGTGAATCTCGCTGCCGAGGAAGGCGATGAGGCCGTTTGCGATCAGCTCGTCGCAGCCGCTCTCCCCGATGCCCGCGGCCAGACCGAGACAGCCCGCCAGCCGGATCAGCACGGCCCAGTCCATGTTTTTCAGCACGGACCGCTCTGTGGTGCACCGGAACACCAGGCAGAGCAGCGCGCCGATCACCGCCGCCATCGCGGTGCTGACAAGTTCGGTGATGAACAGCACGATCACCAGCGCCATAATGGCCGCCATGATGATCCGCTTGTCCGCGTGGGCTCTGCCGCCCGTGCCTGCCGCGCTGTCGATGGCGGCCTGCCGCGCGGTGTAGCTGTCCAGCTGCTCCTGGTCCGCGCCGCTGCCGCCGTCGGCCCACAGCTTCCGGCTCAAGGGGTACCAGAACAGGTGCACATAGGCCAGAAAGGCCAGGGTGAGAATGACTCCCACCGGCGTGTAGTCAAAGGGCCGCAGGGACATGCCGCAGGTGCCCTCCAGCAGATTCTGCACCTGCAGCTGGGGAGTGCTCCCCATCAGGGTGCACACGCCGCCGAACATGGCGCCCATGGCCACGGGCATGCACAGGCGCTTGAGGTGCATATGCTCAGAGCCCCGGCACACGGTGTTGACGATGGCCAGAAACATGGCGATGATTGCCATGTTGGCCATGAAGGCGGACAGGACGGCGGAGAGCAGGATGCCCGCGGTGAGGAACCTGCGCTCGCTGTTGGCCCCCACCCGGATGATGATGCGGCTGAGAGTGGAGGCCAGGCCGGACTGAAACATGGCGTCGCCGATCACCAGCATGCCGGCTACCATGATGGTGGTGCTGCTGGAAAAGCCGGAGAAGGCCTTGGAGAAGCTGCATACCCCGGTGAGGACGAAGAGGACGCAGCCCAAAACGGCGGTAGCCGCGCTGGGGAACCATCCGGTGAGGAACAGAACGATGCAGCCGATGAGAATCAGCAGGGTGATTACGGCGGGGTCCATAGATATCCCTCCTGTACAGGGTGGGCGGACGGTCAGTTCAGGACGCTGCGCATGCGCTCCAGGGCCTTTTCGCTGCCGGAGACGATTTCATCCAGCACCTCCTGGACCGTTTTGATGTCGTAGATGATGCCGCTGCACTGACCGATGGGGAACAGGCAGCCCTCCACATCTCCGGTCTCGTAGCACCGGCGCTGGTTTTTGCCGCTGATGACGGGGAGCAGCTGGTCCAGCGTGGCCCCGGCGTTTTCCATCTCCAGGGTTTTGGCGGCGGTGGCGTTTTTGCACACCCGGTTGGCGTTGCGCAGCGAACGCTGCACCAGCATGGTGCCGTGCTCCTGAGTGTCCAGCAGCCGCTGCTTGAAGTTTTCGTGGACGGGGCACTCCCTGGTGGCCACGAAGCGTGTGCCCATGACCACGCCCTCGGCGCCCAGGGCCAGCGCGGCGACGAAGCCCCGGCTGTCCGCGATGCCGCCCCCGGCGATCACCGGGATGGACAGCTCGTCCCGCGCCTTGGGAATCAGGGCCATGGTGGACACGTCGTCCATGCCCGGATGGCCCGCGCATTCGAAGCCCACAATGGTGACGGCGTCCACGCCCAGCTTTTCAACGGATTTGGCGTAGCGCACGGCGGGGACCTTGTGCATCAGCTTGATTCCGTGGTCGTGGCACAGCTGGATATACTCCTCCGGCTTCCGGCCGGAGGTCTCCACAATGGGGGCGCCGCCCTCGATGACGGCCTGAAAATAGGCGTCCGTATTGTCCTTGTAGTCCTTGTGGGGGAGCATGGAGATATTGACGGCGAAGGGCTTGTCCGTCAGCTCCTTCATCCGGCGGATCTCCGCCACCAGCCCGTCCTTATCCTGGAACCGGGTGGCGTTGATGATGCCCAGCCCGCCGGCATTGGAGACGGCGGCGGCAAACTCCGCCGTGGCCAGCCACTGCATGCCGCCCTGGATGATGGGATATTTGATGCCGAAAAGTTTTGTGACGCGAGTATTCATTAAGAGACCTCCTCCTGTATGGTGAGTTGGCTGACAGAGCCCGTGGGATAAAAAGTATTGACGGCCTCCGAAACGGTGGTCAAGCGGAGAATGTCAGTTTTTGCTGCCATCAAGATCCGCTGCCCGGTCCAGGAAGGAGAGCAGCGCTTCATTGAAAACCTTGGGCCGTTCCCAGAACAGGGCGTGCCCCGCGTTCACGACAACCAGCTCTGCCAGGGCGGAGTTTTTGGCCGTCTCATAGACCATATACTCACCCCTGATACGATTGTTCTCCTGCATGAACGCCAGCACTGGCCGCCTCAGCAGCGCTAAGGTGCCGGTCTGGGCCTCGTAGACCCAGCTGCTGTAAATGGAGGCGGCAATATAGGCCGGGGTTTTCTGCATTTCCCGGGTCATCATGTCGATGCCCCGCCTTGTGTTCTCCTCCTCTTTGTGTTTGAACCAGTTGGGCACAGACTGCTCACACTGGTGGACATGGTCGGCGCAGAACTTTGTCAATCTAGACACCATCGCATCAATGTTATATCCCGCTACGGCATGGGTGGCGTTCCAGGGCTCGCCGCAGAACGGATGACAGGAGCCGTCAACCAGAATAAGGCCGAGCAGATCCTCCTCCCCAAACATCTGCACGTAACGCAGGACAAAGACCACAGACATGGACCAGCCCAGCAGGAAAATTTTGTCCAGCCGCAGATGCTCCTTCAGCCCGTGGATATCACGGCAGTACTGGTCCACCGTATGCCCGTCCGAAATCTTGGCAGAGTTTCCGCTGCCCCTGTAATCCATTGCGATCACCCGGTACCGCTGGGACAGCTCCTCTACGTTTTGGTCAAACACTCGGATGCTCTGGGTCCAGCCAGATACCATAATCAGCGGAAGGCCCCTGCCCCTGTCCTCGAAGTAGATGGCGGCCCCGTCGGGCGTGTGGTAGAAGCTGTTATCATTGATCGGCATTTTTTTGGCAGTACTCATAATGATTTCCTCCTAATTCAGCCGGTGTGAATACGGAATTCAAAATGCGATGAACCAAACAACCATGGTCACCAGATAAGCGCACAGGAATGGGATGACATTGCGTTTGATCATTTTGAGGATGTCAACGTTTGCCGTTCCTGCAATAAGCAGGTTGGAGGCGTTGATCGGCGAGAGAATGCGGCCAAAGCCAATGGCGATCTGAAGCGGCAGGGTGCACACGGCGCTGGAGATGCCATAGGAAGAGGCGATGCTGGCCACAGACGGGCCAAACGTATAGGCAGCGGTATTATAGGAGCTGGAAATGACCACGATGAGGCAGCCGAGTATGCCCACGATGGCAATGAGGAGGCCTGCCGGGAAGCCGGTATCAGCCACCATGTCGGTGAGCACCGCAAAGCCTCCGATGCTGCTGACCGCTTTGGCAAAGCAGCTGGCGGCGGCAACAAGGCACACAAGATTGGAAAAAGCGGTGCCCATGCTTTTGAAGTATTCGCCGGTTTTCGCGATGTTTTGAGTGAATTCTTTTGGCCTGCGGATCAGCTCAATCACAATCGCGATGAAGAAGGACAAAATGGTGGCGCCCTGGGTGGTCATCACAACAGTGCCGACACCAAATTTGCTGAACAACAGGACAAAGACAATGGGCAGTAGCGGCAGGACCGCATAGAGGGTGGGGACCCCGACATCTTTCCTGCTGCGGATAGCCGTCATATCCTGTTCGCCTGTCTGCAAGCCCTCCTTGCGGTCAAAAAACCGGTAGACGATGGGGGCTACGACCGCCGTTACGAGAATGAGCGGAACCGAGGCCACCAGATTGATGTTGATAAAATAGTCCGACAGGAGTGTGTCGGGTGAGGTGACGGGCAGGCAGATGCCGCTTCCCATGTCGCCGGGGCCCCAGTCGGTGCCCTGTGCCAGCGCGATGGTCGCGGCCGCCGTGACGGGGTTGACGCCGCAGGCCACAAGGATGGGGAACATTGTGATGAGCATCAACGCACTGAATCCGGAAGGGGAAGTGATCGCCAGTTTGACAATGGCGCCGATCACATAGGCGATGCCGCAGATCACATAGGGTGACTTGATCCTTTTCAGCGGCATACAGGCCAGTGTGACCAGCATCTCCGAGGCGCGGATCTCCTTCATATAAGCGGAAAAGCCCACGAGGCAAACGATCAGAAGGCCTGGATTGGCAAACGCGGAGGTGAATGAGGCGGCAACGAATTCGAATACATCAAGTATGATATTGCCGCAGGTCTTGTCCCCCATAACGCTGGCGCCGGTGAGGAGCGAGTAGACGATCAGCGTCACAACGCCGATTCCCATGAGCGAGGTAATGACGTACATTTTTTTCATCATTGCGTACAGAAGTGCCGCGACGAGAATAAGCGTGCAGAGCACTTTAATAACTGCCATAACAATCCTCCTTTATTTCTTTACAAGACAGACGGAACTTTATTCAATCGCGTTGGCTTGCCTCAAAGCAGAGTCAGTCCTTGCACAGGTCGCTGTTGATGATAACCCGCTGAATCTGGTTGGTGCCCTCGAAAATCTGGTAGAGCTTGGCGTCCCGGAAACGCTTTTCCACCGGGTACTCCCGGCTGTATCCGTACCCGCCCATAACCTGGATGGCGTCCTCACACACCTTCATGCCCACGTCGGCGGCGAAGCACTTGGCGGCGGAGAACAGCTTGCGGTCCACAATGCCGGCGTCGGCGCAGCGGCAGGCGTACCATACCAGCTGGCGGGCGGCCTCCAGCTGTGTGTACATATCGGCCACCATAAAGGCCACGCCCTGGAATTTCCGGATGGGCCTGCCGCCGAAGGAGGTGCGCACCTTGCTGTATTCTGCCGCGACCTCATAGGCGTACTGGGCGTTGCCGATGGCGCCGGCCCCGGCGGTGGGCCGGGTGCGGTTGAGGGCCTTGTTCATGATGGCCATACCCTCGCCCTCGCCGCCGATCATGTTCCGCTTGGGGATGCGGGCGTCCTCAAACACGATGTCGGTGGTGGCGGAGGTGCGGTAGCCCATTTTATCCTCGTGCCTGCCCACGCTCACCCCCGGCGTTTTCATGTCCACCAGGAAGCAGGAGATGCCGGCGCTCCCCAGAGAGCGGTCCCTGGTGGCCCACACCTGGATCAGGTCGGCCACGCCGCCGTTGGAGATGAAGCACTTGCGGCCGTTGAGGATCACGCTGTCGCCGTCAACGGTATAGGTGGTGCGCATGTTGGCGGAGTCGGAGCCGGACTCCGGCTCGGTGAGGGCGAAGGCCATGATCCCGCCGCTGTTGAGGCAATCGGCCACCATGTTCTTCTGGCCGTCCGTGCCGCACAGCAGGGCGGGCAGGCTGCCCATGAAGCTGCCGGCCACTGCCCCGGCAAATCCGGCGTCGCCCCGGGCGATCTCCTCCTTCAGCAGGCTGTAGGTGAAGATGTCCAGCCCCATCCCGCCGTACTTCTCGGGCAGGGTCATGGTGGTGAGGCCCATCTCGAAGGCCTTGCGGTACAGCTCCGCGGGGAAGCCGCCGGTGATGTCCAGCTCCTTGGCGGCGGGGATGATCTCTCTGTCTGCAAACTCCCGCACCATCAGCCGCAGATCCTGCTGCTCCGGGGTGAGCAGGTGGAAACTTGTTTTCATTATGTGTCCTCCTTTACCGCTTTGCCCGGGCCTGACGCCAGCGCTCCTGCATGGCGTCCACCTGCTCGGGGGACAGGCCCGCGCGTTCCAGAACCTGGTGGTTGTACTCGCCCAGCTCGCTGGCGCGGCGCATAACGGCGGGGGTCTTGCTGAACTTGATCCAGGGACCCCGCGCCTTGAAGCTGGTGGTATTGGTCATGCTGGGCATGGCCTCTATCTCCGTGATGCCGCCGTGGGCGATGAGCTGCGGGTCCTGCGCCGCCTCTCTGGTGGAGCTGATTTTGCTGGCCACCAGGCCGTTGGCGGAGATGATGGAGATGGCCTCGGCAATGTCGTCGAACCGCTTGAGCCAGTCCTCGATATATTCCGCGGCCTCCAGCTTGTGCTCGATGCGGTCCGCCCCGGTGACAAAGCGGGGGTCGTCCACCAGCTCCGGCCTGTTCAGAATGTCCCGGCACAGGGCGGCCCAGTGCTTGTCGGTGAAGGCGGCCAGCACGATAAACTGGCTGTTTTTCCCCTCAAAGATACCGTAGGGGGCCAGGCTGAGGTGGTGGCGGCCCTGGCGCTGGGGGTCCCTGCCCAGCATCAGGGCGTGGTCCAGATACAGGTTCATGCTGGCCACGCAGTCCAGCATGGACACGTCCACGTACTGGCCCTCGCCGGTTTTGGCCTTGTGGTAGAGCGCGGCGGCAATGGCGCCGAAGGTATCCTTGCTGGCCACCATGTCGGCCAGCACGATGCCGCACTTGGTGGGCGTGCCGTCGGGTTCGCCGGTGAGGTCCATGATGCCGCTGCGGGCCTGTACCAGAATATCGAACCCGGCTCCCATGGCGTCGGGCCCATACTGGCCGAAGGCGGAGATGGAGCAGTAGACCACCCCCGGGGCGAATTTTGCCACCTCGTCATAGTCGAGGCCAAACTTTTTCATCACGCCGGGGCGGAAGTTTTCCACCACCACGTCGGCGGTTTTGATGAGCTCCTTCACAGCGGAGATGCCCTCCGGGTCCTTCATGTCGATGGTGACGCTTTTCTTTCCCCGGTTGTTCCAGAGATAGGTCAGCGCCTGCCCGTCCAGCCGGGGATAGAGTGCTCGGGTGGCCTCGCCGGTGACGGGCGGCTCGATTTTGATGACCTCCGCGCCCAGGTCGGCCAGGGCGGCCGTGCAGGCCGGACCGGACACGTGGGCGGTAAAGTCAATGACTTTCACGCCTTCAAATATTGCGGCCATAATGCAGTTCTCCCTTCTGAAATGTAGTCAGTTTCCGCGAAATTCCGGCGTCCGTTTTTCAAAAAAGGCGTATACCGCCTCCCGGTGGTCCCGGGAGTGCTCGCACTGGGACTGGAGAAGGCTCTCCAGCTGAGTGAGCGCGTCGAATTGCGGGTACAGCACGCTGTTGAGCGCCTCCTTGGCGCAGCCGTAGGCCAGGGTGGGGCCGTTGGCGTACAGCTGGAGATAGTCCGCCAGCACGCCGTCGATCTGCTGCTGGGGAACCGCCTGGGTCATCAGCCCCCAGTCCGCCGCCTGGCGGCCGGTGAACTTCTGCCCGGACATCAGCAGCAGCTTGGCCCGTGCCGTCCCCACCGCCCGGGCCACCAGCAGGGAGGCGCCGGAGTCCGGGACATATCCGATGTTCACAAAGGCGAACACCATTTTGGCGTCCTCCGCCACGATCTGGAAGTCGCAGCTCAGCGCCAGACAGAGCCCGCTGCCCGCCGCCGCCCCCTCCACCACGGCGATGGTGGGTTTTTTCAGGGACAGCAGCTGCCGGTTGAGCCGGCCGCCCAGCTCACAGCTGGTCTGCGTGGCAAATTCGTTGCGCTCCAGCCGCTCCCGCATGGCGGCCATGTCCCCGCCGGCGCTGAACATCTGGTCCCGGCCCCGCAGCACCACCGCCCGGACGGCGCTGTCCTGCTCACAGGCGGACAGCGCGTCCATGAGCTCCAGCTTGACCGGGTTCCCCAATGGGTTGCGTTTTTCGGGATGGGCCAGCCAGATTGTTGCGGCGCCCTGCCGCCGCTCCAGAACAATGTGCTGATAATCCATATCATTCCCCCTCCAATAATTTCTAAAAAGGAATTCTTGCTCTTGCGGAATTTTGCATATTGCACACACTCATATGGGAATGTACACGTATTTTATAGCACATTGTCGATTTATAAGCAATTCAATTTGTGCTATACTGTATTCCACAGCGGAATCGCATTCCAGATTTGAATGCAATGTGCTCTGGGGAGGAACGCCTATGACCATAGAACAGATGCGCTATTTCATTGCCGTCGCCACGTATGAGAGCTTTTCCGAGGCGGCGGTCAAGTGCAGTATCTCACAGTCCTCCATTTCCAAGCATGTGGCGGCCATCGAGCGGGAGGTGGGAACTCAGCTGCTCAACCGCAGCCGCCGCAAGGTGACGCTCACCTCCACCGGGGTGATCTTTCTGGGCTATGCGCAAAAGCTTGTCAACAGCTACGACAGGATGCAGCGGGATATGCAGGCCTGTGTGCAGAACTCCGGCCAGAGCCTGACCATCAGCATGCACTGCCTGTCCATGCACTACGACACGCTGCCGTCCATCCTTGCGTTCAAGGGGAAGTATCCCCAGCTGAACCTCCAGACCAAGCACCTGCCCAACTGGAACATCTGGGACACGCTGGAGAGCGGGGAGTGCAATTTCGGCATTTTGTACGACGACGGCATTGATCTGAGCAAATACCAGGTGCTGAACCTGGTGGAGGACCGGCTGGCCCTGGTGGTGCCGGACGCGCATCCGCTGGCCGGATGCAGCCGGATCTCCGTCCTGGACCTGAAGGGAATGCCCATGGCGTTTTCCTGCAAGCATACGCAGATGCTGCGCATCGCCACACAGGCGTGCTACCGGTTTGGGTTTGAACCGGAGATCGCGTTCCAGGACCATTTTCCGGAGCCGCTGCTCTCTCTGCTGCCCATCCGGCAGGTGGGCATGCTCTACATGGACCACGCCCTTCGGTACTACAATCTGAACGGGCTGAAAATCATCCCGCTGGAGGAGGACATTCAGATTCCTCTGGTACTGGTCCGCCAGTCTAAGAACGCCATGACGCCTACGGAGCAGATCTTCTACAATTTCATGCGGGAGTATTCTCTGGAGGCCGGCAGGGCGGACCGCCGGTAGGGCCGGGGGGCGCTCCATTCGGCCCCCGGGGCCCAAGAGAACAGAACCAGACAGGAGACAGTGGGAAACCACTGTCTCCTGTCTGGTTTCAGAGTGAAGGTTCTGGGAGGTGCGGAGCCCCCGGATGGGGCTGCCGGCTGTGCCGGACCGTGCGGTCCCGTCATATAGGCGCGGCGTCACGGGAGGGTGGCCTGCTTGGCCAGCATCATTTGCAGGATAACCGGGTCGGTGGAATTCATCCCCTCGGTGCACAGCTTGCCGATGTTGCGGATGGTCTGCCCCGCGTTCTGGTGCACAATGCCCTCGGAGCTGGACACGCAGATTCCATCCACCGCCAGCGCGGCCGCCCGGAAGGCGGATTGCAGGCCGGTGGCCAGCTTGAGGGCGCAGCCCGGCTTTGCTCCGTCGCAGATGACCCCGGCGGTGTCCGCCGCCATGTTCTGGATGGCGCGCTCCATGGCGTCGAACCCGCCGCCCTGCAGGTAGACCGCCGCGCAGGCCGTGCCCATGGCGGCGGCGTTTGCCGCGCCGCACAGGCAGGACAGCCGCCCGGTGTACTGCTTTGCGTAGAGGGTGACCAGCTGGCTCAGGGCCACGGCCCGCAGGATGTGCGATTCCTCCGCCCCCAGCTGTTGGGCGAAGAACACGGCCGGCAGAATGGTGGCGATGCCCTGATTGCCGCTGCCCGCGGTGCTCATCACGGGCAGGGGGCAGCCTGCCATTCGGGCGTCCGCCGCCGACACGGCCTGGGCGACGGCGAGCGCCGCGGCGTCCCGGGTTTTGTCCGCCTTGCCGTACAGCATCCGGCCCAGGCCGAGGCCGTACCGGCGGCGCAGGCCCTCGCGGGCAATGGCCTGGTTCATGGCGATCCCGCCGCGCAGAAATTCCAGCTGGCCGCAGGGGACGCTGTGGACAAAGCTCCAGATTTCGGGCAGCTCCAGTGCGCTGTGGTCCGGCGCGCCATCCGGTTCCGGGGGTGAGTTCCCGGCCTCCCAGAGGACGGCGCCGTTGCGCTCCACGCGGTGAATCCGGCTGTGTTCGCGGAGGATGACGGCCGCCGCCTGCTCCCCGCCTCCGGCGCACTCCGCCCGGATGTACAGCGCCTCCGGCTGTGGGGCGAGCATGATCTGTATGATGCCGGTCTGCATGATCCGCCGGGCTTCGTCCTTTTGGGCCTCGGTCAGGCTTTTCAGCACCTCCAGCCCGTCGGCGGACCGCCCCCCGGCCAGGGCCAGGGCGGCGGCTGCCTTCAGCCCCCGCTGCTGGGAGCCCGGAATGCCGACGCCCATGGCGTTTTTCAGTACGTTTCCGCTGACCAGCAGGCGCAGGGATTCCACCGGACGCCCCAGCGCCTCTCTGGCCTTGGCCACGGCCAGGGCGGCGGCGGCCGGCTCGGTGCAGCCCAGCGCGGGCACGTTTTCCTGCCGCAGAATCAAAAGATATGGATGTTCCATCATGCGCATCCTTTCTGTGTTTGCTCATGGGGCGGCGCCCCAAAACGCCGGAGAAAGCAGGGGCGCATTCCGCCCCTGCCGCAAGCCCGACTATCATTATAAGCGGGATCTCCGGAGTTTGCGTGTGGAAACAGACCGAAAAAACTGCATATCCGACCCTCTTTCGCGGCCGCGCCCTATGCCTGCTCCGAGGGGGCCTGAAGGCGGCGGCGCACCTTCTGGAGCCGCCATTGGCCGGGGGTGGTGCCGAAGGTCTTTTTGAATTGGCGGGTGAAGCAGGTGCCGGTGGCAAAGCCCGCGCGGCTGCCCACCTCCAGCACGGAGATGTCCGTATGGGTCAGCAGGGCGCAGGCGGCCTCCATGCGGGTGAGCTGAAGGTATTCCAGCGGGGAGCAGTCCATGATCTGGCGGAACATACGCCGGAGGTGGGTGGGGCTGATATGGCACAGCTCCGCCAGGTGGGGCACGGTGATGCTCTCGGTGTAGTGCAGGGTGATGTATTCCACCGCCGGGGCGATCAGCTGCAGGGTTGTGCTCAGCCCGCCCTCGGCCTTCGGGGCGGCGTTGGAGGCGATGCGCACCAGAATGGCGGAAAGAGCCTGGACCAGCCCGCGCACCGCCGTATGGTATCCCTGTTCGCATCCCTCCAGCTCAAGGATGATGCTCTGGACGATCTGAATAATTTGAGGATTATCCGACCAGCTTATAGTGTGGGACAGCTTGTCCCTGCCGTATAAGACGGCCAGCAGGGCGTTTTCCTTGCTGTGGTCCGTGCGCGGCTGCAGCCCCAGCGGGTCGAGATAGAGCCATTTCCAGTGGCTGACAACATTGTGCTGGCTGGTGCAGAAATGGGGGGATTTGGCCGGGATGATGGATACGGAGCCCTTCCCGTAGGGGTAGAGCACCCCGTCAATCATCGTGTAGCCCTGGCCCTCCTCGCAGTATCCCACCTGAAGGCAGTTGTGAAAATGCAGCATGACGCCGGTCTGCAAAGAGGAGTACCATTTGTCCTCCGGCATCAGCATGATGGGAAACTCCGGCGGGAGATCCAGCCGGCAGAATTTGACCTCCGGCGGCAATGATGGTTGCTTTTGCATGTTATCTGTCCCTTTTCGTGTTCAAAAGATTGATTGCACCCATTATAATGGATTCACGCTCGGAAAGCAAGCCCCCAGTTTTTCAGCGAAATTGTAAAATTATGTAAATCAAATTCGGTCATTATTGTGAAAACAGAAGGTGAAAAATTTCACATTATTGGACAAAAGACCTATTCTGCCCGAACGAGGGGCAGAAGCCGTTTTCACGCCGGCAAAAAGCTTAAAGGAGCTCTGTGCTCTTTGGCTTTTGGTCGAATTCGCATGTTGCGGCGGCACGCCTTTTTTGGGGGCCCCGAAAAGCGCGCCGGCGCGGCGCAGGGACAGGGGCGGGATATGGGCTGAAGGCCCTTCGTGCCCTGGTACAGAATGAATTTAAGGAGGAAAAGAAATGAAACGTACATTGGCATTGGTATTGGCCGTCGTCCTGGGAATGTCGCTGTTTCTGGCGGGCTGCACGCAGGATACGCCGCCTGAGAGCAAGGCTCCGTCTACGCCCTCCAGCGCGCCCAGCCAGACCGGCGATGTCCCGGACGGGAAGGAGTACCCCGCCGGGAAGATGACATTCTGGACCTACGGCATGCCGGAATATATGCGCCGCTACTTTGACGGATATACAAAGCGGGAGGACAGCGGCGCTCAGGGCGTCGAGGTGGAAATGGTGAACTATTCCGGGGAGGCCGAGGTGCGCCAGCAGGTGATGATGTCGCTGACGGCGGGCTCCACGGACGACCTGCCCACCGCCATCTCCACCTTCCCGGTGAGCATGCAGGTGCTGGCGGAGAACGGCCTGCTCAAGGACATCACCGACCAGGTGTCGCCCTACCTGGACCAGTTCATCGACGGCGCCTTTGACCAGGCCACCTATAACGGGCGGATTTACGGCATTCCCTATGCGCTGCAGCCCAAAATGCTCTTCTACAACAACGACATTTTTGAGGAGTATCAGATTGATCCCGCCCGGATGTCCACCATGGACGGCTACATTGAGGTGGGCCGGGAGCTGCTGGAGAAGAGCGGCGGCGAGGTGAAGCTGTCCTATGTGGACCCGGGCAGCTATACCTGGCGCTACTGGTTCCGCCGGGGGCTGATGCCCCAGGCCAACGGAAAAATCTGGAGCGATGACGGCCAGAGCGTGGTTCTGGACACCGATCCCGGCGCCCGGCTGGCCTTCGACACCTTTGCCGAGCTGTTTGAAGGCGGCATGCTGTATAACGCCGCCACCTTCCAGCCCGCGCAGTATGAGGCCGCCCGGGAGGGCAAAATCGCCACCTTCTATATTGAGTCCTTCTGGGATTCCTACCTGCGCAGCAACCTGGCCGACATGAGCGGCTCCTGGCGCAGCATGCCCGCGCCGGTCTTTGAGCAGGTGGGCACCGCCGGGGCCCAGGCCATCGGCATGTACTGTGTCATCAACAAGGACAACGACCCGTATACCGACCTGTTTGTGGACATGATGCTGGACTTCAACCTCAACACGGAGGCCCGGAACAGCTGGTCGGATGAGATGCTGGCCGAGGATCTCCCCACGGAGCACCCCATCACCAAGACGCTGCTGGCCGATCCCTACTGGAGCCAGCCGTCGGATTACTACGGCGGGGAGAGCTACAAGCAGATGGTGACGCTGTCCTATGAGAACCAGTCGGACAACCTGCCCGTCACCGAAAACGACGCCGAGGCGGACACCATCATCTCCTCCGAGCTGGAAAAGTATGTGGCCGGCTCCCAGGACATGGATACGACCATCGCCAACATCGGGAAGCTGCTGCGGCAGAACCTGGGCCTCTCCTGAATTCCGGCGGGCCCTCTGAAAAGGGGCGCCCGGAAGAGGCCGGAGGCGGAGGCGGGAGCTGCGCCGGATGATTTGGCGCAGTCCCCGGCCCCGCCCCGGCCGCCACCCCATCGCAGGAGGTCTTTATCATGAAACAAAACCATGCCCTGCCGGGCGCCCAGCGTAAGCGGCGCGGAAGGAAGCTGATCTATCCCTACCTGTTTATCGCGCCGTTTTACCTGCTGTTCCTGGTCTTTCAGCTGTACCCCATGATCTGGTCGCTGGTGCTGAGCTTCTACAAATGGAACGGCATCGGACCCCAGACCTTTGTGGGGCTGAAAAACTATCAGCGGATTCTCACAGACCAGATGTTTTGGAACTCCATGACCAACACGCTGTGGTATTTGGCGGCCAACCTGATCGTGATTCTGCCGCTGTCCGTGCTGCTGGGCCAGCTGCTGTGCACGAAGGCGGTAAAGGCGCGCAAGCTGCACAAAACCATTCAGATTTTGCCCTATATCACCTCGACGGCGGCGGCCGGCCTGATTTTCAGCATGCTGTTCGACACGAACATCGGCGTAGTCAACGGCATTCTCGGCTCCTTCGGCATTGAGGCGCTGCCCTGGCTGACCAGCGTGGAGCTGTCCAAAATTCCCGTTATGATCCTGTCCATCTGGCGCAACACGCCCTGGTATATGCTCATTGTCATGTCCGCCATCCTCAGCGTGGACGCAAACCTGTACGAGGCGGCGGTGATGGACGGGGCGAACGCGTTCCAGCGGATGGTCAACATCACGCTGCCCTCCATCCGCTCGGTGCTGTTGTTCAGCCTGATCAATCTGACCATTGACTCGGCGCGCATTTTCACCGAGCCGTATATCCTGACCAAAGGCGGGCCCGGCTCGTCCAGCCTGTCGGTGGTGCAGTATCTCTACACCACCGCCTTCGACTCCTTCCAGCTGGGATACGCCTCCACCATCGGCTATATGCTCACGCTGGTGCTGCTGGTGGTGTCCATCGGTTATTTTATCAGCCTTCGCCGGCAAAGTGAGGAGTGAGAGCTATGAAGCGGAGAAAAAAGCGGACGGCTGATCTGGTGCTCAACCTGTGTATGGTGTTCTTTTCCGTCATCGCGCTGTTTCCCCTCTGCTGGGTCTTTTTGACCGCCTTTCAGCCCACCGGCCAGGGGGTGAGCTTTGTGCTCCCGGACATTCTGGCCAAGGGATTTACCCTGAAGAATTTTACCCGGGTGTCCGAGCTGATCCCCCTGTGGCAGAACTTCTGGAACAGTGTGGTGGTGTCGGTGGCGGGGACCGTGCTGACGCTGTTTTTCTGCGCCCTGGCGGGCTATGCCTTCGCCAAGTTCCGGTTCCCCGGCCGGGACGCCCTTTTCCTGCTGCTGCTGTTTACCATGGTCATCCCCCAGGAGGTGTGCATTGTGCCGCTGTTTGTGGTCATGCGCAAGCTGGGCTGGATCGACAACATGCTCTCCCTCATCATTCCCCGGGCGGCCACGGCGGTGGGCATCTTCTATATGCGGCAGTATATTTCCCAGTATCCCACCGAGATCATTGAGCAGGCCCGCATTGACGGCTGCCGGGAGTTCAGCATTTTCTGCCGCATTGTGGTGCCGGGCATCACCCCCGCGCTGGCCTCCTGGGGGGCCATCTCGCTGATCGCCCGCTGGAACGACTTCATGCTGCCCATGATCTTCCTGCGCAGTCCGCAGAAGCAGACGCTGATGGTGGCCATCTCCCAGCTGCCGGTGAGCGACGGGCTGTCCACGCCCTGGCCGGTGGTGATGGCGGGCATAGCGATTGCCACGGTGCCGCTGCTGGTGGCGTTTGTCATTCTTCAGAAATACGATATTGCCGACCTGATGGCGGGCTCCACCAAGGGCTGACGGAGGGCCGGCCCCATCAAAAAGACGCGCAGCAATGCGCAAGGATTTGGAGGAACAAATCATGAACCTGGAAAAACGCTGTTTCAGCGCCCCTACCCCCGAGGCGCCCTACTATTTTTTGAAGCTGGCCCTGGCCGGTCCGCTGGAGGCGGACGCCGAGCTCACCCAGGTGCGGGTGAACGGCCAGCGCAGCCGGGACTTCACCGCCGCCAACGACGGGGTAAAGACTGTGCCCGCCCGCTGGCGTGCGGACGCGGCGGAGCGCCTGCTCTACCTGCGGCTGGACTGGGCCGCCGGGGATACGTTTGCCGTGGAGGCCGACCTGAAGCTGGCGACCGGGGAAACGCGGACCCTGGCGCTGGCGTGCACCGCTGAGGAGGAGCACGGCTATTGGAACAAGAGCTGGCGCTATTATGCCAGCTATGTCCTGCGGGAGACCAGCGGACGCCCCCGGGTGCAGGAGCCGGTCCACACGGTGCTGGGCCTGTATGAGGACCGCGTGAAGGACCCGGAGGCGGAGATCCGCGTGGTGGAGATCGACCCGGAGAGCGGGGCGGCCCGGGAAATCCGCAGCCAGGTCTACTCCAGCTCCACCTGGGACAAGTGGCAGAACATCAACTGCCAGCCCACCACCACCGTGCAGGTGGCCTTCCTGGCCGACGTGCCGGCGAACACCAGCAAGGTGTTTCTGATCTTCTACGGCAACCCCGATGCGGAAAAGCCCGTCTATCCCACCGACCTGTCGCTGTCCGGGGAGGGGTACGGCCTGACCATTGAAAACCAGTACTATACGGTAAAGCTACATAAGGACAGCGGCTCCATCGACGAGATTCTCCCCAAGGAGCAGCCGGGGCTGACCTACTGCCACCAGCTTGAGACCAACGGCGCGCTTCAGTGGAACCCGGGCATTTACGCGCCGCCCAAAACCTGGATGCACGCCTCCGACTGGGTGAACCCCGAGAATTTCACCGTCATTGCCGGGCCGGTGTTTATCATGATCAAGCGCTTCAACCCCATTGTGGACTATGAGGAGGTGGACTGCTCCCTCACCTATCTGTTTTACAGCGGCCGCCCGGGCATCACGGTGGAGAGCAACATGGATGTCACCAAGGACCTGGACGTGGTGGCGCTGCGCAACGGATCGGTGGTGCTCAACAAGGAGACCACGGGGGATTTCGTCTGGATGGACGTGGACCACACGGTGAAAAACGTCCACATCACCGACCTGCCCCGCCACCCGGTGAAGGGGATGGTGTTTGACGCCCGCACGCCCTGGTTTGCCTTCTACAACCGCCGGAAGGGGAACGCCCTGGGGGTGCTCAACCTGGAGTTCGGCGGAGTCCGCCGGGAGACCGGTCTGATCGAGTGGGAGCCCTACTATTACCTGCACTGGGGTCCCTGGTTCTATGTGTCCCGCCCGATTATCTACACCTTTACCTCCAACAACCCCCAGCGGGTCATGCACATGACGGCGGGCACCAGCTTCTTTGAGAAGTATCAGCTCTATCCCTTCACCGTGGGCAGGGGGCAGGCGGAATACGACGACTTCAGCGCTCTGGCCGGGGCCTATGCCGAGGCCAGCGAGCCGCTGTCCAAAACGACGGCGAAGTTTGACACCGACGCCCGGGTGCCGGACGAGTGGGTGCCGCCGATTCTGGCCAGCCACTTTGAGGAGATGGTGGACTGACCCGCCAGTTCAGCGCGTATCCGGCATACGATGGCCTGGGGGCTTGCCCGCATTCCACGATGAGTGCGGCCGCCGCCGGCCTGAACGAAAAAAGGAAGTGAGCTTGTGAATTCCAGAGAACGCTTTACGCAGTTCTTGTCCGGAACCGCCTATTCCGACGGCGTTCCCGCGGCGTTTTTCCAGCACTTTGACCCCTCCGCCCGCCACGGGCAGGCCGCCCTGAACGCCCAGCTGAGTTTTTACCGGTGCACCGGGATGGACATGGTCAAGCTGATGTTTGACGACATTTACCCGAAGATCACCACCGTCAGGGAGGCGGCGGACTGGCGGAATATTCCGGAGTTCCGGAGAGACGACCCGGTGTTCACCCAGCAGATTGAGCTGGCCCGCCAAATGGTCCGGACGGTGGGCGGCGAGGCCCCGGTCTTTCAGACCATCTTCACCCCCTTTGTCAGCGCAGGCTGCGCGGTGAGCCCCATCCTGGAGTGGGACAAGGTGGTCACGCCCCACTTCGCCCAGGATCCGGAGGCCATGCGGGAGGGCCTGGAGAAAATCTGCAGGCGGCTGTCCGAATTTGCCCGCGAGATCGCCGAAACCGGCATCGACGGCTTCTATGTCTCGGTGCAGGGCGGGGAGTATGGGCGCTATTCCCAGGAGTTTTTCAACGCCTGGTTCAAGCCGGTGGACCTGGCCTTCCTGAATGCCCTCAAGGCCACCGGCAAGCTGGTGTTTATCCATATCTGCGGCGTGGACATGCGGCTGGACGACTACAAGGACTACCCGGCGGACATCATCAACCTGGCCATGGAGGGCAACGGCCTGACGCTGAAGGGCGCGCAGGAGCTGTTCGGCCGCCCGATCATGGGGGGGCTGGACAACAACGGCGTGATCTGCACCGGGACGGAGCGGGAGATCCGCGCCGAGGTGGACCGGGTTCTGCGCGGCGCGCCCGGGGATATCATGCTGGGCGCGGACTGCACCATCCCGGCCCAGGTGCCCCGGCAGAATCTGCGCTGGGCGGTGGAGGCGGCCCATGAATTCAGCCGGTAACGCCAGGAGGTGTTTGTTGTGAGTGAACCGCTGCATGACTATCAGAACTGCATTACCGGGCTGTTTGAGCAGATCCTGTCCACCCAGCGGCTCCAGATCCGTCAGGCGGCCCAGCATCTGAGCCGTGCGATTCAGGAGGACCGGAAAATCCACCTTCTGGGCACCGGCGCCCACTCCCAGCTCGCGGTGGAGGAGGTGCTGTGGCGTGCGGGAGGGCTTGCCGCCTGGAACCCCATTCTGGACCCCGGCACCAGCCTGGTCCACGGCGCCAAGCGGAGCGTCAGCTTTGAGCGGCTGCCCGGCTACGGCGTGGGGGTGCTCAATGCCAATCAGGTGGGGGAGACCCCCGGCGAGACCATGGTGCTGATCAACGCATACGGCATAGATCCCATGTCGCTGGATGTGGCGCTGGAGTGCAGGCGGCGGGGTGTGTACATCATCGGCGTCACCTCGCCGGCCTACGGCAGGGCCACCCCGGCGGACAGCCCCATCCGCCACTCCAGCGGCAAGAACCTGTTTGAGGAGGTGGATCTGCTCATCGACAGCCAGGTCCCTCTGGGGGACGCGGTGGGCCGGGTGCCCGGCTTTGCCCAGGAGGTGGGCTCCTCCTCCAGCCTGTGCAGCTGCTTTGTCATGAATCTGCTTGTCATCGCCACCGTGGAGGAGCTTCAGCGGAGCGGCGCGGAGCCGCCGGTGTTCATGAGTGCGAATCTGCCCCAGGGCGACGCGGCAAACGCGTGCTGGGAGCGCAAATACGGGCCGCGGGCGCGCTATCTGCTCTGAGAGGCTTTGTGCGCGGACTCAGCGCACCGGGCCGGTTTGGGCCATCCGCCGCCTGACGGACAGGGCGCCGGGGGCGGGGGACAGGGGGTGGCCCTCCGTCATCCGGGTGAACGCCCGCCGAATGAAAATACCAGGGTCCGGAGCGAAAACGCTCCGGACCCTGGCCGTTTTGTCAGCGCGTTGGCTTAACACCACAGACCGCGATGGCTGTTATGCCGGAAGTCCTCCGCCTGCCGGATCATACAATCGGGGCGGGGCGTGATTTGACAGTACACTTTTTTTAAAAGGTGTGTTATAATGAGACCCGGCCGCCGCTCCGGCGTGCGGAACACAACAAGCTGCTCCGGCAGCGGGTGCAGGAGGACATCATGGCGATTGAAAACGTAAAGGCGTATTTTGCTCAGCTGGGCATCGCAGACCGGGTGCGGGAGTTTGACGTGTCCAGCGCCACCGTGGAGCTGGCGGCCCAGGCGCTGAACTGCGAGCCCTGCCGCATTGCGAAAACCCTCTCGTTTCTGGTGGACGGCAGTCCCATCCTGATTGTCGCGGCGGGGGACGCCAAAATTGACAATCCCCGGTATAAGGCTCAATTTGGGACCAAGGCGAAAATGCTCACGCCCGACGAGGCGGAGACGATGGTCGGCCACGCGGTGGGCGGCGTCTGCCCGTTTGCCGTCCGCGAGGGCGTGACGGTCTATCTGGACCGCTCCCTGAAGCGGTTTGAAACGGTGTTCCCCGCCTGCGGCAGCGGCAACAGCGCCATCGAGCTGACCATCGCGGAATTGGAGAAATACTCCGGCTATACGTCCTGGGTGGACGTATGCAAGGGCTGGGGCGGGGAGACGTAAGGGCCGGCCAGATTGGCCGCACGCAGCTCGGCCCGCGCGATTTCCTGGAGGCGGGGAAATGCGTACGAGAATAGCTGTTGAAATGAAGGGCAGTAGTAATTGACGCACCGCCCGTCCACCGTCCGCCAATCTCTTTTGCAGCCGCCCCGGCAAATGGCGGACCACGGGCACGATCCGCAGTCTGCCGGACGGATCGCCCCCTCCGATACAAATTTTTGGGCCAGTTCCCCGCTGAAGGCATCGAGAGGGGACTCGTCGAGAATGCTTCCCAAACGCCAGCGGTCAAGCACATAGAAATCACAGGGGTACAGGCCGCCATCGCTCTCGACCACGAGGCAGCCGCCGCAGCGCCCGGACGCGGCGCAGGACCCGACGGGATGCCCGGTCATACTATGGATATAGTCGTCAAAAAGACGTATGCTGACATATTGCCCCGCCTTCCAGTCCGCATACCAGGCGTCAAACAGACTGCATAAAAAATGTCCATAGGAGATGGGGTCAAGGGAATAGGGCTCCGCCCCCCGCGCCCCGCCGATGGGGTCCAGGCACGGGATAAATTGGAGGTAACGCACGCCCAGCTTTTTCAGGGAGTGGTATACCTTCAGGGCGCGGCGGGCGGTCTGCTTTGTGACGACGCAGAGCAGATTGACCTCCACCGAATGCGCCTGAAGCAGGCTGAGGGCGGACGCGGTGGTTTTCCATGTGCCCCGCTGCCGGCCGTCGATCCTGTAGAGATCGTGCAGATCCCTGGTGCCGTCCATGGACAGCCCGACCAAAAAATGATGCTCTTTAAAGAAGCGGGCCCAGGCCGGGTCAATGACCTGTCCATTTGTCTGAATGGCGTGGCGGACGGCGACGCCGGGAGCAGAATGCTTTTTTTCCAGCGCGGCAAAGGCTTCATAAAAAGGAAGCCCGGCCATGGTCGGCTCGCCGCCCTGGAAGGCGAAGGTAACAGTTCCGCCGAAGCCCGCCCCGCGAAAGGCGGAACGGATCAATGCCTCTGCGGTTTCCCGCGACATAAAGCCGTAGCTTTTGACGGCCCTGTGGGCGGAGACATCCTCGTAAAAGCAATACCGGCAGCGCATATTGCATAAGGAGGAGGCGGGTTTGATCAAAAAATTCAAGTTTTTCACGCCGTTGTCCTCCTTTGTGCGTTCATCATATCATATGGCCGGACGGGGGCGCTTTTTGAGATCCGTGCTGCTGCGGCAGGCGCGGGGTGCGGCGGAGCCGCTTTTCGGCAGAAGGATCGAAAAGCGGCCCCGTTTTATGCGCTCCGCCCGCCGCGGCGGTCAGCTTGCGGCCGGCAGGTCCGCTTCGGCCAGCAGCCCGCGGACGCTGATTCTTCCGGGGGCTGTCCTGCGGAAGCGGGTGCACGTTACATGCCCGTCGCGCCAACGATAGCGCAGGCAGATGGCGCCGGATGCGATGCACCGCTCCAGTGAGCTGCGGCACTGCTGGAGGTAGAGCAGCCGGTCGATAACGGCGTACTGGGTCAGGACCTCCTGACGGTATTCCGTACAGGGCTGGGCGTCGTAGGAGGTCAGCCGGCTGACGGACCGGGACAGCAGTGCCGCCTGCCGGGTAGAGCATTGGCGCAGATTCTCGCGGATGATGTGGATGGGATACTCTTTCGTGTTCTGTCTGGATGCCATAATGGGTTCCTCCTTCCAAGAGTTGCCCCTTCCCGCAGAAAACGAGAAAAGGGTATAAAATGGCCTCAGCCATTCTATACCCATCAACGATTATAAAAGCATTATACATGATTGAAACCGGTTTGTCAAGATGAAAAATTGATCATTGCACTGGATTGCAGCTTGACGCGGACGCGGGATGGGATTAAAATTATGGAGGTGTGAAACTGTTTGCTCAGGCACTGACTTTGACATGCGCAGATCAAATGATAGAGAGAAGGATTTGCTATGGAATTGAAATGGATAGCACAGGCTACCCCCTTATCCGTAGGTAATCACTTTTTTGAAGAGTTTGACACAGAAAAATATACTGAATTGTCCAAACGGTTTAGCATGCTGTCAAAAGAGGAAAAGTCTAAATATAAAGGCGCCGAGGATTTTATCGTTAAGACGGGAGGACCGTCACTTACGCCAACGCAAAAAAACTACAAAAAATTTGTGGACGAAATAGCAAGTAACTTGGATCATGATCATTACTATAACATTCTTCCGGTAAACATCTATTCCGAAAAAGAAACCATCATGGATTTACTTGCCTCCCTGGAAAATGTAAACTATATTAAGTCGGCATATAAAAGTAAAAAAACACAAGTTTCCGGAGAACTTAATACCGATACGGCAGAAAAATTGATGGATTCAATCCGACAGGGCAGGAGCCTTCTTCAATCTGCGCAGGTAGCGAATATGTTATCTAAACCCCTGATTGATTTCTATGCTGCATCAGCCTATGCATACGCTACGATTGTGATCAATTCACCGCTTCATAAAGCGTTAAACTCTCTCAAGGGCTCTCATGGACATACATATAACCACGAGGACGCGACGATTGAATTCGGAGGGAAGACCCCTTCGGGAACTTTTACTGACTTGTTGGCTTCCATTTATCTTCCGCAAATTGTGACAGAGAGCATCCAATTCAAATGTAAAGCGATTTCCAGCTTATCGTTTGCGCAAACGCACGCAATTAAAATTTCCTTGATTGCCTTGCTTTCCACCGTACCGGAGCTGCGCGACCAAATCAGACAGCTTGAACCAGCGAAAAATTCGACATACAGTTTATCTGTTCAAACGGGAGTGGAAAAAGGAAAGGTAATATATATTTTTGAAATCGGTGATGGAATTCATCGTCCATCTTCTGAGTCCTTAAAGTCGATTTTTAATGTGGAAGAAATTAAGGATGCCAACGGAAAGTATACAATAAATGTTCCGGCAGATAAAATTACTAACATAATTCCCACTATTTATCAAGACATAAACGGGAAATTGTGGTATATTGACCCTCTCATTGACGGGTTCTACCTGCCTGAGATCTGCCTGCATTTTTTGATCATTAGTGCGTTGTGCAACATCATGAGATATTCCCCATATGAATGGAATAATATCTTGTCAAATAAGATTTCGTCTGATTTTTCACTGCTTATAAGCAAATATCTCCGCCTGTTTGAGTTAAAGTACCCCATGCTTTTGGTTCAGCAGCTTACAAATTTCCTTCCCGTCATCAAGCCGTGAGAACTGGGCCCGTCACAAACGGTAAACGGCTGCCGGAGGTGTTGTTGCTTTATACTAAATCAGAAGCGGTCAGCGAAGTCCATCCACTGCCGCCGCCAGTTGGTGATCCGCGGAAGAATGGTCATGACAAATTAATAGGATGATCTAAAAAAAGGCCGCAAGCACAATGGGTGCTTGCGGCCTTTCTAAATTCGACAGTGGAATCTGCCTGCCTGGTAATGTCAAGAGTTATGCGCAAAAAGTTTGCAGACTCTGGCTGAATGAGGTTAGCCGACAATAGAGGTGTCTCCCTGGATCGCCTCTAAGTGCTTCATATTCATGAACTTCTTGTTGCCCCACTGGGTGCCAGCAACGTGGCGGAGCCTGGCACAGACCAGCATGAGGGCAGAATTGCCATCCGGGAAACAGTCCACCACCCTGGTGCGGCGGCGAATCTCCCGGTTGAGCCGTTCAATGACATTGTTGGTGCGGATACGAGTCCCCAGTGTTCGCTGGGGAAATCGCAGTAAGTCAGTGTCTCCTCAATACCATCCTCAACTTTCTTAGCAGCCTCTTTCAGCTTCATGGCGCGAAGCGCCGCCACCACAGCTTTGGCTTTCTCCCGAGCGGCTCTTTTGCTCTCCTGGGCGTGGATTGCCTTGAGCATCTTGACCACCAGCTTCACCTTGGAGCGCGGTGTCACAGAAAACACATTGCGGTAGAAATGGACGGTACACCGCTGGTATTTGGCCTCTGGGAACACCTCTCCCACAGCCTCCAGCATCCCAAGGCACTTGTCCCCAACCACCAGCTTTACACCGTCCAGACCACGGCCACGCAACCACTGAAAGAAGCTGACCCAACTGGCCTTGTCCTCTGCACTGGTCCGTAAAAAGTGGACAATAGACACGAGGAGTGCGAAGCAGTAAAATTAGAGAGGAAAAGGAGGCAGGGGAGTATGTCGAAACAACCAGGCAGCCACAACACACCACGGGCGGTAGTGGAGGAAATCCTGCGGCTGCATATTGAAGAAGGCTACAGCTATCGCCAGCTGGCGTAGAAGTTCCAAAAGCCATTCAAAACGATCCAGAACATGATCCACAACGAGTACAAAAAGCAGCGGCAGCTCTTGGAATGCGGTAAGGTGCCCCGCAGTGCCAGCACATTTCTCAACCCAACCACGGAGCAGTATTTAGCTTTGCAGCGGGAAAACCGCCAGCTGCGCATGGAAAACGAATTGCTGCGGGGTTTTCACCGCAGCCAGGGAAAGAGGTGAAAGGCGGAATCAAATTTGCTGTGATCCATCAATATCGTAAGGAATATCCTATCCAGGCAATGTGCGCTTTTTTCGGTGTCTCACGCAGCGGGTATTACCGCTATGTGCAGCACATGGACAAGCCTGAAAAGGATGCGGGGGTGGCCGAAATGATCCGTCAGTGCCATCAAGAATGCGGCAGGACCTATGGATACCGAAGGGTAAAGATCTGGCTGGAGCGGGAAAAGGGGATCTGTCTCAATGAGGAAACCGTCCTATGCGTGATGCGGAAGTA
>ERZ808040.730-NODE-730-length-26126-cov-7.844485_pt1 | contig 26126 bp, 23 predicted proteins | sample MGYA00380191_ERZ808040 | MGnify/ENA primary metagenome ERZ808040 (study PRJEB31490, sample SAMN06133395) | mouse gut metagenome | isolation source: J6 | host: mice | place: China: Chengdu | collected 2015-05 ...
ATCATTCTGCCGCAAATGAGCTGACTGTACGTTGTATTTGATGCATTTGAAATACATCGCTTACAGCATACATCGTCTGTTGATTTTTTCTTACAAATGTCCCGGCCCATTTCCGCCCGGAATCGGGTTCCGGGCGGAAGAGGGGGCCGGTTCTGCCGGCGGGGAAGGGGAATGTCAGCCAACAGCGGCCTGCGCGGCATCCACCAGGGTTTTGGCTTCGGGAATATCCTGGCAGTACTGGTCGATCAGAGGCTGCACGGCGGCGTAGAAGGGCTCCATATCCGGTGTGCACAGGGTCATGCCATTATCCTGCATGTTCTGAATATGGAAGTCGTTGGCCTCAATGGAGGTCTTCAGGGAGGCGGCAGCGGCCTCGGTAGCGGCGGCCATACAGACGGCCTGATCCTCGGCGGACAGGGCGCCGTAAGAGGTGTTGGACATCAGAAGGACCATGGTGTTGTTGAAGTGACCGGAGATCGTCAGATAGTCGGCCACCTCGTAGAACTTGGAGGCGGTACCGCCCATGGCGTCGGACTCAAAGCCGTCGATGGTGCTTTGCTGCATAGCGGAGTAGATGTCGTTATAGGGCAGGGAGACGGGCTTGCATCCCAGAGTCTCAAAAATGGCCATGTGAACGGGAGTCTGCATGCAGCGCAGTTTCAGGCCCGCCATGTCGTTCAGGGTCTCAATGGGCTTGTTGGTGTAGAAATGCCGGAAGGGCTGATACAGGAAGGACAGGCCGACAATGCCGACCTCCTCCTGCATCCGGTCCAGAAGCTGGCGGCCGATGTCGCCCTCGGTCAGGACGCTGTACATGGCCCGGAGGTCGTTGTGCCAGATATAGGGCATGTCGCAGCCCACCAGCACATCGGTGAAGTTGGCGATGGTGGGCGTAGAGGTGACGGCCACATCCAGTGTACCCATCTGGAGCATTTCCATCATCTCCGCATCTCCGCCCAGCTGGCCGCCGGCGTAGAGTTCAACCTTGACGCGGCCGTCCGTGTTCTCCTCCACATATTTTTTGAAGCTCTCGGCGGCAACGGTATAGGGGTGGTCATCCTGATAGGCCACCGTCCAGGCCAGGCGCAAAGTTGTGCTCTCCCCAGAGGGCGGTTCTGCATCAGGGCTCGCGGAGGCGGCTGGGGGAGCGGAAGCGCCGCCGTCGGGGGTGCCGGTGTTCCCGCCGCAGGCGGCAAGGGACAAACTCATGAAGAGGGCCAGGATCAGAGTGCAGATTCTTTTCATTTCATTACCTCCAACTTTTTTGTTTAATAAAGCGCGGGCCCGTCAGCGGATAAGCTCCAGCGCAGTATTACAGATGCCTGCGGCGTCCATATGGTAGGAGTCCCACAGCAGTTCAGCGGATGCCACGCCGCCAAATACATCGGGAATGCCCAGGATTTTTACGATGGCCTTTTCTCCGGGCATGGCCGCCACCGTCTCCGCCACAGCGCTTCCCAGGCCGCCGAAGACGTTGTGTTCCTCCAGGGTGATAATGGCCCTTGTCTCCCTGGCCGCCTTTTCCACCGCCTCCTTGTCGAGGGGCTTGATGGTGTGGATGTCCAGAATGCGGCAGCTGACACCCTGCTGTTCCAGCGCCTCCGCCGCGGCCACAGCCCGCTGGAGCATGACGCCCGTGGCGGCGATGGTAACATCGGAGCCCTCCCGGTAAGTGATGGCCCTACCGATACGGTAGTCGTCCAGATCTGCGTAGAGCACCGGCGCATCGCCCCTGCCCAGGCGGATGTAGACGGGGCCGTCCATCTCCACGGCGGCTTTGACCGCCTGCATGGTCTCCAGATAGTCCGCAGGTGCGATGACAGTCATGTTGGGGATCGCCCGCATGATTGCCAGGTCCTCCTCACAGAAGTGGGTAGCGCCGGCAGTGCCGATGCTCAGACCGGAGTGGGTGGTGACGATTTTCACATTCAGCCGTGGGTAGGCGACAGAGGTGCGGATCTGCTCACCGGAACGCAGGCTGGCAAACACGGAAAAGGTGCTGCAGACAGGGATCATGCCGCAGGTGGCAAGGCCTGCTGCCGTACCCATCATGCTCTGCTCCGCAATGCCCATGTTGAAGAACTTCCCTGGGTACTTTTCTGCGAATTTGCAGGTCATGGTTGATTCGGAGAGGTCCGCATCCAAAACGACGACTTTGTCATTTTCCCGCCCCAGCTCCAGCAGCGCGTCGGAATAAGCGGTTCTGGTGGAGCGCACCAGCGTTTTGTTGCTCTCGATCCTCATAGTCTCAGCCCTCCATTTCTGCCATCGCCATGGCGGCCTGCTCTTGTGTGATGGCCTTACCATGGAACGCAACGTTGTTTTCCATAAAGGAGACGCCCTTGCCTTTGACTGTCCTGGCTATAATGATAGAGGGCTGTCCCTTGGCGGCCTTGGCCGCGTCAACGGCGGCGCTCAAAGCCTCCGTGTCGTGGCCATCCACCTCCTGGACATGCCAGCCAAAGCTTTGCCATTTGTCTGCCAGGGGCTCCAGCCCCATGACCTGCTCGGTGGTCCCGTCAATCTGCAGGCCGTTGCGGTCCACAAAGGCGATCACGTGATCCAGCTTGTAGTGGGCGGCGGCCATGGCGGCCTCCCAGATCATGCCCTCCTGCAGCTCTCCGTCTCCCATCAGGACATAGACGTCATAGCTCTTGTTCTGAAGGCGTCCGGCCAGGGCCATGCCGTTGGCCGCGGCTAGACCCTGGCCCAGAGAGCCGCTGGTCATGTCGATGCCGGGAACTTTGTTCATATCGGGGTGGCCGGGGAGCCTGCTCCAGTTTTTTCGGAAGCTCTTCAGCTCCTCCACGGGGAAGTAGCCGCGCTTCGCCAGAACAGAGTACATCATCAGGGTGGCGTGGCCCTTGCTGAGGACAAATCGGTCCCGGTCCGGATCCCTGGGGTTGGCGGGGTCCACATGCATCTTGTCGAAGTACAGCTCTGTCACGATTTCCACGGCGGAGAGGGAGCCGCCGGGATGGCCGCAGCCGGCGGCTGCCAGGGTGGTCACAATGTCCTTGCGGACATTGCGGCAGATTTCCTGAATGTTGCTCATGATCTTCTACTTCCTCCTTATCGTTTGTTCAACAGGGCATCGAATGGTCCTGATACTGCATTGTGATCCATTTCAGCTCGGTGAATTCCTCAATGGAGTGGTGTCCGCCCTCCTTGCCAACGCCGCTGAGTTTGAAGCCGCCGGAGGGGGCCACGGTGCTGCTGACGAAGGTGGTGTCGTTGACGTGGACCTTGCCCACGTTCATCCGCATGGACAGGGAAAAGGCCTTTTGCAGATCGTAGGTCAGCAGGGCGGAGGAGAGGCCGAACCGGCTGTTGTTGCAGATGGCCAGCGCGTCCTCTGCGTCCCGGGCGCGCAGGATGGAGGTGACAGGCCCAAAGCTCTCCTGATCGAAGATGTCCATTTCCGGTGTCACATCCGCCAGCACGGTGGGCTGATAGAAGGGACCCTGGTGGGTTCCGCCGGTCAGCAGCCGTGCGCCCTTGCCTACGGCGTCCCGGACCTGCGCGTCGATGACGGCGCACTGGGCCTCCTCAATCAGAGGGCCGATCACCGTGTCGTGATCCCGGGGGTCGCCCACCTGGAAGCCCTGGGCTCGAGCGGTGAACTTCTGACAGAACTCGTCGTACAGAGGCGCTTCCACAATGATGCGGGAGGTGGCCATGCACACCTGCCCCTGGTGGAAAAAGGCGCCGTAGCCCGCCAGATGGACCGCTTGATCGACGGAGTAGTCTTTCAGGACGATCATAGGATTTTTGCCGCCCAGCTCCATGGTGTAGCGCTTGAGCTGCGCCGCCGCCTGCTGCGCAATCACCAGCCCCACGTCGCTGGAGCCGGTAAACGTCACCATCCGCACCCGGTCATCCTGGATCAGCTGACTGCCTACGAGTCTGCCGGAACAGGGGATCACGTTCAAAACGCCGGCGGGCAGACCTGCTTCGTGGAAAACCCGGGCGATGATATGCCCGGAGATGGGCGTGGCGGAGGCGGGCTTGAGAAGGAAGGTGTCTCCCGCTGCCAGGGCATAGGCCACCTTCTTCATCGCCAGCAGCAGCGGGTAGTTGAAGGGGGTGATACCCAGGACCACACCCAAAGGACAGCGCATGGAGAAGGAAAAATTGTCCTGGGTAGTGGGGGCGAACACCTCGCTGCTGATTCGGCGGCACTCTCCCGCGGCGGTCCGCAGGATTCCGATGGTGCCGGCAACCTCCTGCGTGGCCTTTTTCCAGGTGGAGCCGCTTTCGGTGATCAAAAGCTCCACCGCTTCATCCCGCATGGTCTCCAGACAGCCGGCGGCCTTCAGCAGGATCTGCTCCCGCTGGGCTGCCGGGGAGACTGACCAGGAGGCGAAGGCCGTCTGGGCGGAGTCCAGCGCCCGGTCCAGGTCCTGGGGCCCTGCGGTCTGAATGCGGGCGACAATCTTGCCGTCTGCGGGATTCAAATCGTCTGTCCAGGCGCCGTCAATCGCCGGTACCCATGCCCCGTGGATATAGGGTGTGTATTCTCTCATTGGGGACACTCCTTTTGAATCTGTTTTTGATATTATCGCACAACGTTCTGAAATAAGGCTTGCAAAACTTCGGCTTCTTTTACAAAGGAGTATAGCAAACGGGAGATGACGCCGCAAGAAGTGACTTTTTACACACCTGATTGGGTAACGACAATTTACTTACCAAAATGTAACTGCCGGAAAAACCTGCGAAAAACCTTGAAAAATGGGACTTCTTCACAGATAAGAGGATATTGTGCACAGAAAACACGCTGTCTGTCCTGCTGAAATTTTTCGCGGAAATTCGTTGAATCATCCAAAAAATTATCAGATAAAAAGCTGTTCCAGGGCATTATAACGGCGGCGCCGGAGGAGGACGCGAACGGCTGTGACGGGCCCGGCGGAGAGGGGAGACCATCCGGAGGGCTCTGCGTCTGCAGGGCCCTCCGGAAAAGGCAAACGGGAAGCCCTTCCCGGGCTCCCCGTTTGTGATGGTTCGCCCTCCGAAGGGAAACGACATCCGATGTTGGGACTATGGCCGCCAGTTCTCCTCGTAACAGGGCCGGCTCTTAGGTGTACGGGGCGCCTGGTCCTCCGGCAGCCCCCGCACGTAATTCAGTCCCCACTGGTGGGCCACCTGGATTACGGGAAAGAGGCTGGCCCCAAAGGAGGTTATGGTGTATTCCACTCTAAGGGGCACCTCTGGATAGACCGTGCGGGACACAACTCCGTCCAGCTCCATGGCGCGCAGCTGCTGTGTCAGCATCTTGGGGTTGACCTGCGGCAGACATTTCACCAGCTCGCTGAACCGCAGGGGACCTTTCCTGGCAAGGTACCACAGGATTGCGCCCTTGTATTTTCCGCCCACCAGCCGAAAGCATACCTCGACAGGGCTGAGTTCTCTTGGATTTTGTGTTTTCATAGCAGACACTCCTCCCGTACTGTTCACAGATGCGGCCCTATTAAGGAACCACGGAATGAATCCCCATGCACGCCTTGCCGCTAAATTTTCCGTCTGGACCGAGCTAAAAACCTCGAGGGCGGAGACAGGGCGCAGCGCCTTCCGCACCGGGGGAGTAATTCCGCCGGTGCGGAGCGGCCTGAGAGCGTGCCGGATTCAGACTTCGTTATAGCTCTTTTCCAGCCGGACATAGGTTTTATAGCGCTCGTCCGCCTCCCGCTGGGCCCGGGCGAAGAGTGCCTCCGCCGCCTCGGGGTGCTTGATCTTCAGCCCGGCGTAGCGAACCTCGCCGTTCAGGAATTCACTGACCGGGACGGAGGGCTGCTTGTAGTCCAGGGAGAAAGGCCTCTCTGCCTTGTCGGGGTTGTACCGGTACAACGGCCACAGACCGCAGTCCACCGCCTTTTTCATCTCGGCCTGGACACTGCTCATGCCGGCCTTGATCCCGTGGTTGATGCAGGGCGCATAGGCGATGATGATAGAGGGGCCCTTGTGGTCCACCGCTTCGGTGACCGCCTTCACCAGCTGGCCGGGGTTGGCCCCCATGGCCACAGAGGCCACATACACATTGGGATAGGTCATCATCAGCCGGCCCAGATCCTTCTTGGCGGTGCGCTTGCCGCCGTCGGCAAACTTGGCGGAGGCGCCTACGGGAGTTGCCTTGGAGGACTGGCCACCGGTGTTGGAGTAGACCTCAGTGTCCACCACGAAGACGTTGATGTCCTCCCCGGAGGCCATGACATGGTCCAGTCCGCCATAGCCGATGTCGTAGGCCCAGCCGTCGCCGCCGAACAGCCAGACCACTTTCTTGCTCAGCTGATCCTTGTGGAGGAGGATGTCCTCCGACAGGGTCTTGGCCTCGCCGGAGAGGTCCGCATGCTCAAGAGCCCTCACCAGGGCCTTGGTGTCTTCAAAGTTGGTGTCCAGATCGTCGAAGGAGGCCAGCCATTTGCTGCAGATGTCCGCAAGGCTGCCGTCGATCATGGGCAGCCACTGTTCCACACGCATCTTCACGTTGCCACGGCGTTGCTTGACTGCCAGCACCATGCCCAGGCCGTTCTCTGCCTGATCCTCGAAGAGGGTCGCATACCAGGAGGGGCCATAGCCCTCCTTATTCACCGTGTAGGCCAGGGAGGGGAAGGCACCGGCCCAGGCGGTGGAGCAGCCCACGCCGTTGACCCAATACATCCGCTCGCCGTAGAGCTGGGTGAGGAGCTTGGCGTAGGGCGTCTCGCCGCACCCGGCGCAGGCCCCGGAGAACTCCACCAGGGGTTGATAGAACTGGCTGCCTTTCAGGGTCTTCCGGCCAAAGACGCCGGGCTTGTCGGAGAGAGACAGGGCGTAGTTCCAGTTGGTCTCGTCATACATGGAGTCGTCCACGGGCTTCATGGTCAGGGCCCTGTCCTTGGCAAGGCAGGAGGCGGCGCAGCTTCCGCAGCCGGTGCAGTCCAGGGTGCTGACCTGGAGGCGGTATTTCAGGCCCGCCCCGCCCTTGGCGTCCACCATCTCAAATCCAGCGGGGGCAGCCTGAGCCTCCTGCTCGTCCACAAGATACGCCCGAATGGCGGCGTGGGGGCAGACGAATGTGCACTGGTTGCACTGGAGGCACTTGGCCGGGTCCCAGTTGGGAAGGCTGGCGGCGATGCCCCGCTTGTCATACTTGGAGGTGCCCATGGGGTAGGTGCCGTCCTGATAGGGCACCAGGGCGGACACGGGCAGGTCGTCGCCCCGCTGGCGGTTGCAGGGGATGACGATGTTTTTCACCACGTCCGGCAGGCTCTCGTCCACGGCACGGTCATCTACGGCGTTGGCCCAGGCGGCGGGGACACTGACTTTCACGGGGCTGTTGACCCCGGCGTCCACGGCGGCGCAGTTCATGGCCACAACCTGTTCGCCCTTCTTGGCGTAGGTCTTCTGAACGGCTTCCTTCATGTACCGCATGGCATCCTCCGCCGGCATGACGCCGGAGAGCTTAAAGAAAGCGGCTTGGAGGATCATGTTGGCGTGGTTCCCCAATCCCAGCTCCTGGGCGATGCGGTTGGCGTCCACAGTGTAGAACTGGACATTGTGGTCCGCGATGTACTTTTTCACGTCTCCGGGGAGCCTGGCGTCCAGCTCCGCCCCGGTCCAGGAGGTGTTCAGCAGGAAAATGCCCCCGTCCTTGACCTCGTGGATCATGTCGTACTTGGTGATGTAGGACTGGGCGTGGCAGGCCAGGAAGTCCGCCGCCTTGATGAGGTAGGTGGAGCGGATGGGACTCTTGGAAAAGCGCAGATGGCTCTTGGTGATGCCGTAGGACTTCTTGGAGTCGTACTCAAAATAGGCCTGGATGTACATGCCCGCATGGTCTCCGATGATTTTGGCGGAGTTTTTATTGGCGCCCACGGTGCCGTCGGACCCCAGGCCCCAGAACTTGCAGGAGACCGTATCGGCGGATTCGGTAATCAGAGGCTCCGTCACGTCCAGGCTCAGGTGGGTTACGTCGTCGTTGACGCCGATGGTGAACATCTGCTTGGGAGACGGGGCATCCATGTTGTCGAAGACGGCCTTCAGCTGGGCGGGGGTCACATCCTTGGAGGCAAGGCCGTAGCGCCCACCGAAGATCTCCGGGGCATTTTTGTCGTTGGCATAGGCGGCGCAGACATCCAGGTATACGGCCCCGGCAATGGCTCCGGACTCCTTGGAGCGGTCCATGGCGGTGATTTTCTTCACCGTCTTGGGTATGGCGTTGAGGAAATACCGTGTGTCAAAGGGCCGGAACAGGTGAATTTGCAGCAGGCCGACTTTCTCGTCCTTGGACCGGAGGTGATCCACCACCTCCTTGGCGCACTCGCAGGCGGAGCCCATCATGACGATGACCCGCTCCGCGTCCTCTGCGCCGTAGTAGTTGAAGATGTGGTAGTCCCGGCCCGTCAGATTGCTGATGCTCCGCATGTAGCCCTCCACGATGCCGGGGATGGCGTCGTAGGCGGCGTTGTTGGCCTCTTGGCTTTGGAAGTAGACGTCGGGGCCCTGGACCGTGGTGCGGTGGAGGGGGTGCTCCGGGTTCATGGCAATGCGGTGGTAGGCCTCCAGGGCCTCCCGGTCCATCAGGCCCGCCACGGCGTCCAGGTCGATCAGCTCGATTTTCTGGATCTCGTGGGAGGTACGGAAGCCATCGAAGAAATGGATGAAGGGCACCCGGGTCTTCACGGTGGTCAGGTGGGCCACAGCGGCCAGGTCCATGACCTCCTGGACGCCGGAGGTGGCCATCATGGTGACGCCGGTGGCCCGGCAGGTCATCACGTCCTGGTGGTCACCGAAAATGTTGTTGGCGTGCTGGGCTACGGACCGGGCCGCCACATGGAACACGGCGGGCATCCGATGCCCCGCCATGATGTACATGTTGGGGATCATCAGCAGCAGTCCCTGGGAGGAGGTGAAGGTGGTGGCCATGGCCCCGGCCTCCGCCGCTCCGTGGAGAGCCCCGGCGGCCCCGCCCTCGGACTGCATCTCCACCAGGGAAACGCTTTGACCGAACATGTTCTTCCGTCCGGCGGCGGCCCACTCGTCCACCTTCTCGCTCATGGGAGAGGAGGGCGTGATGGGGAAGATGCCCGCAACATCGGTGAAATGATAGGCAACGTGGGCACAGGCCTCGTTGCCGTCCATGGTTTGCATGATTTTATTTTTTGACATAGGATTTTCCTCCGTTAATTACGGACAAACGTCTATGCACGATTTGTATATCAATTTGTCTGCAATTCTCTGTTATTGGTAAGCGATGCTTATGCAATATCTCCGTAAATAAGCGCAATTATCATATTTGTCATAGGCGCCTGTGCCCCACTCCCTGAAAATGATTCATGCTTCTGGGCCATTCCAGCGCTTGTAAAGCTGATGTGCAATGTGGAACTCATCCAGTATTTTCCCCACAATATGGTTGATAGCCTGGTTTAGATCTTTGGGCCTGCTATAAAAGCCGATACATGGCGGCAGCAGAATTGCTCCATCGTTGGATAGAGACAGCATATTGCGTAGATGTATGGATGACAGCGGAGTTTCCCTGGGCACAATTACCAGCGGTCGTCGCTCTTTCAATGTTACATCCGCGGCCCGAGCGATTAAGTTGTAGGAAAATCCATTTGCGACAGCGGCAAGTGTTTTCATGCTGCATGGAACCAGTGCCATTCCATCTGTCTGAAAGGAGCCGCTGGAGATGCAGGCAGCCATATTTTCCTCTGAATGGACGTAGTCCGCCAGATGACAGACATCCTCTGCCGTATACTCTGTTTCCAGTTCGATCGTCTTTTTTGCCCAGCGGCTTAGAATTAAATGCGTCTCTATGCCGGCTTTTTGCAGCTCTTGCAATAGACGTATGCCTAAAATCGCGCCGCTGGCGCCAGACATTGCGACAACTATCCGTTTCTTTTCCATAGAGTATCCTCGTTTTATACAGTCTGCATGAAGGGGGGAGAGTGCCGGTTCAAAACAGTCCCCGGCACTCCCTTCGCAAGTCAAGATGAGTTTCCGGCGCTTTGCTTAGAAGAACATCCCGATAACGAAATAAAACGCTGCAACTACAAATGCGCCGATGACGCCCATGAGCATCTGTTTTGTATAAAATTTTCCGGCTTTTTCCTCTCCAAACTGCTGGCTGAGATTGCTCATGATAAGAGCGCCATTGGCAGAGAGAGGCCCGATGCTGGAGGCAAAAGCACCGGCGCAGGTGGCGGCAATCAGCAGTGCCGGAGAGACGCTGGGGAATGTCTCCAGAATGCCCGGGATCGTGGGTACCAGCGTAATGACAACCAGACGGGAAATTGTGAACAGGCTCAGTGCGCTGGCAGTCAAAGTCATCAAAGGCGCGGATGTGGCGGAATTCATGATCTTGGTCAGACCGGCGCTCAGAAGTTCAAAGCCGCCCATCTCAGAGGTCAAATTCACCAGTGTTCCGACACCGCAGATCAGGATCAGGGAGGGCAGGGAGACTGTCTTCAGTGCCTCCATGCATTTGCACGCGCCCAGAAGGACGCACAGAATGCCCACCAGGAGACCGGCCCAGCCGATATCCATGCCAAAGATCGCCACCAGAGCCACAATTACAGGGATGCCTACCAAACTGATCAGCTGACCGTGGGAGAAAGCGGGGATGTCTTTGACTACCTCTGCCTCCAAGGTACCCTTTCCCTTCAGGCCGCCCATCAGCAGGTAGATGACCAGGAAGCTGAGAGAAAATCCCACCAGGTTCAGCAGGTAAATGCTGAACAGATTGTATTCCAGACCGATCCCTTCGCAGGCGGAGATGATATTTGCGGTATACTCATTGATGGGGCTGTAGCAGCCGCAGGCAATGCCGTAGCCGCCCGCAATACCGTAAAGCAGAGGATTGTTGCTGGAAGCGACCGCAAGGGAGATGCCGATGCCGGATAGGATCGCCATACCGGCCAGACTGTTGATTCCGATAGAGCCAAGGATCACGCCGGTGTAGAACAGGAAGAACGGCATCAGCTTGGCATTGCGGCCGACCTTGGAGATCATCTTTTTTGCCAGCAGCTCAATTGCGCCGTTAGACTGTGCGATAGCGAAGAAAAACATGATGCCGAATACACGGACAAACATGGTTGTGGGGAAATACCCCATGATCGCCGTGTCTTTAACACCTGCGAATTTTCCGATCAGATAGGTGACTGCCATTGCCAGTATGCCCAAATGAATGGGGTTCTTTTTGATGGCTCCGACAGCAAACACCACGACAACCGCCAATAGAGAGATCGCAGCAAAGTCCATTTTCTTGTCTCCTTTTTCAAAATTTTATAATCCTTGAATTTAGAGATAGTTTTCCAGATCAATATCCTCAATTCCGTCGATATGGATCTTCTGGAACCGCTCCCGCCGATCTCCCATGGGGATTGTGGCATCAATGCCCATTTTGTCACTGGTACCGCCGCGGGAGGAGGGGTCCAGCTTATTGCCCATCGCATTGGGGATGATGAAAATATCCCGTGCCGCCTGAACACGGTTGGAGATGGCCCACTCCACATCCTGCATGTCGAAAATATCAATATCCGTATCGACGGCAACGACATGCTTCACCTCCGTACTGCTGGTAAAGGCGGCGAATATGGCGTTTTTTGCCTCTCCGTCGTGCTTTTGGTCCAACTGGATGACCACATGATAGCGGCAGCCGCTGGCGGGAGTCAGGTGTACCTTTTTAACGTTGGGTGTGGCCTGGCGGATTGTCTGCATCATCGTGGCCTCTCTGGAGATGCCTCCCAGCAGAAGATGTTCCATTGTGGCGGGGATGATGGTGTGATAGATTGGATGATTACGGTATGTGATGGCTGTCACTTCGATCACATGGCGAGGTGCTTTGGCGCCGTAGGTTTTGGGATATTCGCCAAAGGGACCTTCGTCCTCGCGGACATCGGGCAGAATCTTTCCCTCAATGATGATCTCGCTCTCCACGGGAACTTCCAGATCGACGGTCTCGCATTTTACGAGTTCAATGGGCTCGCCCAGCAGGGTACTTCCAATTTCAAATTCATCCACGCCCAGCCGGGTGGTCGCCTGAGAGCTCAGCAGCAGAGAGGGATGGACGCTGATGGCCAGAGCAATTTCCAGGGGCTTGCCCGCAGATTCCGCTTTGCTGAATATCTGGTTTGTATGGCGGGGCAGAAGCAATGCCCCCAAATGGTTGCGGTCCTTGATCTCGTGCCGGTGGATACAGACATTCCGGATTCCGGTCTCAGGGTCCTTAACGATGCAGAGGGCTGCCGTCAGATAGCGTGCACTGTCTTTTTCATGGTGCAGGCAGGCAGGTAGTAGACCAAGATCCACCTGATTTCCCACCAGAATGTTTTCTTTCACAGCGAAGGGCCCCTGGCTTTGGTCCAACACTTTGCAGGGTGTGGGGTTGTTCAGCGCGTCATTGAACCGCTGCAGCAGCTCCTCATAGCTCATGTGCATGGATCTGGCCATGGCTTCCCTGGATGTTATCAGGCCGGTTACGACAGGAATGACGCTGCCCCGCACATGTTCAAAGAAAGCGCCGTACTGAGGCTCCAGCTTTTTTCCAACGCCGGCCAGCTCATGGATCGGGTCGACCTCCTTGGAGATCCGTTTCATCATCCCGCTGCGCTCCATTTCCGCCAGCCACTCGCGTAAAATTGGTTTCATGCTTTTTCCTCCTGAATTTCTTATAATTGATCCGTCGTTGAACTGCCGGGCAAGCTGCTATTTGCAGACCGGACCGGCCGGGAAATCCGACAGGAACTCTACGCCGTTTTGTTTGATCCAAATCGTATCTGTAATCCTGGGCCCGCCGATGCCGGGAATATAAATGGTGGGAAGCAGCAGGTCCACCACCATATTCTCCTGCAATACCGTTTTACTGTCTTTTGCAATGATTGGGTAGAATTCAGATTGGCGGATGCCGACACCGTAGCCGATATGTTCCATGACCCAGTTCTTTTCAAATCCATGGTCCGCAATACATGCGGCAGCCGCGTCATAGAGCTCTCCGCAGGTCACACCGGGCCGCAGCATCTCTGCTGTGATTCTCTGCGTCTCTTTAAGAACCTCATAAATTCGCATGCTTTCCGGGTTTGGTGTTCCCAGAAAGACAGTGCGGCACATTTTCGCCGTATATCCCTCGCAGGAGGCGCCCAGGTGAATGACCACCGGGGCGTTGCCTTCAATGGGCGTCCGGCTGGCGTAGGGGTGCAGGTTCAGCTGGCGGCTGTGGGTCAGCACCTGCATCCGGAAGGGAGAGCCCATAGAACCGGCCTTGGTCATGGCGTATTCCGCCTCTGCCAGAACCTCTGTCTCCAGCATTCCGGGCTCTACGCAGTTGATGGCGGCCCGCATACCGGCGGCCAGTGCTTTTCCGGCTCTCCGCATCCGTTCGATCTCCTCTGGAGTTTTGACGCTCCGAATTTCATAGCAGGGAATGGCAATGTCGCAGACCTGCATATCCGGAGCGGCCTCCCGAAGGCACTGATAGTCTTTCAGGCTGATAAAATAGCGGGTAAAGCCCAGCCTGGGAGCGTCCCATCCCCTCGCCTTTAACCATGCACCCATCATGGTGCTCTGGCTGTTGGCGGGGAACATATAAGGTGTTATCCTCTCAATGCCGCTGTCCTTCCGGACGTGACCCGCCTCCATCCACAGGCAGAACAGCTCCGGCTCGCCCACTGTGGGTACCGCCAGAGCTCCGCCCTCCAAATCATCGACTCCGGTAAAGTAAATCAGATTTTCCCGGTCATAGATCATGGCTGCGTCCAAATCCATAGATTTTAATCTGGCCTGCAATGCTTTAATACGATCAGAAATCATTGGTTTCATGATGGTGTTCCCTCTACATCTGATGATGGGCGCTGAATCAGTCCTTCAGCTTTTCCAGCAGGGTGATGTCCACGCCGCGCTGGCGGAACCACTTGGGCATCAGTTCCTCATCCACCCGCTTGCTGACAATGGGGGCCTGACGGATCAGCAGCTCCGCCAGGGACTTGGAGCAGTTCAGGCCGCCCATAGCCCCGTCGAAGATAATGACCTTGTCGGTGCCGGTGGTCCGATAGGCAAATTCCATGGCGGACTCCGCGGTCTTGGCAACAACGGCGTGATCCATGTATTTGATGTTCATGGGCTCCATGTCGAACATGTCTGCCTGCTCCTGACCCACCACCACCGTGGGCACATGCTCGGAGAAGAACGCGGATGGATAGCCCGTCCAGGCATAGTTGTGGACACACATTTTGATGGCCGGATTCAGAGGCGGGATGCTCTTCTCGAAGGGTTTTCCGTCCTTGCCGTAGAAGGCCTCCGTATACCAGGTGTAGGCCGGCAGAGGCGTTCCCTCCATGTCGTACAGGTCCTGATTGGCGCCGGTAAAGTTGGCGTAGATCACGCCTGCGGAAAACACATAGGGGACAGGACAGGGGAAGTCCAGCACGGCGATGCACTCGTCGATATCGCTGAAGAGGGTCATGATTTTGCCGTACAGCTGACAGCCGATAAATGTTGCACGGTCGTTGATGGCATACAGATCGTTATCTGCATCCACGCCGATGACGCCGTGGGGGCCCACGTTCAAAAATGCACCGAAGGCAAATTTCTTCTGTACAAATTCGGATTCGAAGATGGCGCGGGCCGTGAAGTTGGCGGCCCGTGGGCCCAGATTCTGATGGTAGGTGGAGCGGGTCTCAATGCGGGCGTAGGACATGCCGAAGGGCTTGACGGCCTTGTCGATCTGGCGGTGGAAGTGGACCTCCCGCACGTCAGTGTGGTGGGCGTGGACGATCCAGTCCGCATCGTATACGGCCTTGATGCCGTAAAGGGTGCCCACCTCCGTCTCAATGGGGATTCCCTCGTCCACCGGAGCGACGCCCTTGGTCTTTCCGGGGCCGTAGTATTTATCCAGCTCATAGCGCTTGATATACTCCTCTGTCTCCCGGAAGCGCATTCCAACGCCGGCTCGGAGGCGGATGTTGTCGGTACCGGTCTTCTCGTGGAGCACATCGCGGATGGCCCTCAGCAAAATCGCGTAGGGCTGGCCGCCCAGCAGGGTGAAGCCATGGTGGGACGCCAGGACATTTACGCTGTCCGTAGGCTGGATCATGGACATATCCACCTTGCGCAGTTCTTCCTTCGCCAGCTCGTACAGCTGGTCCAGAGCATCGTCCCCGCCGGGGTAGATGACCTCCGGAAGCTCGGGGAACAGCTCTGTCAGCCGCAGGGAGCACATATTGGGGAGCTCCGCCACACGTGTTTTCACCAGAGAGGGGTCGATGCCGTACTGCGAGGCCTTCGGGGCGATGGGCATGATCGGTGCGTGCATCAGATTGTTGTCAGCCATGGGTGGCGCCTCCTTCTTCATCGGTCTGGATCCCGGCAATTTTGTCCAGCAGGGCGCGGTCCTCATCAAAGTAGAATCCGCGGCTGCCGTATTTCTCCTTCACCTCCTGGGGCATGTCCCACGCTGTGACCGTGGTGCCGTACCACTGGAAGCCGCTAGGGTCGGGGTGCAGCTCGTTTCCGGCGGCCTGGACCATGCGCAGCATGGGCTGGATGCACTCAATGGTGCAGCCGGTGCGCATGCCTGTGCGGGCAGACACCTCCTCCGGCGTCGTGGCCCCGTCCAGCAGGCAGGCGGCCACCTCCTCCGCACGGGTTCCAACACAGTAGCACAGAACCTGCTCCGGATTGAAGTGGGCCTTGGCGCACAAGTCGCGGATCTTCTGCCTGTCAAACCGGGAGACATCTACCCCCACGTCAAAGGGCTCCTCCCGTTTGACCATGGTGATCGCGTAGAAGGGGCAGCGGTCGGCACAGTTCGCGCAGGCCATGCACTTCTCCGGATCGGAGCGGGCCTTCTTGTCCGTGACGTGGATTGCGTAGACAGGGCAGACCTTTTCACAGATTCTGCATCCACGGCAGATTTCCGGGTCCACCTTTGCCATCATTGTTACACGCTTCATAAAACGCTCCTTCCCGTCCTTTCGGTTCATAAATTAATATCTCAGCCGTCCCGGCGGGGGATTGGGCCGATCTATTCCATAAATCTTACCGTCACGCTGCCCATGCCCTGAAAGCTGGCCGTCACCGCGTCTCCGGCCTCCACGGGAACGGCGGCGGTCAGCGCCCCGGCCATCACGATGCTGCCGGCCTCCAGCACGATGTCGAACTCCGCCAGCATGTTGGCCAGACACGCCACCGCGGCGGCGGGATTGCCCCATACCTCGGCGGTGGTCCCGCTGTTGACCAGCTCTCCGTTCTTTTCCAGCGTCATGCCTGTCAGGCGCATATCCACCTGCTCAATGGGGGTCATCCGTGCGCCTACCATCAACCGGGCGGAAGAGCCATTGTCCGCCACCGTGTCCTGAAGCTTGACTTTCCAGTCCTGAATACGGGAATCCACAATCTCAATGGACGGCACAACATACCGAACCGCCTCGTACACATCCGCTACGGTGACACCGGGGCCCTTCAGCGTTTTATTCAGGCAGAAAGATAACTCGCCCTCCGCCTTGGGCTGGATCAGCTGGGAGACATGGCAGACCTGCCCGTCGGTCAGGAGCATTCCGTCAAACAGATGCCCGTAGTCCGGCACATCCACATGCAGCAGTTTTTGCATCCCCTGGCTGGTGAGGCCGATTTTCATGCCGATCAGCCGCTGGCCGCTCTTCAGCCGCCGGTCGACATTCTCCAACTGGATCCGGTAGGCGTCTGCCACGGTCATCTCCGGAAAACGGTCCGTCAGCCTCTGGATCTGTGTCCGGTTTTTCTCCGCTTCCCAGAGTTGATCTGCTAATTCATGGTAATTCATTCGCATTTCCTCCAATCAAAATTGAATTGATGTTATCTTTTGCAGGGGTGATGGTGCATTTCTTTCTTTTTCCACTTCTCCGCCAAAACAGCTGCAAGGGCATTGGCAAGGCGGGTCTTGTCCCATGACTCTGCCAGACCCTGGAGCAGAACAGGGACTGCCAACTCCACCTCGTCGTGGGGACCCGGCAGGGAGACTATGGTGCTCAGTCCCTCATTTCCCACGGCGATTCGGACGCCGTCTTTCACGTGACGTCCCGTTCCCTTGGGAAACTTCACCACGTAGGGGGCGGCCGCCGCCGGGTCAATGGCCAGAATGCCCTCCACAGTGCAGTCCTTGTCCTCTGCACCCACGCCGCCGCTGGTGACAATCAGGCCAAAGCCCCGGTTCAGCGCGTCCGACAGGTTCTCCACCATGTCGGGCAGGTAATCCGGGATCACTCGTCCCACGGTTACTCGGTATCCGGCCCGCTCCAGTGCGGTTTGCAGATAAGGGGTATTGGTGTCTTCAATCAGCCCCCGCTCCAGCTCGAAACCCGTGGGGAAAACGATAGCCCGGCAAGCCACATTTCTGCGCAGATCCTCCGCCATCTCCGCCACCCGCTCCAACATGGCGGGCTGATCCTCCACCTGGGCACAGATCTGGCCCAGAATACCGTTGGAGTGGAGATGGGACTCCGGGTACAGCGTTACCCCCGGCAGTGCGCCCACCGCCTCCAAAATGGCGGTCTCCCTGCCGACGATGTTCTCCTGTGGAATATCTGCCGCCAGTACGTCCAGGGTGATGTGGCGGGGCCGCACATCCACCACCAGCACCTCGCCCTCCGGCAGCCCCAGCACCTGGGCTACCGTGTTGGCAAGAATCGTGAGATTGGTGTGGTCCAGGGTAATCTCGTTGATCCACAGCTCTGTTTTTTCCAGCAGATTCAGTCCCATCCGGTCATTCCTCCCCCAGTACGTCCAGTTTCATGTCCAGCAGTTTCGCGTCCACAATCTCCTTGCCGATGCACAAAATGCCAGCGCCCCGTCCGGCCAGCTCCGGGATGTCGGTCAGCCGCACATTTCCGGCGAAGGCGACCTCTGCCGGCCTCTTGCCGTCCATACGGTCCAGCGCAGCCAGGCAGCAGTCCAGATCTGCCGGGTCTCCGGTGTCCACCATCAGGATGTCGGCGCCGTTCTCCACCGCCTGAACCGTCTCCTCCTCAATGCCGGCGGTGATTCCCCGAATCTGTACCACCCGGCGAAAGTCCGGCAGGCGCCGGCAGGCGTTCAGCGCCGCCGGAATGGAGCCGAACATCCGGATAAAGTTTTTATCCAGATAGGCCATAGGCGGCTGGCAGATGCGGAAGGCTGCGCCGCCGGAGGCGGTGGCGGTCCGCACCATGTCCTTGATCTCCGGCGGCATCTTCTTCCAGGAGCCGGAGACGATCTGTACCTTGCCGTCCGCCAACTGCACCGCCGTTCTGGCGGCGGTGGCGATGCCGGAGGATTTTGCCAGTGTTCCGATGATTTGCTCCTCCGCCATGGCAATCTGCTTGGGCGAGGCCAGCAAGTTTCCAAACCGCTCCCCATGGGACAACTCATCTCCCTCCGCCCTGCAAAGTTCCAGAGTGATTCCCAGGGCTTCAGCCCGGGTACGGGCCGCTTCAACGCCTGAGAGCACGCCGGATCGCTCCGCCGTGAGAACCGCCCGGAACCTTTTGGCCTCTATGTCCTGGAAGAGAACATCCCGAACATCCATAGATATCACCATTCCTTTCCGCTGCGCGGCGTGACACAAAGATGGAAAACACCATTGCCCCTGGCGCAGCAAGCTGCCATTTATTAGATGATTGATTCTGGGCGGCCGAGTCGGAGCCTGCCCGACGGGCCCAACTTCACGTGAATATTCTATATAAACGAACAGCGTTCGCAAATAATGGAAACAGAGAAAAGTACAACCTGCCAGCAGGTGTATTTATAAAATCAAAGGGTATATTTTCAATATTATCAAATCGTGTTCATAAATTTGGCATCCCAAATAGGGCCCCCGGATGGCTTTTCACCCCCGGTAGCCCAATCTGGTGGATAGAGTCCGCGTGTGCATCAGCAGCTCTTCCTTGGCCTCTTCGATATTGATATTTTGAATTCTGCCATAGGGAAAGGAGAGGCTGATGGCAAGTACAGGCTCACCGTTCCGCTGAAAAATCGGCGCCGCAATGCAGGAGAGCCCCGCCTCGATCTCCTCCTGGTCCATGGCAATCCCTGTCTGGCGGACACGGTCCAGTTCCTCCACCAGCTGCTGGCGGGTGGTGACAGTATTCTCGGTGAACTTTTTCAAGGGAAACTGGAGGTACTGATCCATATATGTCTCCGGAAGGTGGGCCAATATGGCCTTGCCGACACCTGTGCAGTGCATGGGCAACCGCTTTCCGACACTGGAGGCACTGATGAGGGAGGATCCTGCGTCCAGCTTATCGACGTAGATCACCTCGCCCTCGCTGTGGGTGGCAATATGTACGGTGGCCGGGTACTTTTGTACTAGAGGAGCGCACAGCTCCTTGGACTCATTCCGGATGTCAATACGGGAGAGAACCAGGTTTCCCATTTCAAACAGCTCAATCCCAAGCCGGTATTTCCGGTTGCTGGAGACCTGCTCCAGATATCCGTATCCGGCCAGCGTATTGACGAGGCCGAAGACTGTGCTCTTGTTGAGGTTCATCTCCTCGGCAATCTCAGAGATGCCCATTTCGGGTACGTATCGAAAACACCGGAGAATCTCCATCGCCCTGGCCACGGACTGTACCTGTACACCACTCTTTTTCCGATCCATCAAAAGCCTCCTTGCCTGTTATGCCGACAGAAGCTCATCTCCTTCATCGTTCAGAGGCGACGTTTTGGAAATTTCCCTGCAGACAGAGAACATTTTGGCAGCCCTTTTCGGGCGCAGCGCTTCAGCGCATCCTGTGTTGTTAGAGTGGTATTATTATAGAATTCACAGTTCGTTTTGTCAACTGTTTTTGCCGATATTGAATGAAGTTTGTCAATGCCGCACAATTTCTGCCTGCTTTTTCCGTACGACGGGTGGCGTGCAACTGCGAAGCTCGATCTGCCCGGCGGCGCAGCCGTTTTCGCGGGCAGCATAATGCAGAATTCCAGTCATGTCCAGCAAAAATTATCCGATAGCCACAGACCACTAAAATATCCAGGTTCGTGACAGACTGCGGTACACATTTAGAAACTGCGGAGATAGACTTTCAGGGCAGCTTCGGTGTTAGAGCGCCCATGACGATGCCAAAAGTGGACTGTTAAGCGGCAGGCAAAACTGGTTCGTAGAGTTTGTTGTCTCTCATGACCGCAAAAATGACGGACGTCATCTTCTTGGACACATGGCCGATGATATTCATGTAGCGCAGCCCCTCCGCCGATTTCTTTTCGTAATAGGCCTTGAACATCGGATCGAACTGTACCGCAATGGCACCAGCCATCCAGATGGCCCGGCGCAGATATGGCGAGCTACGTTTGGACATATGGACGGCGCTGGATTTTTTGTCTCCAGACTGTTTCACTTTTGGATTCAGCCCCGCATAAGCCGCCAGTTTATCCGCCGAGGCAAAGCAGGAGATGTCCCGAATCTCGCTGAGGATAACGGCGCCCAGCACAGGGCCAATACCGGTGATGGAGGTGAGAGTGGAGTCAAACTGGGAGAACAGTTCCGCAATTCTTTTCTCCAATACGGCTGCTGCGTCCTGAAGAGACTGGAACTGATCCAGATACAGCAGAAGCAGCGCGGAGTAAGCGCCCTCGCAGTCCGGGATACCGAAACTGTCCCTGGCAAGCTCCTTGAGCTGTCTGGCTTTCCACTCCCCAAAGCGTCCGTTGCTGGCCGCCTGGAGGACCTCGGTCAGCTTCCCGGTCTGCGCTCTGGACAGCTTCTCCGGCGTGGGATACTGACGCAAAACGGCGAGGGCAGTTTTCCCGAAGATCGTACTGAACTGGCTTTCAAACCCGGGGAATACCTGGTCCAAAAGAGTGGTGATCTTCCGTTTGAGATCGCTGCCCATGTCGATAAGGTAAAAGCGGTTTCGGCAGAGCTCCCGCAGCGCCAGCAGCTTCTCCTGCGGTACGCTGCTGGCCTTGTACCGGCCAAAGCGGATGGTCTCCGCAATGACCAGGGTGTCGATCTTGTCCGTCTTGTTTTCCTGCATCAGCATCTCCCGCATGGCGTCGGTCTGGATGGGATTGAGTACCACCACCTGGTATCCCTCTTTCCGCAAGCGGGTGTAGAGGGCCAGCCAGTAAAGGGATGTGGACTCCATGGCAAAGAGGAATTCGCTCTTGTGGTTTGTGAGCTTCCGCAGCCGCTCCAGCAGTGTGTTATAACCGGAGCAGCTGTTACGGATGGAGAAGGGCCTGCACACGGTCCGTCCCTCCGAGTCTACGACACGGACCATGTGGCCGCGCTTGGCGATGTCGATTCCTACGATAAACATAGCAAACACCATCCTGCTGAAATTTGCAGACAGTCCTCGCGCTCTTATGAGTCATATCCTGCTTCGAGATGAGCGGAGAGCTGCCGCTCCCGCATCCGGCTCAACAATGAACCCTCATAAGATAGAGGTCCCATGCTGCACAAGCGGACGAACGCCGCAGGGATAAAAGAAGGGAACCTCTGCCTGCGGGGAAAGTATATCACCGCCGTACCCGGCGAGGATACCAAAACTGTTGAATCAGCCGGTGCATAACCGGTGGGTAATCTTCCGCTGAACCCACCGGTCGAAATTATAGCAGGATAAAGGCGTGGCGCCTTGCGCCGCCACGCCGGGTCACACCGGCCCGCAATGCGGGCCGGGAGACGGGAAACGCCGAGGCTTGAAACCGTTTGCGGTACATTTTGAGGAAAACTGTGTAAATCGCAGAATGGCATCAATTTCCCCGGCATGGCATTGGATATGGCATTGATAAGGGCGCAAGCCCTACTGCCGCAAGAAAAATTTAGGCATTACAGGTGGCGAAAGCCCCGAAAAACACAGTTTTGGAGGATAACATCATGGCAGAAGAAAAAGTGAGATTTCAGATGAGAATTGCTCCGGACACAGACCGGAAGATCAAAGCGGCGATGCCGCTGGCACACTGCCGCAGTCAAAATGAGTTCGTGGAAACTGCTCTGCGGTTCTACTGCGACTACCTGACAGCGGGAGACTGCACAGCTGTAGCGCCTATGTACATGTCCGCTATCCGCGGTACAGTGCAGGACTCGGAGAACCGCGTCTGCCGTCTGCTCTTCAAGCTGGCGGTGGAGCAGGACATGGTGATGAATGTGCTGGCAGCTGGGATGGAGCTTCCTAATGAGCAGTTCCACGCATTGCGGGGCCAGTGCGTCCAGGACGTGAAAAAGACCAGCGGCAGTATCTCGCTGGATGACGCTGTCCGCTATCAGAGGGGCGGTCTGTAATCACGTACCCTGTTCAAATTCTGCGCCGCAAAACAAAGAATAAAAGTCCTCGAAAAAAGTAGTAGCTATATTCCGCAAAGTGTGGTATGTGTTGGTGTTGCAAAGGAGGCAGTAGATATGAGAACGATCCTGGAAGACCTCTACTACGGCAACATCACACCCAACGAACAGCAGATGATACCTGGCTCAGAACTGAAGCGGGCAGTAGACCGTGTCGCTAAGTGCGAGGCGCAGCTGATGGAACTCCTCAACGAGGAGGGTCAGCAGACCCTCACAAGGTTTATCCGCTCCCAGCATGAGATCAACAGTATCACAGCAACCGAGAATTTCATCCTGGGTTTCCGATTGGGTGTCAGGCTGATGGTCGAGTGCATGGACGAAAACGACGGTGATATTCGGACAGGAGGTGAGTAACGAATGGCAAAGCGCAGACCGTCCGGCGACGGCATGGTGCGCAAGCGTGACGACGGTCGGTGGGAAGGACGCATCGTAGTGGGCCACAAGGAAAACGGCGACTCCATCTTCCGCTACGTCTACGCTCCCACGCAGAAAGAGTTATCTGCGAAGCTCCGCCAGCACATCGACAGCTACCAGGGGGCCGACCTGACGGAGCAGAGCAGGATGACCTTGAGTGAATGGCTCAATCAGTGGCTGGAGAACATGGCGGATACTCTGCGGCCCAACACGCTGAGGAACTACCGTAGCTATATTGAGAACCACGTCAGACCCAGCCTGGGCGATAAGCAACTGACTCGAATCACGCCGAAAGATGTGCAGCGGTTCTACGAGAAGCTGAATGACACCCTGGCCAGCGGTACAGTGCGCCGCATCCACACCACGCTCCACGGTGCGCTGAAGGCGGCGCAGCAGGCTCACCTGATCGCCAGCAACCCCACCGAACAAATTATCGCACCCAAGTTCAGCTATGGAGCAAAGCAAATACTGACGGACGAGCAGCTGGATGTGTTTATGAAGGTCATCGCAGAGGACGAAGTCTGGTGCGACTTCTTCTACGCAGAACTGACCACCGGCTTGCGGCGGGGTGAGATCTGTGGCCTCAAGTGGGAGGACTTCGATGAGGTCGCCGGCACACTGAAGGTCTGCCGCACCGTCTACCAAGAAACTGGCGGTGGGCTGACTGCTGGGGATACTAAGACCAGTGCTGGTACTCGAAAGATCGTACTGCCAGCCAGTACGGTGCGGGTTCTCGGTGAGCGAAAAAAGTTTGCACTGACTGAGTGGATATTCCCCAACCCCCTGAAGCCGGAACAGCCCACCAATCCTGGCTCAGCATACCGCCGGTTGAAGGTCCTGCTGAAGCAGGCCGGCCTCCCCAGCATCCGATTCCATGATTTGCGTCACCCCTACGTTTCACTCACGACAAAAAAATTAGTACCGCTTCACGAGAAAATATCCTGCGTTTTATATGCAATCTCAATCCGATTTCCCGGAAAAACAAACACCTTCTCAATCAGCAGCTCCGACAGCGCATCCGTCAGCTTGCCGGCCTCAGCAACCTCCCGAATTGCCCGCTCCCGGTTCTGCCGCCGTTCATCCGCTTCCTTCGTCTGCTCCGCCTGGGCCATCCAGGCGGAACGGGCGTTTTTCATTTTTCGCAGCCGCTCATCGTAAACGAACATTTCTGCCTTGTAGGCGTCCAGCTCAACCTCGCCGTGAAGATACCGCTCATAAAGCCGGAGCTTATCATCCAGAAGCCCCTCGATCTGCCGGTCATACTCCGCCCAGCCGGGAATCAGCGCTTCCGCAGACAGCACATTCAGATCACTTTCCAGGGCCTTCACCTGACATTTCAGCGTGTCAAAAACGGCCTGCTCCAAATCGTCCGTCAGGACCTTCAATCCATGACACGAAAACCGTCCGTCCGCCTCCGAGTGGCGGCAGAGATAGTAAGACGTTTTCCGCTCCATGCGCGCCAGGGCATGGCCGCAGCATCCGCAAATGACCTTTCCCTGCAGGGGGTAAGCATGGTTTTCCCTAACTTCTGATAGTTCAAAGAGTGGGAAATCTCTCTGCCCTGGCTCTCTCCTGTGTTGAACTTGTCGATGGTTTCTTTGCCGAGCTGGGCCGACAGCTCTTTCAGCGTCCCAGGCTCTTTACCACCAAGGAAAATGGAGCAGTCGCAGTTGCCGATGATCGTGTCGGCGTTGTCCTTGTAAAGCGCTTTGAGCTGGCTCTGTGCTTGCAGAACCAGACAAGCGGAAATCTCCCGGCTTCGGATGGTTGCCATGAGCTTTTCCAGCTTAGGAATCTGTCCGATGTTGGCGCATTCGTCAATCAGGCAGCGGATGTGAACGGGAAGCCGCCCGCCGTATACATCGTCGGCCTTTTCGCACAGGAGGTTGAACAACTGGGTGTAACACAGGGAAATAAGGAAATTGAAGCTGTCGTCCGTGTCGCTCATAATGAGAAAGAGGGCCGTTTTCCGGTCCTCCCAGGGTGTCCAGCTCCGATTCGTCATAGGCGGTGACATCCCGCAGTTCCTCGATATCAAATACCGCCAGCCGCGCCCCGCAGCTCACCAAAATTGACTTCGCCGTCTTGCCTGAAACGAGTTGTCAACAATTTCCTAATCATGTTTACGGATTGTTCATAATTAAGACATAGAAAAAGGGTGGGAACCTGGTTTAGTCAGATTCCCGCCCGTAAATTGGCACAATAGTTTATGCGCTTTGCCCTGCCTTCAGCTTTTTTACCTCGTCCAAGGAAAGTTCGGTCATATCTGCAATTTCCTCTAACGAATACTTTCCTGCCGCCAGCATACGGTAAACGACCGCCTTTACTCGTTCCAGCGCAGCTTGATTTCTCATATCTTCCATTGCTCTACACATAATCGCAACACCCTCCTTACTTTCTTTGAAAAATCTAACCCGTTCCGCCAGCTCGTCATAGTACATATCATCCGGGACTGTGCAGGAAAAATCGTGCATCAGCTTTCCAATAGGTGTCTCGTCTCGATACTCACCATTCACATACAAAATATGCGAACCGTCCTCAAACTTTTTGTTGCTGCCAGAAATATACCGCTCAATCTTGTAGAGTGGCTGTCCATCACCAATCACATCATGTTCAGTGATGAACACAACATAAGTTTCTGGCAACTCGTCAAATTTCTCGCCCTTATGCAAAAGATTAGCGTCCATCATGCTGCTGTTATATCTTGCCCGTTTTCGTCCAGCGCCTTTGTCGGATCGCTGAATTTCCACGTTTATCTTTCGCCCGGTGCTGTCTGTTGCCAGAACATCCAGTCGCACAGAGCGGTTAAGCAGGTTTTCCACGAATACCTGTGTGCGGACATCAACGACCACCAAATCGGGCATCTCCAACACAATCCGCAGTACAAGCTGAATGTACTTGGGATCACCCTCAAAGCACTTTGTCAGAAAATCATCGTCCAGCAGGCGAAATCCTCTGAGCCTTTGCAAATCCTCCTGGTGCCGTTGGTCTATCTGTTCCGTTACTGTCAAATGTACCACCTACTTTCCTTCCTACTGCCTAATTCACCTTTATCTTAACACAAACCCTGCCGCTTTTCAAGATAGCAAAAAGAGGGCCCGGGGCATCCCAGCCCTCCATGCGGTCATTTTCCTGCGGACTCCTGTTCCATCAACTGCCGGACCTCATTCCGCAGCAGCCGCTTGACCTTATCGCTGAACGTCTCCTTGCTAGTGGTGCTGAAATGCACCCGCACGATGTAGGTCATACCCCCAATTTTCTTTATCAGAGCGGGGGGATTTTCCTGGGCGGCGGTATCCTCCGGGGTAGAGACGCTGGCGGTGTCAACAGCGGTGGTCATGTTCTCGTTCTCCATATAGTTCCTCTCCCTGCATAGTGCAGATTCAATTTTTGAGTGGTCAAAGCGATACGATGCGCCGCGCTGCCGCCTTGGTGCTGGCGGCGTTGT
>ERZ808040.733-NODE-733-length-25990-cov-105.531779_pt1 | contig 25990 bp, 18 predicted proteins | sample MGYA00380191_ERZ808040 | MGnify/ENA primary metagenome ERZ808040 (study PRJEB31490, sample SAMN06133395) | mouse gut metagenome | isolation source: J6 | host: mice | place: China: Chengdu | collected 2015-05 ...
CCTTACCGGCCAGTTTGGGGGCAGGTATCGCGTCACCTCATAAGCGCAGCGTGCTACTTATCGGCGACGGTTCAGCGTTACTGACCATTCAAGATTTGGCGGTCATGATTCGTGAAAAGCTTAACCCTGTCATCTTATTGATTAACAACGCCGGCTATACTGTTGAACGCGCCATTCATGGCGAAGAAGAGCTGTATAACGACATTCCCATGTGTGATTGGCAGATTATGCCTAAAGCCTTTGGTGCCACTGAAGACAACTGTTTAACTCTAAAAGCTAGTACCCCAGCTGAGTTAAAATCTGCACTTTCTCAGGGTCACGATGCCAAAGATAAGATGGTGTTCATCGAAGTGATCACCGGTGTAATGGACGTACCGCCTTTATTACAAGACGTAGCAGCGTCTTTAAAATAGGGGCTAAGTCTTAATCACAGACTAAAAAAGGCTCAGCATAAAAAAAACTGAGGACAAAAAAACCGACCTATAAAAGGGTCGGTTTTTTTATTTAAGCGGTCTGCTTATTCTCTAGGTAATCGTTAGGATAAACTAAGCTTAAACATAGATGGCTTCTTAGATAGCTTAGGTAATTAGATAACCTTGGAGAATCGGCCTTTTTCTTTACTGGCCAAATAAGTATCAAATACCATGGCCACGTTGCGGGCAAGCAGACGACCTTTGGGTAGAATACGAATACCAGCAGCATCCATATCAATCAGTCTGTCTTGTTGCATCTCGCCTAACTGCTGAATTTCATCGATAAAGTAAGTAATGGCATCAATACCAAACTTTTGATTTAAGTCTTTAAAGTCGATGTAATCATGGCACAGTAAGTTTGAGATGATATAGCCACGCAGTCGATCTTGGATGTTGGTTTTAATGTGTCGCACTGCTGGTAATTTACCGGCATCTACCATGGCTTCATATTCTTTTAAATCGGTGTGGTTTTGTAGAATATGGGTAGAGGAGTTGCCTCTATTGGCGTATAAGGTGCTGTTAATTTGACTGATAGAAGACACCCCAAAGCCCAATAGATCACAGTCACCTAAGATGGTGTAGCCTTGGAAGTTACGATGCAAAATACCTTCACGCTGAGCAACTGCCATGCTGTCATCTGGCTTGGCAAAATGGTCGATGCCAATGTACTGATATCCCGCCTCATTTAAAGCGGCGATGGTGTCGCTAAACATCTCAAGCTTTTCAGCCGGAGTCGGTAAATCCTCATCTTTAATTTGACGCTGCGACTTAAAGCGATCGGGCAAATGCGCATAGTTAAAGATAGATAGTCTATCTGGCGAGATATCAATAATAGTCTCTACAGTCTTCGCAAAAGTCTGCGGCGTTTGATGCGGTAAGCCGTAGATTAAGTCAATATTGGTAGACTTAAAGCCCAAGCGACGCGTCTCTTGCATCACACCGCGGATTAGCTCTTCAGACTGCACTCGGTTTACTGCAATTTGAACTTTATGGTCTAAGTCTTGTACCCCGAAGCTAACTCGGTTAAAGCCTAAATTGCGTAACACGCTTAGGGTGGTGTCTCGGATTTCTCGAGGGTCAATTTCAACAGAATAATCGCCCACCTCTGGGTGCTCGTCCGTAGTTTTATCTAATGATGTTGGTGCAAACTCAAATTGCGTCTGTAAAAATTGCCAAAGCTCAGTCAATTCTTCATCACTGAAAAAAGTCGGGGTGCCACCGCCCAAATGCAGCTGTTTTACGTAAGGTTTACCCCCAGAATCAGGTCGCTCTAGCAGGGCTCTTTTTTGTTTCACTTCATTTTTTAGATACTCTAGGTAGTCGCCGGCATCACTGTTCTTTTTGGTGATGATTTTATTACAAGCACAGTAATAGCAAAGGTGACGGCAAAATGGGATATGAAAATAAAGCGATATCGGCGCATTGGGGTCACGACTGGTCAAAATATCTAATTCAGCCCCAGCTTCAATCGGCTTGAACTCAAGAGCTGTGGGATAAGAGGTGTAGCGTGGCCCTGAACGATTGTATTTATGAATTAGAGCCTGATCGTATTCTAACTGCGGCATCTCAGAGGTCGCGGCATCAAACTGTTTTTTGGCATAAGGATTTGCAGGAGAGAAATCCGGACGCTGAGTAGTGGGAGGAAGATTGGCTTGATCTGTAAAAATGGCAGAATTAGTCATAACATTGGCCTTATCGGAGAGCCGATAAATAGAAGCGATGAGGTAAAGTTTAAATAGTGAGTCAATTATAACAAATTATACAAAACTATCCTGAAACGTCCGGTTTTGCTATACCTCTGAAGTATAGTGAGCAGCTTATTGAGGCTTTTTTAGACCACCCCAGGTGACAAAAGCCACTCCCAGCGCAATTAGTAACGCTCCCAAAGCCAGTCCTTCTGGCGGCGGCTCCCCTTGCAAAAATATGGCAATCGGAACCGCAAAGACGGCAGCTGTTGAGCCCAGCAAGCTAAGCAAAACTGGACCTCCTGCTTTTTGGAGTACAAATAAAAGTTGAAATTGAGCCGCAAAAATAAAAGCCTGCAACCCAATGAGGACTATCGAAACGGTTAGAGCTAAGGGGTCTTGACTGGGAAGAGCCAGTGAGAAATTAGGTAATAAACTAAATACTCCCAGTTGGAGTGACGCAGCTACTAGCATACCGGGTGCCAAAGCGCTAGGTGAGGCACCGGTAGGCCAACGTAGAGTGCGATAAAGGTTGCCTATGGCCAACAGTACAGGCCCACAAAGGGCGACTAGAATCCAAAACACACTGGCATTAGGCGTATTGAGCTTATTGGCGGCTAACACAGCAGCTCCGGCCAATGCGGCCAGCACCCCCAACGCCCGTATGGGGTCAAAGCGCTCCATTTTAAGCAGTAAGGCACCCACATAAGTTAATAGCGGAGGCAGGGTAATTACCAGAGCCACAAAGCTGGCCCCGACTTGAGGAATGGCTGAGAAAAAAATGAGGTTTGAGCCGGCCACACTGACCAAAGCCGCTACTAAATAATATTCAACACTGGGTTTAGTAATAGGTGGCAGTTGGCGACGAAAGACGGCTAGAGCCAGTAATAGCAATGCCGCTCCTGTAATGGACCAAAACACAAAGGCCAAAGGCGTTAGCCCTACCGTGCCTGCATATTTGGCCATGTTGGTAGAGACCCCCAACAACGCTCCACCAGCTATTAAGCAAGTTAAAGCGATTACCACCTGTTTATTCACTTATACCTTCCTTATAACTTTGGCCTTAAGAGATCATTGGTTAAAAAGTTACTTTAACCTTAAGAAGAGTGTTGATTTTAGCACTATACTATTACTCTGCCTGTTTTGATATTGTCGAGGAAGATTCTTTGTCCTACTCCAAGGGGTTAGTCTTATGACTTAACTTAGTTGGTTATTGGATGTTAATCGTCAAAGGCTAATATGTAGGATTAAATTACGACTTAACTTTGCTAACCTTTAATAAATAATTTTTTATTAATGAAATAATTCTAATAACTAAATCTTATATTAAGGTCGACAATGTCTTTTGCTCAAGTACATACCCGTTCAGTAGTCGGTCTGCATGCCCCAAAAGTTATGGTAGAAGTTCATTTGTCACAAGGGCTTCCGGCATTGACCATCGTCGGTTTACCCGAAGCGGCAGTTCGAGAGAGCAAAGACCGAGTTCGCTCAGCTTTAATTAATTCTAATTTTCAGTTTCCCAATCGCCGGCTAACGATTAATCTAGCCCCTGCGGACCTACCTAAAGAAGGGGCTCGTCTAGACTTACCCATTGCCATGGGTATTTTGGCAGCCAGTGGTCAAATAGAGCCTGAGTGGCTAGAAGGTTATGAGTTTATCGGGGAGTTGGCGTTAAATGGTGACTTGCGTTCAATTGCAGGCGGACTAGCGGTGGCCAGAGCGATAAAATCCGATAGTAATGAGCTGCAAAAACAATCGAATAGCCTTTCTGAAAATGAGCATAAAACCCGTAAGCTTATGGTGCCTGCAGGCAATGGGGTAGAGTCAAGCCGAGTCAAAGGCATCGAGGTGTATGCTGCCAATAACCTGATAGAGGTTTGTGAGCATCTACAAGTTGAAAGTAGGCTCAGTAGCCAAAGCAAAGCGACCAGTTCGGCGGACACTCACCAGGGATTACTAAAGGCAGTGAAGTCAAAATTACCAGTGGTCAATGCCAGTTATAAAGTGGATCTAGCGGATGTTAAGGGGCAACATCATGCCAGAAGAGCACTAGAAATAGCGGCAGCAGGGGGTCACTCCTTACTATTCACCGGTCCACCTGGATCGGGTAAAACCCTAATGGCTGCTAGGTTACCTACCATATTACCCGACCTCAATGACGAAGAAGCACTAGAGGTGGCCAGCACTTATTCAGTCGCCAATACCGAATATCAGTATGGGACTCGCCCTTTTCGAGAAATCCACCACACGATTTCAGCTGTGGCCTTGGTAGGAGGTGGGTCACGGCCTAAGCCTGGTGAGATAACATTGGCTAATAAGGGTGTTTTGTTTTTGGATGAAATGCCAGAATTTGATCGTAAAGTATTAGAAGTGCTGCGTCAGCCGCTTGAATCCAAGCAAATCACTATAAGTCGGGCCAACCAACAAGCGACTTTTCCGGCTAACTTTCAGCTGGTGGCAGCGATGAATCCTTGTCCCTGCGGCTACCACGGCGATCCCTCAAATCGCTGTCATTGTCGACCAGAACAAATTCAGCGTTATCAAGATAAAATATCTGGACCTTTACTTGATCGAATAGATTTACAGGTCAGTGTTCCAGCTTTGCCCATCAGTGACCTTCAAAACAATCAACCTGGTGAACGCTCAAAGGCAGTACGCGCAAGGGTAACCGAGGCCTATCACAGTCAACAAGCCAGACAAGGTAAGCCCAACTGTGAATTAAGTCCCAGTGAGCTAGATGAGCATATTAGGCTAGGAGAGGGTGAAAAACAGTTATTGGCTATGGCACAAATCAAGCTTAATTTATCTGCCCGTGGTTATCACCGTCTATTACGAGTGGCTCGTACCATCGCTGACTTAGCGGGTAGTGGCGATATTAAAACGCCGCATTTAAGTGAGGCACTCAGCTATAGAGGCGGATAACTCCTTTATTGATTTAGGCGTACTTATGTATACGTCCTTTGTCTACCCCAACTTTGTTTGTCCTTATGAGTCGATAAGTTTGCTTCTCATAAAAATACCTGGTTCTGTAAGACAAGCATGGTCTTCAGAGTTACGTACAGATTCAGATACCCCGCTTTTTGGGTTATCAAACTGTAGGTGATAAAACAGATACTCTTCTTTCACCGAACCGCCAGTCTTTATGGTTTCTCCAAACTTCACCCGTGTACCATCTAAGATAAGCGCTTGCTCATCTGGTAGTAAAGAGACCTTGTAGGTAGGGTCAAACAGTGGGGTTAAAAGACGGGTTTTATTATTATAGACCTGCTCAAACTTCAAGCAGTTGTCTTGCAGCACATAGCGGCCTGTAACTACAGGATATATGCGCTGCATCAAAAGTGTGGGAGTAAAATAATAAAGTAATAAAGGGGCTGAAGTAGCACTTGGAAGGGGATGAGTATTATCGTTATTAATGACTACTTTCTCTGTATTACTCGTATTGAAGTCAGTTACAGGCTTTGTATTATCAGTGACTGATACACTCTGACAGCCTATAACCATAAAGACCGCAGCTAGGCCAACACTTAATTTAAGTCTATTATGCGCTCTATTATTCATTAATATTCAGCCTATTAAAAGTTAAACCATTAAGGCTTATTCACCTGCCCAAGAAGCAGGATGCTATAAATTTGGTTGTCTTTAATTATAGAAATAAAAGGAGCGGTTGCTGTAAAGTTTTTATACTGCAGAACTGAAGCAAATCCAGTTAACCCTAAATTTTTAAATAAAAAAAGCTTGCTCTTAACTGGGTTAAAAGCAAGCAAATGAAGTCAATAATGGGTTAAAAAGTCAGCTTATAACTCACTAAGTGGTTTATTTACTTAGCAAAAATTATAAAGCTGGGTCTACACCAGGAGGCGTGGTTGGGCGTAGCTGCGCCACATCCTCTGCTGTCACTTCTTCATCAAAGCCGTTTAGATCTTTTACGACATATTCGGTAACTGCAGCAATCTGCTCATCGTTCATCATGTGTCTAAACGAAGGCATACCACGTAAACCATTTATTAAAATATCAATAATATAGTATTTAGACTGCATTTTGCTGTTATCGGCTAGAGGTGGATAGTATCCTGCACCATAAGCACCTTCCCCTTCATGCATATGACAGCCTGCACAAGAGTCGTGATATAGCTTTTTACCATCAGTAGAAACGTAAGCGTTCTCGTAGCCGAACTTCTCATTCCACTTATCTAAACTTGGGTCTTGATCAAACGAAGGTACGGCATCAATATCGACGATATGTCGGTTGGTTTCATTAAGCTCCGACTCGGTCATATAGACGCCACCCCAAGCGCCACCATTTCGGCTGGCATAAGGGTCGACTTCCTGCTGCGCTGGCGCTCCTGTGAAAGTGTCAGAAGTCTGCGCCAACGTTACCGTATCGTCGGATTGTGATGAGCACCCAGTTAGTAGCCCTAAAGTTGACCCAATAAGTATCATGCTCAGCGGGGTCAAGGAGGGGACTTTAAAATATTTCATATTAGCCTCTTTATGCTTTATGCCATGTCAGACAATCGTTTGGTGTCCGTATTAAGGTTACTAAGCTCTTTTAAGTTACTAAGCTCTTTTAAAATAAAGCTGTGAGCGTTTTAATACGGACTCACTTAATGGGCGAAAGTATTACACCGATGATAGTGCATGTTGGTGTAGGCGTTTTGCTGAATCCAGTCCAGACAAAATCGAGCCTTCTTGCCATGCAGGAATATGTGAGCAGTGCTCACCCGCCAGAACAATACGATTATCAATGCTACACAATGTCTTATAGTGCTGATCACGGGTTTCTTTGGTCCATACCCCATAACAGCCCAGAGTCCAAGGCATACGGTGCCATACCATTGAAGTGCCTGAACGGAACTCTTTTAGATACTGAGGATGGATGTGTTTACCGTAAGCCAGAGCCACTTCGATACGCTCTTCTGGAGTAAGGGTGTTGAACTTATAAGAGGTTGGGCCATAGCCATAACCGCCTAATAGTACGCCACTACCTTGTTTGAACATATTTTGTGAAGGGTAGGAGATTTGCTGGATAGGCATATCGGTATAAGTTACGCCACCATAAATCCACTCATCTTCTTCCCAGAAGCGGCGTTTAAACTCTAGACCTACTTTAAAAGAGGTCTCATAAGGAACCGCCGCCATAGCATCTGCCATTGGCTTAGAAACGTTAATCGGAATTTGGGTCAATACGGATAGAGGAATGGTACAAATACAATAATCAGCACGGGCAGTCTGAGTAGGGCCTGCTTCATTATTGCTGTCCACATAAGAGACGGTAACGCCGCTATCATCTTGACGAATCTCAGTTACTTTGGCGTTAAGCTTAATTAGGTCCTGACACTCACGAGTGAAGGCATCGCCAATTTTACCCATACCGCCTACAGGCTGGAACATAGTAGGGCTATGGCTATAAGTGGTGTGCTGGGCATAAATGTCTTGCCATACGCCAGACTTTAATAAGTCATCTAAAGGCAGAGGGGTAGAAGCCTGATCATTTGGCATAAGCCCGCCGCCAGGATACACGGAGTAGCCGCGATACTTACTGGTAGTGTGGCTACGCTTATAAGTGTAGTCCTTGCTAAGTGCACCCCATCCTTTTAAGTTCTCAAGTAGCATCTCTTTGTCTTCACGAGTCACTTCTTTATCCAAGCCACCAGTATTGACCGCTTTGGACAGCAACTCAGAAACATGGCCACGAATATCGTGTTGAACATCACCTAGACGCTGTGGGACACCTCCAAAGTGATTGGTACGGTGTAGATAAGCACGGTTGTTGGTCTGAATGAAAGGCTCTAGTGCCACACCAAACTTTTTGCAGTAATGAAGAACCGCATAGTGGTGGCTAGGAATACGCCAAGGACCTGGGTTGAAGTAGTTGCCTTCTTCGAAGTCACAGGTCACAACACCGCCACCAAGCTCGGTGAATTTGTCCCCGCCTTTTAGGTGAAGACTGCGACCGCCGCCTCGGTTTTGATATTCTAAAACAGTAACTTTATAGCCCGCTTTTCTTAGTTCATAAGCAGCAGCTAGTCCAGCTAGACCCGCCCCTAATATGATGATACTTGATCCAGCTGGTGCTCCTGTGAGCTCCATCTGACCATTAAAAGAGGACTCTGAAGCGAAGCCTAAGGTAGTCATCGCTTGGTACATAGCCGCGCCACCGGCGGTCTTGCCAATCATACTCAGTAGCTGCCGGCGTGTCGGTGATTTCAGGTTATCTATCATCATCTTATCCTTGTTACTTTATTCGCTTGGTGCACGATATACCAAGCGACTTATAGTAAGTTTTTTATTAGTGTCATCTCTGTTCAACGGCGCTTTACTTTGCCTATCATTAATTTGTTATATGGCTAAAAAAGCGCTTTGTTGACAGTCACCTATGTTTATTACAATCACAGTGTTTGCTTAACGACGGCGAATGAACCAACGAATTAATAAGGCCAATACAATTAAGCCTGCAATAATACCTAAGGCGGCTAACCACCCTGCATTCTTAACGAGAAAAGGGGCTTGGGGTCCTGCCTTTATCTGTTTGGCCACATCGTCTGCGGTCACTTTGCTCTCAGGCATGCCACCAAAGGTTGTGCGAACATAGTTAACGATATCCGCCATTTCTTCATTGGTTAAGTCATCTTTAAAGCCAGGCATTTGCGGGCGGGTGTTCATCACTTGATGAATACCATTGGCCACTACATTGATAACAGGCGCTGGATTGTCACGTCTTAAGCTGGTTAAGCCAACAATTGGGGCATAGCCTGCGTCAGGTTGACCATAGCCATTAATACCGTGACAGCTTGCACACTCAGCAAGGTATAAAGACTCAGACGGTGAAGAAGCATTGGCTTTGGCCTCTTTTAGAACATCCATCTGATCTAGTAGGTTAATGGCAATGTCATCGCTATGCTTTTTCGGTAAAGCAGCCACATTTACTGGCTGTACGGTGTCTGCTGTTGTCACTGCAGGCACAGCTTTTAGGTAGCTTGCGATGGCATTTAAATCTTTGTCATTTAAGTAGCGAGTACTATTCATGACCACTTCGCTCATTGGGCCAGCAGCTAAGGCTTTTTGGTGCACGCCGCCATTGCGTAGGTAAGTAACAATCTCTTCTTGACTCCAGCCACCAATACCACTGGCGTCATCAGGAGTGATGTTTGGCGCGTGCCATGAGCCTAGCATGGCGCCTGACAAGTAGTTTTTCATGTCATAACCCATGGTCGCATTACGCGGGGTGTGACAGGTGCCACAGTGGGCTAAATTGTCTACCAGATATTGACCATACTTTTGAGTTTCGTCTAAGCCTTCACGGGCTTTCCAATCCGGGGTATTAATTAAGTTCCAGCCCAGCATTAAGGCACGGATATTAAACGGGAAAGGTAAGTCAGTTTTGTAAGCCGGGGGTTCATCAATAGCCGGTACGGTCTGAAAATAAGCAAAAAGTGCAGAGATGTCTTCATCTGTCATACCCTTATAATCTGGGTAGGGCATGGCTGGATAAAGCATATGGTTTGGTGCACGGCCTTTGGTCAAAGCGTTTTTGAAATCTTGTTCGGTATATTTACCGATACCATAACGTACCGAAGGCGTAATGTTAGTGCCATAAATGGTACCCATTGGAGCATCAACAGCAACTCCGCCTGAGTAGTCCTCTTTGTGACAGCCCATACAGTCTGCCTGTCTAGCAATATAGGCACCACGATTGACCAACTCACTATTGGCTTCGCTATGGGTAGGCATAGCGACGGGCGCCGCATAGGCTGAACTTAAAGACAGACCCAATAAAGAGGCCGTCACTGCTTTACTGGCGAATGACAAGGCCGCTGGGCTTTTAAGGGTCGATTTATATAGTGATGATAAAGCAGATATAGGCTTCATAACTTCCTCATTTGGCTAGCAGGATACGCTGGCGTAATGGTTGGATAAAACAACAATACAGCACAATAAATAGCTAAGTCAGCTGTCGGTTATAGAGGTATGAGCAATATTATGGAGACGCAGGTATACAGGAGTAGCGACTCTTTAATCCCTTAAGTTCTCTAAAATCCTTGTAGACTTATTCTCAGATGGTGATTAATAAATCTAAGCCACTTAGTTTTGAGCTGTAAAAGCTGATGTATGATTCAATTAAAGTATGAATCGGGATAGTAAGTTAGATGGATTATTAATGTTAATTTATAGCCTAACTTACTATCTCACTCAGTTTTTTTGATTAAAATCTTTGTAAATCCTGCTAATTGAGCACAGACAATTAAATGCAGGCTAAATAAGTAAGAGGTAATTTAAATTTAAAGGTCAATTAATTATTGCTACCCTTAGAGGCCTCTAGTCCTTATATCAAGCAGGATTCAGCACTTTGTTGTCTGCAACCTTACTCAATTTTATCCACAATGTAAAACTTAACTACAACAGCTTAACAATTTATAAACGAATTTACTTTATACGTCATATATAAATAACGGGTACAGATTACCGATATAAATACTTTTTAGACTGGTAATTTAGGCCATAGTTTAAGCCATAAAAAAAGAGCACTGAATCCAGTGCTCTCTTTAAAGTAGTAAATTTTAGAGGGTTAAAATAAGCCCATAATATTGCCTTGATCATCGACATCAATACGCTCTGCAGAAGGGACTCGAGGCAGACCTGGCATTCTCATAATAGGACCGCATATCACCACAATAAAGCCGGCGCCATTAGAGATACTGATATCACGCACATGGATATTAAAGCCCGTAGGGCGGCCGAGCAATGAAGCATTGTCACTTAGAGAATATTGAGTTTTAGCAATACAAATAGGTAATTTGTCTAGCTCTAGAGCCTCTAAACGCTTAATTTTGGCTTTGGCGGTACTGCTAATATCAATGTCGTAAGCGCCATAGACACGCTGAGCTACAGTGCGGATTTTATCCTCAATTCGCATGTCTGTGTCGTAAGCAAACTTAAATCCGCCGTGCTTAGGAGCAGAGAGACTGTCTGCTTCATCGAGTAGCTTAATCAAGTGTTTGGCCAGTGTTTCTCCGCCTGCACCACCTTTTTCCCATACCTGAGTTAGGGCAACGTCAACTTTTAGGCGTTTACAAGCTTTGCGTACCATTTCGATTTCAGCCTCGGTATCGCTTTCGAATTGGTTAATGGCCACGATGACAGGTAAGCCAAAGATTTCTTGCAAGTTTTCTATATGCTTAGTTAGGTTGGGTAGGCCTTGATCAAGGGCAGCTAAATTTTCTTGTTTTAAGCTATCCTTGGCTGTACCGCCATTATATTTCAGCGCTCGAATAGTGGCGACGACCACAGCAGCATCTGGAGTTAGCCCTGAAAGACGGCATTTAATATCACAGAATTTCTCAGCGCCTAAGTCAGCTCCGAAGCCCGCCTCAGTTAAAGTGTAGTCGGCCAAATGCAGTGCGGTACGGGTGGCAATGACTGAGTTACAGCCATGAGCGATATTGGCGAAAGGACCGCCGTGCAAAATAGCAGGGTTGCCCTCAATGGTTTGAACCAAGTTAGGCTTGATGCCTTCTTTTAATAAAGCCGCCATTGCGCCATGGGCGTTTAAGTCTTTGGCATAAACAGGCTTTTTATCTTTGGTATAGGCCACCAAAATATCGCCTAAACGCTGCTTCAAATCAGCCAAATCTTTGGCCAGACAGAAGATGGCCATTACCTCTGAGGCCACAGTGATATCGAAGCCGTCTTCTCGCATAACGCCATCTGTGGTGTTGCCTAAGCCGCCGACAATATTACGAAGCTGGCGGTCATTCATGTCCATGGCGCGGCGCCACAGTATTTGTTTAGGGTCGATATTTAGGGAGTTGCCTTGATAAATATGATTATCAATCAGAGCAGCTAATAAGTTATTGGCCGCCCCTATGGCATGCAAATCACCGGTGAAGTGCAGGTTAATGTCTTCCATGGGTAAGACTTGGGCGTAACCCCCGCCAGCAGCACCGCCTTTAATACCAAAAACTGGACCCACCGAGGGCTCACGTAGAGCAACAATGGTTCGCTTGCCATCTTGGTTTTGTTTATGAATCCGGTTTAAGGCGTCCGCTAGACCAATCGTAACCGTAGTTTTGCCTTCACCTGCAGGGGTAGGGTTAATGGCAGTCGCCAATACCAGTTTGCTGTTCTTTGATTTGGGTGGTTTGGCAAACACGTCATTGGGATTAATTTTTGCTTTATAGTGCCCGTAAGGCTCGATTTTGTCTGCAGATAAATCCAGTTTTTTGGCGATATCTACAATGGGTTGTAGGGTCGCTTTTTGGGCAATCTCAATGTCGCTTGGTACGCTCATAGTTTGATCTCAAGTTATTGGTGAGGTAAATAAATAAGTTAAGGGGTTAATAATTAGTCGGTTTTACCATGCGGACGTAGCCATTTAGCAAACCAGTTAGAAATGTCGTCCATAAAGGTATAAACCATAGGGATGACAATCAAGCTTAGGAAGGTTGAGGTAACCAGACCTCCTAAGACCGCTGCTGCCATTGGGCGTCGGAAAGTAGAGTCAACATCTCCTAGACCAAAAATTAAGGGCAACATGCCTGCACCCATAGCAATGGTGGTCATAATAATAGGTCTAGCCCGCTTACGACAAGCATCTAATAGGGCATCAAAACGATTCAGCCCATGTTCTCGCTCGGCTAAAATAGCATAATCCACCAACAAAATAGAGTTTTTAGTGGCAATACCCATTAGCATGATAAAGCCAATCATTGAGGGCATTGATAAGCTACTTTTGGTCAATACAAGACCCACAAAAGCACCGCCAATAGACAAAGGTAATGCCATCAAAATCGTGAAGGGCTGCAGCACTTTCCCGAATAATAAAATCAGCACCCCAAAGATACAGATGATACCGACAGTGATGGCAACCACGAAGCCACCGAACAATTCAGACATACTTTCTGCCTGACCTTGGTCGATGATTGAAATACCTTCAGGAATACTGCCTTCTCGTAAAGAGGGGAGGTTCTTCACAGCGTCGACCAGACCCCCTAGCTCACCGCCTGCTACTTGAACGTTAATGGTGATGGAGCGCTCTCGGTCAAAACGTATGATTTCAGAAGGGCCTGTACCAAAGGATAGATCAGCAACTTCACCCACGCGGGCACCAGCACTGCCTGAGCTTGGTACATATAAATCCGCCAACTGACTGACGTTATTTTTTGCTTCTTCTGGCAAACGCACCACGATAGGGACCTGACGCGTGTCTAAATTAAGCTTAGACAGTCGCTGCTCATAATCTCCTAAAGTGGCTACGCGTAACGTATCAGCAACCCCTTGTGTGGTAGCACCTTGATCTGCCATGGCGGTACGATTTGGCGTAATCGACAGCTCTTGACGGGGTAAGCTTCGGTTACTGGTGACACTGCCTGCTTCAGGTAGTGAGCGAATTTCAGTCATGACCTGCTGTGCCATTTGTTCTAATAGCTCAGAGTTGGTACTGGTAAGAGCAAAGCTATAGCCTGCCTCGCCGCCACTAGACAGACCGATATCAAATCTGGCGCTTGGTACCGTGGTTAAAGCTTCGGTAATCTGACGCTCAATTTCTATCTTGCTAGGACGGGTTCCACGTGGCTCAAGCACAATATCAACACTGGCGGCGTTAGAGACACTGCCTGAGCTAGACGCTGAGTCTAGGCTGGCTTGTTGGGGGTCGCCTACCACGCTTAGGATACTCTTCACCCCTTCAATTTGAGACACTCTGTCTTCAACCATTTGCGTGATTCGGCTGGTATCTTCTAAGCTGGCATCGGGGGTTAATTCAATGCCCACACGAGTCTGGTCAATGTCGTTTTCGGGGATAAAAGTGGTGGGTAGTAGCTTAACCAAGGTCAAGGACGCTGCGAATAGAAGAAGGGTAGTTCCTAAAGTAATCCAGCGATGACGCAGTGTCCAGCCCACTGATTTTAGATAAGCTTCCATGATGCGTCCGCTTTTTTCGACACGCGTCTTTTCAGGACGCAGTACATAAGCAGCCATCATTGGGGTAATTAAACGGGCAACCATTAATGACACAAAAATAGAAATAGCCGCGGTCCAACCAAACTGACGGAAAAACTGCCCAACAATACCGCTCATAAATGCAGTCGGTAAAAATACTGCAATTAAGGTAAAGGTAGTGGCGACTACTGCTAGACCAATTTCGTCCGCGGCCTCCATTGCAGCTTGATAGGGCGTCTTGCCCATACGTAAGTGGCGTATGATGTTCTCGACTTCCACAATGGCATCATCAACCAAGACCCCCACCACTAAGGATAAGGCCAATAAACTAATAATATTCAAGCTAAAGTCGAACAAGTACATGCCCAAGAAAGTAGGGATTACCGACAAGGGTAGGGCAACGGCTGCAACGATGGTAGCCCGTATGTTACGTAAAAATAGGAATACCACGACTACCGCTAAGAAGCCGCCTTCAATTAGCATTCTAAGAGAGGCTTGATAGTCTTCATCAACTGGGGTGGCCCGATCGAATACTTTGGTAATCGTATAGTTAGGCATGTCTTGTTGCAGTTTAGCTAACTCTTCATCGACCAGTTCTACAATCTCTACTTCGCTGGCACCTCGTGAGCGAGTCACGTTAAATGCAACTACTGTTTCACCATCTAATTTGGCGATCGAGCTTGGGTCAGCTGTACCATCGGTAATGGTGGCAATCTCTCCTAGACGCTGAGTTCCGCCTGTGGGCAAAGCAATTTGTAAGTCATTAAGCTCTCGAGCATTACTTACTGCACCCAAAACGCGAATGTTTTGTTTGCTACTGCCCACCTCTGATTCACCGCCTGAGCTGTCTTGTTGAATACCTGTAATTTGTTCTGACAGCTGGCTAATGGGCAGTTTGAGTGAATTAAGGCTGATAGGGTCTACCTCAACGCTAATTTCACGCTCAAGACCACCAACTCGGCTGACAGTACTCACCCCTTTGATATCAGAGAGGCGTTTATTAATTGTGTCATCGACAAACCAAGATAAATCCTCAGGGCTCACCCCATTGGCGGCAACGGTATAAGTAACGGCAGGCAGCCCCGCTGTGGTCACCTTGGTCACGATAGGGTCGTTGGCTGCAGCAGGTAGGTCTCCCTGCACCTCTCCAACTGCTGAGCGCACATCGTCCACAGCTTCTTGGATGTCTTTTTCAAGCACGAACTCAGTGGTTATAGTAGCGGCCCCAGTCTGCAGCGTGGTGTTCATGTGCTTCACGCCTTCGATACTGGCGATCTTGTTTTCAACCTTTTTGGCCACATCATTTTCAAGCTGACTGGGAGCGGCACCCGGTAAAGTGACGGTGACTACCACAGCAGGCAGGTCGATATCAGGAAACTGCTGGACCTTCATTTGCATAAATCCATAGATACCACCGAGGGTCAGTAGTATGAATAGAAGTATGGCAACCAGTGGGTTTCGAATGGAGTATGCTGAGACATTAAAGCTCATAGAGGGCATCCTACTTGGAGAAATAAATCAAAATACGAGAGGTGCGGTGGACAAGAGTAGGGGTGAGGCAGTGAGGCAGTGAGGAGTGATTAATCCATTAATAAGACGTTATTTTTAACGGATAACCTGCCACACCTCACCCTTCTAAACTTGAGCAAACTATGATGAGCTTATTCAGCTTTAGCCGGAGTATTGGTATCGGCGATGGTTACAACGTCGCCATCACTTAAGAAGCTGCCACCTTGGCGTACGATATTGGCTTCTCCTGGAATAGGCTCTAGAAGTACCACCCGATCTCCTTGACGCTCGCCAAGTTTCACCTTGACTCGGCTTACTCGATAAATAGTTTCACGGTTCTCATTTTTCACCGCTTTAACCTGCATGACATAGTCATAGCCATCTTGAGTCACCACGGCACTAACCGGAATAGTTGATTTGGCATCACTACCTAACTTGAAAGTACCGCGTTGATACATACCGGCTCTGGCATTAGGATTTCTTGCTAATGAGGCATAGATGGTAATTTGACGGCTGCCGTCTTCTGCGGTCGGTGAGATACGGCTAACCTTACCCATGACGCTTTTGTTGTTCGGTAAACTGACTTCAACGGGAGTGCCCACATTAATTTCACCCACTTTATTGGGATCTACTTGTGCTTGCCACTCAAGCTTACCTTCTTCAATGATGGTAAATAGAGGCTCTGGGCCCGGCACGCTACCCACGTTGGCTGATTTTTCGCTAATAACGCCACTTACAGGGGCGGTTACTTTGGCATTTTGCATGTTCAGATTTTGGTTATTTAGCCTTGCTCTTGAAGCCGCTACTGAGGCCGATGCTTGGTTGGCTGTCGCCACATAACGATCAGCCTCTTGTCGACTGATGGCATTGATCTCTAGCAGAGGTAGAACTCGGTCCGCATCTCGCTTAGCCAACTCATAGCTAGATTCTGCTTCGGCTAGCTCTGCTTTGGCTTGGATTAACTGCTGCTGCATCGCATCGGTATCAAAGATGGCCAATACTTGACCTTTTTTGACCTGATCGCCTTCTCTAACCAACACTCTATCGATAGCGACGCCATTAACTTTGCCGCTTACGGTCGAGGTGGTTTCGGGACTAATCGTGCCATCCGCTGTTAAGTCTTTAGTCACACTAGATTGAGTGGGGGTAACCGTCTCTACAGTCAGCACTGGCTTTTGGCTCACTTCTTTTTCAATTTCCGTGACCCCAGTGGCGGTTCCCATTTGCGGAGTAACGGATCTTTCAGTAGTAAGCTCATTGTCTTCAGGTTGTTTCTCTCCCCACATTCGACCTGCAAACAAGCCGATAAGTAAGGTCACTAAAAGTAGAGGCAACACCCAAAGCCAGTTTGGTTTTGATTTGGCGGTTTCTGCACTATAAGGGATATAAGCAGGCTCTGCATCGGCTGCAGAGTTCTCCAAATCAGCAGAGGTGTCCTTAGCGTTATTAGTCTCGGTAGTAGCTGCGCTAGGAATCTCATCGGGTGTTTTTTTGTTGGAATCAGAATTACTAGTCATATCAATCTCGCAAACACATTGGTTTGGATAAATAAAAAAATAATTTAAATTATACGTTAAATACACACTTTTTGTTTAGGATGATATCGTACTAAATTGTTTAACTTGATTTTAAAGAATAATTTAACCAAAGATTGGTTAATCCGTCTTTTTGTTAGCTTAAGTGTACTGTTTTATACTCAGGTTAATTTTAGCTAATCAAAACTCTGTTTTTTTAGAGGCTTTGGTTTATATAGGGTTAGAGGGTGTTCTGTAAATTCTTAAGATGAAACTTATTACCAACAGTTGTGCAAAGAACTAGGGCAACTATATACAACTTATAAGAATAATTTTACAAAGCCATTATCAAAATAGTTTTTTTGCTCTTTATACTGAGTCAGGTGAAATTTAAAAGTCCGTTATTTTGGATATAGAAAAATAACTTGATAATCATCATCCGTTAAAAAGATGCTTGGAGAAAAACAATGAATACAAATTATACAAAAAAGAATGGCTTAGTAGTTTCAACTCTAGTGGCTGGCGTATTGGCTATTTCTGGTACCGCTTCAGCAGCCGAACAACCTCAAGCTGAGCCAACTGCACAGGCTAATAATCAACAGGTTGCCGCAGAAGTAAATGAAGCGACTGCAGCAGCAGCGGCTGAAGTAGAGAGTACTTTACAGCAAAAAGTTGAAGACGAAGAAGGCGAGTTACTGGCCACACAGCCAGGTAAAGTAGCCGTCGCTGAACAGACCACAGCCGAAGTAGCTGAAGAGGAAGGTGCTGATGCCGAGGATGGACAACAAGTGGCAGTAGCCGCCGTTGGTCAGCAGGCACCAGCCCCAGCTAATATTGATGCAACTCCTACTTTGGCCGGTGAGTCAGGTGGTAATATTGAAGCTACTCCGATAACTCTACAGCAAAAAGTTAAAGACAACCGTGGTGAATTACAAGCCACACAGCCTGGTCAAGTAGAAGTACAAGAAAATCGCCGTGTCCGAGCGAAATAAGTTAGACAGGCAATAAGTAATAAATTAATTAGTTCAGTAATTTATTAAAAGTCATTTATTATGAATCACTGAATGAATTATTGAGCCCAAGTCTAAAAAACATAGGCTTAAATAAAAAGAGGACCATGTGTCCTCTTTTTTGTGCTTTACCCTAAAAAAGTCTTCACTTTTTTAGTTTTAACCTGATTTTCTAGTTTTTCTTTTTAAGCAAGGTTAGACCTTTTTTGCCAATACCTTTTTCCAGCTGTCTTCTAAGCATTCAATATTGAGCCAGGGTTCTATAATTTCTTTGCTTATTTTTTGCTTGCTGTTGGCCAGTGCCCACAGCTGTTTTAAGTTGGCAAAAGGATAGGGGCGATGCACTAGATACACCGGCAGCTCATTTTGCATAATTCCATCTTTCACTACCTGAAAGTACCAGCCTGAAATCCCTTGATTGGTAATCCATGAAGCGATATTTCTGTTGCTGGCAGTGGGCCCAATCTGATCATTGATTTTGTAACAAGGTCTTCTTGGCTGAACTACCCGTAGCTGAACACAGTCTTCTCCTTCCCCGTATTGATAAATATCGCCAATACAGACGGTAGCTTCGGTCATCTCTTGGTTGCCATTAACCGCAGTGGTGGTTAAGTTCTCACCCAATAAGCCGACTTCTAGTTTTAGATTAAACTCGCTATTAAGCTTATCGTAAGTGGCGGTACTCATTTGATGCACAGCTTTTAAATATCCCCCATGATGGCGCCTGTCTGCTTGTTCATCCGTAACTAGCCCTAGATAATTAACGGCTACCGGGGTTGTAATCGGCGCTTTATTAATGGCGCTTAGCTGCTCACGGGTAAAAGGCATGGCCTTACCAGTACGCACGCACTTTAAAGTAGCTATATGAATTGGGAGACTGGATGACGGATTATCTAATTGTGATGTTGAAATAGGCTGGGCCATAATAAGGATGCTCACTGCGATTGTGTCTTTTTTACTATAGCAAAATGTAGCTTGCTTACCCCATTTATTTAACAAAAGGCATAAAAAACGCACCTTTAATAAGATGCGTTTTTTGAAAGCTTGATTATTACCTGTTTAACTAGAAGCGGTAACCCACACCTAGATAGCTGATGTAAGGATCAATGTCGATGTTAGATACCGCCTCAATCAATTGCTCACCAGCGGCGTTTTCAACAGTAATAGTGGTATCACTATCTAATTTTGCATAGCTTAGTGAACCTACTGCATACCAACTTTCGTTAAAATCGTAGGTAGCACCAACATTAATGATAGGAGCAATAGCACTATCTGCTTTAGATTTAACCTTCATATCCGCAACACCTGCAGATGGATTTTTACGAATTTCTTCTTTTGTGCCTAATGCTGCACCAGCTTTATCATCTTTAATTAACTGAAGTCATCCACCGGCAACTGCCAAGTCATTGACCAGACCTTGATTCATTTTGATATCATTGAAGTAGGCATACATCGCACCAACACCTACATAAGGTCTAAATTTATTTACACCAGATTTGCCAAATTGATATTGCACCAACGCAGCGGGTAACCAAGCACGGGCAGAGGCAGAAACACCATTGCCCTGAGTTAAATCTGTAATTTGAATATCTTTTTTGATATCGAAATCACCAACTAATGTCGAACCTGCACCTGATGGGCTGACTTCTCCTGTAAAAGGTGCAATGACTTCACCTTTACCTAAAATATCAACTCTAGGGGGGATACCTGCCTTTAGCTCAACACCCCAATTGTCATTAATATAGTAGTTAAATAGCATCCCGACAGTATTAACATTATCAGACTCGAGTTCTGTACCTGCGGTAGCAAAATTCTCTAGACCGTAAATAGTCGTTTCACCGGATACATCACCAAGAAGAGGTACCTTAGATAAGTCTGTATCACCTAAAAGACCAAGCGTATCGGACACTTTCTTAAACGTTTTTGGGGTTTTGATTGGGGTCTAGTACATCTATTACAGTGCTAGCTTTGACACTACCATTCTTGTGCGTGGAGCCGTCTTTAATGATGGTAGAGTTTTTAACCGGTGTGGCATCACCGCTTGGTTTAGCATGTAACCAACCTACAGAGACTGAGAAGCGCTTAAAGCTCCCGTCTGTTTTGGAATAGTCGAATTCAGCGTTAGCTGATTGGCTGATAAGGGCAGGAGCGATAATCGCACAAGCGATTGAGAACGCTTTTTTTATGATACATCCTTGTATGGGGGAAAATTGTGTTGGCGATAATCGAAACAAGCTACACATGAGTTGAAGTTCGGTTATAGCTAAACGACATGTGGTAGGATAAACGAGGGATATAGCAGAAATAGCTGCTAGTGAGTAAACGGCAGCATGATAGACCGTCAACTTCCTTGTCAGTCCCCATCATGTACAGTGATCGAGTTATCAAGATGTTATTTAGGAATGTTGATAAGTTTTCCTAAACACAGGTGACTTTAAAACCTTAAATACGTATAGTCAACAGCTAAATGAAAACGCTTAAGTTCATAAAAATTAAATACTTTTTGTTATAAGAGGACACAATGGCTCAAGTACAACACGCATCGGACAATGCCAATAAAAACAATGCTCAACTACAGAATAAAACAGAAAATACTCGCTATAGTGAGGCACTGTCTGAGCTAAAAGCGCAGTTTGGTAATCAACTGAGCACTAACCTAACCACCCGACAGCAGCACGCACACACCATGACGTGGCTTGAAAACCAGCCGGCCGATGCGGTACTTGTGGCCCATAACAAGCAAGATGTGGCCAAAGCAGTGGCTATTTGTAATAAGCATAAAATGCCAGTGATTCCTTTTGGTATCGGCTCATCGTTAGAAGGTCAGCTCAACGCACCTTATGGCGGTCTGAGTATCGATATGAGTGAGATGAATGAGATTCTGCAGGTCAATAGTGAAGACTTAACGGTAACTGTGCAGCCTGGCGTGACTCGTGAGCAGTTAAACCACTATTTGCGTGATACAGGCTTGTTTTTCCCAATTGATCCAGGTGCTAACGCCACTATCGGTGGTATGGTTGCTACTCGTGCTTCAGGCACCAATGCGGTTCGCTACGGTACCATGAAGGACGTGGTGTTGGCATTAGAAGTAGTCACTGCTGATGGCAAAATCATCAAAACCGGCTCTCGTGCCAAAAAGTCTGCAGCCGGCTATGACTTAACCCGATTAATGATAGGCTCGGAGGGCACACTTGGGGTAGTGACTGAAATTACCTTAAAGCTTTTTGGTATTACCGAATGTGTGGGCAGTGGGATTTGTCATTTCCCAAGCGTGGAAGCGGCGTGTGAAGCGACCATGATGACTATTCAGATGTGTTTGCCCATTGCCCGTATCGAGCTGTTAGATACCCTGCAGGTTAAGGCCTGTAATCAGTACTCCAATTTAAATTTAAAAGAAATGCCAACCTTGTTTATCGAGTTCCATGGCAGTGAGGCTGGGGTACAAGAGCAGGCGCAAATCTTTAGTGAGATTGTGGAAGACTGCGGTGGCTCAGACTTTGCTTGGGATAGTAATGAAGAAGAACGCAAGAAACTTTGGCATGCGCGCCACAACGCCTATCCTGCCAGCTGTGCGCTACGTCCTGAGGCTAAAGCCTTATCGACCGATGCTTGTGTACCCATTTCAAGATTGGCTGAATGTGTCAGCGAGACCGCCAAAGATATTGAAGCTTCTGGCATGATTGGCCCTATCGTGGGTCATGTGGGCGATGGTAACTTCCATGTGTTATTGCTGGTAGATACCGACAACCCTGAAGAGGTGCAGACTGCTGAAGACATAGTAGGTCGTCTGGCGAAACGTGCTATTGATATGGAAGGCACTTGTACTGGCGAGCATGGCATTGGTCAAGGCAAACGCAAATATATGACCTATGAGCACGGTGAGGCAGTGGGCGTGATGCAGGCCATAAAACAGGCGCTTGACCCTAATAACATCTTAAACCCAGGTAAGATTTGGCCACAAGCCTCTTAAGGTATATCGTTAAATACTAAGCGGCTGTTCACTAAGCTAATTGTTACTAAGCTAATTGTTACTAAGCTAATTGTTACTAAGCTAACTTCTATTAAGCCATCTTAATTTATCGGGTGGCATAATCGTACTGACATATTTTGTCCGTAGCATGAGTCTTAACCCCTAATCGTTGGTTAGACTCATGCCGCCACTTAGTATTATTGTCATCACTTTAAATGAAGCAGAGCGCATCGGTAACCTGCTCAATGATTTAGCACAACAAAGCTTTAGAGATTTCGAGGTGATTGTTGTGGATTCAAATAGCGAAGATGCCACCTGCGCCATTGCAATGCGCCATGCTGATAAATTTCAACAGCTCAGAGTAGAGCGTATGACCTCTCGCGGGGTTTGCTTGGGCCGTAATACCGGTGCAGCGCTTGCCCATCACGAGCATCTGCTATTTTTGGATGCTGATGTTCGTTTATCGAGCGACTTTCTTGAAAAGGCAATGCGCCATATAGATACCAAGCAGCTGCAAACTGCTGGCGCTTATTTGTCACCCAAAGGATTGCCTAAACGCTATGCATTTGGCTATAAACTATTTAATGCAGGCATCTATCTAACGCAATATATCTTTCCCACTGCGGTCGGTGCTTGTTTGTTTTCCACCAAAACCATTCACAATAGTATCAACGGCTTCGATGCGACTGTCACGCTGTGTGAAGACTGCGATTACGTTAATCGGGCCAATCGTCATACGACCTTTCGCATGCTGCCAGTTGCGTTTACTTTTGACCCTAGGCGATTAAAACAAGACGGTATTTTAAAAACGGGCTGGAAATATTTGTATGCCAACACGCATAGACTGTTTATCGGTGAAATTCGCAATCAAAAAATTCGCTACGAGTTTGGACATTACAAATCTAAATAAGGCCTGAACGAAAGGCATTAGATTTATCTCTCTTTAATAGTCTCAAGTTTTTTCTGGTAAATGGCCGCATCGCCTGCTGAAAAACAGCAAAAGACCACTTCTTCAATAGCACTGCCTGATTGGGCAGCTTGCTTAACACTGTCTATCACACTGCCAATAGCAATCTCAGTGGCTTGCTCGATAGGGTAGCCGTAAACGCCAGTGCTAATGGCTGGAAAGGCAATGCTGGTAATATCATTGTCTACTGTTAATTGAATGCTATTGCGATAACAGCTGGCAAGCAGTTCAGGCTCACCTTGACTGCCACCGTGCCAAACCGGACCCACAGTATGAATGACATATTGTGCCGGTAGCTTAAATCCTGGGCTAATTTTGGCATCACCCGTAGGGCAACCGTCTAAGGTTCTACAATATTCAACAAGCTCCTTGCCTGCAGCGCGGTGAATCGCCCCATCAACACCGCCACCACCCAATAAGCTTGAATTGGCAGCATTAACGATGGCATCAAGCGGTAACGTGGTAATATCCGCTTGGATTACTGTTAGGGTGACGACATGCTCATCACCTTGGTTATCTGTTATATCAATCTGTTTTTGTGCTAAAGGGTGCTTTAAACTAGACATATAGAACTCCTTTATCCATTTTATAGTTATTATAATTAAAATCGCCCCTCTTTTATGTAGGATAAGGTTATGCCACAGTCTGCTGTTAGCGCCCACTCTCCGGTGCGTGCTTTTTTTAATAAATACTTCATCGATGCCTTTACGGGTATGGCCCTAGGGCTGTTCGTCACTTTAATCGCAGGGCTTATATTCTCTCAAGTGGGCATGGCGTTAGATATGCCACTGCTGATGGATTTGGGTAAGTTAGCCTCAATTTTGATGGGAGCGGGCATTGGTGTCGGCATTGCTTATTATCTGAAAGCACCGACACTAGTGGTGTTTGCCTGTTTAGTCGCTGGCATGATGGGAGCACACTCTGAGGCGCTAATGGCCGGGCAGTTGTTCACGCCGCAAGAAGGTGCGCCGCCGACCTTTTTGGCTGTACCGGGCAACCCTATTGGGGCTTATTTAGCCTCCGTATTTGCCTGTCGCGCTGGTAGCTGGGTTCAGGGCAAAACCAAGCTTGATATTATTCTAGTGCCGTGGGCAGTTGGACTGGTAGCATTGGCCGTCTGTGCCTGGCTCAATCCACCTGTGGTCAGTCTGGTAAATAGTATTGGTACCGGCATTCAGATTGCCACCCAATTGCAGCCGTTTATGATGGGGGTAGTTATCGCTGTGGTGGTCGGATTATTGCTGACTATGCCAACTTCGAGTGCTGCCATTTGTATTGCTATTGGGCTTGATGGTCTGGCCGGCGGTGCAGCGGTGGTGGGTTGTGCGGCACACATGATTGGCTTTGCTGTCGCCAGTTATAAAGACAATGGCATGAGTGGAGTCATTGCTCAAGGGCTTGGCACCAGTATGCTACAAATTCCTAATATCTTTAAAAAGCCGATTATCTTATTGCCAGTCGTGATTGCTAGTGCTGTTGTTGGGCCTATTGCTACCACAAGCTTTGGACTAATGAGTACCGCCAGCGGCGCAGGCATGGGCACCGCAGGTTTTGTGGGTGTGTTTGGGGTGCTTGAGGCCTCAGCAGGGGTGCTAACTTCCACTCAGATTTGGCTAGCCATTGGATTATTGATGTTTGTATCACCCGCAGTTATTGCAGGTATAGTAGCTTGGCTGATGCGCCGTACAGGCTGGATTCAAGACGGTGATATGAAGTTGCCTTAACCTAAGCACTTATGATTTTAACCAAGCGTTACTATGGTTAAAAAGTTATTTTATTAAGATAAATAGCATAAACCTGATATTTACCTAAATAATACTAACAAAATGATCTAATAGACGGTGAGAACTATGGATACCCAACAAATTGTTGAAAGCTACTTACAAGCCCTAAACATCGACTCAGATATCACCACTTTAGAAGACATCTCTAAACTGGCAGAAGCCCATGTGAAGGCTTATCCGTTTGGCAACCCAAAGATTCTACTTGGCGAATCTGTACCTATTGATTTAGAAGGTATTTATAATAACTTGGTGGTCAAAGGACGCGGCGGATACTGCTTTGAGCACAATAAGCTGATGTTTGAGACTCTTAAAGCAAAAGGCTTTGAAGTGACTGAACATCTGGCTCGTGTGGTCAATAATGAAGCACCAAGAGCGCCGCTGACGCATAGAGTGACTATCTTATACTATCAAGGTGATAAGTACTTATTAGATGTTGGCGTTGGCTTTCGAAGCCCTAGCGTGGTGGTGAAATTCGGTGAAACTGATACTCCTGCTATCAGTCACTTGGGTATCGAATACAAAGTGCTACCGGTAGATGCCGACAAAGGTGTCTACACCATGCAGTTGATGGAAAAAGGCAAACCTTTTAATGCCACTCAGTTTAACTTGATTGAAAACATCGAAGCCGACTTTCAGATGGGTAACTTCTACTCCTACATGAATCCTGAAGGCTTGTGGCGCAATAATTTGGTGGTCAGTTGCTACAGTGAGAAGTCGATTAACTCTTTACGCAACAGTGATTATTTTAAGATTTATGCCGAGCAGACTGAACAAATCAAAGTCACTGAGCTTGAGCAGTTTATCAATATTATGCAAAACGAGTTAAAGGCTAACTACACCCGGGATGAACTGACTCGGTTATTTGAAGAGTATGTAAAGGCCAAAGACTAGCGGACAGACTGCCTTTTTAAAAGTATGAAAAGGTATAAGCTCAGCTCATCAGCCAACGAAAATAATGACAGGGTCGAGTAAAACTTGTACCCTGTCTTTTTATCACCGGTCTCCGTAAAACCACCCACTTCAGGGGGTGGATATAAGGCGACATTCACTGTCGTAAGTAGTGTTTAAAGGGTTGTAAGTTGAAATTAACCTCGCCATACTAAAGGTATGAAAACCCTCAAACTACGCATTAAAGACAAGC
>ERZ808040.734-NODE-734-length-25990-cov-5.256165_pt1 | contig 25990 bp, 18 predicted proteins | sample MGYA00380191_ERZ808040 | MGnify/ENA primary metagenome ERZ808040 (study PRJEB31490, sample SAMN06133395) | mouse gut metagenome | isolation source: J6 | host: mice | place: China: Chengdu | collected 2015-05 ...
CATTTTCTCTTCCTCCTTAAAAAATTTGGTTTTGATTGGTGTTTTTGGTTCATTGCAGCTTACAAAAACGGTCAGCCCGCCGAACCAAAATCCTGATTCTGTCTGCGGAAAAATTCTTGACTTTTCGACAAAATTAGACGAAAATGTATATTAATAATACAATACCGAACATAATCGACACGATCATTTCAAAAAATCCATGAAAGTTGACCACATTACTTGCGGATTCCGCTTGCATCTATTTTTTCTTTGTATTTCAACAGTATTATAAAAGGAGGTAAGTCTTATGGCGAAGGAATCGATCCTTCAGGTTCGGATGGACGCAGAGGTTAAAGAACAAGCAGAATTGTTATGTAAAAGACTGGGAACTACTTTCGTGGAAGGTGTCCGGATGTTCGCGAAGCAGAGCATTGCGGAAAATGCCATGCCGTTTATGCTCCGCTTGGCTGATACAAAGCCAGGGATGAGGATCGGTGCAGCAAAGGGTGAGTTCCATATCCCATATGATATTGACTGCTGTAATGATGAGAGCGAACCCCTTTTTTGGGGTGGCGAATAAGGATATTGTTGGATACCCATATTTTATTGTGGGCATTATCGGATGATGCGAAATTACCGGAGAGGCAAAAAAGATTATTTTGCAGGAAGGCGGGCTATCTGTTATTGGCCATCCGCTATGACCATGTGTGGGCGCTGGAAACCGTAAAGCGTCCGGCGGATGCGCCGTTTGACCGTATGTTGACCGCGCAGGCGAAAGCGGAGGGGATGCTTTTTGTTACCCATGATGGATTGCTGACGGATTACCATGAGGAATGTATTGTAGCAGTGTGAAAGCTTTGGAATATGGCAGAAACAACTTCACAAAGCACACAAAAAGGGGCGTGCAGATCAACTACGCCCCTTTTTCTTGCACCGCAGCACGGTTCCGGCTATAATGTTTGCAGTACATTGCACGGAAGTGGCGGTTCGCATCAACCACATGAACCACCCGCTTAACATCGTTAATTTTTTCCGCAACGTGGATATATGTTAATGGGCAGATAATGGAAAAACCACAGGGCTGGTATCCGCCATGTGGTTCTTCCATTACTTATTCTTTTGTACGAAAGTGCATGTTTCTAAAAGAACATTAGAAACTAGTTCGTGTAAAATACCTGACCGATCGGGATATCATACTCGAAGGTCTTTTCTCTCCATGGATTCCACTGATTCTCATGCCTTAAGGTTTCAACGACATGGATCGACTCTACGTATACCCTATCGTTCTGCGGTCTATCCTGGCACTTCACACCGACAATCGTGATGTTGCCGTTAATCTTATCGCCGCTGCGGCGGATGGTAAGGCTTCCGTCCGCAAGCTTTGCCTGCAGGTCAGCAAGAACGGTTCCGTCCGCTGTACCTGTAACCTTGTTGTTTGATACGGCTGCAACCGGATTTACGGTCGTGTCCGTAACAACAATGCTCTTTGCAGCAATCTGCTGTTTTCCGGATCCGCCGGTAACACCCTTGAATACCCTTACAGTGTAAGTACCAACCGAATTGACATCCGTGCCGCCGATCTTTTTGCTGATCGCGGAACCACTTACCGTAACTGCCCAGAAATCCTGGCCTGCCACAGGAATGTTTTCGTTGCCCTTAGAAACGACATAACCAAATCCGTCTACTGCAGGTGTATCCGTGTTCGTCATATCAATCGTTGCAACATAGAAGCCCTGATTATCGTAGCTGTTCAACTTGATCTCGCTGTTCAGCTTGCTCCACCAAGAAGTTGCCTGAAGAAGGTTGACATTGATCGCGGTCTGGCTTAAATCAAGGGAGTATGTTGCAACCGCACCCGGCTTCTTTACCATAAGGCTGCGTCCAAGAACCTTGGTGATGTTGCTGCCCGGCTGTCTCGCCTCGATGGAAATCTGGACATTCCTTGACTGGGTCTGTGTCGTGCTGACCTGAATGTCAAAGAAAATCTTGCCGTTATCAACCTTGATATTGCCATTGTCCAGAACCGGTGAAATGGACTGGTACTCTGTTGTAAGGGCAGTTCCGCCAACCGTAAGGGTTACACCGTCCAAGTTGCCGGTTACCTTCGCACGGTACACAAGGTCTTTGCTCAGGCTCTGGGAGAGCTGATCCTTTGCCTCTACCGTGAACGTTGCTGTCTCACTGGTATCGCTGTAATCCGATAACTTGTTCTTGTTAAGGGATACATCAATGGATGTAAACACCCTGGAGCCTTCCACCTTAACCGTAACGGCACCTACAACAACTTCCTTCTCGTTTACAACCCTGTAGATGATGATCTGGGCGGTTCCGCCGTTGTTTGCTACCGGATACATAACACCCGTCAGCTCGTCAACAAGTACAACTGCATCGTTTGTCGATACATACTTGAAGTAGAAGTTTCCTGCCTCTACCTGTCCGCCATCGGAGGACACGTTGAAGTAAGTGGAAGTACTGCCGTCAAAATTCTTTACCGTATATTTTGCGTAAAGCTGAATGGACTCATCCTTAACAACATTGAGTACGCCTGTTGTATAAGTCAGATCCGAAGCCTTTGCACCGACACCTGCTGCCGCATAACCAACCATATTGTCAGCATCCGAAGCTACCTTCGATACGATTGTAGCACTTGCGGTCTTATCCGGCAATTTGTTACCTTTCTCATCCCATCCCATATCGTAGGTTGCTGTGACATGTGCGGTCTTACCTGCCTCGAAGAAGTAGATATAACCCTTGTTGCCTACCGGGTAGAGAGAGTAATCCGAGCTGCCCTCTGCACTGAAGGTAAGGGCGTTCGTGCCAGGGTTAATCACAACGCCGTTTGCGTCAAGGAACTCAACCTTGATCTCGGTCTCTTCCTGAACCTTTGCCTGCGTCGTCACAATGCGGATGGACGCGATCGCATCCGGGTCAACAGCCGTCAGTTCAACTGTCGTTTCATCGTAGGTGAATTTGTAAATAACACCCTTATTCATTGCGCTGTAAAGGGTTACATTTACGATCTTGTTGTCTGCGCCGTCTACCGTCGCGGACTTTACGTAAGTTTTGATTGGGTTCTCGCCGAGCATGTACTGAACATCCAGCTTTGCGATATCCTTTGCGATTGCTGCAGCGGTATCCGCGTTGCCGCAGGTGATCGCCACGGTGTCCGTGCTCAGCTGCTTAACGGAAAGAAGCCCTGCGTTGTAAACCTTTACGGTGTACTCCTTGGAAACACCTGCCGGATATTCGCCGGTAACTGCATCTTTGCCCTCGGACTGTACTGCCCAGATCTTAAGGGTAGCCTCACCCTCGCCGACGGCGGTAAGCATACCGGTGGTCTTTGTTACCTTGAAGACTTCCTCGTTGGAGGAGCTAAAGCGAATGCTGTCCGTTGTGTAATCCCGCATGGTCTTGTTCCACTCGGTGTTGCCTTCGGCATCCTTGCGCACTGCGGTAAGCTGTACCTTCTCGCCTGCTGCAAAGCCTGCCTCAACCTGCTTTGCGCTGTCGGAGCTAAGGCCGACTTTCGCTGCGTTGCGCTTTACGGTCACAACGCATTCCTTAACTACAGTATCCGCGTCGTCGCCGGTGAAGGTTGCCGTAACGGTCGTCTTACCAACCTTAACAGCCGTAACCTTACCCTTGCCGTTTACCGTAGCCACGTCCGGATTCTTGGATTCGAACGTTACCTCGGTATAACCGTTTTCCTTCCAGTTCCAGACACTTGCATATCTTTCATTCTTGAAAGTGCCTGTGATGTCAGAGCCCTCGCCGTTGCCGCTGTCAAGATAGAGCAGCAGTGTCTTGTACATCTGCGGTCCGTCGGACTCGGCAGCTGCCACAGCCTTAGCAGGTAACATGGTAACAAGCATTGCCAGGGCCAGCACGAAGGCGATCTTCTTGAAGATACTCTTCATTTTCTCTTCCTCCTTAAAAATTTTTGGGTTTGATTGGTGTTTTTGGTTCGTTGCAGCTTACAAAAACGGTCAGCCCGCCGAACCAAAATTCTGATTCTGTCTGCGGAAAAAATTCTTGACTTTTCGACAAAATTAGACGAAAATGTATATTAATAATACAATACCAAGCATAATCGACACGGAACTTCTCCCTTTGCACAACATAGCCCGGATGATCCGGCAAAATTGAAAACCTTAATACTGCATGAAATCGTTTACATTTATGAATATTTTAAGTATAATGATAGAAGAAACGGTATGGCGAAGGGGATGGGTGTTCGGGCGGGTTGTCCTAAGAAAGATAGTGGGGAAGATCGATTTTCTTAAAAACGGGGGCATTGACTATGTATGAGTATTTTGACTTTGATTACGAGCATGCAGTTTTTGAGTGGGATGAGGAAAAAGCAGCGCTTAATTTCACCAAACATGGGATACGCTTCCAAACTGCTTCCAAGGTCTTTGCGGATGAAAATAAACTAATAAGAAGTGACAGGGAGCATCCTTGGGAAGAAAGGTACGACATTTTAGGCAAGATTGGAAAAATTTTGTTTGTTGTCTGTACGTTTAAAAAAGAGAACGTTGTCCGCATTATTTCTGCCCGGCGTGCAACGGAGTCTGAGAAAGCGAGGTATGAGTATGGCGAAAATTACGATGAATAGCTTACCGGCGGAGCTGACAGCGGAAGAACTCGCTGAGCTTGAGGCAGCGGAAGGAATGCCGGTCACATTTGATGAAGATTGCCCTGAAATGACGGATGAGATGCTGATGCAGTTCCGGCGGATGGACAAGGTGGCGATCCGGATTTCTCCGGGTAATATGAAAAAAGTGAAAGCCCTCGGTTCGGACTATCCGAGAATTCTTAGCCATTTGTTGGACTTGGCGCTGAATGATGCGGAGATGGTCAAGAAATGTTTATGAGCCTATGATAGGCAGGATGGGTGGTGTTCTTAATCCGGTACAATGCACGTACCAGAACTGCTTTGTCTTCAGCCAAAAAAGACTGCCGCACTTACAGATCGTAAGTGCGGCAGTCTTTTTTGTTTTGATCTGGGAGATGATCCGAGGCAATGAAATAAATTTATTGCCCTACTTCGAATATCTTCCCGACCGGAATCTCATATGTGTGAACGTTACCGTTATAGGTTCCACCATCAACGGTATTGGTCTCGGTAACCACGATGGACTTCACGTATACCTTGTTTCCGGTATTTGCACCCGAAAGTTTAACATCGGCAATGGTAATATTCCCGACTTTATTTCCGTCACGCTTGATCACGAGATATCCGTTTCCAAGGTCAGCATTAAACTCAGTGACTAAGCTGGCAACATCCGTAGAATTTACCTTGTTGTCGGATACCGTAACCGCTGCCGCGCCTGTCGTATCCTTAACAACGATGTTCTTTACAGCAACCTGACGGAGATAATACTGGCCACCGGAGTTTCTCAGATTACCGGTTACCCTTACAACATAGGTGCCGACTGAATCAACTCCACCCGTCAATTCAGGAGTCATGGTGCCGTTCACCTTCTTGTAAACGGTTACAGCGCTTCCGCTTACCGTATTTACTGTAACCGCCGAGAACTTATTATCTTCTAATGCAATATTCTGAGTTCCTTTCGTTACAGTGTAGCCAAATGCACCTTCTGCCAGATCATCGGGCTTGGTATTTGTCATTGGTACATCAGCGCTGATAAGGAAACCATCCTTATCATAGCTTCTCAACTTGATTTCCTTCACCAAAGAATCCTTTGCTTTTGTAAAGTTCACATCAATTTCGGCAGAATCAATCGCATAAGAGACAGGATTTTCTGCATCCGGCTTTTTAACGGTATAGTTCAGAACCGCGTACTTAACGATACCGTTGCGCTCTGCTTTCAGGGAAATCTGTAAGGTCTGTACTTTCGTTACGTCAGTCTCTACACCGATACCGCATACCGTGCCGCACCAATCTTTGATATTCATCATCTGAATAGGGGTATACTCATCTGCGTCAATCACGATCTTTACTTCGTTCTTGTCTGGGTCTGCGTAGTTGCCCCAAGTATTCGTAACATAGACTGTTCCGTTAAAGGACTTGTTAAGAATCTTTGCACTGACATCCATATCGCCCTGCCCAAGCCAACCGGACAGCTGATCCTTTGCGTTGATCCTGAAGTTTACACCATAATCTGCTGTTGAGAGCTTTGTCAGACCGGCTTGGTCAACGGAAACGCTTGCAAATACCCTGGAGCCTTCCACAGATACCGTTACAGCTCCAACCGCGACATCTTTATCGCTATAGATGATGATTTGTGCAGAACCCGATGCTACCGGATACAGGAAACCGGTCGCCTCATCCACAAGCACAATGGAGTCATTCGTGGACTTATACTTGAAAATTACGCCTTCCTTTTCCTCCGCGATGCTTGATTCATTGTAATACGTAACAACCTCGCCATTGTACTTCTTTGCCGTATACTTTGCATAAAGCTGGACATTTTCGTCGTTTACAAGCTTTAAAACGCCCGTGCCGTAATTCAGGTCGGAAGCCTTTTTGTTTGCGGCTGCCACAGCATAACCGGAGAAATTATTGGCAGTCGTTGTTTTGCAAATGATGACCTGCTCTGCCTTTAAATCCGGAATCTGTTTTCCGCCCGCATCAAAGCCCATGTAGTAGGTTGCTTTTACGGTCGCGGTCTTGCCTGCCTCGTAGATATAAACCTCACCCGCCGATACGGAATAATCCGTGCTGTTCGGGTCTGCCGCCTCAAAGGAAAGATAGTCGTCATTTCCACGGATGATAACGCCGTTTGCATCGAGGTAGTCAACCCTGAGCTTCTCGCCAATGCCCGGCTGGGCTGTTGTTGTTGTGATGCGGATCGCCGCTATGGCATCCGGGTCAACAGCGGTCAGGGACACACTCTTCTCGTTGTAGGTGAACTTGTATTCCACATCCTTATTCATCACGTTGTAAAGTTCTACGTTTACAACCTTTGCGTCCGCAGCGTCCACGGTTGCAGACTTGATGAAAGAAGTGATCTCATTGTCACCGATTTTGTAAGTAACGGTAAGTTTCGAGAAATCCTTGGCGATTGCTGCCGCGGTGTCCTCCGTGCCACAGGTGAGGGCTGCCGTTGTAAGGCTTACCTGCTTTACGCTGACGATCCCCGGGTTATAAACCTTTACGGTATAATCCTTTGAAACAACTTGCGGATATTCTTTCGCTGCCGCGTCGTATCCCTCGGACTGGACTGTCCAGATGGTAAGGACTGCCTCACCCTCGCCTGTCGCGGTGAGCTTACCGGTGGTCTTCATTACCTTGAAAACATCCTCGTTGGAGGACTTGAAACGTACGCTGTCCGTTGTGTAGACCTTCTGCGTCTTGTTCCACTCGGTGTTGCCTTCTGCGTCCTTACGCACTGCGGTCAGCTGCAGTTCGTCTCCGACAGAAAATCCGGCATCAACCTTCTTTGCACTGTCAGCACTTAGACCAACCTTCGCCGCGTTGCGTTTTACAGTTACCTTACACTCCTTGCTCACAGTTTCTACGTCTTCTCCTGTGAAGGTAGCGGTAACCGTCGTGACACCAACCTTCACTGCGGTAACTTTGCCCTTGCTGTTTACCGTAGCGATGTCCGTGTCGGCGGACTCAAATGTAACCTCATCGTAACCATTTTCTCTCCATCCCCAGACACTTGCGTAACGCTCGCTTTTGTAAGCACCTGTAATGTCAGAGTTTTCGCCGTTGCCGCTGTCAAGATAGAGCAGCAGGCTCTTGTACATATCCGGGGCATCAGACGATGCCGCGGATGCCGCATTGGCCGGGAGCATGGTAATAACCATTGCCAGGGCCAGCACGAAGGCGATCTTCTTGAAGATACTCTTCATTTTCTCTTCCTCCTTAAAAATTTTTGGGTTTGATTGGTGTTTTTGGCCGCAGCCGGGGATGAAAACCCGCGGGGCCAAAACCCTGATTTTCTCTGCGGAAAAATTTCTTGACTTTTCGACAAAATAGGGCGAAAATGTATATTAATAATACAATACCAAACAAAATCGACATAAAATGCCGCTGTAAAACCGCGAAAAGAAAAACCTGGCAGATAAAAATATTACCTGTCAGGTTTTTTTAACAGAGAATTAGGAACGTCTTGGAATCCTTGGATAGCGGAAGATGACAAAATCACGGACAATGAATATGATGCGCGTTCCCGGTGCAGCCGTTCCCTCATCTGCCGCATACCCCCCCTATTTCATATATGCCTTGCCGATTTCCTCCGCCAGCCCCGTCAACAAAAGCATCGCATCCGCCCGCAGTCCCGGATTCGCGTAAAAGCCGCTGCCTGCATAGTCGGAAGCTTTTTTGGAGAAGGTAAGGGCGGAGGGCAGATCTCCCGCCTGGCGGCAGCGCAGCGCCTGCTCGTAGGAGGCGCGGGCGAGGAAGGCAAGTTTTTCGTCAAAGAGCGGGTCGGCGGCATCCGGCTCAGCAAGCCACTCGGTAAGCTCCAGATATTTTTTGGCATGGAACCATTCTTTCATCGTCGAGAGTTCGGCAGCAGGGGAGTGATCCGGAAGTTCCTGCCGGACGGCGGGGGATTCCCCCTGCGCTTCGTCCGCCATCAGTACGGAGAGCGGAATGCCGAGCACCGATGCGAGGTAGGCGAGTGTTTTCATTGAAGGGAGCGCAGAGCCGCTTTCAATCTGGCTTAACATATTCCGGGTGATAAAATCGCCGACGACTTCGGTCTGTGTCATTTTTTTTGCGAGTCTTGCTTCTTTTATGCGGTGTCCGATGATGTGAGCGTCCATAGTTCCCTCATTTCTGCGCTGCATTTTGTATGGGGATGGCGGCACAGCGCGGCCGGAATCCTTTTATGTGCACGGAGGATGCCAGTCCGGTACACGGTTCTTTTATATTGCAGGATCATTTACCATATGAAAAGGCGGAAGATTCTGCCAAAACCACCGCCGGAACTTATGTCAATGTGTCCATGGAAACAGAAAGAAGAAAGTGCGGCGGGAAAGTAAATTCTATTTACATCATCATACCACAAATACACAGAAAATCAAGGATTTTTTACAGTATTTTAGAAAATAGTGAGAAAGAGATTAGAACAAACGAAATTTTTTCAAAATTTCTTGACACAACTTACAGATAATGATATGATGATGGTAAATAAAATTTACGTGAGAGGAGTGGTGTTATGAATGCGTGGTGGGAAGGGTTGTCCGGGGTGCTCAGGGTACTGTATGTGATCGCGATCCCATCGACTTTGCTGTTGGTCGTCCAGACGGTGATGATTGTTCTGGGGTTCGGGGAACACGGCACAGACGCGAACCCATCGGATACCTCCGGGATTGATTTTGATATGGATGCCGGGGGCGATATCGCACTGGATGATATTGACCTTTCGGATGTCGTGTCCGACCAAAACGGGGCAGGCGCGGAGTTCGGTACTTTAAAACTGTTTACCCTGCAGGGTATCGTCGCGTTTTTGACGACGTTTTCCTGGGTGGCGATCTGCTTTTTAAAGGGCGGCATGCAGCTTATGCCATCCATGTTCCTCGGTGTTCTGGCGGGGGCGGTCATGATGTTCGTGGTCGCGAAGCTTTTACAGGTTTCCGCAAAGCTTGCGGAGAACGGGACATTCCGCATCAAGAGCACTATCGGCGAGACGGCGCTTGTCTATGTCATGATCCCGGAAAAAGGGGAGAACGGCGGGAAGGTGACGCTTACAATGGAGAGCGGCTTTGTGGAACTTTCTGCGGTGACGGAAGGGGATGTGCCGATCCCGGCGGGCACGGCCGTGCGCATCACGGATGTGCTGGGGGATACGGTGGTGGTCGAGAGGATATGATGCCGGACAGCAGGTTGGAGTTGTCCTTGTGCGGGGGTATTCCCGGCGGGAATATGCGGGGACAGTATGGAAAAAAATAAGAAAAAACGGGGGATTCCGCTTTTCGGAAATTTTGTTTTGCGGGAGACTCGTTTTACAGATCCGTGTTTTTTGCGCAGTCCGGCACGGATTTGTCATAAAGAAAGGCGGCGCAGAAAGAGGGTTGTCCAATGACGATGGAAGTACTTATTGCAGTATGTGTTGTGGTTCTGGTGTTGTTTGCGGCCGTGGCGGGGATTTTGTCGCGCTACCGCAAATGTCCGTCGGATAAGGTGATGGTAATCTATGGTAAGGTCGGCACGGATAAGGATGGGCAGGCGCGCAGTGCGAAATGTATCCACGGCGGCGCGGCATTCGTTGTTCCGGTGCTCCAGTCATTCCAGTATCTTGACCTGACACCGATCTCGATCAATGTTGATCTGCGCAATGCACTGTCAAAGCAGAACATCCGTGTTGACGTGCCGTCGCGCTTTACGGTCGGCATCTCGACGGAGCCGGGCATCATGCAGAACGCGGCGGAGCGCCTGCTGGGGCTGAAATTAAACGAGATACAGGAGTTGGCGAAGGATATTATTTTCGGTCAGCTTCGCCTTGTGATCGCGACGATGGAGATTGAGGAGATCAATACCGACCGTGACAAATTCCTGCTTGCGGTCTCAAAAAATGTGGAGATTGAGTTAAAGAAGATCGGCCTGCGCCTGATCAACGTCAATGTTACCGATATCACGGATGAATCCGGTTATATCGAAGCGCTTGGCAAGGAGGCCGCGGCAAAAGCGATCAATGACGCGAAGAAGAACGTTGCCGAGAAGGACCGCGACGGTGAGATCGGCCAGGCATTGGCACAGAAGGATCAGCGTATTCAGGTAGCGGCGGCAAATGCGAGCGCGATCCAGGGTGAAAATGATGCGAAGATTGAGGTCGCACAGTCCGAGGCAAACCGCCGTGAGAAGGAGGCGGACGCGCTGCGCATCGCGACCGCGGCGGAGGCGGTGCAGGCAGCCCGCGCGAAGCAGGAAGCCTACGTGGCACAGCAGGAAGCGGAAAATACCCGTGCCCAGCTTGAGAAGGCAACGCAGCAGGCGGATGTCATTGTCAAGGCGCAGATCCAGAAGGAGCAGGCAGAGATCGCGGCGGAAGCGGAGGCAGAAGTTATGCGCCGCAGGGCACGCGGTGAAGCGGACGCGATCTACGCGAAGAAGTCGGCGGAAGCAAGGGGTGCGCAGGAAATTCTTGAGAAGCAGGCAGAAGGTATGAGAAAGCTTGTTGAGGCGGCGGGCGGTGACGCGGGCGATGCCGTGAAGCTGATCGTTGCGGATAAGCTTGAGGAACTGATGCAGATTCAGGTGGAAGCAATCAAGGGTATCAAGATCGACAAGGTTACGGTCTGGGATAGCGGAAGCAAAGGAGACGGGAAGACCGCGACCGCGGATTTCCTCTCCGGGATGATGAAGTCCGTGCCGCCATTGAATGAGTTGTTCCAACAGGCGGGGATGGAGCTGCCACAACTGCTTGGGAAAGAGACGGCGGCGGAGATACCGGCCGCAGAAAATCAGGAATAATATGGACTAAACAAAGGGGGAGGAAGCAGTTTTTTGTGCTTCCTCCCCTTTATGCCGTTATCGTGTATGGAATCTTTTTATTATTTCCCGCGCAAATCCTTTTTTGAGTACAACAAGGCAAACAGCCAGCAGCGCGGCGGCAAACGCGCCCATCACAGTGACTTCCCAATTCATGCGTTTTAAGAGCGCCCCGCTGGCAAAAAGGATAAAGCAGGATATCAGAAGGAGCAGCATAGGCATCATATTCTGTTTCTGCCGCTCCAGATCCGTGAAAAACAATATGCTGGCAATGACCAGCCCGCCGAAATCAACAATCGGCACTGCGGCTGCCGACCATCCCGACGGAAAGACCGTATCAATGATGAGCAGCAGAATGGAAGAATGGGTAATAAAACAGATCCAGAGGCTGATGCGGTTGTATTCCACCAGGGCAGGCGAAATCAAAAACGACCAAACCATCCAAAGCGACCAGTTGCTGATGAGACACCATGCCGGGAAACCAATGGCAATATTGACAATAACACAGGCGGCAGCTGCGAGCAGAAACGGCCATTTTGCCCATCGGATCACATCCTGTCTTTGCATTTTTTTCTTTTCCGCATGCGGATAAGTAATTTTAACCGTCATATTCTTCGCTCCCTTCCATGGCCGGAGTGATTCCGTCCGCAAGAAACAAATCATACAGCTTTTCTTCAAAGGAAGGATCCGCCGTTCTTTTTGCAACCGACAGTGTAGTGGTATTCCCAAATGTTACCATCCCGCAGCTGCCCGCAAGAATAAAATCCATACTGTCGATATGCTGTGCCATTTGCGGCGGCATTGTCACAACGCCGAGATTGGAAAGTGTATTGCTGAATGCTTTGTCACCCAGAAATCCGAAGATGAATCTGGCAGCCGGTGCCTTGACCGATAGCGGGATAAAACGCAAAAGATCGCCCATGCGCTTTGTGGAAGCCATCATGCGGCTCATATTCTGCGGGGAGGTTTCCTGTTTCAGCTGCTGTGAGATATTCCCGATCACGGATTCAGTGCCCGAAATAATGTCCACGGGCAGTCTTATACTACAGTATAAGGAGAAATTTCTCACCGTATCGGAGGGATAGAATTTCCGCATATTGACGGGAACCTGAATGCTCATCTCGCCCCCGGGTTCATCGGTGGCGCTTTTTCCGGCGATAAACAATAATGCAAGAATATATGCCGTTACCGTCGCGTTTTTTGAACGGGCAACATTTTTTAAGCGGGACGCGTCGAGCTTAAAATGCAGGATGCGGCATGGCTGGACTTTTGAGATTTTCCCGCTCATCTGCAGGGCGGGCTGATACGTATAACCGGATAATTTCTCCGCTTTTTCTGCGCGCAGAAATTCATTTGCCGTTTCATTTTTTGCCGGGATGTCATTGATATTGAGTATGCCCTCCGCCCGGCTCCATTCCGTCCCAAGCAAATGCAGATATTTTGCGATGAGTGTCTTGAGAAATATCATTCCCCCGGTTCCGTCGGTCAGTATATGAAAATATTCAGCACTTACCCGGTTATTGTAATATACAACGCGAAATGACTGCGATGCACTGCGGGAAATCGGCAGGGGCCTGCAGGGGATGCCGGACTCCGGTTCGACGGCATATCTGCGCTTTGATGCATCAAGGTAATGCCAGAAAAAACCTTTTTTTACAGTTGTTGCAAAGCTGGGAAATCGTTTTATAGTAAAATTGAGAGCCATTTGTAATATTTCCGGCACGATGTTTTCTTTGAGATAGATGGACTGCCGAAAAACAGCCATCTGGCCGTGCCGCATGGAAAGCGGAAATATTTTTGCCGCATCATCCAGTTTATACCAAAGCATTGGGGGGCGTGCGTAAAAACCGCCGAGATTTGAAACACTCAGCCTGTCAAGTGCATCATTCAGAGATAAACCAAGCGAGGAATAGTACAATAATGCATTTTCAAAATCCGCGCGAATTTTTTGGGTCTCCTGTCCGCCAAGATTGATATGATGTTTCATATCTTCGAAAAACAATGTTAGTTTATTTTGTTCGGGTTCGGGTAAAGATTGCCGGTATAACCCAAACGGGCTTTCCATGATACCCTGTAGTTTTGGTTTGCTCTTCTTCATGTTTCCTCTTAATTCCGCCGCATGCACAGCATTTTTATAAAAACCGAAGATTTATGATTTCTGCCCTGTTCTTCGGATTTTTGTACTCGTGAGCAATGATCATGCCTATGAGTATATACTCGCACCCGGTAAAAGTCAATAAAAAGGTTGGTTTTGGCATATCCGTGTCCCGCGTTTTCCAAACGTCTCAGGAGCATTTGCTTTATAAGCTTTGCTAATGAAAAAGATTTATGATATTGATTTCCGGTTTTTGATGAAATATGGTATAATGTCGACAGACATGATACCGGCACCGGTTCGCCGTCCGACGAAGGAGGACAACTGCCATGGCGAACCGTGTGCATCCGCGGGGAAACCATGTCGGAACGGCATGGTATAATGTCCATGATATTTAAAAATACGCGTCCAGAAAGGAGAACCACACACAATGGGAAACGTCAAAAGGATTTATGTGGAAAAAAAGGCCGCTTACGCAGTACGCGCGAAGGAACTGAAGAGCGAGCTTCGCAGTTACCTCGGCCTGAAAGGGTTGAAGGAGGTGCGCGTCCTCATCCGTTATGACATCGAAAACATCAGCGAGAACACCTACCAGAAAGCGCTCGGTACGATTTTTTTCGAGCCGCCGGTGGATATTTTGTATGAGGAAACGTTTCCGGTGGAGCAAAATACCGCGGCGGGGGAGACGGCCCATGTCTTTTCCGTGGAATACCTTCCGGGACAGTTTGACCAGCGCGCGGATTCCGCGGAACAGTGTGTCAAGCTGTTAAGCGAGACCGAAGAGCCGGTCATCCGCTCCGCCACGACCTATATCCTGACAGGTGAAATTTCTGACGGGGATTTTGCGCGCGTAAAGGAATATTGCATCAACCCGGTGGATTCCCGCGAAACGGGCGAAGTGAAGCCGGAGACGCTGGTCACGGTATTTGACACGCCGGAGGATGTGAAGATCTTTGACGGCTTCAAGGACATGCCGGAAGCGGCGTTAAAGAGCCTGTACGATTCCCTGGGGTTAGCGATGACCTTTAAAGATTTTCTGCACATCCAGAATTATTTTAAAAATGAGGAACACCGCGACCCGTCCATGACGGAAATCCGCGTGCTTGATACCTATTGGTCCGACCACTGCCGTCACACGACTTTCCTGACCGAGCTGACGGATGTGAAATTTGAAGACGGCTATTACCGGAAGCCGATCGAGGATTCTTTCCTGCGCTATAAGGCTGACCGCGAGGTTTTTTACAAAGGAAGGGACGATAAATATGTTTCCCTGATGGACATTGCGCTGCTGGCAATGAAGAAGCTGCGCGCCGAGGGGAAACTCGAGGATATGGAGGTTTCGGACGAGATCAATGCCTGCTCGATCGTGGTTCCGGTGGAAATTGACGGCGTGACCGAGGAATGGCTTGTATTTTTTAAGAATGAGACGCACAACCACCCGACGGAGATCGAGCCGTTCGGCGGCGCGGCGACCTGCCTCGGCGGCGCGATCCGCGATCCGCTCTCCGGCAGAGGCTATGTGTACCAGGCGATGCGCGTGACAGGTGCTGCCGACCCGACCGTCTCCCTTGCGGACACGCTCTCCGGCAAGCTTGCGCAGCGCAAGATCGTGACGGGCGCGGCGAAGGGCTACAGCTCCTACGGCAACCAGATCGGCCTTGCCACGGGGCTTGTCGATGAGGTTTACCATCCGAATTATGTGGCAAAGCGCATGGAGATCGGCGCGGTCATGGGGGCGGCACCGCGCAAAAACGTGATCCGTGAGAATTCCGACCCGGGGGATATCATTATCCTGATGGGCGGGCGCACGGGGCGCGACGGCTGCGGCGGCGCGACGGGGTCGTCCAAGGCGCACACGACCGAGTCCATCCATGTGTGCGGTGCGGAAGTGCAGAAGGGAAATGCGCCGACCGAGCGCAAGCTGCAGAGGCTGTTCCGGCGTGAGGAAGCGGCACATTTAATTAAGAAGTGCAACGATTTCGGCGCGGGCGGCGTGTCGGTCGCGATCGGCGAGCTGGCGGACGGCCTGCGCGTACAGCTTGATAAGGTACCAAAGAAATACGCCGGGCTTGACGGCACGGAGCTTGCGATCTCCGAGTCGCAGGAGCGCATGGCGATCGTCGTTGACCCGAAGGACGTGGATAAAATGCTTGCCTTTGCCGAGGAGGAGAATCTTGAGGCGGTGGTCGTTGCCGAGGTGACGAAGGAGCCGAGGCTGGTGCTTGTCTGGAGGGAGAAGGAGATTGTCAATATTTCCCGCGCCTTCCTTGATACCAACGGCGCGCATCAGGAAGCGACGGCGGTTGTTGCGATGCCGGAGGAAGGGAAGGATTATTTTAAGACCGGGGCGGATTATCCTGCAGTTTCGGTGAAAAAACCAGGCGGGGCAGACGCAGGCACGGCGTGCCCTGGGGAATCCGGGAAAACGGCGCAAGCAGAGCAGGATGGTGGCTTTGACCTGAAATCTGCGTGGCTTTCCATGCTTGCCGATCTGAATGTCTGCTCAAAGAAGGGGCTTGTCGAGATGTTTGACTCCTCGATCGGTGCGGCAACCGTGACGATGCCTTACGGCGGGAAATACCAGATGACCCCGGTGCAGACGATGGTGGCGAAGCTTCCGGTGCTCTCTGGTGCGTGTGACACGGTGACGATGATGAGTTACGGCTACGATCCGTACCTTTCAAGCTGGAGCCCGTACCACGGCGCAATGTACGCGGTGGTTTCCTCCGTGGCAAAAATTGTTGCGGCGGGCGGGGATTTCAGAAAGATCCGCTTTACCTTCCAGGAGTATTTCCGCCGCCTCGGCACGGATCCGAAGCACTGGGGTGAGCCGCTCGCCGCCCTTTTAGGTGCTTATGAAGCGCAGCTTCGCTTTGGCCTGCCGTCCATCGGCGGCAAGGACAGTATGTCCGGAAGTTTTAACGAGATCAATGTGCCGCCGACCCTCGTTTCCTTTGCGGTGGATATCGCAAAGAGTGGTGATGTGGTAACGCCGGAGTTAAAGAAAGCGGGCAGCGCGCTGCTTCGTTTCACTATTGAGAAAGACGAGTACGGCCTACCGAAGTTCGGCCAGATGATGGGACTTTACGGAAAGATACATCAGCTGATGCAGGAGGGCGTGATCATTTCCGCATACGCGCTCGGCGCGAAGGGCATCGCGGAGGCGGTCAGCAAGATGGCGTTCGGGAACCGGCTGGGCGCGGAGCTTTGCAACGAGCGTGATCCGAAGACGTATTTCCTTCCGGAGTACGGCAATCTTGTCGCTGAGGTGGCGCAGGAGGATGTGAAGAAGATTGAGGCGGCGGGCATCCCGTTCGACTGGTTCGGCGTGGTGGGCGAAGCTGCGGAATTTAAGATCGGCGGTGTGACGGTGCCGATGGCGGAGGCTCTCTCCGCGTGGGAGAATACGCTGGAGAAGGTATTCCCGATGCATTCCGGTGCGGTGGACGAAGGGCAGACGTTCGAGGCGAAGTTGTATGATGTGGGGAAGACGGACGGGAAGGATGCTGCGGAAACGGCAGGTCAGGCTTCCGGTAGCAGCTTCGCGGATTTAAAGACGATTTATACCGCCAAAAACCGCGTTGCGAAGCCGCGCGTCTTCATCCCGGTCTTTCCTGGCACAAACTGTGAGTACGACACGCAGAAAGCCTTTGAGCGCGCGGGCGCTGCCGTAAACACGGTCGTATTCAGGAACCTTAATGAGCAGTGTATCCGTGAGTCCGTGGAGGCGTTTGAAAAGGCCATCCGCGAGGCGCAGATCCTGATGTTCCCGGGTGGATTTTCCGCGGGTGACGAGCCGGACGGATCCGGCAAGTTCATTGCGACGGCGTTCCGCAACGGGCGTATCGCGGGCGCGGTCAACGATCTTTTAAAACAGAAAGACGGGCTGGTGCTCGGAATCTGCAACGGTTTCCAGGCGATCATCAAGCTCGGGCTCGTGCCTTACGGCGAGATTACGGCGCAGCAGGCGGATTCCCCGACGCTTACGACAAATAACATCGGACGGCATATTTCCAAGTCCGTTTACACAAAGGTCGTGACAAACAAATCGCCGTGGCTGATGAAGGCAGAACTCGGCGGGGTTTACTCGGTCCCGGCATCGCACGGTGAGGGACGCTTTGTGGCGAGTGAGGAGTGGATCAAGAAGCTTGCGGCAAACGGGCAGATTGCGACGCAGTACGTCGATCTTTCGGGTCGCCCGACAATGGAGGAAGCATTCAACCCGAACGGTTCGTATTATGCGATCGAGGGTATCACAAGCCCGGACGGAAGGGTGCTCGGCAAGATGGCACATTCCGAGCGCAGGGGCGACTCCGTCGCGGTCAATATCACCGGGGAGCAGAACCAGTATATTTTTGAGTCCGGCGTTGCATATTTTAAATAAGGAAACGATTTTGGCAAGCAAACGAGCCAGGGACAAAACAGCCAATATGGCAAAAGCACTGCAGGCAGACAAAGCCCGCGGTGCTTTTGCATGTGTGTGGGCAAAGGGGAGTTTCCAAAGTTTTCATGCTTTATGCATATCAATGGGATAATATGGAGAATATAATTCAAAAAATTTCCTCCGATGTTAAAAATAGGACAAAATTGTTTGTCCATTTTGTGAATTCGACATTATTTTAATTTTTCTCTTGCTTTCTTCGTTCAATCGGTGTAGAATATCACTTGGGTATTTTGTAATATTATCGTAACAATTTTGTTTGCGGTTCGAAAGAATTTGGATGGTGTATAGATGCTGTGGATGGCAGCAGGCAATGATAAAAAGGAGGAAATTCATGCAGAAGCAAAAAAAGGCGCGGGTGATCCCGGCAGCGATGGCGGCCGTTGTGTTGATAGGTGTTTGCAGCGATTTTCGTTTGGGCTCTGCGGGGGATAGCAGTTCCGTGCAGGGAACCCTGTTTGATATCGCGGCAGCGGGAGCCGTTACATATGCGAGTGAGGGCGGCACGCCGCCGGAGGCGGAGCGCTTGGAGGTACTTGGATGCTACGGGCACAAGGTCGGGCTTGGGATGCATACATTAGGGGAAGAATCACTCCTTGCAAGTCTTTTTGCGATGCAGGATAATGTCAGAAGCATAAACGCGCTTAACAGCATGCCGGCAGATGGCGGTGATGCGGACGGGGCAGGCGTGCCGGATAACAGTCCTGTGTCCGGCGGTATGCCGGCAGGTGACGGTGATCTGCCGGCCGCGGATGATGCGGGAAACAACGCGGATCCGACCGAAGGCGGGGAAGATGTCCTGCCGGATGAGGGGGCGGATCTCGGGGAGGAAGGGGATACTTCCGGGGTTGGATCGGATGATGAGCTTTATTTGCCGGGGGAAGGTGAGGGGATCATTGATGAGGAGCCTGCACCGGAGTTTTATTCCCAGGGAGTGTCGCACAGCTCGGTGGCGGACATCCAGCAGCGTTTGATGGATCTTGGCTTTATGGACTATTCGGAGCCGACAATGTACTATGGTTCCATCACCGCGAAAGCAGTGGAACTTTTCCAGCGCCAGCACGATTTAAAGCAGGACGGGATCATCGGGCCGGAGACAAGGACGCTTCTGTTTTCTGACGATGCCAAATATTATCTTGCAAAATCGGGGATGGACGGTGACGATATCAAGCGCATCCAGCGCAGACTTTACGAGATGGGCTATCTTGCGAACCCGGACTATGTCACGGGGCATTTCGGCGACGTGACGGAGGCGGCGGTAAAGCAGATGCAGCAGAACAACGGTCTTGCGGCGGACGGCAAGGTAGGGCATGAGACGATGGAAATGCTCTACAGCGAGACGGCGAAGGCAAATATTATTTCTTATGGTGACAAGAGTGACGTGGTGCTCGCCTGCCAAGAGCGCTTAAAGGAGCTCGGGTATCTGACGACAAAGCCGGACGGGCAGTACGGCAATGATACCGTGGCGGCGGTAAAGCAGTTCCAGTCGAGGAACGACCTTGTCGTGGACGGTTTCTTAGGGCCTACGACGATGGTGGTGTTAAACGCCTCCGACGCGGTCGCGAACGGTATGATGATCGGTGAGAGCGGGGATACGGTAAAGCGTGTGCAGGAGCTTCTCGCAAGATACGGCTATATGTCCTCCTCAAACTGCACCGGGTATTTCGGTGAGGTGACAGAGGCTGCGGTAAAGGACTTCCAGAGGAAAAACGGCCTGTTGGTGGACGGGAATGTCGGTATGAAGACAATGGCGAAGCTGACTGGCGGTGATGCGGTAAAAGCAAGCGGGGAATCAACGGGCGGCTCCGGCGGCACTTCTTCCTCGTCTTCAAATAAGGGTAGTTCCACATCCTCAAGTTCCGGTTCTTCCTCGTCCTCAAATGTAGGAAGTGCCAGTGTGTCGGCATTGCTCAAAGTAGCAAAATCCAAGGTTGGTAAGCCTTATGTTTACGGCGCGAAGGGACCGAATGCCTTTGACTGTTCCGGCTATGTTTACTGGTGTTTAAACCAGATTGGCATCAAGCAGAGCTATATCACCTCGTACGGCTGGAGGACGGTCGGGAAGTACCAGAAGGTTACGAGCTTCTCAAGCATTAAGGCGGGGGATATCGTGGTCGTGAAAGGCCATGTCGGCATTGCAGCAGGCAACGGTATGGTTTATGATGCTTCTTCCAGTAGCGGCAAGATCGTGTACCGGTCGCTCGGCGCTTGGTGGAAAAAGAATTTTATCTGTGCGTGGAGGATTTTCTGATCCGGTACGGCATATATGAAACAGGGCGGGGGAGGGGTTTTCCTACCTGCGCAGGGAAGCAGGGAAGTTTCCTTGCTCTTCCCGCCCACACGGACACCCGTCAGCGGAAGCTGGCGGGTGTCCGTGCGCATAAAAAAGCGGGATGCTGCAAAACTGCAGCATCCCGCTTTTTCGGGGCTTTGAGCCATCTACGGTTGTTTCATCTCTGAAAAGGTTTTTGCCATCCCGCCCACAAGGCTCCACTGGCGTTTCATATAGTCGTGGAGCGCCGCCGTACCTTCCCTGTAGGAGGAATAAATGCCTTCGGTATCCCCGCGGTGTTTTAAGACCGCCTGTGCCGCGCTATAGGCGCTCTCTAACCCGGCGGAGATCCCCTCGCCCATCGGGTTCAAAAATCCGGCCGCCTCCCCCGCAAAAAGCACGCGTCCGATGCCGTAGCAGATGGCACAGCCAGGCTTTATTCGCGGCATCAGCCAGCGGTCTACCCTCTCCGGTTTGCCGACCGAAAGCCCGTGGTGTTTTTTCATATAGGAGAGGAAAGAATCGTAATAATACGGTTCCTTTTCTTTATTTTTTACGGAGACACCGAGCACAAGCATCCCGTCCTTCACGTTAAACCACGCGTCATACTCGGAAAGTTCCGGCTGCAGGTACGCGTAAAAGTAATGCGGATCAAGGTCGATGCGGCCGTGGTGGAAGGTCTGGTAGGTGGTGATACCGTCCGGCACGGTTCCGGTAAGCTGCCGCTTGATCACGCCGGCAACACCCTCACAGTCAATGACATATTCTGCTCGCTCGTCATACAGACTCCCGTCCGCCCTGCGGAAGCGGACAAGGACAGCCTCATCTTGCGCTGTGCAGGAAACGGCATTTAATGCATCCTGTACTACGGCTCCCGCAGCTGCGGCTTTTTTCGTGAGCCAGGCATCAAAGGAACTGCGCCAGACATTTAAGCCGGGCTGTGGGAAAACGTAGGTGTGCCCGGTATCGTCGGTGAAGACCATGCCGCGGTTTTCGGCGGGGCTGCAGGTGGTATGGGATGGGACAGGCTCGCCAAAATAGCGTTCCACAAGGTTGAGGCTCTTCTGGATCAACTGTCCCGAACAAGACTTGTAGCGCGGTATCCTGCATTTTTCCGCGAGAAGAACCCTACAGCCATTTTCCGCCAATGTCTTTGCCGCGGCAGCCCCGGCAGGCCCCGCCCCGATCACGATGATGTCATACATAAAATACCTCCCGATATTGAGTTCCGCATTTGCTCTCCATATTTTAGCATATTCCACCGTCCGATACAAAAAATGAAATAAAGAGAATAGATGAGGATACAAGAGAATAATATAGCTTATTCTAAGTATTCACGGAAAATGAATCAAATCGTAACAATTGGAAGCTTGCATTTTTGACTGCATTTCACTAATATATAGATAAATTGATTAGCACTCGATATGATTGAGTGCTAATAACGACATAAAATGAGCCGTCAAAGGCGATGGTAAAAGAAGGAGGATTCATTATGAAGTTAGTACCGTTGGGTGACAAGGTAGTATTAAAACAGCTCGTAGCGGAAGAGACAACGAAATCCGGTATTGTCCTGCCGGGTCAGGCGAAGGAGAAGCCGCAGCAGGCAGAGGTGGTCGCGGTAGGCCCTGGCGGCGTGGTGGACGGCAAGGAAGTCACGATGCAGGTGAAGGCCGGCGATAAGGTTATCTTCTCGAAATATTCCGGAACGGAAGTTAAGCTCGGCGAAGAGGAGTATATCGTTGTAAAGCAGAACGATATCGTAGCGATCGTGGAGGACTAACGGGGTGCGGGTAAAATCACCGCTTTCCCAAAGCTTTTGACAGATGCACGCAGACCGGCCGGGGAGGCAGACGTTTTGCGGTGCGGATTAAATATCATATTGGAGGGAATGAATCATGGCAAAGGAAATTAAGTATGGCTCACAGGCCAGGGCAGCATTAGAGACCGGTGTAAACAAGCTTGCGGATACCGTAAAGGTTACCCTTGGACCGAAGGGAAGGAATGTTGTCCTTGACAAATCTTTCGGTGCGCCGCTGATTACAAACGACGGTGTGACGATCGCGAAGGAGATCGACCTGGAGGACGCATTCGAGAATATGGGTGCACAGCTTGTCAAGGAAGTTGCGACCAAGACCAACGACGTGGCAGGTGACGGGACGACGACCGCCACGGTTCTTGCGCAGGCGATGATCAACGAGGGGATGAAGAACCTCGCGGCGGGTGCAAACCCGATCATTTTGAGAAAAGGTATGAAGAAGGCGACGGACTGCGCTGTGGAAGCGATCGCAGGCATGAGCTCCGAGGTGACCGGCAAGGAGCAGATCGCGAAGGCGGCTGCAATTTCTGCGGGTGATGAGGCAGTCGGCGAGTTGGTTGCGGACGCGATGGAAAAGGTATCCAAGGACGGCGTGATCACCATCGAGGAGTCCAAGACAATGAAGACCGAGCTCGACCTTGTGGAAGGTATGCAGTTTGACCGCGGCTATATTTCCGCGTACATGGCGACTGATATGGATAAGATGGAAGCAAATCTTGACAATCCGTACGTGCTGATCACCGACAAGAAGCTCTCCAACATCCAGGAGATCCTTCCGGTGCTCGAGCAGATCGTACAGAGCGGTGCAAGGCTTCTCATCATTGCGGAGGATGTTGAGGGCGAGGCATTGACGACCCTGATCGTCAACAAGCTGCGCGGCACATTCAATGTAGTTGCGGTAAAGGCTCCGGGCTACGGCGACAGAAGGAAAGAGATGCTGCAGGATATCGCGATCTTAACAGGCGGTACTGTGATTTCCGAGGAGCTTGGGCTTGACTTAAAGGATACGACGATGGATCAGCTTGGACGCGCGAAGTCCGTCAAGGTTCAGAAAGAGAATACGATCATTGTGGACGGTTGCGGCGACAAGGAGAAGATCGCAGACAGGGTAGCGCAGATCCGCCATCAGATTGAGGAGACGACCTCCGAATTTGACAGAGAAAAGCTTCAGGAGAGACTTGCGAAGCTTGCGGGCGGCGTTGCTGTGATCCGTGTGGGTGCTGCGACCGAGACCGAGATGAAGGAGAGCAAGCTCCGCCTTGAGGATGCACTTGCGGCGACAAAGGCAGCCGTGGAGGAAGGAATCATTGCAGGCGGCGGCTCCGCGTATATCCATGCGGCGAAGGAAGTTGCAAAGATTATCGCGACGCTTGAAGGCGATGAGAAGACCGGCGCGAACATCATCCTGAAAGCACTTGAGGCTCCGCTTTCCTGCATCGCGGCAAACGCGGGTCTTGAGGGTTCCGTGATCGTGAATAAGGTTCGTGAGCTGGAGCCGGGCGTTGGTTTCGACGTGCTGAGCGAACAGTATACCGACATGGTAAAAGCGGGTATCATCGATCCGGCAAAGGTTACGAGGAGTGCACTCCAGAATGCGACTTCCGTGGCATCCACTTTCCTGACGACCGAGTCCGCAGTGGCGAACATTAAGGAAGATGCCCCTGCGATGCCGGCTGGCGGTGCAGGCGGAATGGGCATGATGTAATAAGGAATACAATAAATAAAAGACAGCATGGGCAGCCCATGCTGTCTTTTATTAAATCCTCATAAAATACTTCCTTTTTTGCGAAAAATGAAGTATAATAAAGATAATTGTATTTGCAACCGGGAAAGCCTTTGGTGTGTCCGTTTGGACGGTCTTCGTCCGGTATCCGGGCGGTGGATGGGACATCTTAGGCGGATGGGGGCAATGTGAGTGGATGTTCACACGGAGCCTGTGTCTGCGGCGCTGCCGGCACCGGGCTGTTGATACGCAGAGGGCGGCGCAGAAATGAGGATAAATCTATGAATGAATCATATGCGGAAGCATCCGTGAAGCAGAAAGCTTCGCCGGTGAACCTTCTGATCAAGACAGCACTGATCGCGGCAGTCATCTTTGTGCTTCTTTTCGGTATGGCGTACTTCGGGCCGTTTGCCATTGTCGCGGTGGGCGTGCTGGTCTTGGTCTGTGTGCTTGTATTCCCGTATCTGAGTGTGGAGATCGAGTATGTCTTCTGTGACGGGCAGCTTGATTTTGACAAGATTTACAGCGGGAACAAGCGGAAACAGGCGCTCAGGATCGATTTCGAGAATGTGGAGCAGATGGCTCCTGCCGGTTCGCACGCGCTCGATTCCTACCAGAATAATCCGAGTTTGAAAACAATGGATTTCACCTCGCGGGAGCGTGACATTCATCCTTATGCCATTGTCGTGCGAAAAGGGGAGCAGCTGACGATGCTCCTGTTCGAGCCGAGTGAGAAGATGATCGCGGCAATCAAACAGAAGGCACCGAGAAAAGTATCAGAATATTAAAATCGTAGTTGACATTGTCAGGGAAAGCGGTTATAATTTTACAAATTATCGTTCCTTCCCACAATTTTGATGTAGGAAGCGAACGGTGGAATGTAAAAACGTGTGCGGGAAACTGCGCGCGGAACTCAAAAACAGCAGAGCCCCGTTCAGCGCAGGAAGGGATTTCAGGAGCAGGGCGGAGGAAAGCCCTTCCACAAAAAGGGCGCTGGGGAGGGGATCTGCGGAACTCAAAAATAAGAAAGAGAGGATAAGAGAATGGGACAGATTATTGGTGAGGGCATTACCTTTGACGATGTGCTGCTTGTGCCGGCATATTCCGAGGTGATTCCGAACGAAGTTGAGTTATCCACCTACCTGACAAAGAAGATCAAGCTGAACATTCCGCTGATGAGCGCGGGCATGGACACGGTGACAGAGCACCGTATGGCGATTGCGATGGCCAGACAGGGCGGCATCGGTGTCATCCATAAAAACATGTCGATCGAGGAGCAGGCGGAGGAGGTTGATAAGGTAAAGCGTTCGGAAAATGGTGTCATCACGGATCCGTTTTCTCTGACTCCGGAACATACATTAAAAGATGCGGACGAGCTGATGGGAAAATACCGCATTTCCGGCGTGCCGGTCACCGAGGGAAGGAAGCTTGTCGGCATTATCACAAACCGCGACTTAAAGTTTGAGACCGATTTTACGAAAAAAATCAAAGAGTCCATGACAAGCGAGGGTTTGGTGACGGCGCGGGAAGGCATCACGCTTGAGGAAGCAAAAAAAATCCTTGCTGCGGCGCGCAAGGAAAAACTCCCGATTGTGGACGGAGAGGGAAATTTAAAAGGGCTTATCACGATCAAAGACATCGAGAAAGCGATCAAATATCCGCTTGCCGCAAAGGATGAGCAGGGAAGGCTTTTGTGCGCGGCAGGTGTCGGCGTGACGGCGAATATCCTTGACCGCGTGGCAGCGTTGGTGAAGTCCCATGTGGACGCGATCGTCATTGACACGGCGCATGGTCATTCGGCAAATGTACTTCGCGTGGTGAAAATGGTGCGTGAAACATATCCAAAACTCCAGATCATCGCTGGGAATGTAGCGACAGGGGAGGCGACAAGAGCCCTGATCGAGGCGGGCGTTGACTGTGTGAAAGTCGGAATCGGGCCGGGGTCGATCTGCACGACACGTATCGTGGCAGGCATCGGTGTACCACAGGTGACGGCAGTTATGGAAGCTTATCAGGTGGCGAAGGAGTATGGCATCCCGATCATCGCGGACGGCGGCATCAAATACTCCGGTGATATCGCGAAAGCCATTGCAGCGGGCGCGAATGTCTGCATGATGGGCAGTATTTTTGCGGGCTGTGAGGAAAGCCCGGGAACCTTTGAGCTGTTCCAGGGAAGAAAATATAAAGTATACCGCGGCATGGGTTCCATTGCGGCGATGGAGAACGGCAGCAAGGATCGCTATTTCCAGACGAA